>Ga0307377_10004417_pt1 | contig 15414 bp, 21 predicted proteins | sample TR3MG_FD_202535 | JGI IMG/M metagenome (GOLD analysis project Ga0307377, IMG submission 202535) | Soil microbial communities from Risofladan, Vaasa, Finland - TR-3 | ecosystem: Environmental > Terrestrial > Soil > Coastal area > Acid sulfate soil | place: Finland: Risofladan, Vaasa | collected... | reverse complement strand
ACAAGATAGATAAAGTGTATAAAATGATCAAGAAAGCATATCATAAAAATAATATGCCTCCTAGATGCCCAAATAATAATATGAAAAGAAAATATTATTATTAAAATTTTAAAGAGGAAAGAAATGTTTAAATTTATTGTAGGGTATTTATATACTCAATTACAAACAACAATTCATAAATATTGGGTTTTTCATTACACTATAAAGTTTTGTATTAAGAATAAAGAATTTAAAAACAAATGGTTGTTAATTAAGCGAGCTTTAGTTCACGATCTATCTAAATATTCTTGGATAGAAGCTAAGAGTTTTGCAATTACTATATTTGATCTTAAAAGTAGCGAATATGGTTCAAATGAGTATAAAGAACTTTTGACAAAACTTGGGCCTAGTCTAAAACATCATTACAAATATAATTCTCATCATCCTGAGTTTTGGGCAATAAAAGAAGATAAAAAAGATGGTTTCCAAAGAATGAGTTTGCGGAATAAGATTGAGATGGTCATCGACTGGCGTGCCGCCACACGTAGGCACAAAACGGGAGATATTATGAAGTCATTAGAGATAAATCAAAAAAGATTTGGCTATAGCGATGAAGATAAAAAGTTTCTTGCCACTATAGCCAAATTGGTAATTTAAGCCTTAGCTAGTTTTTTCTTTTTTGTATAAGTTCTTTTTTTGGTCATATTCACAACAGGAGCAGGTTCGTCTTTCGTTATAGTTTTATTTACTTTAGCATAAGACCATAAGTGAGACATTTTCTTTTTTTCTTTTTGAACTAGATACATAGTATTTTTACTTTGTATTCCATCCATAATTCCTGTTTCTCCCTGACCTCCAAACAGCTTTAGCCTTCGTTCTTCAGGCAGATTATCTTGAGTAATTTCAACTGTGTCCACAACTTCTCTGAAAGCTCTTTTTTGAACAATAACATTCCAAATTAAAACACCAACTAATCCGACAAGAATAATTCCTCCGATTAGAGCTAGATATGCAAAATATGCTTCTACGAAAATAGAGATTGTCAATATTAAAGCGCAAGCAGAAGCTCCAACAATCCCAAAACGACTTCCATACATAAAGAATAAAACTGCAAAAACTCCAACACCAATGATACATCCAACAATTAAATATCTTATTAAGTTATGAAGTTTTTCGTTTTTAGCATCGATCGCTTCGCTCTTCTCTTTTAATGCTCTATCTCTTTCTTTAATCGTTTTTTTCAAAGTATCATCTAAAATTTTAGTTTCTTCTTCAACTTGGTTTAATTTAGTTCTTGCTTCAGATAATTCTCCCGCAGCGATATCTATCTTAGTAGTTTCTCCAATGATCGTTTCAGACCTTTTCTTAATTTCATTTTTGTCTTTTAGTTCTATCGCTGTTGCTTTTTCCCTTATTACTTCAGAAGATCCTTCAATTGTTTCTTGAATATCTCCAATTTCTTTTACAACTTGTTTTGTATCTTTCGCAGTATTAAATTCTGGATCACTTGTTATTTGCATAACTTTATCGCATCCAGCAACTGCCAACAACATTAACAATAAAAATATAAATAGTTTAAATCTCATTTTCTTCCCCTTTTCCATCAATGAAAACATTGATATTTTGATCTTTATCTATAGCATTTAAATATTCAACTGTACACCACATGATTCCTGCACAAATAATTCCTGAGAAGGGCCAAAAGAAATAAGTTCCTCCAGATATTACAAATAGAGCAATATCTGAAATAAGGCAAAGCCAAAAACTACTACAAGTTGTGCAAAATGCTACTCTAGGTAGTTTCCAATGTATTTTTCTAAGAATTAATTGAATTCTTATTCTCCAAGGTCTAATAGGCCATTCTTTTCCTTTTTCTACAAAAAGAATAGCCATACCAAAACCAGTCATTACTGATATAATTAGACAAATTAAAAAATTAACCATAAAATCTCCTTTCTTTTATATCGTCATTTTTGCAGGAATTTATTATTTTTTGTCGAAATAAATAAAATTATGAACTGGTATAAAAAATCAGATTGGAAAAATAACTTGGGAGAATGTTATCCTATGTCTGGGAGATATGTCATGGCTCATCCTGACTCTACCTTAATTCACGGTTTAGTAAACGGGAATAATCATGCTTGGGTTGAAACTACGAAATCTATACCTGACAATACTACAGGAAATGAATATCCTATCGACATAGTTTTTGATCCTGTTCTGGGAAAAGAATATCCTAAAGAATACTACTATAAAAAACTTAATGCACAAGTTATAAAACAGTATTCTCAGGAAGAAGTCATGAAAACAATGATAAGATATAATCATTGGGGGCCATGGAATGATGAGAATCCTCCTAAAAAGAGGGTTAATTTTTAATGAATTGGTATAAAAATATCTTGACAAGTGATTATAAAAATGATAATATCCCTTCTATGACTAAAGAACTTATTATATTTCGTGGGATTCCGTCATCAGGAAAATCATATCTTGCAAAACAATTAGCAGGAGAATCGAATGTTTTTTCTGCCGATGATTATCATTTAGACCCTGAAACAGGAGAATACAACTGGAAACCAGAGAATGTAAAGAAGGCACATCAATGGAATCACCAAAGAGTTAGTGACGCTATTGATCAAGGAGTCTCTCCAATAGCAATTGATAATACTCATATTAAAAAATGGGAACTAAAAGCACTTAAGCCACTTGTTCAAAAGGCACAACAAAAGGGATATAATGTAAGAATAGAAGAACCAAATCCAAAATGGTATCATTGGGATACGGCATTTGATGCAAATGCATTATTTGAAAGAAACAAAGAAACCCACAATGTTCCTTTAGAATCTATTAAAAAAATGATAGAGAACTATGAACCAAATGTCACAATAGAAGATATTTTACAAGAAGATTAAATTTTAATTGCTTTAGAAATTATATCTTTTATTCTTATGTTCTCTGTTTTATACCAGCCAGTCGGCATATCTTTGAAGCATTGATTAACATACTTAGAATAACTATTATACCAATTTTTTCTCACATGCTCAGAAGACTTATTAACTTTTTTTCTTTCTATGCCAGTTAATTTATGAGCATAGTCCTCTGCATCTTTATTTAATTCTTCTGATTCTTTTTTATTTACAAAGATTGGTCCCCAGTGAAGAAGTTTTTTGTCCGAAGAAATTGCCCAACAATCTATACATTTAGCAATTTTTAAAAACTTCTTACTAAAATGAACAGCCATGGGATCGTATCCCTGATTCTCAAGATAGCGGTTAGAACAGATATCTTGTATTATTTTATTATCGATGGACACTAAGTCCCCTGAATGAAATGTAGTTTTAGATAAGATATCAATATCTCTAACTCTATAATTGGGTTTGTCGATATGCTCAGAATAAGACCCCCAGATATAGATTGTCTTTACTCCATAGGTTTTCTTAAAATCTACTAGAGCATTAGAAATATGAGGTTGTATGTCCCTTATCCTTGGCATACATTTCTCGTACCATGAATTCAATAGAATATTCTCCTTAATGTATATTCTCAATATTTATTATTCGACAAAAAAACAAAACAATCCTTTTATATTAATTATAAACGTAAAAATATCCGATATAAATAAGACATTATTTAAAGGAAGACTATGGAGAAAAAAATATACAAATTTATTAACAATGACAAGGAATATGTTCCGAAATTAGCAGAAGAGCTTGTGATGATATTTAAAAAACAAGCAAATGATAAAAATATAGAATATAATTTTACAATTGATGGAGAAACAAAAAAAACAAAAAGCGAAGAAGCAAATACTTATTTTTGCTTTGATACAACAGAGGGGACTCTTATTGACAAATTTAAAAAAGCTCTTTTTGACAAAGACCTTAAAAAAATAGAAGAAGAGAGTGAAGAAGAAAGAATATTGCTGAATGATGTAAGAAACTTTCTTTTAAAGATATGTAATTATATAACTAAAAATTACAAAAATGATTTAGAAGAAACAATTAGAAAAGTTGTATTGGGAGGACGATTTACAGAGAAGCAGGTTCCATTAAAAATAATAGAAGTTGTATCTATTGATATTGCAGACTATTCATCTATTTTAGACTCTCATAAATATATATTAAGAATTGGCAAAGAACCTGGATCAGAAATTAATACAGATGAAGTTATTAAGTTTGTTCAAGAAAGAGAAGAAAAAACGGGAATCGATATAGAGAATATCCTCATTATTGAGAAAAAAGCAGGGAATCCTTTATTTGAAAAAGTCGTATCTATTGAACAAACAAGAAAATTTTTGAATGAAATATCTCTCTATTTTTATGTAGATTATACAGTAATCGTAAATAAATCACTTAAAAGTAAAAACTAAACATAGATATTATAGTCGAAGGCGTAGATACGATACATAAATTGCTATGTTTGTTAGCGTCGCAAGATTAAAATCTTATAACAAATAGATAGAATAGACTATTTGAGCAAACATATAAGGTGGAGAATCGGGAATCCTTACTTTGACTATTTTTTTCTTGACAATATAGAAAAAAGTGATATAATATCTTTATGAGTGAATATCAAACATTTAGATGTGATCATTGCACTGGGCCAAAGAAAAAAGGGCTAGGAAAAAGATTAAAACCAATTTATAAAAAAATAAAATCAGATAAACTCTATCTTTTAGTAAAAGAATATATTTTAGAAATAACAAAAAAAAGAGAAAAGAGAAAAGAAAAAGAAAAAGAAATAAATCAAAAAAGAATAAAAGAAGGGAAATCTCCATATATGAGTGTTTTTATTTTTAATGATAGCGCTGTTTATGCAGAAAATATAGCAAAACATTTTCAAGTAAAAACCCATGAGGTCAAAAAGGTTTTTAAAAAGTTAAATCAAGAAGGAATATTATCACAAGGAAAAAATAGTCCTCCTCATGATTCTAGAAGAGAACGGGGATGGGGACATGATAATAGCTGGAGAGCAACAATTTATTATATTAATCGATAATTTAAAATGAATATAGAAAGAATTAAAACCTACATTATATCAGATCTACATTTTTTTCACAACCGAATTGTGACAGATTTTTGTTTTCGTCCTAAAAATTTTCATGATTTGATTATAAATAATTGGAAGAATACTGTTAAAGAGAATGATATTGTATTTGATCTAGGAGATGTTACTTGGGGGTCTCAAGAACAGTTGTTTCAGATTATGCAACAACTACCAGGAACAAAGATTTTGATTAGGGGGAATCATGATAAGAGTCACTCTAATTCTTGGTTTATCAAAGCAGGATACGATGCAGTATTAGAAAAAGCTCAAATAAGCGGAGTTATTTTATCTCATTTCCCAGCTATTTTAAATGAAGAAGAAATAGAGAGAGGGATTATTAATGTGCATGGCCATTTTCATAATAATTCTCCTTCACGATGGGAGCCAAAACTAAAAGAAAGAATTACAAATAATCATTATTTACTGTCGATAGAGGACGTTGGATATAAACCGATTTCTTTAGAGCTTATTAGAAAGCATAAATTTGTGAAGAATTCTAAAAAACTAATAGAAGGAAATTAGAAATTATTGTTGAAGTACAACAAAGATATGAAAGACGAGATAAATAGTTTAGAACCAGAACCTGACCCTAGTAGTTATAAACTACAAAGGAGAAACAACCATGATTTTAAAGGATATGTCAACAGATATTCTAAAATATCTGCAAAAAAAAAGAGGGATGTCAACAGATGAAATAGCTAAAGCCATGGACTCTTCACCCGAACATATTCAAAAAATCATCGATAAAAAATCACTTATCACTGCAAATAATTTATCATCTTATTTAAAAAACACAGGAACTCGTTTTTGGGAAATTGCTGTTGATGCTGAATTATTGAAGTATTTGCCTCAAAAAACAAAGCAAAATGTGCTATTATGTCAAGAAATTGCACAACATCTCAAAAAAAGAAAAAAATAGTTGAAAGTGAATCTGTTTTAGAATATAATCATCCCCAAATAAAAGTAATTAATATTAGAAAGAAGTAGTTATGGATAGAGAAGAACTAATTTTAGGGTGCGACTGTATGTGTGTTGACCATGTTGCTCGTTTTAATTATTTCCCCATAAAAGAAGGGGACGTTGTTGATAAAGAAGATGATGTCATTTTTATGAATGTCAATGCTCGCAATCTTTATTGTGATTACAATCCTTTCTTTCTTTGGGGATTTAATTTTGATCATTGTTTTAGATTCCATTTTCTGAAAAGATTTTATTATGCATTCCAACATATCATTAATTCTAAAAAACTTGCTGCCAATTGGTCAAAAGGTGTTTTAGATTCTTTTGATTTCCAAAATGAAGATTTAGATAAATTATATAATTATTTTAGTTTATTAGCAAAAAATGAAGAAAATGTAATTCATGCAGGCCATAGAAAAGAAGATTTTAGTAACCATTTTGATATCTGTTTTTATGCTGAAAGAAAATATAAAGACCTTCCTTTTGTATTAGGTTATTCGGTTGTTTTTAGAAGAGGCAATTTGTGGAAAAGAATAAAGACAGCTTTTAGTTATATTTTTGGCACACATAATAAAGAACTCGGAGTTAGTTTAAATGAACATGATATTGAAGTTTTAAAAGCATATATTACTTGCATTAAAAGAAAAAACGCAATTGAGAAAGAGATAAATGCTTAGAAAAATAGATAAAGTCATAAAGAGTTGTTTGGATTGTCCTTATAAAGAATATACATTAGAGCGTTCTTGGGTTTGCACTGAGACAGGAGATTCAATCGGAAATGTTGATTTAATTCCTAACAACTGTCATCTTCCTGATGCAGGAGTAAAAACAGGGACTACAGTTATGATGATTCGTAATGGAAAAGTCGTTCTCGGAGAAAGAGGGGAAGAAGTAGAAACAGCTAAAAATGTTTTTGCATTTCCCGGAGGAAGAATGGACTATGGAGAAAAAACTCCTGAAGATGCTTTAGTTAGAGAAATAAAAGAAGAAACAGGGCTAGTAATAAACAAAGAAAGATTAAAGTTCTTTCGCCCTGTTAGTGAATTTTTCCCCGATGAGAACAAGCACTACGTAAGTTTGGTATATGTGTTAGAATTGACAGAAGAAGATGGAGAACCAGAGGCAATAGAGGGAAAAGAAAAATGCAAAGGTTGGAAATTGTTCTTTCCTGACGAGATTCCTAAAAATACTTATATCCACACAAAAAAAACGATTAAACTTTATTTTAATGAGTTAAAAACTGGGATAAATCAAAAATTCCAGACGAGCAAAAAATAGAAAATAATAGTAGTGCTGAAAAATAATAATTATTAAATAATAGAGGTAAAAATGAGTAAAAATGATACAAAAAGTCTTGATTCTAAAAAAAGAATCAAACAACTTGAAAAAATTATCAAAGCTCTGGATACAGCATTCCATATTAATGGAGATGACTGTATCAATCCACTTACAGGGGAGATAGTGTTAGATAATGAATACGATGCCCTAAAGGTGGAATTGTTTAATCTTGATCCCGAATCAAAAATATTTACAACCGTAACTGCTTCAAAAGTTCAAAGGGGCAGTAAGGTTGTTGTTCATGATCCTGCAATGACTTCCATTAATAAATGTAATGGAACAGAAAAAGAAAAAGAAGAAGCTCTTCAAAAATGGTTTAAAGATTGCTATAAAGACTCGAAACACGATGGCTTTTTAAATGATATAATTGAAGATGGAGAATGGTTCTGTATGTCTTATAAACATGATGGACTTGCTCTCTCCTGCGAGTATGAAAAAGGGGTTTTAATTAAAGCCGGGCTAAGATCAAAGTCAGGCATGGATGGAATTAATGTAACAGATAAAACAAAATATATTGCAGGTATTCCTCAAACTCTTAAAGAACCTGTAACTTGTAAAGTTAGAGGAGAAGTTGAAACTTCTATATCTGATTTTAAGAGAGTTAGCGCCGAATTGGGAGATGATGCAAAAGCGAATCCAAGAGCGCATACTGCTGGGAGCATGAATCAAAAAACAGCAGAAAAAATGAAAGATCGAGGTTTAAGATTTACAGCTTACAATGTTGTCGGTATAGAAAATCCTCCATATAAAACAGAAATTGAAAGAGCAAAGTGGACATCTCGGCAAGGCTTTCATTATGTAAAAACATTTCCTTTTACTTATGCTATGCTAAAAACATTTGAAGAAAATCATCGCAGACTAGATTTTATGGTTGATGGAGTTGTTATCTCTGTTAATAATTTAAAGATTCAAGCAGATATGGGAAACTCTGGAGGTAAACTTACAGGGAATCCTAAAGGAAAAATTGCTTTCAAGTTTAAAGATGAAATTAAAAATGCTATTGTTAAAGAGATTGTATGGCAAACAGGTAGAACAGGGAATATTACTCCAGTTTTAATATTTGATGGAATTCAATTAGAAGGGACGACGGTATGTAAATGTACTGCCCACAATCTTGGCATGATTAAAACAAATAAGATTGGTGTTGGTTCTAAAATTGAAATTATTAAATCTGGAAAAATTATTCCTAAAATTCATAAAGTTGTAAATGCCATCGGGTCAGCGAATATCCCCACAGAATGCCCTTCTTGTGGAGGCAACCTTAAAGAGATAAATGGTTCTGACGGAGCCCTGTCATTAGTCTGCAAAAGTGACATGTGCCCTGCCCAGAATATTAAAAATCTTAATCACTGGCTAAAAATTCTTGGAGTCAAAGGGATTGCAGAGAAAAATATTGAGAGATTAATTGATGTAGGAATGATACAAAAGCCGGGAGATTTTTATCGCTTAACTGTTGATGGCTTAACAAATGTTGGAATTACAAAAAGAACTGCCATATTAACTGTAGCGAGGATATGGATGGTTAATGCTCCTGAAAACATAAAAGACGAAGACACTTTAATGAGAGCGATAGAGGGACATTCTTCTACTAAAATTAAGATATCAATGGAAAAATTCTTTGCTGCGTTCGGAATAAAAAACAGCGGAAAAGAAGCGGGAAGAATTCTTGCCAAAGAGATAGGTAATTGGGATAAAATAAAAACGGCAACCCTGTCTGAATTAGAATCTTTTGATGGTATCGGCCCTATTTCGGCTCAAGAAATAATTCAATTCTTTAAAAATAATAAAAATATGATTGAAGATGTTGAACAATACTTTAGATTTGAAATGCCTAAATCAGGTGGAAAATTAAGCGGAAAGAGCTTTGTTTTATCAGGGTCATTGGAAAAAGGGAAAGATTATTGGAAAAAAGAAATCGAAACAAGAGGTGGAACAATTAAAAGCAGTGTTAGTAAAAAGATTAACTATCTAGTAGCTGGAGATGGAAGCGGACTGAAAAGTGAAAAAGCACTTGAATTAGGAATACATATTTTAACTGTAAACGACTTAGAAAAACTTTTGAATGGATAAAATAAAAATAATAAAGCACGAAGGGAAAGCAACTCCAGTAAATAATAGCGGAGATATCCTTTACCCTTTTGAAAGTTGGGAAGAGACTTTAACAGGAAGTGGATGGTATAGCCAATTTCCAGAAAGATTTTATGAAAATAAGGCATACCTTCCATTAACAGCTATTCATCCCAATTCTTGGGAAGCATTATTAAAATTAAGTGTTAACTATTTTGATTTTAAAGATATGGTTCAATATGAATGTCCTTATAATAAATATAAACATTATTGGTGTGTTCCAGTTGTAATTTTTTCAGACGATTTAAAAATGTGGACAAAACGATGTAAGATTTTTCAAGAAGAAATGTATTTAGATTATGAACGGATGAAGAAATTTCATCCTATAAAGGTAAAAAATAAATTGTCATTTTCAAAAATACAAAGAGCTTTACTAGGGCCAGGATATACATCTATGACACCAATAGCTGATGGAAATGGTTATTTATATGATACAATCGTTGCCTTAGATAATGGAGATTGTCTTGGATGTAAGGTTTGGATGTGGTTTAATAAAAAATGAAAGGAAAAGAACATGGCAAATGTACTTAATTTAGGTCGTGAAAACTTAGTTTCTCAATCAAAAGATAAAAAAATTGAAGAAATCGAAATAGCCGATTTTAAACTTTCTTTTCAAGAAGTAGCACTTGCAGATATTATTAGTTTTACTTGCGATGCAGAAAAAAAGCAAAAAACCCTCAAACATAGATGGAGCATAAAGGTAGGAAAAATAAATGCATTGGAACTATAGGGTAGTTTATCATCCTTCTTCAACATATAAAGTTGGAGAGGTAGAATTTGAAAGAGAAGAATATGTTGCGATACACGAGGTTTATTATGATAAAAATGGAAATCCAAATTCAATGACTATAGATGAGATAGTAACAGGAGATGAAGGCATTAATTCTTTAGCCTCTTTGAAGTGGATATTAGAACATCAACTTGAATCATTAGAAAAACCAATATTAGAACCAGAAATTAAAAACAATATTTACAATGAAATTAAAAAGGAAAAACAAGATGAATTTAGCAAAAGCATTAAAACTAAAGAATAGGTTAATTCAAAATATCAACGAACTTCAATCAGAAGTCCAAAGAAACAACAGTTATCGAGAAGATGGTATTAGAAAAATAGACACACATAAATCGATGGAAGATTTAGTAGCAGCTACCGAAAAACTTATCAAACTTAAAATTGCCATCTTTGTTGCTTCTACTCCGATGAGAGAAAATATTTTAAGACTAGGAGAATTAAAATCTAGAATACAATTCTTAAAAGGCATTAATACCACAGAAGGATATGTGGACAACTATGATGGAAAAACGCTATACAGCGTAGAATATGATGTAAGTTATATTAAAAACGAAGTCAAAACATGTGAATCATTAATAGATGAGCTTCAAGAAGAACTGGACAAATTTAATCACACAACAGAAATAGAAATAGAAGTTAATAGTTAAGAGAATTAGAGGAACGGAAAAAATGTATAACTAGCCCTTCTGGGCGATTGGTAATATTGATTTTGTGCCTGATTATCAAATCTCAAAATTTAAATTAGGCAAAAATTAAACCAAAAAAAGCAAAACTCAATATTATATATTTTTTCTAACTACTTTAATTCTCTTAACTTATAAAAAATTCAAAAAGTGAAAAAAGTGCTTGACTTTCAAAAACGAAAGTATATAATGTAGTTGAAATAAGACATAATAATTAGAAAGGATGTAGAAATGAAAGAACGAATAGATTTGCTTATCATAGATCCTCAAAATGATTTCTGTTCTCCAGACGCAAAAGCAAAAAAAGGGACTCCTCAAGAAAATAATGGAGTGTATGAAGGAACTCTATATGTTCCTGGGGCAGAAAAGGACATGGAAAGAGTTGCCAATCTTATTAAAAGATTTGGACAAAAAATTAAGAAGATTCATGTTACTCTTGATTGCCACCACTATTATGATATCGCTCACCCAGGATTTTGGAGAAATAGTAATGGGAAAAATCCAGATCCGTTTACTATCATATCTAGTAAAGATATTGTAGAAGGAGTGTGGATTCCTGTTTTTCTATCTTTACCACATTTGGGAATAGACAATACGGTAGAGTATGTAAAAAGCTATACCAAACAGCTGGAAGATTCTGGAAGATATAGCCTTTGCATATGGCATCCTCATTGCTTAATAGGCAGCGAAGGGAACACGGTTTTTCCATTATTGTTTAAATCCTTAATTGAATGGGAAAAAAATCAAAAAAATAACATTAATTATGTTAGTAAAGGAAGTGCTATTACAACAGAACATTATTCAGGAGTCAAAGCAGAGGTTCCAGACGGAAAAGATCCTTCAACTCAATTAAATATTAGATTTATAGAAATGCTAAAACAATCTGATAAAATATTAGTTGCAGGAGAAGCATTAAGCCATTGTTTGAAATCAACAATAGAAGATATTGTTAAGGAATTTAAAGACCCTTCTTTGATAGAAAAAATAATTCTTCTTGAAGATGCAACGAGTTCAGTTATTAGCCCTTTTGTTGATTTTCCTGCAATCTCTCAAAATTTTGTTGAAGACATGAAGGCAAAAGGAATGAAAGTGCTAAAAACTACTGACTTCTAATTCATTAAAAATTTTAAACATTTTTTAACGAGGATATTAAAATCTTGATGTAATTCATAGTCCCAAACGGTTAAGATTTTATATCCTCGTTTTTTGATTCCTTCGTATTTTATTTTTTCATATTCTCTTGCTTCTTTAACAGTTTTATTAGGATGAAAAGCGCACCATCCTATCTCGTTTTCTTTTTGATCTTGCTTGGGATGAAAATTATATCCATTGTATTCTATTGTTTTTTTTAATAGAGAATTAACAAAATCATATTTATAATAATTCTTACCATATTTTATGGTAAATTCTTTATTTAATGATGCAAAATAAGTTTTGGTTCTCTGTTCTCTATTTAAGTTATTATAGATTTCTTTAAATAATTTTTGACTTTCTTTTGATGCACAATTGCTTAAATACGACAAACTTGGAACTCCATATCGACTTAATAAGGTTTGTTTAAATTTTTCTTTTAATTTAGGAGATTGGAGAAGAAATTCATATCCATATTTTTCCATTCTTGTTTTTTTTATTTGTTTTTGTATTGATGGAATTAAAAATATTTCTTTATATCCATACCTTTTTAGATTTGTTTTTTCTCTTTTTTTCTTAATAATATCTGATTGTAATGGGTTTTTCACTTTGTATTTTTTTAGATTTGTTTTTTCTCTTCTTTTTAAAAAATCTTTTGTTTGAAGATATAATTTTCCATTATAATTTTTTTTATTTGTTAAACACGCTCTTCTGCTTGAACATTTTTTACACCTTTGTCCTTGTTTAAATTGTCTAAATTCTATTTCAGATATGTTGCCGCAGCTACATTTATATTTTAGTTTTTGCTTAGACCCTTTATATTCTTTGGACAATAATTCACACTTTTTATCTAAAAAGAAATCACGAACATAATCATAATTAAATTTAGATCTTTTTGCAGAACATTTTTTACATCTTTGACCACGTTTTAAATTATATAAAGATATTGTAGACACATTTCCACAAGAACACTTGTATCTCATTTTCATGTCTGAGTTTATATATTTATCTTCCAACAGTTTGCAATTATTATTTTTGAAAATTTCTTTGACAATTTCTAAATTATATTTTTTATTTGACATAAAAGCTCCACAATTACAAATACTATTAAAGATATTATTATAGTATTTATAAAATAATTTCACTTTTCCTCTATTTTTTTCTTGTTTTTTTTGTAAAAGTAGATATAATAAACTTTGTTACATTAATAAAAAACAACTGATTTTTAAGGATAGAAATTATGAACAGTAGTCAATTAATTCAACATAATTTAACGGGACAACATTTTGGGTATTCTGCAGCAGATCTGAGTAGCTTAGATGCTCCTGAATACACCCTCGTAACCATCGCAGTAGACGAAAGCAGTTCTGTATCGTCTTTCAAAGATGAGATAGAGAATTGTATCAAAGAGGTTGTTAAAGCTTGTAAATTTAGTCCTCGGTCAGATTATCTGTTAGTTCGTGTCGTGGCTTTCAATCAGGATATGAGAGAAGTCCACGGATTTAAGCAGTTGATCGATATCAACCCTAATGATTACGATAATGCAATTAATCCTTCAGGGATGACAGCACTATTCTCAACGGCAAAAAATGCTATTGATGCCACGAATGCTTACGGCAAACAACTTGCCAGCAGTGACTTTGAAGCAAATGCCATTGTTTTTGTTGTCACTGATGGAATGGATAATGCATCGGGCTCAGTTTCTGTTAGTGATGTATCAAATTCCTTAAAAAACATAATGAAAGATGAAGCATTGGAATCAGTTCTGTCAATTCTAATCGGAGTTGGAGTGGGGACATATGCTGATGTTAGTGCTTATCTTGATGATTTTAAGAACGATGCAGGGTTGAATCAGTACGTAGAAGTAAAAGATGCTAATGATAAGAGTCTTGCAAAGTTAGCTGCTTTTATATCTAAATCAGTCAGCAGCCAGTCGAGTGCGCTTGGAAGCGGAGGCCCTTCACAGCCTCTTGCTTTTTAAAACAAATTAATAATTAAAAGCAAAACCCTGCCTATCCTTATGTGGTAGGTGGGGTTTTTTATTAAGGAAAAATAATGAATAGTAATTGTGCTTTTTATATCGGAACAACTCATGAAATTTGTCAAGATTATGCTCTTGCAGATAATGGCACTATTATTGTATCTGATGGGTGTTCAGGTTCTAAAAATTCAGACATAGGCTCTAGGATTTTAGGGATAACTGCTATGAACAAAATAGCAGAGATAGATAGTTTAAAAGAGTTTGAAGAAAAAGAATGCATTCTCCTTGCTCGCCCTTCAGTTAAAATGCTAAATATTTCTAATGATTGTTTGGATGCCACATTGCTTGCAGTTTCTAAAAAAGACAATGAATTAGAAGCTATGTGTTGTGGAGATGGAACAATAACAATTAAAACTAAAGATGGAATATTGTATGTAATTGATTGTGTATATACTGATAGTTATCCTTTTTATATGAATTATCTTTGTTCCCGCGATAAAAGATATGAAAATTGGATTCAACTATATAATAAAAGAGAAATCACTATCTCTCTTATAGGTAACAGAGGAGAGGTGTCAGAATTAGCTCAAAAACATATTGATACTTTTAGAATAAATGATTTTTGTGTTCTAAGGAAATTAGACCATAAAATTTTATTAGAAATAGCAGATATAGAATCTATTGAGCATATTTCTATTATGTCTGATGGTATTCATAGTTTTTATGAAACAGTTATAACTGAAACATCTAAATATAATAAGTCAATTTCTTATTTAGAAGTTTTAAAAGAGTTATTAGCATTTAAGAATTATAATAAAACATTTGTTCAAAGACGAATAAATAAGTTTAGAAAAGATTGTATTAAAAAAAATTGGGCTAATGCTGATGATGTTTCTTTGGCTTCTATTTATGTGGGAGATTAAATGAGCTTATATGCACTAGAAGAAATTTATTATTGCCTGGATTGCCATGTTTTATTCTTGCCATGGGACAAAGAAACTATAGGGAACTTCCATAAAGAAATAAGGATTAATAATGGAAATCTTTGTTAAAGGGGAAAAAGATAAAATAGCATTAAGCAAACGTCACTTCATTAGTCAAGGTGGGGAAGGCTCAATTTATGCTATAAGAGGAACTGTATATAAAATCTATACAGATCCTAAGGCAATGATCCCTCATGCAAAGATAAGAGAACTTTCTTCTATTCAGAATTCAAATGTGATCAAACCCGAAAAGATTGTTTTAAATAATAAACAAAAACCTGTCGGGTATACAATGAAACATGTTCCTAACACTTATGCCTTATGCCAAATATTCCCCAAAGCATTTAGGGACAGAACAGGGATGGACTTAAAGAATGTCTTACATCTTGTCAG
>Ga0307377_10004415_pt1 | contig 15418 bp, 13 predicted proteins | sample TR3MG_FD_202535 | JGI IMG/M metagenome (GOLD analysis project Ga0307377, IMG submission 202535) | Soil microbial communities from Risofladan, Vaasa, Finland - TR-3 | ecosystem: Environmental > Terrestrial > Soil > Coastal area > Acid sulfate soil | place: Finland: Risofladan, Vaasa | collected... | reverse complement strand
TTACGCTAACGACATCCGAATGGATGCAGATCTCATTCGTATTTGCAATTCTTCTGGAACTCAACAATTTTACATCGACACCACCCCGACCGGAGCCACCCCTCATATTTCTCAAGAGGCGTGGACCACCGTTACCTCGTGGTACAGTAGCTGGGGCAGTATGGGTGGAAACTATGCCCCAGTGGGCTACTACAAAGACCGAGAAGGGGTAGTGCATCTACGAGGAATTATAAATAACGGAACCATTGGTGGCAGAGCTTTCATTCTTCCAGCAGGATACCGTCCTCAGTACAATACTCCTATGGGGACCACGACTCAGAACACCTATGGTGGTGGGCGAGTGGACGCATTTCCAAACGGAGATGTCACTCCCCTAACCCCATCAAGTGGATGGGTTTCCCTCGATGGACTATCGTTTAGGGCTTATCAGTAGTATTGAGACTCTGATATTTAACAAGGGAGACCAAAATGACACTGAAGAAGAAAGTGAAAGCTACCATGAAGAAGACCTCGATGAAGGGATTACCGGGGCTTCCAGAGGGAGCGCCGACAGGATCTTTCCCGTTGTCACCTGATGAAGCTTCCGAGCTCCGTCACGTCCAGATGGAACGACGATTCCTTCAATCCGAATTGGACAAGATTCAGATCCTACAGCAGAACGTATTCCTCAAGATTCAAATTCGGACTGGGCAAGACATGACAGGCTGGGGAATTGATACCCAGAAGGGCTTGTGTATTCCACCAGAGTCACGGAACACCCCACCTGCTGATCCTCCACCGGCCAACCCATCTGAAACAAAACCCTCGTAAGGAGGCTGTAATGGAGTTCGGAAAAAAGAAATCAAAGAAGCCCATCAAGAAGACGACGGAGCTTCCTTCAAAGTCGGTTGAGTCTCCTACGCCGGCGGTTACACCGAAGCTGGAATCTCCAGTGGAATCCGAGACCCCTTTGGTTTTGGAAACTCCAGAGGAGTTTGTTCCCCCGCCCCCGCCAGTACTGGTGCCGAAACTAAGGATTCAGGACAAGGATGGTGCTGTGGGGTTCTACCTCGGGGAACAAGAGATTCTTCGATTTTGCCCCAATGGCAAAGCCTACGTGAGGGGAGAGTTGATCGAAAACAACCAAACTCTCTACGGGCACGTTCGGGAGTTCTTTTCCAAGGCTCACACCTAGTTATTGGCAGGCTGGGTAAAGCCTGGTAATTAGATGAGATGCCCAACGACGGCTACAGCCGATGGCCCTCAGACGCAAAGATCCCACTCATGCTCTCGTTGGTGGACGAGAGCGGCTTGGGTGTAGTTGGGGCCTTCCCAGAAGTTTCCATTCGTAGATTCCGCGAGACCCGCGGTGACTCACTCGACAATCATTTCTGGGCAGGGCTCCCACTATCATCCGCGTTTTCAGCCACTCCTATCTGGCTCCCCCTGGTTGAGGTAGATTCAGTCAACTCTCCGGGGCTCTATTCATACTTGTTTGAGCAGGGGCTCATTGGATTGGAGTGGATCTACCACATCTACTACCGCAATCTTGGGACGCCGGCGGGCTTCGCAACTGAGACTCATATCATCACCAACGAAGTCTATGTCCCGAAGACCCAACCAGACCCAGTGGTCATCGGGCCCCAGAGTGTCATGGGCCAGCTCGAGCTCGTGAAGGGGCTCCTCCACCACAATGCTCTTCTGGATGAGCAGCAGTATGAGGATGGACGTTTGATGTCGGCGCGACTGCGAGTGTTCGACCATCCGTCCAATATTCCTGCAGTTGAGGGTGGCAACGAAACCGCAGGACTGCTGGCTGAATTTCTAATAGAATCCACTTATGACGAGAGTGGGATGAACAAGAGGTTCACACTGAAGAGGTTATTTCCGTGACACTAGCTTTAGCCACTAGAGGCTACTTGTGTCTTGGGGGCACCGGGAGTGCCAAATGTGGTCCCGGTCCTGGTATCGTCAGCTCAGAGATGCTAGCCCCAGGTATTGACGGGTCAGCGGTAGAAAGAACTCCAACTCCTACGATAGTTGGGGCTGGTATAAAGGGTCCTGAGATCAGTGGTGCTGCAGGCGACCAGCAAGAGCCTGCTGGGGACACCCCAACTATCTCTGGTGGTAGTATGCTGACGCCAGAAGGATCGGGTAAATAGCATGGGAACAACCAAACTGAACATCACGGTAACAGGCATTGAGTCTGTCATTCAGACTTACAATACCATTCGTGTCAAACGGTCTATCAACGGCGTCGATGGGGCTTACAGCCTTATCACGGCAAACGCACCAGCACCGGCAGTTCTGACTGCTCCCCTTCAAGGCAGTTATGCCGCTGCCGGAAAGACTCTTCAGCTTCTAGTGGACCAGGGTGGTCAGGTGGATGTTCTCTTCACTGGTCTAGCTCCCTTGACTGTTCCTCAGGTAGTAGAACAGATCAACGCTGTCCTGGGTGCTACGGTCGCATCTGACGTAGCAAACTACCTGGTCCTCACATCCGTAATCACGGGGACAGCTTCGAAGATCGAGATCATTGGTGGAAGCGCAGCACCTGTTTTTGGTTGGGCAGATGGCACTCGAGACATTGGAGAAGAGGCACATATCACCCTTCAGACGGGCATCAGTGTCTACTCCTTCTTGGACAATGATGGTGAGCCTGGGTACTTCTATAAGGTTCAGTATTACAACACCTCCAGTGGTTTGCAGTCCAATGATTCGTCGCCCTTCGAAGGGGATGTAGGGACTCTCGTCAGTGCTGATAAGTTGAGCACGGTCAAGGTCGATTTGGTGGACGCCCGTGGCATCGCCGTTCCTCATCAGGAGATCACTTTTTACCCAATGCATGAGCTCCTCGAGGTCGAGGGATTTCAGGTGGCTCTGAACCGGGCCCCTATCACCATTGTCACGAACAACTCTGGGCACGCGGAGGTGAGTTTGGTGCGTGGTCTGCACGTCAGGGTGGTCTTTGAGGGCACGTCCATCATCCGGGACATCACTATACCGGACGCGGCTGAAACGGACCTCCTGACGGCTCTGGGAGACTCTCCAGACCCGTTTGACATCAAGATCTTACCTTTCCCCGACGCACCCCGTAGGAGCCTCTGATGGCCAACGTAGTCGTCACCATCGTAGTTGTTGATGATCAGGCTCTTCCTGTGCCCATCGACGGTGTTTTGGTAAGGATATTCGATGCTTATGACACCTTCGTCACCGAAGGTGTCACGGGCGTTGTCACTCCTGGGTCGGGGGAGCTTGACATCCTTCTTTTGGGGGAGGCGATAGGGGTCGGCTACAAGGTCTGGCTCAGCAAGCAAGGGTTCTCCTTTCCACCGGCGAACTATTTTGAGGTCTCCGTCACTGACCCTGCGCCGGCACCCTTCGAGTTCACAGGCCATGAGGGGGCCACTGCCCCGGTGGTTAAGGTCACCCTCAAGGACCCATCCGATGACCCTATTGAGGGGGCCAGAATTCGGTTCTACACGGAGGCTGACTCCTTCATCACTGAGGTACTCACAGACGCAGCTGGAGAGGTAGAAATTCCCCTCGAGGGTGATCCTGACCCCGGCCGTATCTACATCATCCGTGTGATGGCCGTGGGATTCATCATCGAGAATGGCTCCACTCAAGTCATCAAGGTGCAAGATCCCCTGTTGATTGGCACCACCAATGTCTTCGACTTGGTGGGGGAAGCCCCTGTAGTACCATCCAGCAGTGACCCCAACATGTGCCTAATCTCTGGCACCTTCACCAATGTGTCCTTGGGCCCACTCAAGAGGCTCAGACTGAGGTTCATGCCGAAGTTCACTTGCTTGGATGGCAAGGTTACTGGAGTGGACCCGCACAGCATCCCGGCCATTGTCGGGGGCATGCAGATCTTGAACGAGTACGTGGCCGAGACGGACGAACATGGTTACCTCGAAGTGCTGTTGCCTCGAGGCGGAATGTTTGACCTGGACATCCATGGGTACTTCAAGCCCACCGTCTCTACCTTCTACCAGTTGTATGTGCCTGACGCGGCTTCGGCCCGCCTCGAGGACGTCCTGTTCCCCTATGTTCAGAGCGTTGACTATGACGACTACACGGTGGACCTGACTGTTACAGAGACCCAAGAATTAGTGCTCACGGTGACCGGTTCCAATGGGCTGGTAATTGAACCTTGTCTCTTCCAGACCTTCCTGGAGTTTTCTACCCCTGACCCACTCGTGGCAACTGTTTCCATGAATGACAACGGGAATCTGGTAGTGGTAGGAAGAGGGGTTGGAACAACGACTATCCAAGTGACCAGAAAAGAAAACACCTGGGCTTCGCGGCTCCCAGACATTCCAAACTTGGAGGTCACCGATCCAATTGTAACTGTAATATGAGGAAAATATGACCTTTCAATATGCGAAAGAAATCCCTGTCAATGCGAAGCTATTCTGGGCCGCTGTGCTTCGCAGAGCTGTGTTTGATTACGTTCTCTACAAGGGTGTCGGCAAAAAGAAGATTGATTGGCAGAGGGCAGCCCAATACATTTTCACCCCTGACCTAAGATACGAGAACGGACTCAGCTTTGAAGAGGTCTGTGACATCTTTGGCTGGGAGCCCGGATACCTTCGTCGTCTCACTACCAAGCTTGTCAAATCGGACATCAAGAGAATGGAAACTGCTTCATTCAAAGAAGAGCTTACTCAGGACGCGCTGGAGCTGGCCGTCAAGAAGACTGGCAAATGGAAGACATCCAACTTTGCCCTTCCCTTTTACCCAAGGATGCTTGATGAGTTCACGTTCATAGGAGAAGTGAAGGTCATTCGGCAGGAGACACTGGCCCGTAAGGTCCCGATGGTACAATGGCGGGTTACATTATAGATGGCAGACTTCACACAGTCGGAGGTACTCAACGAGATCTCCAAAATCTTTCTGGCCACTATAGATCCTGGTCGAGAGGGTGGGACTCTCAACACTAGAACTGAGTACCAGCAGCTCCTCGAGCTCACGGCCACAACATTTCTCATCCATCAGGACGCCATCTTCTATTTGGCTCGTCTTTCCAAGAACAGACTGAACAAGGTCCTCGTAGATGAGATCAAAGTCATCGAGGACACTCTGGTAGCTCTTGAAGACTTGTCTCAAATAGGAAAGGCGGTCACAAATACCTCCGTTTTGTACAACGCCAATTCTGCCTTGCTTGCCTTGGACGCGGCGCAGTCAGTCAGCAATCGGCCTGAGACGAAGAGGTTCAGCGACCTCATGGATAGATACTCGGATGAGTTGCGTCCCTCCATTGTTTCCAACTCAACTGGTGGGCTGGTTAGACCCCGAGATAATGCCCGGGGCATTATCCGGGTGAACTTGGCGAGGATGAAGACTCTTCATACCGAGCTGCTGAATAGGACATACGGCCTACGAGATATTCTGCAGACCTACATAGAGATGGATATCCCATCTAGGGTAGCCACTACTGCCCTCACAAACATTCGAAGCAGTATCGGCAACCTCATCACAAAGACTGAGGATGGCACCGAAGTTGAGATCATCACACGCAGTCGACAAAATCTGCTCACAGCTCTGGCCAGTAAGACCGTAGTGAATCTCATCTCAAGCTTTGGAGACCCCAGAAGGCTCAAGATCAGGACGCCGATCAATCCCCTTCCTGTGAATCTGATCCATAAAGGGAGAGTAACCGGGGAGGGGGAGCCCGCGTATTGGCTGTCTACTCCTGGGCCTTGGGAGCTACCTATCTCCGATGATCTGAGTGTCGACGTGGATGGTGGCTCTCCTCAGACCTTGGCTTTATCTGCAGTGTTGGGAGGGTACTTGAAGGGTCGGAACTCCGCACCATTTCTGACCACGCCCAGTGAGCGGGACCTACATGTTGTTGTAGACCCGGAGATAAAGTCTAGTCCTGTAACCACCGGTACTGTCAGCACCGCCCTATTGTCTACTCTTCACAACATTGGGTTCAAACATCTGGGAGCCCTTGTTTCTTTTGATGGCGGTACAGATACAGATCTGAATCCTAGAGTCATCACAGAGATGAGAGACCTTCAGGTTCTCACCATCGACAACTTCAATGCCTCAGACAATACTGTTGAGTTTAGTGGTGCGTCTGCCGCAGACGAGTCATCTAGTCTGGGTATCCAGGATCGTCATGTGGGTTGCTACCTCGAGCAGGGCGGAACACGCTGGGAGATCTTGTACGTTTTTACTGCGGGGCTCACAGGTGAGGCAGTTTTGTCTGTTCCTCAAGGAACCGCGACCCCTACTCCAGGTGCTTGTAATCTCAGAGGCCAAACCTCTGTCGCTGCCCCCGCTGGTACGAAGTTCACTTTCAGTCCAGCCACCACCACTGGTGTCACAGGTAACTGTTCCATAGGCCCAACCATGAAGACGGTTCAGTTCTCTTTGGGGACTAGAACAGTGCCACAGATGTTGGCTGATGTGGTTGCTGAGACCGGTGACACCAGCAATCCGTATCAGGTTCTACACAGGCACATCAAAGTAGTAGCGTCTCCGTCCGACACCAATAAGCTAGCTCTAGAAATACGGTCTACGCTGAACCCTTTTGTTCAGATCAGTAGCTTGTTCTTGAAGCCCAATGATCCAACAGCACCAATGTCTATTGTTGAGCTGACAGCCCATAAGATTCTTGGGTTCTTGCTTGGCGAGAAGAACGACACAGGGTTGGTACGATCTGAAGTGCTTACTGTGAAGGAGCTCGTCAACTTAGCGAATCGGGACTTGACGGGTATCTCAGCTACGGTGGATGTGACAGAGCTTCATTCTGGAGACAGCCTGAAATCTGTTCGCAATACCTCCATGGTTCAGGACAGCTTTGTTGACTTCACCACCTTCGTTTCTGCTGGTGACCAGATAGAGATTATCAACGGCAACACCAGCGTCGGGGTGTATCAGATAGACGTCGTTGCAACCACTACACTGACTCTTCTTAGGCCGGTGTTTCCTGCAACTGAAGAGGGGCTTCGGTATCGGCTCTTCCAAGAAAGAGCAAAGCTCAGCTCCCTCTCTACGGATACATACAGCTCTATCAGAGTCACTGGAGCTTCAGAGATATCGTCTGTGGTTGAGACTCAGTATGGGTTGATCCCCCAGTTCGAAGCGGTGGACAAACAAGGAAACAAATTGAGCTTCGACGGGGTTGCACTGGGGGATACTCTGCGGTTGGTAACCTCAGAAGAAAGAGAAATTGTAGGGGTCTACCCGAACTACATCGTTCTGGATGCGGGGCTACCATCAAACCTAAAAGGAGCTGGATTTGAGATAGAAGGGAGCTCCGCAAAGTCCTTCAACTCCATGCAGGCGCAGTTGCAGTCGTTCACAGATTCTCCATCATTGCTCAAGAAGCATGGCTTCGACGAGGACTTAACAGCAGTGGACAACGCGCTGACTACTGCTGTTCTTCCCGGGAGAAACTTTGCGTCCAGTAGAAACAGGGCAAAGCAAATACTCGCGGACTTATTGTCGATCCTTACGAGTCAACCAAGACGGAGCGACGAGTACACTGCCGTCATACCTAAAGCACCTCTCGATATGGAGGATATACTGTCAAACTACAACGTCCAGGTTGTGGCTGCTTTGGACAGTGTCATCAATAGCTTTGTGGATAGAAAGTACGGCAGGGCCGTCGACCTATTGAAAGAGGGAGATCTGGGTGAGTTCTTTTCGACTAATGAGGAGACTGGTTCCTATGCAGGTTCGGTCATGGCAGCATCAAGAAAGGTTGCAGGAGACTTACCAAGCCCCGCGTCTAGTGCGTACATCGTGGACAAAGAGATGAACACAGCATCGAGTTCAACATCGAGAGTAGACGCCAACACCAATTTTGACGACACGGGATTCACAGAGTGAGTATCAATCAGATCATAGAAGAGGTCGAAGACAATCTTGATCCCAAGGTAAGTCGTCGATTCAGAGAGGTCTTGAGCGACGCCTACGCCTTCGTTCGTAGCGCAGAGGCAAATGCAGCTCTGGCAACTGTTACTTTGGAAGAGCTCATGGGGGACCAGATAAAGAGAAATGGAGAAGAGGCTCTATCCAACGCGGCCCAGTACAACCCCTATTCCTATGAGCCCGAGAGTACTGAGGGGGCTGGCACAGAGCCAGAAGCGAGAGCGAACTTTTTGGGCGGCACGGACACTGGCCAGCCCACCAAAATGGACAGGATTGTGGCTCTTCAGAATGAGCTATCCGCGGTGATTGCGGAGGTCAAGGCAATGAAGCCCATTGAGGTAGCAGATGCAGAAGAGTATGCTAGCTCATCCGAGGGGTCAGCACCGGACGAGGAAACTTCATGACTATCGAGGTGGTCAAATACAGGGACCTGATTCCCATTTTGAGCATCCCTAGATTCGTGGCGGAGTTCAGTCAACCAACCATTGAGATTAGGGGTGAGGATTTCAGCAGTGTAGACAGGGTCTTTGTGAACGATAGCCCTTCACCTGAGTTCATCATCATCAATAAGCACACCATGTATGTGCAGCTCCCGGAAGGGGCTAAGAAACAGATTTGTAACATCGAAGTGCTGAGTAGTAAGTTCACCAAGACCACTAAGAGCTCGAAGATGCAGTTCGAGTTTGGCAACAAGACCCGGTCAGTAACTGGTTTGATGTCTCTCATTCAACTGTTCACCAAGTGGATACTGCAGAGTCCTGGTTCTGACATCTTCAACCCTGAAAGGGGTGGTGGTCTGCAGGAGCTCGTAGGTCAGGTCACCAGTACCAAGAGGATGGATTCGGTTCTTGGTACGGTATCCAGAGCGGTGCAGAACACCGTGACGCAGATACGAACTGCCCAAATCAGGGCGTCCAACCTGGCTTTAGACGAGCGACTACTAGCAGCAGACGTGGTAGACCTACAGGTTTACGAGAAGCAAATGGAAGCTGTTGTGAAGGTTGGAGTCCGCAGCGTAGCAGGACAAGAGGCCGTTACTGGTCTCGAGTTGTGAGGTGAAAGATGACTAGCTACAACAATCTCACTGAGCTGGAAGATCTCCGCCTCTTTATGCAGGAGAGAGTTCAGGCGTATGACAGCAGCATTGACACCTCAGTAGGTGGCTCATTCGACACCGCTGTCATTCAGCCTCTCATCGATAGGATTGGCCCCGACCCGTACCTCACTGACATCAGAGCTTTCATTCTTGGCAGGATTTCTACTGAGTTCCCAAGCTTGGTAGTCCAAGACGGTGAACCCATCGACGACTATGCTGTCAAGATCATGCAGGTCCTACTGCAGCCATTCCGTAGGCAGATCAAACAGATTTCATTAGGGCAGTCTCTCGCCAACCCAACTCTTTTGAGTGAGTATGAGGCGGACAACCTAGCAGCCAACTTCTTTGTGCGCAGAAGGCTGGGTGGTTACTCTGTTGGTGTTGCGAGAGTCTACTTCTCAAGTCCTCAGTTTTCTTTGGTCACCCCAAGCAACGCTGTATTCGACTCGTCGGGGCATCGCTTCTTTCCTGTTGAGAACCAGGCTATCAACGCAGACCGGATGCTATTCAACGAGGAGAACGGTCTCTACTTTTTTGACATCGTAGTGAGAGCAGAGGCGGAGGGCGCTGGCTACAATATACCGGCTGCTACCCTGAGTGGTATTGAGGGTGTGACTTCCTCCGTGAAGATTTCCAACAAGCGGGCGTTCACTGAGGGTGGTGACAAAGAAGAGACCACCGCCTTTTTGGAGAGAGTGGAGAATAGTCTCACAGAGAAATCCTTGGTTACCTTCAAGGGGATCACCGCCCGATTGACAGACGTCTTTGAAGCTGTGCGTCTCATTCAGGTCATCGGCTTTGGTGACCCCGAGATGAACCGGGATATCTTGACTGGCTCAAGTCAGTCCAAGCCCTACGCTCAGTTTGAGGGTGATACCAGTACAGGCACTCCGAATCCCTACATCGACAAGCCAGTGCTCGGGGTCTTCATGCTTCTTGATGGGGCAACACTGAAGACTGACTTCTATGATGGAGGAGTCAAGATCGGGGATCGTGTTACCCTTGCAGATCTCTCCGGGCCCACTTCTGAAGAGTATGTGGTCGAGGAGATTGTAAACAGCTTGAGAATCCGAGTGGACAGAAATGTACCAACTAGCTTGGCAGACGCTCGCTTCTTGCTGTCCAGAGAAGAAGGAACCATCACCATCTCCAATATCCCTGGTGGGATATTGGAGCCGCAGACCCCGGCTGGGACTATCTCTGTTGTGGATGGTCAGGTTCACATCGGTGGTGCCCTGGACGTGTTTGTTAGAGCTAGAGCACCACAGGAACAGAACATCACACTTGAAGGTATCTTAGACGCGAGTCCTCTTCATTTCGGAGTGGACTTGGAGAGCTTCGGCGAAAGAGACGACAGATATGCTCATCTTACTGAAGAAGCTCCTGCACTATTAGCTTTTCCCGACACGGATAGGTTTGGTGACTCTTTAGCCACACCAAGGAACCAGGTTGTTATCAAAGCCAAGGACGACCCCGCGGGCCCGGGAGTGGAGCACTACCCTCTATGGATGGATGAGTCCGACAAGTTGGTGGGAAGATTCATACAGGCGCTAGGCCCCACCGTCTGGGGCACCTATGAGATTCTCGATGTCCTTTATGACCAGTACTACGATGATGGTGGGTGGTTCCGCTGCGTGCGACTTGAGATTGACACCACTGATCAAGAGAGCGGTTCCGTCACTACGTTCCCAATCATTAACACCCTGACTGAAGCCGTGCGTCTGGTAGAGAAGGTGTCTATCAAAGGTCGCGTTAGGGACCGAGATGCATCAACCGTTGTGGTAGCTGAAGATGACCCTGTTGCTGGAGACCCAGAGATAGCTGGTGGCATAAACTTCAAAAACATCGGTGGCCTTGGTTCAGAAGCCAAGATTGGAGACTCTGTAGTTATAGAGACAGGAGAGGACGCGGGCATCTACTCCATTCGCAGAATACTCTCATGGCTCAGTGACAATGACACCATCATCTTGGATAGAAACCTCACCAAAACTGTGATCCCATCAGGAATAGGAGGAGGCACTGGTCTCCGCTATCGAATTGCTGATGAGCTCAACATCGATTTGGTTTCTCCGAAGGTTACCAAGATACCCTTGGGCAGTATATTCGCTGGGGATGACCTCTCCACTGTGGCTGGGGACAATACAGTTAACGCTACAGGCACCACAAACTTTCTGTTGGCCGGAGTAGAAGCAAATGACACTCTGGAGGTTCTCGAAGGAGACAACGCTGGAACATACAACATAGCGTCTGTGACAGGCACTACTCTGAGCCTAGATGCCCCAGTGCCCAACACGGGGTTTGCCCAAGAGTTTTCTGTCTACCGGTCCTTCTCAGGGGTGAATAGACCCTTGGTCCGTGTGAGAGAGATTGAACTTCTGGACTCCAGCTCTCAGCCCACGGGCATTACCATCCCCTATGGGGACAACATTGACTCTAGAGTTTTAGGTGTGTTGTCCAATAGAGCGGAAGGCAGCATCGTTGATAGGTACACCGGGGAGCTGATTGAGACAGCACCCAGTGTGGTGGACGAGCTCGAAGATCTGAATGTACCCTCATTCGAAGTCGGTGGGGTGAAAGTAGGTCACAGGCTCAATATTCTAAGCGGGGCGAGTGCGGGCCGCTATACCATCTCAGCAGTTGGTACTTCGGGTGGTCTTGCCAACGACAGCCGGATCAAGATAACCCCAGTTGCAGATGGCGGTGTTCTGTTTGTTACTGCGGCGACGTCTATCCACTACTCCATTGGTCTCCCCTCCGCAGGTTTCGCCAGAATCTACTTCCAAGAACCGACGTCGGTTGAGATCGAGACTGGTTTGGCTGGTGGCCGTTTGTCTTATGAGGAAGAGGGCACCCCGAAGGAGTTCCAGTTCTCAGAGGTAGACGGGTTCCAGATGGTCCCATCTGGTGGGTCGGATGATAGTAGCCCTCGAGACTTGCGTGTCGTCTCTACTGCGGAAACATCCCCAGGATCTGCTGAGTTCACCAGCATCCTGGAGTTCACGGATGATTCTCGCCCAGGTGTGTTCGAGCTCGAGATGCAGGAGGAGGACATCCTCGAGATCAATGAACAGATTCCATTCAGAAATGCAGGGGGAAGTTCATTCGATGAGATTGGTGTGTTCGGGAAGCCTGCGGGGCTGAAGACAAACGCAGGTTCCAATCTTGTATCTGTGCCTACAGCATCTCTTATTGACTTCACAGCAATGAATGCTGTCATTCCGTTGGCTGGTCAGATCTTGATGATAGACGATGGCCCGGATGCTGGGCAGTACACCATCGAGGAGGTTGTTACCAACAAGTCCCTCCGCCTGAGTTCGGTAATGACCGCCACCACTCAGTCTTTTCTTGGCCAAGACCTAAGCACCCCACGGGATGCAGCTCTGTCTGTTGGGGCCGGCTCTGGGACTTCGAATATCACGGACACTACCGATGGTGGGCAGTTGAAGAATGGGGCCCAGCCAGGTCACTACATCACTATCTTTGACTCCACTCGGGCAGATTTGGGGGGAACGTATAAGGTCACAGACATTCTTCTCGGAACCCCCAATACTTTGGAGATAGAGGCCAGCTTTGATTCTCCTACCGCTGTAGGAGGGGCAATAGATCCGTTCTCTGTTGGTCTATTCAGTTGGGTGCGGACATCCAGCGACACTTATGTGGGGCAAGAGTTCTACATTTATCAAGCAGCAGCAACTCAGGTTGAGGTTCTACAGGTTGCTACCAAGAGAGATGACATCACATCTGGTGTGCGTCGTGGGGACATCACAGGGGCCAACACATTGGTAGACGCAGCGGGGAGCACCCTTGGTGCAAAGAGAGGGGATATTCTTGAGATCGTATCTGGCCCCGCAGCGGGTCAATACTTCTTGGCTACCGATACCTCTGGAGCACTCGCCACCATCTTCGCTAATCCAGTGTTCCCTGTGACTATCAGTGATGTTCCATTCAGAATCTGGGGTGGGCTACACGGCTCCAGAAGAATGGTGACCGTTGGTAAGATCCCCGGACTCAGCAATGGCCATATTGAACCGGGGCACAGCATGCCCTATCGGGTTGTTCGCCCGAAGATTTTCAGAGTGAGTTCCACAGAGATGGAAGGGAACTTCGATGGCTCTCTGTACTATGTAGATGTCCAGATAGAGTCATCTGGTTCTGGGGATGACTTGAACCTCCCAGCAGGAAGGCGACTGGTTGTCAACAGTGGTATGTCTGTGGATGGGTACACCTACTCTGTAGAGAATGAGAACCTGACGTTCTCCACATTCGAGGAAGTGTCCCTCAACTTTGATCGACGATTCCTTCCCATTGGCAACAGCGACAGCCCAGAGAACCTGACAGAGGTGAGCGGCCGCAATATTCAGGTCAAGTACTCCACCTCTTCCACGGTGCGCCTGGTCAATGACTTGATGAGGTCAGATGAAGAGCGGCCCATCAACGCCAATCCCTTGGCTCGACATTTCTTGCCGTCGTTCGTCTACATGCAGATGGACTACGCGGGAGGAGTAACAGAGAAAGAGGTGGGTGCAGACCTGGAGAATTACATCAACGGCCTGGGGGCCGAGGATGAGATTGAGGTATCTGACTTGGAGGCATTCCTGACAAAACGCGGCGCGACCTTTGTCAGGCATCCTTTGCTGATAGTGGCTGTGACCCACGACCTTGGTAGGAAGTTGGTGGTCAATAGGTCTGACAACAAGTTGGGAGGACTGAACACGGTGCCGTTCAATGGGACAGGTAGGATCTCAGCCTTCTTCGCCAAGCTGGGCGAAGGGCTCAAGTTGGTCCGTGAATCATAGAGGCTTCGGTCTTGTAGATCATCCCTGTTCGTGGATTGAAGTCGGTGTCGCAGTGGATACAATGGGCGTACCCTTCAGGCAAAGGCCCTTGGCCAAATGGAGAGACCACCACGACTGGCTCTCCGGCTTCATTCGTGGCTATCTTGGACGCCTTTATCTTCTTTTGACAGCCACCCTCCCCGCACAGGGGGCACTGGGTACTCCGGTACAAGGCCTCCTCGGCTTTCGCTTCGGCGGACAGAACATCTACCTCATCAGCTATGATCTGTCGTATAAGGGATGGGTCCATTGGCTTGAGCATGCTAGAACGTAACACGGACAAGCAGAGGCAACAACTGAGGAGATTATCATGGGCAGTTTTTCGGACTACTTGGAAGATGAAGTACTGGACCACGTTTTGGGAGCTGGTGTTTTCACACCCCCCGGCGCAGTGTACGTAGCATTGTCCAGGGCAGACCCCACCGACACAGGTTCAGGCATGGATGAGCCCTCGGGTGACGGATACAGCCGAGTGGCTGTTACCAACAATCTTACTGAGTGGCCTGCCTCTGTTGCGGGGTCTAAGTCGAACGCGAACCCTGTGTTGTTTTCAGAGGCCACCGGTGCCTGGGGAACCATCTCACACTTCGCCATCTTCGATGACCCTACGGCCGGCAACATGCTAATGTACTCGGCACTGGCTGTGCCGAAGGCAATCACCTCTGGTGATGTCCTGGAGTTCCCAGCGACCAGCATCGTTGTGTCATTGTCCTAAGGTGAGACTTCTCATGTTGTTGCAACAATGGACTGATCATTCATGGTAGCTGTAGCCCAAACCAAAACTCTGCGGCAACGCTACCTTCCCACGATCAACACGGAGCAGGTAGCGAATGCCCGCGCTATAAGTTTGAACCACATCGAGGCCACATTCGGCAGTGAGCTTACTGTAGGGAACATGCTCTTAATCGCCCTTGATTGTGAGGGCGGTACTGGCGGCCCCGCCATGATTACCAGCATGGTCAATGGTGCCGTGTCGTCATTCACTCAAATGTCCAACAGAGATAGTTTGGTTGTTTATGTTGGGCGCATCAATACTGTTTCAGCCGACAAGACACTGGCAATAGGACTAGCCTCCGCTTACGCTACGAGCGTACTTTGTGTAGTAGAAGTTTCCTGCGACGGTGCTACTTTTTCCGGCGTCACCAACGGCGGCAATAACAGTGTGCAGTACAGTTTCAATTATCCTCTTTGGTGGTCTGGTACAGGTATTACACCAACGTACGACTGTGTGATAGCAATTATGGGTGGAGCGTTGGCCAGTGGATCTTACTTTACTGACCCGCCATTCAAAGGCGATCTCGTCACACCGTCTGGGTGGGTCCGTGCTGCTAGTAGTTATCCCCCTGCCGGTTCCGGTCGATGTGTCGGTTTGTTCTACCATGTTGGTGGTGTCCCTACCGGTGAGGAGTACACTTGCGTCAAGCATAACTCCACAAGTAGTTGGAACGTGGCAAAGTTGATACGTCTTGACCTGCCTCTTTCAACAGCCGAAATCACATTGGACACCGTTCCAGCCTGGAATAGTTTGGTCACTGTCGCACTAGAGGTGTCACAGCGTGCGCCAGGTCTAGGTACTCCCACTACTTCAATCTCTATGGGGGGTGTGACGGGCTGG
>Ga0307377_10004414_pt1 | contig 15418 bp, 16 predicted proteins | sample TR3MG_FD_202535 | JGI IMG/M metagenome (GOLD analysis project Ga0307377, IMG submission 202535) | Soil microbial communities from Risofladan, Vaasa, Finland - TR-3 | ecosystem: Environmental > Terrestrial > Soil > Coastal area > Acid sulfate soil | place: Finland: Risofladan, Vaasa | collected... | reverse complement strand
CACTGAGGGTAAGACACTTGAAGAAGCAACACAAAATGCAAGAGAAGCCTTAACGGGATATCTTGCTTCAGTGTTTGAGAGGAATCTCAAAGTTCCTGAACCTTCTGCACTAAAAGGGAAAAATATCTATCTTATCGAACCGGAACCTGAAGTTGCCGTCCCTATACTTCTCAGGAAACTCAGAGAAACCAGAAAACTTACCCAGGGAGATATTGCCAAAGTTCTCGGCATATCTTATCAAGCATACCAGCGGCTTGAAAAACCGGGCAAAAGTAACCCCACACTCAAAACCCTTGAGCGTCTTGCGAAAGTGTTTAATAAAGAGCTCCGGCTCGAATTTGCATAAGGGAATGGTTTGGCTCCCGGGGAGGGCCTCTCGTATACACCGCACCGGGCGGGGGAATACTACTTTATAAAATCTTCCTGATTTTTGAAAAGGCCTCTTCTATGATATGTGGCTCTGGCAGAAACGTAGTCCTGAAATACACTCCGTCCTCCTGCCTCCCGAACCCAGAACCAGGGACAAAGACAACCCCTTCCTTCAGGGCGGCGCGCACGAACTCCAGGTCCTTCTTCCATTTCGGCGTCTCTATCTTGATAAATGCATAGAATGCGCCGTTCGGAACCGGGTATGAAAGCGGCATCTCCCTGGTAATCTTCATGAAAGCGTTCCTTCGTTCCATAAGCTTCTTCTTTATATCCGTAATGTACGCCGGGTATGATGGGTCTGCTATCGCTGCTGCCGCCGCTTTCTGATACTCCCAGTTTACGGACAGGCGCTGGTTGCACAGGAGGAAGAAAGCATTCTTGACTTCCTCCCACTTATCTCCGTGGAATGACACCCATCCTATTCGCGCGCCGGGATAGTTGAAGTTCTTGGAAAGCGAGCTTCCGTATATGAATGGGACCTTGTTCCTGGCTATTTTTCTGAAGTCCACAGGTTTGCCCTCGAATATGAGCTGGTCGTATGATCCGTCATAAAATATGGGGACGTCATATTCAGCGCAAAGCTTAACGACTTCTGAAAGATTCTTTTCCGAATAGACCGCTCCCAGCGGATTGTTCGGGTTGATGATTATGATCGCCTTTGCGCCTTCGATTTTTTTTGCCAGGTTCCCCACGTCTATCTGACCATCGGCATCGTGCCTGTAGAATACGCTGTCGCCTTCGAACTGCTTTGCCTTGCTCAGGTAAAGCGGATATACTGGATTGGGAAGGAGCACCTTCTCCCCGAACCCTATGAACGCGTGGAAGAAGAAGTCTATGCCTTCGGTAAGCCCAGTAACGACGAACACGTCCTCAGGCCTGCATTTTTCAATCTTCGCCACCGTGTTCCTGAGTTGCTCATCACCTTCGGAAGGCGCATATCCCTGGCAGTTTTCATCGAGCGCGCTTTTCACCCGCTCAGCTATCACGCTGAAAGGCTTGAAACCATACTGAGGCGGATCTCCGATATTCAGGTAAATCATCTTCTTGCCTTTGGCCTCTTCGCGTTTCGCCTCCATCACGATATCCCGTATCGGATAGCTTACAACGTTCATTCTCTCTGTAGGCCTGTAAGGCAGCTTCCGTTTCAGTTGCAGGTGTATCATGTCATTACCCCGTAAACTTACGGTTTCTCTGCCTGTTTCGCGGGGGAAACCAAAGACTCCTGTACAGACAGAAAATTGTTTTTAAACATGAAAAAGAATAACACTTGGAAAGGAAATTAACAAGGGGAGTAGCCGGTCGAAACCCTGTGTTATTTGACAAAGTTCTGTATTTCTTTTATTTTTAATGAACAAATTCACCATAACCCTATAGCATGAAACGGAGTTTACCGTGCGGCTGCCTGAATGGATAAGGACAAAGAACCCCCGAAGGCTCCATGATACAAAACGGATATTGAGACGGTATGGCCTTGCGACCGTCTGCGAGGAGGCAAGATGCCCGAATGTGGGTGAGTGTTTCCTGAAACCAGCAGCTGCATTCATGATCATGGGGTCAACGTGTACAAGAAACTGCGGTTTTTGCTCAGTAAAGTCCTCGGTCCCTGAACCGCTGGATCATGATGAGTCTGAGAGAGTCGGCATGGCTGCAAAAGAAATGGGGTTGCGCTACGTGGTCATTACTTCGGTAACGCGTGACGACCTCTCTGACGGTGGTGCAGGACACTTTGCCAGGACTGTCGATGCCGTCAGGAGATATTCACCCGGCGCGAAAGTAGAGGTGCTCACCCCTGATTTCAAAGGCGCCCAGAGCAGCATCAATACTGTTCTGCATGCACGACCAGATGTATTCAACCACAATGTTGAGACCGTTCCGAGACTGTATCCTGTCGTCAGGCCGCTTGCTGACTACCGGCGTTCCATCTCATTGTTAGCACACATAAAGAACACTGCTCCGGAGATGCGAACCAAGTCAGGGCTTATGCTGGGTCTGGGCGAGCGATTGAATGAGGTTATGGGCGTTTTAAGGGATCTGAGAGACACAGGTTGTGACATCGTCACCATAGGTCAGTACCTCAGGCCATTGAGATCAAACCTCCCTGTGGTCGAATACATTGAACCCGAAACATTCGAAAGACTCCGTTTGACTGCTCTTTCGATGGGGTTCACCTATGTTTCATCCGCTCCCCTGGCAAGGAGCTCAATGAATGCAGAGGAGATGTATAATAATGAGGACACTAAAATATAACCATAGAGAGAAAGGCGCGAAGAAATGGTAAACGTAGGAATTATAGGATTCGGGATTGTGGGAAGCGGTACCGCAAAAATTCTCCTTGAGAACAAGGATGTCCTGAGAGAACGGGTTGGTTTTGAGATAAACCTCAGGAGGATTGCCGATCTGGACATCAAACGTGACAGAGGGATAAAAATTCCTGAAGGAGTACTGACAACAGATGTGAACATGATTTTCAATGATCCGGACATTCATATCGTCGTCGAACTGATGGGTGGCATCAGACCCGCAAAAGACTTTATCCTAAAAGCGATCCAAAACAGGAGGCATGTTGTAACAGCCAACAAAGCACTTCTTGCAACCGAGGGGACTGACATATTTGATGCAGCACGTGAGGCAGGCGTTGAAGTCGGATTTGAGGCGTCCGTGGCAGGCGCTATCCCTATTATAAAGGTCATGAAAGAAGGTCTGATCGCAAACAGGATAAAGGCGATTTACGGAATCATCAACGGCACCTCAAATTATATACTCACGAAAATGACAGACCATAACGTGGAGTTCTCAGATGCGTTAAAAGAAGCGCAGGCTCTCGGATATGCTGAAGCTGACCCGACATTCGACATTGAAGGGATTGATACGGCGCATAAACTTACCATCCTCGCGACCCTCGCGTACGGGATTCCGCTCTCGTTCAATTCTGTATATATTGAAGGTATTTCGAAAATCTCCACGCAGGACATCAGTTTTGCATCAGAGCTTGGATACAAAGTAAAACTGCTTGCCATCACCAAAGAAGCAGCTGGGGAAATTGAACTCAGGGTTCATCCGACTATGCTTCCCAAAGAGTATCTGATCGCAAAAGTCGATGGCCCGTTCAATGCTATCTATGTGGATGGTGATGCAACAGGCTCAACCCTCTACTACGGAAGAGGCGCCGGTTCAGTGCCCACAGGAAGCGCCGTGGTAAGCGATATAGCTGATATTGCAAGGAATATTCAGAAGAATGCCATAGGGCGAGTTCCGACTATTCCAAGGATTTTCAGGGATATAAGAATCAAAAAGATTGATGATGTGGTATCCAGGTACTATTTCCGGTTTTCCGCGCTTGACAAACCTGGTGTCCTCTCGAAGATTTCAGGGATACTCGGCAATTACAATATCAGTATCGCCTCTGTTATCCAGAAAGGCAGAAGGCTTGGTGAAGCGGTTCCTCTTGTGGTACTCAGCCATGAAGCAAAAGAAAAGGATATGCGGCAGGCTATCGAGGAAATCGATCGATTACCGGTTGTCATGGGCAAGACCGTTTTTATTCGGGTCGAGGGGAAAGAGGAAAGTTAAGTAAAGAGCGAAGCATGAAATTCACCGGCGACCAGCTTCAGCGATACAGCAGGCATCTTATTCTGCCCGAGGTGGGAGAAGAAGGGCAAACCAGGCTTTTAAAGGCAAGGGTATTCATCGTTGGGGCCGGAGGACTTGGGTCATCTGCAGGATATTATCTTGCCGCAGCCGGCGTCGGCACCCTGGGGATAATCGACAACGATCAAGTCGAGCTCAGCAATCTCCAGCGTCAGATAGCTCATTGCACCAGGACAATCGGGGTACCCAAGGTTGAATCTGCTAAAAATACCTTTGAATCCCTCAATCCTGATGTCCATATTATTCCTTTCAAAGAAAGACTGACAAAACAGAACATCCTGAAATTCATAAAGGACTATGACATTATTGTCGATTGCAGCGATAACTTTGCAACGAGGTTTCTGGTGAATGATGCATGTGTCATGAACAGGAAGCCTCTGGTTACCGGTGCCATATTCAAGTTTGAGGGCCAGCTGACAGTCGTCATACCCCATGAAGGCCCCTGCTACAGATGTCTTTTTGAAGAACCCCCTCCTCCTGATATCTTGCCCTTGCCACAGGATGCCGGTCTCCTTGGTGTTATTCCGGGCGTCATCGGTACGCTTCAGGCTGCAGAAGTTCTAAAACTCATCATCGGCACGGGAGAGATACTTAAGGGAGAGCTTCTCATTTACCATGCCCTGGAAACATCCTTCAGGAAAGTGAAAATACCGAAGAATCCTGAATGTCCGCTATGCGGCGAACATCCGATCATCACTGAATTGATTGAGTACAGGTAATCTCTGTTTCTCCATATCTTTGAATTGTTCTCTGTTTTGCAGTAAAATGGTTACTGAAAAAGCCACCTTCATAAGGAGGGGTTAATCCACGGAGGGGACAATGAAGAAGCAAGCCAAGCTGACCTTTCCCGAGCATCTTATTAAAGAGCCTGTCATCTTTACAATGGCCAAGAAATATGATGTTATGCCGAATATCAGGCGGGCAAGGGTCACGGAGACAGTTGGAGAAATGTTTCTTGAACTTGACGGGACAGAAGAGAACCTTAACAAAGGCATCCAATGGCTCAAAGACAAGGGAGTTACGGTTGAGCTTCTCGAAGGAGATAGCATAGAATAACATTATGAAATATATTGTCATGATTGGTGACGGCATGGCCGACAGGCCTTTGAAGGAACTGAACGGCAAAACGCCGTTGCAGAGTGCTGCAACACCCAATATGGACAGGCTTGCCCGCGAGGGGATTATCGGAAAGATCAGAACCATCCCTGCCGGGTTTCAACCCGGTTCTGATATTGCCAATTTAAACATCCTCGGCTACAACCCCCAGGAGTACTATTCAGGCAGGGCTCCTCTTGAAGCAGCAAGCATCGGAATCAGCATGAAGGAAGATGACGTAGCGTACCGGTGCAATCTTGTCACCCTGAAATATAACAAGGATAAAACAAAAGCTGTCATGGATGATTACAGCAGCGGCCACATATCGACAGACGAGGCAGAGAAACTCGTTCTCGAAATTAATCAAAGGGTCGGCAACAAAGAGATCAGCTTTTATCCGGGGGTAAGTTACAGGCATATCATGCTCTGGTCCTCAGGTGAAACGAAAATTGAATGCACTCCTCCCCATGATATTACCGGGAAAGAAATTTCAGACTACCTCCCTGTTGGCAACGGGGAAGACATGCTGAGGGAGTTGATGCTGAAATCAGCAGGTATTCTTGAAAACCACCCCGTCAACAAGGAGCGGATGAAAAGAGGCGACAAGCCCGCCAACAGTATCTGGCTCTGGGGACAAGGCAAAAAGCTCGGCCTCCCGACTTTCAAACAGAAATACTCGCTTGATGGAGCACTCGTTTCTGCTGTTGACCTTATGAGAGGAATAGGGATAAGTGCAGGGTTCGAAATTCTCGAAGTGCCCGGCATCACAGGGTATCTGGATACCAATTACGAAGGCAAGGCAGAGGCTGCTTTGAAGGCTCTCAAACGGGTCGATATCGCTTATATCCATGTCGAAGCACCGGATGAGGCAGGCCATTCAGGGAATTACAGGGATAAGATACGGGCGATCGAGGACTTTGATGCACGCGTTGTAGGGAATGTGCTGAAAGGGATTGTCGCATTCGATGAATACCGGTTACTTATCCTGCCTGACCATGCAACCCCAATCGCAGTCAAAACGCATACTGAGGAACCTGTCCCCTTCGTGATATACGACAGCCGCATGAAAAGGAAAAATGAGGATGCATCATTCGATGAATCGATCACGGAAAGGGATGATATTCTTTTTTTTGAGGAAGGACACAAGCTTATGGACTATTTTATTAGAGGCGAATGAATACAAAAGAAAAAATTATCGATATCATCAACCGCCTGAAAAAAGAATACCCAGAGCAGAAGACAGCCCTCCATTTCAGGTCGCCATTTGATCTCCTCGTCGCTACAATACTGTCTGCACAAGCGACTGATATACTGGTAAATAAGGTAACCAGAGACCTTTTCACGAAGTACACTTCAGTCAAGGATTATGCAGATGTGCCATTGGAGAGACTCCAGAAAGATGTGAGCTCGATAAACTTTTATAAGACAAAGGCAAAAAATATCCAGGCTTCTGCACAGATAATCGTGATGAACTTCCATGCAAAAGTCCCAAAGACCATGGAGGAACTTACAACGCTTCCCGGTGTTGCCCGGAAAACAGCGAATATCATTCTCTCCAATGCATATGGGATCAACGCGGGGATAGCTGTTGACACCCATGTGAAGAGGCTTTCATACCGGCTCGGCCTCACAAAAAACGAAGACCCTGTCAAGATAGAAAGGGATCTGATGGAATCGTTACCCAAAGAGGATTGGTCTAACCTCTCTCACCTCCTGATATCCCATGGCAGGAAGATCTGCCAGGCAATAAAGCCAAAGCACCAGGAATGCGTCCTCTCCGATATCTGCCCGTCAAGGGATATATAGCAAGTTGTAGAGCATGGAAACGAATACGTTCATCATTGCAATAGCAGTAATGTTCCTGGTTTATATCATCATCAGATTGTTAATGAAAAGATAACAGGACAATCCTGTTGCAGGGAAAGCTCTCCAACGATTCCAGGGAGAGAGCTGCGATGAACTACTTCAGGGGAGGAAATTATCAAAGCGACACAAAAGCTCTACCGGCATAAGGCTTTCTAAAATTTACCCGTTTTGATCAACCTCATGCCCTCTGTTGCCCTTGTATGGGAAGGGCTTTTCTCCAATACTTTCTTAAAATGCCCCTTTGCCCTGAGCGGGAATCCCAGCTTCAAATAGATATATCCCATTTCCGCAAGGGTATCCAGATCAGATGATTTAAGTTCAAGAGCCTTTTTGAGCGCTTCGAGCGCATCTTTATATTTCCCTATCTCCCCGAGGGCACAGCCATAAAGATAATGATACTTTGCTGCGGAATTATCAAAATATATTGCTGAAGCAAAGGAATGCGCGGCATTTTCGAATTCCTTTTTTCTGAAACTGGTTTGTCCCTCCAAATACCTGGACTCCGCGATTTCCCCGGGTTTCATAAAATTCGTCCGGTTTACTTCTGAACTTTCACCGGCATGCCGGTAGGTTTTTCTCTGCTGAGGGTCTTTCAGGGTCAGGTATGCATTCGTCATATAAATGAAAACCTCAAGCAGCTTTTTCTTCATGTCGCGTGGAAGATTGAAATGAAGATCAGGGTGGAACTCCTTCGCGAGTTTAAAATATGCTCTTTTTATCTCGTCTTCAGCGGCATTCTGATATATTCCCAGGATTTCGTGATAACTCTTTTTTTTATATTCTGCGTGCATTTTTTCTATCTTCACGATCAAGGCGTCGGGAAGATCCTGAATTTTTTCGACTACGTCTTCGAAGGCAATCCCCCGAGGTGTTTCGCCATCCATCTTGATCACCAGTATTCGAGCTTCCAAAAGAGCATAAATAGTTTGCAAGACGTTGTTTGTATCATACGGTGTGAGTTTGATGATTTCTTCTATCTTTGTTTTTCCGTCCACAAGAGAAACGATCGCCTTATCTTGTTCATCCATCGTGATATGCTGAAAAAGTTTGAGAGGAGATGCCGAAAAATCTACAACACGGTCAAGAAGATATTCCTCAATAAGTCCGGTGTCTGCATGCTTTTTCAGCTCAAGGTATATCACATTCGACATTGAGAGTTTCAGAGTAAGCACATTCTTTGAAGAAAAAGGTCCCTCTTGAAATATGAAATGTGCCTCCTCTAATGCAAGCATACTCTCGATAATGATGTGTGCCTGCAGTTTGAGAGCAGGCACAAGATTCTCCGGTTTGAGATACCCATTCCTTACAAGTACTTCCGAATGATGTAAGCCCGTCTTTTTCTCCTGTTCCAGAGCTTCCAGATAGTGCTCCCTACCAAGTTTTTTCTGTTGCAGGAGTGTGCTGCCGAGCTGATCTGCTTCCTGATTTGATGTAGCGTAGATCATGTCGCCATTTTTGATATACAGTTCCTTGTTTATCAGACCGTGCTGTATAACCAGAATCCCTGTTTTCACTGTTTTTTGGAGACCTATGAGAATGTCTGAGAGCTTATAGTGCAGAAAAGATCCTTGCAACACCCCCAACTTTGCAAGGCCTATCCTGAGCCCGGACTGCATGGGTGCTGTCCACTGTACCCGCCCCTCTTGATGGATGTTTAACTCCTTTACAGCAACCGTCAGTTGATCGCCGGGCAGGATACGCGGAGGTTCTGTTATGATGATGCTTAACCCATTGAATGAGTAATCAAGCGTTTTTGCCGAACGTGATTCCTGGTGAAAATAGACCGTACAGGGAACTTCTTTCGGATATCTTTTAAAATATCTGAGGTCTAAATTAATGGATTTTTTTGCATCTTTATTCAGGATCGATTACCTCATCTTCCCGTAATGAATCCAATGTGTCGCAAAGAAAGGCTTCACTGAATGTACAATATACTTCTGAATAGATTATATGGATTTCAGTAATCAATGCAATGACCGGGCGAATCATGAGTGCCTAATTAAATAGTAATTTACTTTATCAATTGAAATAATTATGATACAAAATACTGGATTCAGCAGGGGATGACAGGGAAAACAAAGGACATAGAGTCCGGATATAAGGGGGAACCAGCATGCAGCAATCAGTAAAAATGTATACCTTAAGTACGTGTGTCCATTGCAAAGCTACCAAACGGTTTCTGGATGCATGTGCAATAAAATATGAATTTACCGATGTGGATCTTATTCCTGAGAATGAGAGAAAAGCCATTCTTGCGGATGTCATGAAATTTAATCCTGAATGTTCATTCCCTACGATTATTATCGGGGATACCGTCATTGTCGGGTTTCAGGAGGCAAAGATAAAGGCTGCACTCGGTCTTTCATAGGTATCAGCAGAATAAACAAATCATTCATCCCAAAAAAATATGGAGGTATTATGAAATTACCTGACTATGTGACAGTTGAAGAAGTGAGAAGAGTATGCAGGGAACTCAAAATCAGGGACTGGACGAAACTGAAGAAACCGGAGGTTACTCTGAAAGAAGCAAAAATCATCCTGCCCCATGTTAATACTGAAAACTTGAAAATATCACCCGAAAATTTCAGACTCGGCCTTGAAGTCGAACTCGAACACGGTACCATGTTCAAAAGACTCAATGTCACCAATAATCATCCTCTACTCACCGGGAAAATTGTGATGGCTCACTTCATGGAAATGCTCGATTACTACAAACGTCTCCAAGTTGCCGAAGTTGAAGGGGATATCCTGAAAGCTGTCGTTGCAAAGAATATGCAGAAAATCCAGAAATATTACCGAAAGCTTGCCGGGGCAAGAATGGAACTCGGCAGGACTGAAACAAGTCAGCTAAAAGGATAATCTGCTAACGACTGCCCAGCAGCGGGCTGCTCTGTGTCAACTTGACCGAAGTGCCTCGACGATATTCATGCGCGATGCGCGCACTGCAGGGAGGACACCGCCGACAAACCCCATGATGAGCGAGAATGCTATAGCTTCGAAAAAGATATCAAGGGTTAAGGAAAAGGAAAAAGCGAGTTCCGAGAAGGTCTGGAAGTTCAGGGTCGAGACGGTAAATAATTGGAGAAATGATGCAAAGAACAGCCCGACCAGTCCCCCCAGGACACCCTGGAACAGCGCCTCCATGAGAAATGCCAAAAGGATGCTCCTCTTTTGAAACCCCAGGGCTCGCAAGGTCCCGATCTCGGAAACTCGATTCGCTACGGCAGCATACATCGTAATCATGGCGCCGATGATCGCTCCTATGGAAAATATCAGGGTAAGAGTTATTCCGAGAATGCGGAGAAATTTTGCCATCATCTCCGACTGTTTTTCATAGTATCTCGTTTCGCGCAAGGCCTCAAGCTGGAGGCGCGGGTCATTTTCTATCCTCTTTTTCACGTTTTCGAACTCAGGTGATTCGCGCAGCTTAAAGATTACCGACGAGTAGACAGGCCTCCTGAATGCCTGCATGAATTGGTCAACATCGCCCCATATCTCGGAGTTGTATCCTGTATTCCCTGCATCAAAGATCCCTACCACAGTCCAGTCCCTCATGCCAAAACGCAGGGATTCGCCAATGCCTCCGCCCTCAAAGCGCTTTGCAATACTCGAGCCTGCAATAATTTCTGAAGAGCCGGTTCTTGGCATACGGCCCTGAACGAGTTTGACCTGAGGACGGAGGATCAGTGATTTCTCTTCGATTCCCCGTATGACAATGTTCGATGGTTTATCAGTTCCCCGCTTCTGAAGAGCAATCAGCACTACCAATTCCTTTGCCACAACCCGTTTCCCATCCGCACCCATAGCAATCTCCGGCTGGGTTTCTATGATCGATGCCTGAAGTCTCTCAACACCGCTCTGCACCTCTGACTCTGCGGATTTCCTTATGACAACAACATTGTCATAAGAGCCTGTCTGCACAAGGGTTTTCTGCAGGCCCCGGGCAAGCATCAGCACTGCAGCGAAAACAAATACAACAAGAGCCATGCCTGCTATCGTAAGAACAGTTGTGAGTCTCCGTGTCCATAAATTGCGGAGACTGTACGAGAACGGTATCTTCACTACCCTATCCTCCTCAGCCCGTCAGCTATTCTGATTCTCACGGCACGCCATGTGGGAAAGACTGCTGCCGAGACACCAATGAGGCAGGCAGCAGCTATATCAAGATAGAGTGTTTCATGCTCAACATTGAATATAGGGAAATATGCGCTCAGTTGTTGTGCAAAGATCTTTGCTGCAGGGAATGTGAGAAGAATCCCTATTGTAGCACCTGTCATGGTAATGAAGAGGGATTCGCCAAATATGAGGCCGGCAATATGGAAACCGCCAAAGCCAAGTGTTTTGAAGACTGCATATTCGCCAATTCTCTCACGGGCTGTCATGGCCATTGTGTTGGCGACAACTGCCATGATGATAAGAATGATCACGTAAGATACAAGCTGAATCGCAATAATAATTGCTTCCGTCATCGAGATAAAGCCCAGATTGAAAGCCTTCTCCGTCTCAGTAAGGGTCTCGGCAAGGGAATTCTTGAACATTTTGTCGATTCTCACCGAAACATCCGCAGCAAGGTTCGGGTTCCTGACCTCAACCATATACCATCCGACCTGATCGGCACGTCCCGGAGCAGTCTTTTTCATTGTTTCATTGAGATATTCCCAGTGAAAGAAAAAAGCAGTCTCATCAATGTTCTGATCCCTCCCCTGGTAAATTCCCCGGATAATGAATTCCCAGTTGCCCGGAAAGATTGTTCCTCTGAGAGTTACGGTATCCCCGATCTTCCAGCCATACCTGTCCGCCAGTTTTCTCCCTGCAACGGCAGATTTCCGGTCCCGGTAAAAAGCTGTTCTCTGATCAGGAGGTATGATGAGTTCAGGATATATCGCAAGGTAATGTTCCGGTTCCATCGCGTAATTTGCGAAAAAATGCTTCTCATCAATATAGATTCCGCCGAACCATGTCCCGTAGGAAACTGATTTCACCCCTTCGATCTGGCGGATCTTTTCCTTATAGGAAAGCGGCAACGGAAAAATGAGGGATATGGCATTCCTCGTGACAAGCCTGCTTGCAGAGGATGCCTCGACTCCTGCATACCATGCACTGATCACGGTCCTCAGCAGGCCAAACGCAAGGATCGCAATGGAAACGCCAAGAATCGTTAAGAATGTCCTGAGTTTATGACGGAAGGAATTCTTAAAAATCAGCCTGAGGACGTGCATTTAGGACACCTTTATCAAGATGTTTAATTATATGCGCCATCTGAGCAGCCCTGGGATCATGGGTCACCATAATGATTGTTTTACCGAGTTCCTGCACGAGGCGCTCCATAAGTTGAAGAACCTCTATTGCCGAGACCCTGTCAAGGTCACCAGTCGGTTCATCGGCAACCAGAATGCTCGGGTCTGTAACAATAGCACGGGCAATGGCTACACGTTGCTGTTGCCCGCCTGAGAGCTGGCCGGGGCGGTGATCCATGCGGTCCGTGAGATTGACGACGCCCAGCGCCATTTCAGCGTGCGCCCGGCGCTCTCCTTTCGGAAGTCCTGTAATAAGCAGGGGGAGCTCTACGTTTTCAAAAGCGGTGAGCACAGGTATGAGATTGTAAAACTGGAAGATAAAGCCCACGTTCGATGCGCGCCAGAGCGCAAGTTCGTTTTCAGAGAGGGTAGTGATGTCAACTCCTCCTACTCTGATGACCCCGCTGTCCGCCTTATCGATACCCGCGATCAGGTTCAGGAGCGTTGTTTTTCCTGAACCTGAAGGTCCCATGAGCGCAAGGAATTCAGCCTCATCAATGTCCAGTGAAATATCCGTCAGAACGGGAAGAATCTGGTCCCCGCGCCGATATGATTTATACAGATTTTTTATTTCAACGATAACAGGCTTGCCGGTCATTACTTCTCAACTATCTTGATCTTTGCCCCGTCTTTCATTTTTTCAAGCGGTTTCATGACAACGGTATCCCCGGCTTTGACGCCCTGTAAAACCTCTGTCATGTCTCCAAGCTTATCTCCGGTCGTTATGGATGTTTTGATAACTCTGTTTTCCTTAATAAGGAATACCGTTGACGTTCCGTCACTGGTGAGGATTGCTGAGGGGTTGAGTGCGGTGCGCGGTTTCTCCTCATCGGGCTTCACCTCCCGAGAGAGAAACGCTACTTTTGCACTCATTTCCGGCAAGACGCGTCTGTCTTTTTCTAAAAATCTGACTTTCACCATGATTGTTGCCTTGGTCCTGTCAGCGGTCGGCACGATCATATGAACCTGCCCGCGGAAGCGCGAATCAGGCAGGGCGTCGAGATGGATCTCGCATGGTTGTCCACTTTTCACCATCTGAAGGTTGGATTCTGAGACATCAACCTCCACCTGGAGAGAATCCATATCGGCAATCGTAACGACAGCCGCCTTTGCATCAGCGGCAGCGCCGATGGGTGTTACGATATCGCCGATATCAGCGTTCTTTGTCAGGACCACGGAATCAAACGGGGCCCGTATCAATGTGTATTGAAATGCCACATCAGCACCCTTAAGCGCTGCTTCGCTCGCTTGTACAGATGCTTCTGCTGCAGCCACAGCTGCATGTGCCTTCCTGTAACGTGCTTCTGATGCATCATATTCGGCCTGAGAAACAAATCCCTGGCCGATAAGCTCTTTATTCCTGTTCAATGACAGGGCTGCATCATGCAATTCTGCTTTCACCTGCTCCAGGGTCTGTCGTATAGCGTTAAGGTTGGCCTCAGCCTGATTCCTTGCTGCAAGGACATCCTCATTTTCCAGCCGCGCAATCACCTGGCCAGCCTTCAGCCTGCTGCCTTCCTCAACAGAGAGAGAAATCAGCCGCCCGGTGACTTTTGAGGCAACCGCGGCCTTGCGCTGTGCCACAACATAGCCACTTGCATTCAGGATGGTAAATCCCTGTGACGGATACATTTGGGTCACATGAGCGGCTTCTACTTTGATAGCAGGGGAAAATATCCCCTGCAGAGTGAGAACAAAAACGATGATAATCGCGGCTATCGCAATCCCCCAGTAGAGATATTTCTTCCGTTTGACCGGACGATAGATCGACGAAGTCTTGTCTATTTTCAGTTGTGAGAGATCCTGATCGGGCATATTATCCGCGACAGATTATTTCATCCGTGATTCAACTGAGGACCAGTTGATGTTCCTGAAAAATGCAGCAATGTAATCCGCTCTCTTGAGCCCGTAATCAAACATAAAGGCATGCTCAAATACATCCATAATCAAAAGCGGGGTACATCCCGCAGGATGGGATACATCATGTTCATTGATCCAGAAGTTAATCAGTTTCCCGCTCTGCATGTCCTGATAGAGCACAACCCACCCGATGCCCCGCATCGCCCCTGTGGCCTTGAAGTCCTTCTCCCATGTCTCGTAGCTGCCAAAGTCGGCTTCCATCTTCTTTGCCGGCTTCCCATTTTTGTCAATCGGCGCTTTCCCTCCAAGGTTTTCAAAATAATATTCATGGAGCCTCATGCCATTGAATTCCCATCCAAGCCGCCTCTTCAGTTCTGCGAACTCAGGCGTGCCGGCTTTATCTGCCTTCAGCATCTGATCCAGCAAATCAAGCACCTTGTTAGTGTTTGTGACATATCCCTGATACAGGGTAAAATGGTTCTTGAGGAGCGTCTCGCTGAATCCTTCCATCCCGATAAGTTTTGCATAGTCTTTTGCAGTGTAAGCCATAATCTTTTCCTCCTTTTTTGTTTGTGCTGCTGACAACATAGTATTTGTTAATAAAATCTATTATTAACTAAAGGTTATTTGTCATTTCTTTGCCCAGTTTCCGCTGGGATCCTGAATCCACCATCCTTTCTTTGCCGAATCTCGTCTGATCGATGCGAATTGTTCGGTTGCTTGTGGCATCACCTGATTCAGATTTGCTTCGTTTTCCGGAAGCCTGTTTATCCGGATGATTGCCTTTGTCATACCTTGTATGACGGTTTTCCTGTTTTGGTTTTCCATATTAATGAACTTCTGGTCTTGAGGTGTTATATTCCCCTCTCTTACGACGAGCAACCCATTCTTGCCTTCACCAACTAATCCGCTCCCCCGCAGTCTGTCAATGTCAGCAATCCTGGCACCCATCTCCTTGTAGGCATTCACTACATCAGGCATCTTTTTTACGATTTCAGCAATTTTGTCCGGAAGGCCCGCCTCCTGTGCATATGCTGATGTAACCAGTTCGAATTGCAGAGAACTCTCCGGTTTCCCCTGCGGGGTCGTTTCCTGAGGCTTTCCCTCCGGTCCCATAAGCTCTTTCTCCAATAACTTATACGCCTCTTTCACGTCCTTCTCCGGAAAATAGATGTTCACAGTAATAACAGCACACGAGATCAAAATAAAAAAAACCGAAACTA
>Ga0307377_10004411_pt1 | contig 15425 bp, 12 predicted proteins | sample TR3MG_FD_202535 | JGI IMG/M metagenome (GOLD analysis project Ga0307377, IMG submission 202535) | Soil microbial communities from Risofladan, Vaasa, Finland - TR-3 | ecosystem: Environmental > Terrestrial > Soil > Coastal area > Acid sulfate soil | place: Finland: Risofladan, Vaasa | collected... | reverse complement strand
GCACGCCGTGGTAGCAGATCAGCCATCCCTCTTGGGTCAGCAGGGGCGGTGGTCCGAGGCCGATCTTGTTGGCGTCCCACCAGCCGCCCCGGCGTGCCGGTAGCAGCACGGTGGAGTCACCCCAGTGGCGAAGGTCAGGACTGAAGGACATCCACATGTGGGCGCCGAGTCCGGGTCCGCTCGGCAACGGTCGATGGATGAGGGCCCAACGGTCGCCGAAGCGAATCGGGAACAGTGCCGCGTCCTTGTCGTCGGGGGTCATCAGCACACCGCGACGGTCCCAGGTGATGAAGTCCTTGGTCGTGGCGAGCAACACCAGTGGCCCGGCCGACGAGTAGCCCACGTAGACCACGTAGTACTCGTCACCGACCTTGGTGATGCGGGGGTCCTCGATGCCCCACTGCTCTTCGAAGGTGTCGAGCTGGGGCTCGAGACACAGGTTGGTCTCGATGGTCCAATGGGTGAGGCCGTCCTCGCTGGTGGCCACCATGAACGAGGAGAGACCCGTGCGGTGCTCGACGCGCATCAGCAGCAACGTCTTGCCGTTGTACGTCGTCGCGCCCGGGTTGAAGACGGCGTTGGCCTGGAAGGGCAGGTCGCTGGGGCCCAGGATCGGATTCGTGGAGAGACGGGTGAACAACTCGACTGGACCGTTGACGTGCTTCATACTGTTCTCCTTGAAATCGCCGTCTCGCAAGAGGCGGCACTGGTGACGATGGCTACGGTGTGGCGGTGACGACCGCCTTGGATCGGAAGTGGGCCCCGTCGTGCGACCCCAACGCTGTCGTGACCTCGTCACGCAACAGGGTCGCCGCGAGGTAGGCGAGGGTCGACTCGGCGCCCTGGTTGACGTTCACGCCCGACTGATGCAGACCGTCGTAGCCCGCGCCGGTGAGGGGGTCGCCAACCGGGATACCGGCGTCGTTTCGTCCATCGAACCACTCGGCCGCCCGGACCACCCGGTCGGCCCAACGGCGGTCGTGGGTGATCTCGAAAGCTCGCGCGCAGGCGCTCGCCATCGCCCAGGCTTCGATCGGCTGCTGGTCGAAGGCTGGCGTCCTGTCATGGGGACCCCGGCCGGCCACCGGGGTGAAGCTGAAGTGGTCGTCGAGGGTCTCGATGTCCACCAGCCACTCGAGGGCGCCGAGTCCCCCCGCCAACTTCGCGGGGTCGTCGTCGACCCTCGAGAGTACGAGGAGCGCCTCGGGGATGAGTGCGTTCGAATACGTCAGTTTTGATTCGGGCCACGGCCACGTCGCCGACGGATCACCCGCCGAGAGGACCCCGGCGGCGTGGTCGAGCTGTTCACGCGACCCACGATGACCCGGGTCGACGTCGAGCACGCTGGCGGCGCCGAGGACCGCGTGACTGACCGAACGGCGATATCGGGACCGCCAGTTCGCCGTGGCGTCGAATAGTTCGAGAGATCGCTCACGCAGGGTCCGGTCGGGGCAGCGGGCGGCGGCGATACCCAGGCCCTCCAGTGCCCGGCCCGTCGCGTCATCGCTCGGTGCGTCGGCGGTCCACGTACCGTTTCCCCGTCGCCGGAGGCGAAAGCCGCGGTCCCCGATGCTGGCCTCGGTGAGAAAAGCGAGGGCGCCTTCGCAGAGGCGCCGGGCGGTTGGATCGGCGCAGTGGGGCGCGAGTATCGCGAGCAGTCGCCCGGCATCGTCGGTGCAGTAGCCGCCGTCGCGAATGGGCTCGTCGCCCCGGGCGTGCTCGGCCACTCCCTCGGGGCCGCTCAGGCGTTCGAGATGATCAAGGCGGAGCTGTTGCGGTTGACTCAACGTTTCACCATCTCGGTCAACTCTTCGAGGAGCCCGCTCAGGCGCTGACCCACTTGGGGCCACAACAGTGATCGCCCTACCCGTCGGGCACGCTGGGACATCGCGTGAGCGAGGTCCGGTCGTTCGAGCACGGTGCGCAGGGCCTGCGCCATCCCCTCGGCGTCGTCGAAGTCGACGAGGATTCCGGCGCCGTCGGACAACAACTCCACGGCGTGGGGGAACCGCGTCGAGACGATCGGCTTGCCCGAAGCCAACGCCTCAACGAGCACGCCCGACGAAATCTGGTCCCTCGACTGGTAGGGGAGCAGTACAACCGTGGCGCGACGCACCATGGCGCGAAGCGCCTTCCAACCGAGGTACCGGTCATCGAAGGAGACGACGTCGCCGACGCCGTGCCACGCGACCACCTGCTCGAGGCTGTCACGGTAGGGATCGGTTCCGCTGAGACGAAGGTGCGGGTGCGTCCGACCCGAGATGATGTAGCGCGCGGCGAGCTTGGACTTGTCGAGCAGCGCCAGCGCGTGGATGCCGTGCTCCAGCCCCTTGCCGGGACCGAGCAGGCCCCACGTGAGTACGACGGGCGCCTCGCCTTCGGGGCGGTCGTCGTCGAAGTTGGCCTCCGCGCCGTGCGGCACCACCGCGACCTGGCGCACCCGGTGCGTCAAGGTGAGTCGGTCGAGCGCCGAAGCGCTCGGCACCACGACCAAATCGGCGGCATCGATGAGGCGCTGAACGATGAAGTGCTGATAGACCGTCGGTGTCCGCAGCACGGTGTGTAGCGAGACGACCACTGGTACCCGGAGCGAATCGACCAACTCGAGGACGTCGTCGCCGTCGCGTCCGCCGTAGATCCCGAACTCGTGCTGTATCACGACGACGTCACACGTGTTGAGGTAGTCGACCGCGCGCTGCAACGACCCGGCCTGGTTGCGAATCCAATTGACGGCGACCTCGGGGCGCGAGAACTCGGGCATCTCGTCGACGAGACTGACCACGCTGACGACCCAATCGGGACGAGCCTGCAACAGTGCATCACGCACATTGGCCGTGAAGGTGGCGATACCGCACTCGGTCGGCGGGTACGTTCCGACCAGGGCAACTCGTCGAACGTCCTGCCGGTGGCCCGAGGGCCTCGTCTGGCCGTACTCAAGTGGTGCTTCACTGCCGGACCTGAAGTAGGTCGCGTTGTCGCTCTGGTGCATTTTCACACCTCCCACGTTGGGTCCAGTCTCCCACCGATAGGTCGTGGGCGCCAATGCCATTGGTCCTAGTGGGGGCCTCTGAGGATGACCGACGAGCCCTTCGCGGACGATTCGCGACGTCAGACTCCGTGATTACTCTCGGTTGCCGAGGGGGTCGCCTCGGTGGGGAAACCATCTCACTGCCACCAAACGCGAGTCACACGAAACTCGTGCCGGTTGTTGATGCAGACAGAGCCGCAGTAAATCGCGCAGATAGTGTCTCTCCGTGAGACTCGTCCTTCGACCATTCGTCCGCACAGACGAAGTACCGGCACTCGCGGCATGCAATGAGTTCCGGTGAACTGGATTTGATTTTCTACCATTCGATTTCGACCCGGCCATGTCCTGAGTGGAATGGACCGATCTGATGGAGCGCTATCGGCAGGGGATCGATCTCCCCGACAACCGAGTTCGTAGTGCGTTTCTTGCGGCCGATGTGGATGGTCAACTCGTGGGCCATGCGTCCATCAGATTTGCGCTGAACGACTTTCTTGCCTCCCGAGGAGGGCACATCGGTTACGGAGTCATCCCGACGTTTCGGCGAAGGGGCTACGCGACCGCCATCCTGCAAGAGTCCATTCAGATCGCCCGACGTGAAGGTGTGAGCGCTCTGCTTGTTTGTTGTGACGACGACAACGTCGGGTCGGCCACCGTCATCGAGCGGTGCGGTGGAGTACTCGAGAAGATTGCGCTCAGCGATGATGGCGTGGCATTTCGCCGTTATTGGATCTGACTGCGCCACAGCCATTTCTGCTCAGTTGAACCTGGCCCGCGATCCCACCGGTGTGAGTGCGCCATCGAGTGGGGCGAGGCGAGCCGATTACTCTTCAGACTGAAGGGCGGGGCGATTGGTCCTACGGAGGGTATTCGTGGCGCACGATTGGCGGAAGCGGGTTCGCAAGTTCTTGTCAGACCTCATAGACGCCATCCTCAGCGCGTGGCCGGAGTGAGGCTCGTCGACCGAACAAGGTGAGGCCCTGCGCGACGCCGAAGTGGCGGAGCCCCAGGCTCGCGGACCCACCCTCGGAGCCGACGTCGCCCAGTGGGCCCCTCACATGAAGGGAGTCACCAGTATGGCTTGGGCCTTGTGATTTTCCCGATTGTTTCTGCTGTGCGAACTCTTCTGGTGGCGCGTTGCATCGCACGCCACAATCCGCAATACTTCCCAAGACATGATTTTTCATCGACGCAGTGCGTCGACCGAGGGGAGCGAAGTGGAACGAAAGATTGCATGGCGGGGGATGAAAGTGCTCCTCGCGACTCTGACCGCAGCGGCGGGAGCACTGGTGAGCGCGACGGCGTCGGTGGCGGCGAATTCGTCGAACACCGCCTTCTCGTACCAGAAGGCGCACGCCGGCGGGACCCTGAAGCTATTGGCGTCGACCGCCGGTGGCACATTGGACCCCCAGGTGAACTACACGTTGCAGTACTGGCAGCTCTACCAGGCGACTTACGACGGCCTCGTGACCTTCCGCAAGGTCTCGGGTGCCCACTCGTTCGACATCGTGCCCGACCTCGCCACGGCGATGCCCAAGGTGAGTAACGGGGGCAAGACCTACACCTTCACCCTGCGCAAGGGCATCAAGTTCTCCAACGGCGCGCCAGTGACCGTGAAGGACGTCCAGGCCTCGATGCAGCGTCTCTTCAAGGTGTCCAACCCCAATGCGGGCACCTGGTACAACTCGATCGTCGGTTCGGCGGCCTGTCTGAAGACCCCCGCCACCTGCACCCTGAGTGGCGGTGTCGTTGTGAACGCCGCAACCAATACGGTCACCTTCAACCTCGTGGCACCGGACCCCGAGTTCCTCGACCAGCTAGCGGTGCCCTTCGGCGCCGTGCTGCCCGCCAACGCGCCCGCCAAGGACGCCGGAACCACGCCGATCCCGGGCACCGGTGCGTACGCCTTCTCCAAGTACGACCCGAACCGACAACTGACCATGGTGCGCAACAAGTACTTCAAGGTCTGGTCCGCAGCCGCTCAGCCCCAGGGCTACCCCAACGAGATCGACATGGTCTTCGGTAGCACGGTCGAGTCCGAGGTGACGGCGGTCGTGAACGGCCAGGGTGACTGGGTCTTCGACCCGCTCCCGTCGGACCGCCTGTCCGAGTTGTCGACGAAGTACGCGTCCCAACTCCACGTGAACCCGTTGACCGCGGTGTGGTACCTGCCCATGAACACCAATCTGGCGCCGTTCAACAACGTGCTCGCCCGCGAAGCCGTCAACTACGCGATCGACAAGAACGCCGCCGTGAAGTTGTTCGGCGGCACCCAGTTGGCTCAGCCGGTCTGCACGATCCTGCCTCCGGGCTTCCCCGGGCACCAGAACTTCTGCGCGTTCCAGAAGGGGACCGGCTCGAAGTACGTCGGACCCGACCTCGCCAAGGCCAAGGCCCTGGTGGCGAAGTCGGGCACCAAGGGCATGGCCGTGGGCATCGTCGTGACCAATGACACGGTGAACATGGCCGTGGGTCAGTACGTGCAGAGCGTGCTCAACTCCATTGGCTACAAGGCGACTCTGAAGCCGCTGTCGGCCAACATCCAGTTCAACTACATCCAGAACACGAAGAACAAGGTGCAGATCAGCCTCACCCAGTGGTACCAGGACTACCCGGCCGCGTCGGACTTCTTGAAGGTGTTACTGAGTTGCAGCGGATTCCACCCGGGCAGCGATAACAGCATCAACATCGCCGGGTTCTGCAACAAGGCGATTGACGCGAAGATGGCCCAGGCGGAGAAGTTGAGCATCACCAATCCGCCCGCCGCCAACGTGCTGTGGGGTCAGGTGGACAAGCAGATCATGACCACCCAGGCGCCGTGGGTGCCGCTCTTCACGCCCAAGCAGATCGACTTCATCTCGAGCCGCGTCGGTAACTACCAGTTCTCCCGTCAGTTCTACATGTACGTCGACCAACTTTGGCTGAAGTAGTCGACTCCGTCGTCGTGGCGAGGAACGCCAAGGGTCCCGAAAGCCCTTGGCGTTCCTCGTTGCGCCAACTCTCACGCAACAAGGCGTCGATGGCCGGACTCGCCGTGCTGGTCTTCGTCGTGACCATCTGTCTGCTGGCTCCGGTCTACGCGAGCCACATCGCCCACGTGAACCCCTTCACCTCCAACGTGCAGGGCACGACGACGATCCACGGCAAGGTCGTCGCGGTGCTGCAGACCAACACGTTGGGCATCGGCGTCACGCCGATCGGGCCGACCTGGGACCTCTCCCACTACTTCCTCGGCGCGGATAACCAGGGTCGCGACGTCTTCGCGCGCCTGCTCTACGGCGGCCGCACGAGCCTGCTCATCGGTTCGCTGTCGGCGCTCATCTGCGTCGTCGTCGCTTCGCTCCTCGGAGTCATCGCCGGGTACTTTGGTGGCGTGGTCGACTGGATCCTGTCGCGCATCTTCGACATCGTCTGGGCCTTCCCGATCTACCTGCTCGCCATCTCGTTGTCGGTCGTCCTGCTCACCAGCGGCCTGAATCTCGGTCCTATTCACATCGGTCCCGGATCGATGATGCTCCCGATCCTGATCATCGCGATGGTCTTCGTGCCCTACGTCGCGCGACCGCTGCGCGGCATCGTGTTGTCGTTGCGCGAGCGTGAATTCATCCAGGCGGCCATTGGCTCGGGCGCGTCGGACGCTCGGATCATCTTGAAGGAGATCCTGCCCAACGTGACCCCCAGCATCATCGTCTTCTTTCCGTTGATGGTGGCCTTCAACATGCTCACCGAATCCGCACTCTCGTTCCTCTCCATCGGCGTCCAGCCCCCGAACGCGAGTTGGGGGACGATCATCAATGACGGACTCGGACTGCTCTACACGCGGCCCTGGGTGGCGATGGCCCCGGGCATCATGATCGTCATCACGGCGGGCTCGCTCAACATTCTCGGCGACGGGGCCCGTGACGCCTTCGATCCCAAAGCCAAACTGCGCGGATCGATCTAGATGTTCTCCTTCGTCGTTCGCCGAGTCATCTCTGCCGTGCTGGTGATGTTCGCCATCTCGGTGCTGGTGTTCCTCATCTTCTTCGCGACGCCCGGGGTCGACCCCGCGGCACGCATCGCGGGTCGCAGCGCCACCCCCCAGGTCCTCGCCCAGGTGAAGCACGAGTTCGGACTCGACCGACCGCTTCCCGTGCGCTACGCCCTGATGATGGAGCACCTCTTCATCAAGCAGGACCTGACGTCGTACGTGAACATCGGCGATCCGGTGGTGCCCCAGATCATGGCGGCCGCGCCGGTGACGATCTCGCTCGTGCTCGGTGCCTCGGTGATCTGGCTGCTCGTGGGGGTCGCGGGCGGGGTGGTGGCCGCGGCCAACCGCGGCAAGTTCATCGATCCGCTCATCATGTTCCTTGGCATCGCCGCCATCTCGGTGCCGGCCTATTGGTTGGGGGAGGTGGTGAACCTCATAACCCAGAGCAAGCTCCATTCGTCGGTATTCTCCTGGGTGCCCCAGTCGGGGTACGTGTCGCCGAGCGTGAGCATCGGGCAGTGGGCCCTGCACCTGCTCTTCCCGTGGCTCACCCTCGCCGCGCTCTACGCCGGGATCTACGCGCGGGTGCTGCGCGCCGAACTCGTCAACGCGCTCAACGAGGACTACGTGAGGACGGCCCGGGCGAAGGGCCTCTCCGAGCGACGGATCCTGCTGCGTCACGCGCTGCGCTGCTCGCTCATCTCGATCGTCTCGCTCTTCGGGCTCGACTTCGGCGCCCTGATCGGTGGCGCCGCGCTGCTCACCGAGGTCGTCTTCGGACTGCCCGGTGTCGGTCAGTTGACGTACACCTCGCTGCAGAACCTGGACCTGCCGGTGATCATGGGCTGCGTCATGTACGGCGCCTTCTTCGTGGTGCTGGCCAACATGGTCGTCGATATCCTCTACGGCTTCCTCGACCCGCGGGTGCGCCTTGCCTGAGTCGCCCGACACCACCGACGCCCTGCTCGAGGTCGAGGACCTGCGGGTCTCGTTCGCCACGCGCGGGGGGGTCATCAAGGCCGTCGACGGGCTCTCGATGCGCGTCGGGCGCAAGGAGGTGGTCGGCATCGTCGGCGAATCCGGCTCGGGCAAGAGCGTGTCGATGTACAGCATCATCGGACTGCTGCGCGATCCCAACGTCTCGATCACCGGCAGCGTGAAGTTCCAGGGTCGCGAGATCCTCGGCCTCTCGGACAAGGAACTGCGCACTATTCGGGGCCGCGACATCGCCATGATCTTCCAGGACCCTATGACGGCCCTGACCCCCGTCTACACCGTGGGTTGGCAGATCACCGAGCAGATCCGCACCCACACCGACCTCACCAAGCACCAGGCCCAGGCGCGCGCCATCGACCTGCTCGCCGAGGTGGGCATCCCCGATCCGGCACGGCGGGTCAACCAGTATCCGCATGAGTTCTCGGGCGGCATGCGCCAGCGCGTCGTCATCGCGATGGCCCTGTCGTGCAACCCGAAGCTGCTCATCGCCGACGAGCCCACCACCGCGCTCGACGTCACCACCCAGGCCCAGATCCTGGAGTTGATGAAGAAGTTGCAGGAGACCTACGACTCGTCGATCGTGCTGATCACCCACGACATGGGGGTCATCTCGGAGATGGCCGACCGGGTCGTGGTGATGTACGCGGGGCGACCCGTGGAGATCGGTGAACGCCGCGAGGTCATCCGCCAACCGCTCCACCCCTACACCTGGGGCCTGCTCGGTGCCGTGCCGCGGGTCGAGACCAAGCGCAGCCGCCTGGTGACGATTCCGGGCAATCCGGTCTCGCCGCTGAACATCCCCGCGGGCTGCGCCTTCGGTCCGCGATGCGCCTACCGTTTCGACCAGTGCGACGAGCGTCCGCCGATCACGGGCGAGGGTCACCTCGACGCCTGCTGGCTCTCGAGCGAACAGAAGGTCGACCTGCGCCGCAAGATCCAGGAAGTGACGGTGGAGTCGTGAGCGACGACGTTCTGCTGCGCGCCACCGACATCGTCAAGAACTTCACGATCCGTTCGGGTGGGCTGAGTGGGCGCGCGACGATCCAGGCCGTCGCGGGCGTGTCACTCGAGGTCCGCCGGGGCGAGACCCTCGGCATCGTCGGCGAATCGGGGTGCGGCAAGTCGACCCTGGCGCGCTGCCTGGTGCAACTGATGCCCGCCACGTCGGGCACCGTGGAGTTCAACGGATCGACGCTCACGGGGCTCTCGCGGCGCAGGCTGCGTCCCTTTCGACGCGAGATGCAGCTGGTCTTCCAGGACCCCTACGCCTCACTCAATCCGCGACGCCGGGTCGGCGACATCGTGGCCGAGCCGCTGCGGATCAACAAGTACGGCGACGCCAAGAAGATACGCGACCGCGTGACCGAACTGTTCGAGATCGTGGGCCTGGACCCCGCCGCGGTCAATCGCTACCCCCACGAGTTCTCCGGCGGTCAGCGCCAACGCATTGGCATCGCCCGCGCGCTCGCGCTCAACCCCTCGCTGGTCGTGGCCGACGAGCCGGTGTCGGCCCTCGACGTCTCGGTGCAGGCCCAGGTGCTCAACCTCATGGCCGACCTCCAGGAGCGCCTCAACCTGACCTATCTGTTCATCGCCCACGACCTCGGCGTCGTGCGACACGTGTCGGACCGGGTCGGCGTCATGTACCTGGGCGAACTGGTCGAACTCGCCGACGCCGAGACCCTCTACACCCAGCCCCACCATCCCTACACCGAGGCCCTGTTGTCGGTGGCGCCCGAACTCGACGACGGCCGCCAGTCGGGACGCCCGCGCATCGTGTTGAGCGGCGACGTGCCCGACCCCTCGGACAAGCCGACGGGCTGCCCGTTCCACCCCCGGTGCCCGGTAGCGACCGAACGTTGTTCGACTGAGAAGCCGACCCTCGTCAGCATCTCGCCGGGCCGGTCGGTCGCGTGTCACTACCCACGCAACCTCGATGAGACGATGGTCTCTCACGAGACGAAAGGATCCTGATCCATGGAACCATCACTGCGAATCGAACGCGACCAGCACGTCTGGTCATTCGACGCCAACGCCGAGCCGGTCGTCACCGTCGAGCCCGGCACGGTCATCGAGATCGAGACCTGGGACTGTTTCACCGGTCAGGTCACCAGCGAGAGCGACACCCTGGAGAAGCTGGACCTCGCCCGGGTGAACAGCGCGACCGGCCCCATCGCCGTGCGCGGTGCCGAGCCCGGCGACGCACTGTCGGTGACGCTCATCGACATCCGTCCCGGCGCCGTGGGCGCCGCGATGTGCATCCCCGAATGGGGTCAGCTGATCGACCGCGTGGCCTCGCCCACGACCCGGATCTTCAAGGTCGCCAACGGCGTGATCACCATGAACGACCGCGTCTCGTTCCCGACGCGACCGATGTTCGGGGTCATCGGGGTCTCGCCCGAATCGGGCGACGTCTCGACGTTCTACGCCGACCGTCACGGCGGCAACATGGACGACCACGTGAACGGCATCGGCGCGACGATCCACCTGCCGGTCTTCCAGTCGGGCGGCCAGTTGGCGATCGGGGACATGCACGCCTCCATGGGTGACGGGGAGATCTCGGGCACCGGCGTCGAGATCGGCGGCACCGCGCTCATCAAGGTCGACCTGATCAAGGGCAAGACCGGGGGCTGGCCGATCACCGAGACGGCGGACGCCTTCTACACCCACGGCACCTCGCCCACCAGCATCGAGGACGCGTTGCTGATCGCCTGCGAAGAGGCGTCGAAGTTGCTGGTGGACGAGTGGGGCTTCACCCCCGAGGACGCCTTCATGTTCCTTTCGGTCGCCGGCGACCTGGGCATCGCCCAGTACTGTCACCCCTCACCGGGCAGCGTGATCGCGCGCATGCGGGTGCCGAAGCTGCCGTCCAACCCGACGCCCTTTCGGCGCTAGGCCATGGGACCCGATCTGCACCTGGGACGCGAACACCACGTCCTCACCTTCGACGTCGCTCACGAGCCCGTCGTCACCGTCGATCCCGGCACGATCATCGAGATCGAGACCTGGGACTGTTTCAGCGGCCAGGTGACGAGCGTGCACGACACCCACGAGACGATCGACAACGATTTGATCAATCCGGCGACCGGTCCCATCGCCGTGCGCGGTGCCGAACCAGGTGACACCTTGTCGGTCACCTTGATCGACATCCGACCTGACGCGCAGGGCGCGGCGATGTGCGTCCCAGAGTGGGGTCAGCTCGGACCGGGGGTGACCTCGAGCACGCGGATCTTTCGGGTGGCGAACGGCATGATCACGATGAATGAGCACGTGTCGTTTCCCGCGCGACCGATGTTCGGGGTGCTCGGCGTGGCACCCGCATCGGGCGCCGTCTCGACGCTTGCGGCCGGTCGACACGGCGGCAACATGGACGACAACTCCAACGCCATCGGTGCGACGGTCCACCTGCCGGTCTTCCAGTCCGGCGGGCTGCTGGCGATCGGTGACATGCACGCCTCCATGGGAGACGGGGAGATCTCGGGCACCGGCGTCGAGATCGGCGGCACCGCGCTCATCAAGGTCGACCTGATCAAGGGCAAGACCGGGGGCTGGCCGATCACCGAGAATGCGACCTCGATCGTGACGCACGGGACCGCCGAGGGCGACATCACCGAGGCGATGCGTATCGCCTGCGAGGAGGCGTCGAAGTTACTGGTGGACGAGTGGGACTTCACCCCCGAGGACGCCTTCATGTTCCTCTCGGTCGCCGGCGACCTGGGCATCGCCCAGTTCTGTCACCCCTGTCCCGGCACGGTCATCGCCCGGATGTCGTTCCCCAAACTCTCATCCAACCCGAGGCCGTTCAGAATCTGATCAGCGGGCTCCGTGTCAGGCGACGCGTTGGCGACGCGTCGGTGCGGCGCATTCGCGACAGAGCACGACCGAAATACTGGTCACGCCCTCGACTTTGGCCGCGCGTTGCACGCGGACCGCGGCGTTGGCACGGCATTCGCGCGAGTGCCAGCATGTTCGCCGGGCGCATCGGCAGGTTCCCGAGACCGGCAGGCGAGGAGCCCTCGCCGGGACTACATCATCGACTGGCGACCCAGTCACAGATTCGCTCACGACTTCTCCCTTTCCGGAATAAGTGCCGATCCATCCGTACTATTACCCATTCTTACCAAGTATCTTGACGGCCGCCAAGGATTCCAAGGCACGAATTACCACCGACCGCACTCACAGGCTACGACAACGCCGGCTCGAACTCAGCGCACCCCGGCCGGCGGCCCGCGAACCACCACCCGCACCCGCCAATCGCCTGCTCCCACTACGATTCGCCTCAACAGCGAAGTAGATGAGGGTGGTCGATGAGAGCCTTTCAGGAGTACTACCCGGAGCACCTGGCCCACTGTTACGGGTGCGGCAGCCTCAACGAACATGGGTATCGGATCATGACCTACTGGGACGGCGACGACAGCCTGACCCGGTTCACGCCCCAACCCTTCCACACGGCGGTGCCCGGAATCGTCTACGGCGGGCTGCTGGCCTCGTTGATCGATTGCCACAGCACCGGCACCGCCGCCGCCGCGATGTACCGCGCCGAGGGGCGCGAGATGGACACGACGCCATCGTTCCGGTTCGTCACGGGGTCCCTGCAGGTCAACTACTTGAAACCCACGGCCCTCGGTCCCGAGCTGCAGGTCCGCGGACGGGTCCAGGAGATACGGGGGCGTCGGGTGACCATCGAGTCGACCATCGTGGTCGAGGGTGTCGAGACGGTCCGCGGCGTGGTCGTCGCCGTCCAGATGCCCGAGGAGTTTGGCCGCTGACCACCCGCCGTCGCCGCGATCAGCGGTCGGCGGGGTCCTCGGGCTGGTATTCGAAGGTCGGTCCGATGGGGACGCCCCCACTCTGTGTCCCCGAGACCATGATGCGGGCCTGGTCTTCGAGCGAGGACATCGTCGCGAGTGACGACATGAACGTGGCCATGTCGTTTTCGCCATTCAGCAGGTCGTGCAATTGCGCCAACAACGTGGTGTAGGTGAAGTTGAAGGCGTCGTTGAGACGCCGCCCGGCGGAGCCGACGGGGTAGGTGTTCGCGGTGGGGTCCAACGGCACGTCGTAGACGCCGCTCGGATCGAGGGAGATAACGTCACCGGAGAACTCGTATGAGTAGAAGCGCGACTCGGCGTCGGGTACCTTCACCAGACGGCGGCCCTTCATCAATTCGCTCAGGCGATAGAAGTGCGCGTAGTCGTTCTGCCCATCGGGGCCGTCGACCTCCTCGGGTGACGTCGTCGTGCCCTCGCCCTGTTCGATGATGGTGGCGATGGCCTGGACGGCGCTGTCCCTGTCCACCACGTTGATCGAACCGAGCATCAGGTCCGGGCCGACCTGATTGCGGGGTGGCGACGTGAAAGCGTCGACGGGCAGGCGTTGCAGTGCGTTCGAGATGGTCATGTAGAACTCGCCGATCGTCACCGACGGCACGTCGACGAGCGCGGCGTGAGCCTCGTAGTCGATGGGACTGCGGGGCTCTTCCACTTCGATGAACGCCTCGAGTTGTTGCCTCGAGAAGGGGCGTAGGTGGAGTCTCACCTGGCCTTCGACACCGCCGGGTAGATGTCCGGGAAAGCGGGGGATGAAGTCGGGGTCCCCAATCGCGGGTCGTCCGCCGATGGCGTTCAGCACGTTGGCGGCGAGCACCATGTGCAACATCTCCTCGACGACCACCGACTTGAGTATCCGCGCGGCCTCGGCGTTCTTCGAGGTGTCGAGGGAATAGTAGGCGTAGAGGTAGACCGGGATGGTCGAGTGCTCGAGTTCGACCGCTCGCTGCAGGGCGCAGCGGACCGATTCCGGATCGGGCTCGTCGTGGTGGAGACCTTCGAGGATCGAGCGGTGCAGTGTGATCATGGAGTCCCCTTGAGATCCGGTGCGGCGATCTGATTGTCCCGCCGCCGGTCGATCCGCCGCCGGGTACCGGTTTCGAACTTGCAAGAGGATTCCACAGCGTGTCCACTTCGTCAACCGGGCGCTACGGGAGAGTATCTCGCGTCGATGACGTTGCGTCGCACGCCGTGTCACGGAGCCGGGCGACGGTCGTGGCGCGGGGCAACCGAAGGAGACCACCGGCTGGAACCGCCGTGATCCGCTTGTCACGATGTCGAGAGCACGGCGCCGGTTGGGGTGGCGAAGCCGATCCGAGGAGAGAAACCTGAGAAGATTCTTCACATCGCGGGCGCACGTCGTGGACGATGGTGCACCACGGCTCGGAGACGGGGAAGTCCGCGATCACCGCGCATCTCCTTCCACTGCCTGCACTCTCTGTGAATGGGGTATGTGCCGATCGACCGATTGCGCAGATGCCGGATCGCTTCTCCGGCGCTTGTTGTGGTTAGTGAAGGTTCTCGAGTGCCAAAAAGCCATGCCACCGGCAAAGTGGCCAGTTAGAGGGAAGCATTTAGTTGCTATCGTTCCCGCAATTGGTTGTTCGCCTGTTGTGAAATTGCTCATTTCACGATGAAGTCGGTTGACGCGAGGTTGTTCAAGTACGCCACTGGGGTTGATAGATGCAGGGACCTAACGAGCAACGAACGATGGAGAGCAGTGGCCGTCCTCTGGGGTCGATGCGACGAGGGTTCGCTCTTTTGGGCCTCGCATTGCTGGCGATGGTCGTCATACCGGCGGTTTCGGCCGCGGCGGACACCGCGCAGAACACCGTGGTCTTCGCCGGAACGGCGGTGGGGGGTGCAGGTGAGTACACCGACACCATCGCTTTCGCGCCGTCACCGTTGAACACGTACAACGTGGTCGTGACCGACAGCTCGAACTCGACTGCGAAGTTCACACTGGCCATCGCGAGCGCGGGTAGCGCCGGATGCGCCTTTCAGTCACCGGGCAGCAGTGTCGTGGTGTACCAATCCGCCGGGTCGTGTGTGATTACTGCTACTGGAAGCACGAGTGACCGGGACAACGGCGCTGGCGAGGGCGACGGCAATGCTCGCACCCAGGCAGGAACCCTCACCCTCACCGTCGCCAAGTCGCCCCAGTCCATCATCGTCACCAACGCCAACCCGGACTCCTTGGTCTACGGTGCGGCGACCAGTTACCAGATCAACGCCTCGACCAACGGCGACGGCACTCTCGCCTACGCGAGCTCGAGCGCGAACTGTGCGGTGGGCGCGGCCAGCGGCACCATCACCGACCTCGCGGCGGGAACGTGCGTGGTCACCGTCTCCACCACTGGCAGCACGAACTTCAATGAAGCCACGCCGGTCACCTTCACCCTCGCCGTCGCCAAGGCGCCCCAGAACATCACGTTGACCCCCACCACCGCCACTGTCCCGTACAACACCCCGTCCTACCAGATCAACGCCTCGACCAACGGCGACGGCACTCTCGCCTACGCGAGCTCGAGCGCGAACTGTGCGGTGGGCGCGGCCAGCGGCACCATCACCGACCTCGCGGCGGGAACGTGCGTGGTCACCG
>Ga0307377_10004410_pt1 | contig 15427 bp, 14 predicted proteins | sample TR3MG_FD_202535 | JGI IMG/M metagenome (GOLD analysis project Ga0307377, IMG submission 202535) | Soil microbial communities from Risofladan, Vaasa, Finland - TR-3 | ecosystem: Environmental > Terrestrial > Soil > Coastal area > Acid sulfate soil | place: Finland: Risofladan, Vaasa | collected... | reverse complement strand
AATAAGATCAGAGTATGGAATACTTACTACAACAATCTAGAGCATTGCGGTTTAAGTGGTAAGACCCCGAACGAGTTTCTGGCTGATTACAAATTAATTAAACCGCCAAATGTCCTTGCCTAAAACAGATTTTAGTTGGAATAAAGAAGAATGCAACACTGTTTAGCTTTCCTGAACTCCTCTATATAGGTTTTTTATTTGAAAACCTAACTTAACTTATGGGCCTATATTATAGGGGGGGGTCCCAGACAGGTGCTGAGATGATGCTTTCATTCTCCAATGAATACTAATTTATAAATACTAGCTCCTGGATCAATTGGCGTTGTAATATCAAGATCTTTGTACAGTCCGCTGAAGTAAAGACCGTCTGGACCGGCTTCAATGCCAGCTACTGTTGCCTTACCTGAGCCGTCGTACTCTATTATAGGTATTGGTCCAATGATTAAGGTACCTCCTGCACCTAGATCAAACTCGCTAATGCGTTTACCATTTCCCTGTGGACCAGTTGCAAATGTCGGCCCCGATTCTGAGATAAAAGCATGATTTATTTTGTCGTCCGGGAAGCCGCTTCCGCCAAATACGTCTTCTCTGATGAATGTCATATTTACTGGTGCCACAGAAGGTATCCAATTATAGATTGCAGAAATGAACATGTCTTCATTACCACCCTGCCAACCATAATCTTCACCTGAAACAACCCTTACCAGCCGATCAATGCTCGGACCGTTTTCCACTTCATATAAAAATCCATCAACTGGCGACCAAGCTCCGCCGAAAGGATTGCGGAAGCCAAGAGCATAAATGTAATCCATTGCATTAATTCCATCCCCTGCATTGAAAAAGGGATTATCTTCAGGTGCAGAACCATCTAAGTTCATACGTAGTATCTTACCCCTGAATGAATCTAGATTACGTGCAGTGGATGAATCAAAACCATCTCCCATATGCACGTAGAGCTTGCCATCGGGCCCAATAGTAAGATTTGAGATTTGATGTGATTGGCCCTGGGTTTCTGGGAATAAATCAATTATTCCAATCTCGGATGATGCTGTTCTTCCGCCGTCTTCACTTTGGTAGCGCATAACCTTGGGGTGATGTGAGGCACCTTCATTTAAAGGATCAACACTATATAGCATGCTTGCAAAGATATCTCCTGTATTAGGCTCTACCACAATACCAGTAAGCCCTTGTTCGCCCGATCCGGGGAAATTTCCTGTAGGGTTGAAATTTAGTAAACCAGTTGCATAGTCGGACACACTACCGTCATTGGATACCACTTTGATTGTGCCGTAAAGCTCTGTCACATAGAAAAGCGGATCATCTGGCTCATTGCCCGGGTTTGGTATGAACGCAATATTAACCGGAAGTTGGAATCCAGTTGCTACAAGTTCTACCCTAAAACCAGGTTGTATTACAGACCAGGGGACGGGGGAGCCCCTTGCAAGGATTGAGAAATCGGGTTCGCTTTGTCCAGCGCTGGCTATGTATGTGCTCCCAGCCACAGAAACCCAATACTGTTCCTTTTCTGCTGGAGGAATTGATACAGCAGGGAGATATATGTTTCGTTCAATACCCTCATCATCTACGAAAGAGAGACTAGATTCAGGTAGTACTAGGTCTTGGCCGATATTCCCAGCGTCCAATATTACACGAACTGGCAGGTGCTCTTCTATGTCAGGGGGATTGGTCACCGCATTTGAAAATCCGTCTAGTCCACTAAACTCCAGAATCAATTCATCTAGGATTGTTAATATGCTTAATCTAGGAGGGTTGTCCGATCCAGAGAGAATTATATCTACACCAAAAGAATCGACCCATCTGGGACTCGGCACTTCGATAATATCATCAAGTTCAAGTGCAAGAACCTCGGTAGCCGAGCTAGTGCGGAATCGGCGTTCTGCCCAATCACTCCACTCTGTAGAGGGATCACCACTACTGCTGCGGTGACGTGTACGTAAGACATAATCTGTATCAAAAAACAAAAGTTGCCTTCCTTCGTGGGAGTTTTTAAAAGTGCCATCACCGAGATGACTATGTACCTTCTCGACACCTCCAATGCAGGTTGTTTCCCATACAACTTCGTTCGGTGTTTCAGTCCTGATCTCCCAATCTGAACAATCGTGTGTCAATTCGGGATCAGAAGATGAAAAATCGGAGGTTTCAATATGAACATCTGCGGGGTGAACAATTTGACCATCCTCTTTTGGTTCATTAATACTTGGTCTATTTACCACGCCGCCGGTTCCACCACTAATTCCACCTCCATTTACATTGTTGTTACATGACCCTACTGACACTAATGCAATAAATCCGAATAGTATTACAAAACCCAAACTATTCATGAAAGAATCAATTGGTTTAGCCAATCTGTTCAATTGAAGAACCTGATTATTTGTTTTACACAATTAGCTTCAAAAATTGTGTTTAAGGAATCTGTTTGATCACCCTATAATAATTACCGGATTTTAATAACTTCCTTATTATATATTATAGCCAAGAATCGACTTACAGATTATAACTTTTTTTTAATAAATTCGTCAAGCAGCATTTATATGCGATTTATGACTCCTGCAATACTCTTCTTCCGTCTGAGCCGGTGTGCGGGATGGCTTGGAATCTCTACACTTATTAACTAAAGCTATTTTTTGAATACCAAAAACTTATATCCGAAGAAATTCCAAATTATAACTATGACAATTGATGCGAGAGCGCCTATGTTGGCCCAGAGTATGGGAGAGACACCGCCAATTGGTTCTACAAAACTCACAATAAATGACGCAACAGCAACGTTTATTACAAATCCGATACCAGAGACTATTATAAATTTAACAAATTGCCTTCCTAGTCCTGCTGTTCCCCGACTCTCAAAAGCCCAGAACTTATTCCACAAATAACTGTTTGTAACGGCGCAAAGAAAAGAGATACCCTTGAAAACAGAAAAGAATAACCCCTTATCTACTCCTGAAGTTAATATTAACAGGTTCAGTACCCCAAAATCTATAGCAGTATTTGATACGCCGATTGGAATGAATTTCCCGAATTGAAAAAACACATGCCGCCTATTTCCGAGACGAGAAGTTAGATATACCCATATTACTACAAGAAACGGCACTCCGAATATTATTAGAAGCCATAATAAAGTCGTATTAATACCCGAAACATTAATTTCGCTCTCAAGAGCGTTTAATAATGCTATAGCAAAAGCCGATATTATTAAGCCTATTAAAATTGAGCTAATTAAATCAATTCTCTTCATAATATGATCATTTTGCTGTAGTTTAATTTCGATATAGCTTAGGAGAAGCTCAATTCAAATCAATATTGCATATTGTGTGAAAAGTAATACTTATCTCCAAGATTCTAACCAAATATAGCTACCAAAAGATTCAGGTGCAATAGGAACCGCAGAAAGAATCGGATAGAAATAGATAAATACTCCTACGGTAATCAGCATATATATTACCACAAGCAATTTCCCATATTTTGATTTTCTCCATATGTAATCGAGAAAGTAGGCGCTAATTATGAGAATAAACAACAGTGCCGGTAAAAAATGGTATAAAAAAGTTATTTTTCTAGGTGAAAGAGCCCAAGGAAGCCAATATGCAAAAACGCTGACTACGGCAAATATAAGTGCCGGCGATTCTTTTCTGATCACATTCACCACTCCGAGCACAAAGAATAAACCTCCTGTCCACCAGATGAAAGGATTGCCTACAGCATAAATGTAAGCATATTTGCCGCCCAAATCTTCAAAATGCATATAGATCGGCTTGAGTAAAAGAGGCCACTTCCACCACTCAGACTGATAGGGATGAGTTTCAGTAACCCCGCCGTGAAACCCAAACATACTACTCTGGAGATTAATGAAATCTCCTATTGAATGTCCAAAATAAAAAAATGGTATGTAGGTAGCTATATATATCAATAAAGGAATTAAAACAAAAGCCAATATCATCCTTGGAAAGATATTAAATACCGATCGGATATAGGACTGCCCTTCTGAATCGGAGCTATATACCTCAAAATAATATATCAAAAAGAATGAAACCCCGGCCAAAAACTCAGCCATATATACGCCGCTCCACTTAATTGACATAGCAGCACCACAAAAAGCACCAGCCAAAAGGAGAAAGAAGGTTCTCCGGGATTTGGCATATTTAACAACTAATAGCGAGGCTAAAAGAACAAAGTTAGCCATAAAAATATCAACCATAGTTATACGGCTTAAGACAAATATAAAGGATTCAAATGTATATAGAAATGCCGCAATTAAACCAACCCCATTATTAAATAAGTTCCTTCCTAGAAGGAAAATGAATAAAGTACCTAAGACGCCAAATAAGGCCTGAAAAAATCTCCAGCCAAACGTGTTGTCGCCAAATAATATTATCCCTAGGGCACTGATTTCCTTTCCAAGTGGTGGGTGAGTCCACTCGTAAGCAAAGTCCTTGGGAGCCGGATCTTCCTGCCCTGGAATTTGCCAAGCCAATTTGTTACCTTTAGCCATTTCCTGAGCTGTAAAAGCAAAGTAGGTCTCATCAAAATAATAACTCTGAGGAATTTCAAGACGGTGAAATTTAAGACCGAAACTAATCAGAATTATGAGAAATAGTATTATCTCAATCCTATAATTTTGTAATAATGCTCTTAATGACATTATGTTGTCCTAAACCAAGCTAGATTAAGAATTTAAAGTGTCCTTTTGCCTGATTGTATGATTCAAGAAATCTAAAAACACAACAATGAAGGCTATTAAATATAAAATAAACATGAAAGGTACAAGAACCTTTTCTATTTGGTCAGGAACCCCTTTGTACCCTGCTGTAAGCTGCATGTATGAATAAACCAGATTACATACATAAGCCCCCGACACAATAGCATATAAATAGGGAAATATCCAAGACCTAAACATTATTAAGTGTGAAAAATACAATTGAAGGGAGCAGGTGCGGTCATATAATCACACCAATTTTTATTGTAAAATTGTGAAAAGCCATCATCAGACAAAGCTCTACCCCAATTTTGCCAAGTACCAAAATCGCCTTCGTATGCTATAAGAGTGGAGAGGTAAATTCTAAGCAGAAAACCGGCCAAAAGTATTAGAGATAATTGAAGATAAACATTCTTCTTCAAATCGGGCTTTTTAGCTACCTCTAAGTTCATTTCTAAGCTTCCATGATTCCTTGAACATTCTAAGTATCACTTTAATATTAGCTCCGGATTGGGTGCCGAAGCGGCGAGGGAAATGCCTGACAGGAACCTCTTTAAGTGTGAATCCATTTCTTTTTAATTTTATTAAGAACTCTGCGCTAAACAGAGCACCGCCGGATTTTATTGGCCTGATATCCTGATATGCCTTTGTAGGAAAAATTTTAAAGGCGCAGTCCATATCACTTACTTTCAATCCAAATGTTAAATATATATAAAAACCATAAAGCCAAGCGTTTAGTGATCGTACGAGGGAATCCGCCCTGTCTTCCCTATAACCTATAACTACATCTTTTGCGCTCACTAAGGGAATTAAGCTATCTAAATCATTAATATCAAACTGCCCGTCACTATCCATAAAAAATATATACTCACACGATGCCTTATCAAAACCACTTCTAAGTGCGGATCCATAACCCATGTTTACAGGGTGGTTGACAAGAACTATTTTAGAGTTATTCGATTTAAGTTCCTCTACAATCTTTTGTGTATCATCTATGGAGCCGTCATTAACAACAACAATTTCATAATCTGAAATATTCTTTTCTAGATACGCAGCACAATTCTCAACTGTAGTTTGAATATTTTCAGCTTCATTATGAGCCGGAAGGACTACTGATATAGATAAGTTCGTCATAATTTAATCAATTTAAATACAAGTACGAAACAATCAGTTTGTTATTTCATTAGAAGGAATTATATCACATTTTATCTCATGGATAGTGAAGTGGTTAACTTTTTCAAGAGAAAGGTCCTTAAATGAACATGTACGCCCGCCCGGCCATCTCACATTAACATCTATAGTGTCCTCTTGGCCGACGCCAAAATAAACCGGGAGCATATCCTGCTCGCAACATCCCCTCCCTCCCGATACTTCCCTAACTTGAATCCCCTCAGTGCTAGTAATTTCAACCCGGGCTCCTATGGCAGAACTATTACTCAATAGACCACTTCCGACTAGGTTTAGTGTAATGGAATTATTAGTGTTACCGCTATTCTTCATAAGCGCCGTACCTAAATGTCCGTTTAGAAAAACATCCATAAACCCGTCGCGATTGTAGTCGCCCCATGTAGCCGCAAAAACATCAATCGGAGAATCTATACCAACCAAAGGGGCTACTTCGACAAAAACGTCTTTCCCCATGTTCCGGTATAGTCTATTAGGATGTACATGGTTCGTAGAAAAAAGATCAATCTTACCATCAGCATCAAAATCAATCCATGCACAGGTCCTTCCATCGCCAACATCATCAGTATTGGTATCCCAAGTAATATTGGTAAACGTACCATCTCCATTATTTCTATATAAAGCATTTCCGCTTGCTCTACCTATATTAGTCACGTAAACGTCAAAGTACCCGTCTCCGTTATAGTCCCCAGAACACGCAGAAGTTGAATTCCAAATCTGGTGCCCCCCCAGTCCGGAACTTTCAGTAATATCAACAAAGCTTCCATCTCGGTTATTGAGATACATTTTATTCATTCCACTGTTTAGAAGAAAAAGATCCTGGTATCCGTCATTATTTGAATCGAACCATAAGGCAGAATTTGAAACAAATTGCTCGCCAATACCTGCGCTTTCAGACATTTCTTCAAAGGTTCCATCCCCTTTATTTCTATAAAGAAAAGATACTTGCATACCTGCCTGGAATAGATCAACATTACCATTATTATCATAATCTGCCCAAATTCCATGCGATACTGTTGACCCTTCCTTGGTTATACCGACATCCTCTGATACATCAATAAAATAAACACCATCTATATTTTTATAAAGTTTAGGGGGCATTCCGGCTCTAATTGTCCCTAGTGCCAGATCAGGAAAACCGTCATTATCATAATCTGCCCATGTTGCAGTCATGTACCAGGAGTTGGGCAAACCCAAATAACGAGAGACCTCTTTAAATTGGCCCTCTTCATTTAAAAACAAGAATGATCTCTGTACTTCAGGCCGGTTAAGGTGAGGGCCTTTAAGACTTAAACTTCTCTGACTCCTTCGTTTAAGCCTGGCACCACGATCGCCATTTGATAGAAATATATCAGGCCAACCATCGAGATTATAGTCACCCCAGGTTGCAGACTGACCCATTCTACCCACGGACTGTATACCCGTCTCAGTCTGTACATTAGTAAATTTAGGTAAATCCTCATTTTGAGCATTGGAAAGATTTAAACACACCAATATCAATAGAATGGAAAACAAACAGAAAGGATTTAATAATATTCGAATCAAAGAAAATCACCCTTTATTGAGATCTTTTAAAAGCAGTTCAGCCGCTCTTAAACTCAATGCTTCGATAGTTAAAGATGGCGCTTCCCCTCCGCCGGATGTTGGAAACACGCTAGCGTCAGTTATAAATAGATTTGGTATACCATGAAACCTTAGAGATGAATCGACAACTGACGATTCAGGATCATTACCCATTCGGCAAGTACCGTAAACATGCGTTGCTGCAAAGATATCATAGGAAGAAACAGTCTCAACTATTTCATCAGCGCCACTTGCATTTAAAATGTCTTTTGACGTTCTTTCCATAAATTCAAGGCTCTTAAGCTCAGGCTCTCCAAGAAATGATTGTATCTGAGCGACCGGAAGTCCGTACTCATCTCTAACCTTAGGGTCTAGTGAAACAAAGGTATCTTCATTCGGAAAAAACTCTGCAATGCCGACCATTCCCAGAGCATGCCCGAACCATTCGTCCATTCCCTTAACAAAATCCTCGCCCCATCCTTTAAAGTATCTAAAGGCATAATGAAGGGGGCCCATTGCGCTCCCAGCCGTAGGTGACAGTCTTAAACCGCCGGGGAAACCCCTATCAGGGTTGGGACTATTCCATTCCCAAATAACGCTATCAAGTGGAATTCCACGGTAAGAATCCAGCCTATCCGGATGAAAAGCTATAGCTTCATAGAAAGTGGTTTCCATAAAATTCTTACCTACAAGACCGTTTTGATTAATATCTGAATTTAATAGAATTCTCGGAGTCTCCACTGCCCCACAGGCAACTGCAACATAGTCACTCTTAACAAAATGTTCCTTACCCCCCCTATCAAAAAATGAAACGCCAGTTACTTTCTTTTTACCCTGCTTGTTTTCAACCTCAACTCTGGAAGCAAACGCATAAGTCAATATCTCGCAATTACCAGTATCTTCGGCAATAGGGATAAAAGTCACGTCAACGCTGCCCTTATCTTTCCTAGGACACCCCCAATTACAACCGTTACAATAATTACATGGAGGTGCATCGCGATAAAGCTGGGAAAGTATTGCGACTGTATTAGGCTCAAGTTTTAGATTCTGTTTTTTACATCCTTTACCTATAACCTGACTTGCATAGCTCAGTTTATGCGGCTTTAGAGGATAAGGTTTACTGCGTGGGCGGTAAGGCACTTTATCGGGACCCGCTACACCGATTATATTCTCAACCTCGCTGTAATAAGGCTCAAGAGTTTTATAATCAATAGGCCAATCTACAGCTTCACCGTAAAGTGTTTTCATTTGAAATGCATTCTCATTTAACCTATGAGCTTCTCCCTGGTAATGGAGAGTAGTCCCGCCCAATCCCGAAACCTGCTGATAGCTACTATAAAACCTCTTATCCGTATTGTTAAGGATTCCAGACGCCTTATTCCAAGATTTAAGTTGATCGTACTCGGGATCTAGAGTCTGCTGTTTACCGTAGGTATATTTAATCTTCTTTTTATAAGGAAATCCTCTGGTTTCCCAATCCTGTTCAGCTAGAGCATAGTCTTTAAGAGGGTTATAACGAGGACCTGCTTCCAGTACGAGGACATCCATTCCTATTGAAGCAAGTTTCCACGCAAAAGGAGCGCCGCCCGGGCCCGAACCAATTACAATACAGTCGTATTTCTCTTTCTTAGAAGTCATATAAGTAAGGCATAATATAAATAGACTATTGCTTTGTGTCAAATTATAAGTTATAAAATTGGGAATAAATTATAATTATCCGAATTTATGGAGAAAAAAATGACTCTACGTAAGATTTACTTATTATTGATTTTCGTAATACTAATTGGGTGTAATCAGTCCGACTCGAACAGCAATGCACCATCTGTTGATAACACCTCAGCGGTTGAAACTGAACCGGAAAGAATAGGAACGGTTTTAGCGCGTGTTAACGGACAACCTATTTATGGGGATGATCAGACACGAGCAGCTCTTGAATTTTTTATAACCGAAGAAATCATATATCAAGAAGCTATAAATAAGGGTTTTGATAAATCTGACAGGGATAAGGTTAGAAATTTTGAAAGAGATTTAATAATTGCGAGAACAAAACAAAGTATATTAGAAAATGCAGAGCCGACAAAAGAAGTATCGTCTGAAGACATTAAAAACTATTACGAAAGTAATAAAGATAAATATACTTATCTACGCATACATGAAATCTCATCTCCAGACAGTAAGCTAAGCAACGAAATCAAAGACAAAGTTAAAAGTGGAGAAGAATTACAAACCATAGCAAATAGTTATCCAGACATGCCAATAACTATGAACGATATAGCTTATGACAGAGCAATGGCACAGCATTTTACGGCTATAGAAGTCGGATCGGTTTCTGAAGTAATAAAAAAACCGGACGGCAAATATAGCGTTCTTAAAATAGTAGAGTTAAAAGAGATTCCCTTAAATTCAGTCAGTAGGTCTATTAGGTACATATTAGAAGCAAAGCAAAAAGCCCAGATTATGAACAGTTATGCTCAAAAGGTTGCAGAAGAAAATAATATGAAAATCGAAATACTTGAACAAGACAGCAAATAATAAAAGAATAACAATGATAAATTCTAGAAGAAAATTTTTAAAAACTTTAGTGGTTGGAATAATTGGCGGAGAAGTAATATCCGCACTACCAGTCACTTCATTTGCAAAGAATTACGATAAAGGTATAGAAATTCAAAAAGGTTACATAGTCTTTAATGAAAATACTCAAAAGGTAATGGAAGCACTTGCAGAAGCCCTTCTACCTGGTTCTAGAGAGATAAACATTAAAGAAAAGGTAATGAGTTATGTTGATAAAGACAGGGGAGCAGCTACTTTCCTTGACGCGGGCTTTTGGAATATAGATTCAATCTCCAAATCAAGGTATAAAAAGCATTTTTACAATCTTAAGGATAAAAATGATATTGATACTTTAATTGATTATGTAATAGTTAAAAATCCCATATTTTTTAATCAATTCAGAAATCTTATTGTAAGATTATACTACTCCGATCCCAAAGTTTGGAAACTACTTTCATATAATGGTCCACCCCAAACTAAAGGTTTTATGGACTATTCAGAACCACCAAAGTATGTAAACAAAATTAAAGGTAAATAATACACCATACACTTAGTATACTGAGACTAATTCAAGAGTTTTCTCAATAACCTCATCTATATTCATTCTCTCTTCTAATGCCAGAATTTGCTTTGTATCGGCCTTAGTCCTGGGATTAGATGAGACAATTGAACAACAATCCTTATAATTTTCTATGGATAATTCATAAGTCTCAATTTTTTTTGCTAAATCAACAATTTCCTGTTTATCGTAAGCTATAAGTGGCTGAAATATAGGAATTGAGACAGTCTTTGTTATCTGAGCTATATTCTCCATTGTCTGAGATGCCACCTGACCCAAGCTGTCACCCGTAACAAGCGCTTTAAATCCGTTTTGAAGAGAAATCCTCTCAGCTACCCTTACCATAAATCTTCTAAATAATATTATTTCATTACCTCTAATATTTACGGCCTTTAGAACCGCCATTTCAAACTGATAATACGGAACTAAGTATATTCGTGAATTACACTGATATTTGTTTAATATCTCAAACACATACCGCATTTTTGTATCATTGACTAGCGTATTCTTACTAAACACATGAAAATGAATGAAATTAACCCTACAGCCCCTTTTCATCATTAAATAAGAAGCAACCGGCGAATCTATACCACCTGATAGCAATGACAACACATTGCCGCTAACGTCAACTGGGAGCCCCTTTAATCCCTGTTTCTTTGTAAAATGGACATAGACATCATCAGCAATTTCTATAAATACACTGAGCTCGGGGTTTTTCAGGTTAACTTTAATGTCGTATGACCTGGATATTTCTCTACCGATATCATTCTCAAGTTCCATTGATGTATGGTGGAAGTTCTTATCAGATCTCTTTACGAATACAGCAAAGCTACTTTTACCAGGAAGCTCCTTATCTACTTTACTTAGAATGACATCCCTAATGGAATTATAATTTTTATCAACCCTAAGAGCTTCCGCATACCAAGAGATACCAAAAACATATTTCAGGAGCTCAGGGTCTCCATTTTCGAGAACAAAACGCCCTCTGTATTTTGTTACCCTTCCACCCGTTTCCCTTTCTATATTTTCCTTCAGCTTATCCTCAAAGAGGCTTCTGTTTCTTCCTTTAAGTGAAAGTTCTCCATAATGAATTAATGTGACTTTATGATTGTTCATTTCGGCTATCGAACTATTAATATGTATTTAAATCCCTTATTTTACATCTCCTTTATCTACATACTCATAACTCTATCAATCTAATTTAAAATGGAAATTCAACGAGCACGTTATGTCCAATCCATATAGTTATTATTATCAACTCTAATTAGTTTGGGAACTTCTTAGATAAAAAAACCGGAAGAGTTAAGTTACTAACTCTCCCGGCGTAATTTATATTAACTACTCTTAATTTCTTAATAAACAAGAAAGAATAAGAGGTGGCAAGCTAAAGACGCCTGCCACCAATTTATTTATAGACTTTATCTTATTTCTTTCTTCTTCTTACAGCTCTAACTCCAAAGGCAAATGCTACAGGTACTAGAGGAATAAGTACGTTAGCAAGTGCTGTACCTAGTTGAACCGGGTTACCAGCAATCGCACAGCTACTACTTCCACCTCCACCTCCACCACCTGTTGTTGTCGGCGGTGTTGTCGGCGGTGTTGTCGGCGGTGTTGTAGGCGGTGTTGTCGGCGGCGTTGTAGGCGGTGTTGTAGGCGGTACGAATTCTTCGCTTATCACTATAGAATCATCTATACCGAATCTTGCGTAACATACGTCTTCTTTTCCGCAGCTTAAAGGATTTTCATTATCGTCGCGTATGTTTTTATCGATTTCCACAAACCCTACAGCGACACTGTATTCATTACCCCCAGCTTTTGGAGTATATTTATCAGCAAAGTTAACGAGAATAAGGTCCGCTCCTGCTGTGTTATTTGCAGGAAGCATATTGAATTGACCATATAGATTCTCAGGCCTTACCGTCTCAAAATCAGCGAATTCAGATCCAGTTAAACATCCTCTACCAAATTCGTCAGTTTCGCAAAACCTTTCAATTTGACAGGTTCCCGCGATAGCTTCCCCAGGGTTTAGGACACACTGTCCATCTGGCAGGTCTCCCTCGCCAAATCCACAGAAACGAAAAATAGGCACTTGTACACACGGACGATTTTGATGGATGGGGTTAGGCACACAAATCCCAGGAAGCCATCCGTCGCTATCATCTTGTAAGTCGTTTCTCTCTACACATGAATAGGCGGAAAGAAACCTTTCCACACAGGATTGTTTAGGCTCGCCAGGTAAGCAAAATTCAGCCTCTATATCACCTGTGTCCCGGTTGAAATCTAATTCGCATCCGCTTATTCGTCTCTCATCTGCTGCTACTTCTACGCACTTCCCTTCTGCAGTAAGTGAAAAATTCTTTGGACAGCAGCCTCGCGGTGGTTCACACACTGCTTGTCTTGCATATGTGTGTGCTCCATAACGATAGTCACCAGCATCGTGAATCATAAACTCACCCGCTAAATAATTATGGTCGATAGCTTGTTCTGGGAAATTTGGGTTATTCGAATCACAGTTCTTAACTGGAGTCATTACAACAAAACCCTCACCAGTAGTAAAGCTTCCGATAACTTGACCGTCGTTTGCAACTAAATCCCTAAAATTATATTCGTGAGTGTCAAATTCTGTATAATCATCACACCAGTTAACTATTTCCAAACAATCTGTGCCAAATATTTGTACATGAACATTCACAGGCCCATCTTCTTTAGAATTTGTTAGCTGTATGTAAGTGTTTCTACCATTTTCTTGATTCCACGGTGCTATATGCTGAGTACCAGTCAAATTAGTAGGAACCTTGCCGAAGTTACCTAAACCCCTTAAAGGTCCATCTAAATTATAGATATTGAAATCAAAGAAATTCTCAGCATGCATCCAGTCCATACCAGCAACTAGATTGCCTAAATCTGCTTCCACTGTACCAAGAATACCAGCTGAAAAATCAGCAGCGGGTTTAGCGGTTGGATTATCAAGTTCAATTTTTGTAAAACCCGTTGTAGCGGTGAATATTGGACACAACGAGCCCCTATTTTCTTGCCCTATTGCCTGGTTTTGAAAACCAAAACCTACAAGGACGAGCATTATTACAGCTATTAAAGAAAACTTGTACTTGCTTATCATTAATTTATCCTCCTTTTCAAATTTTTGTTGAGTAACCATATTTTATTTTTATTTTCACTTCATTACTTTTGTTGAGCTTTTTTTGCAAAATTCGGTCTTATTGACCACCAAGAGTCCATAGAACCAGTTCCATCATCGTTGTTAAGTCCAATGAAACCTACAAAAAAAGCATTGTCTTTTATACTATCTATACACTTAAAGTCATCGGAATCTCCGAATGGTGGTTGACAGGAAAATCCACTAAACGGCATGTGTAGCCAACCAGCATGATTTTCTGGAAGTCTGGTGGTAGTACATACTTCGTTAACCTGACCCTTGCTGTTTGGCAGAGACCTGTCTATACCCTTGTCAAGATTACCAGGTTTACAAGAGAAGACAGTAGCGTTACATGAATTCTGAGTTTCATCTTCCCTGTAGATCATGATCGGATCAGTAAGATCAGCACCAAAGCTTGTACCAACAAGTGGGCTAGCGTTAACTGTAGCGTGATCCAATTCCCAATATGTTATACCAACTAAATCCGACAGGTTATTGCCGTCAGCTAGTTCAAAGTTAACTAGGTCATCCCAAGCTCTTCCACCGTTGCGTCTTACCAATATTTCCTCTCCGGGGCCGACCCATCCATCATGCTCGCCACGAAGCACCTCTTTACCAGCGGCATTCGTTCTGTACTCGTATCCGGATGCATCAATGATCCTGAACATTCCAATCAATGGACCACCCTCTACAAAACAATCAGATCCTCCACCACATACGCCTTCGCCGTCTTTGTAATTATCAAAAGAAATAACCACAAAACCGTAATGGCCGTCATCTAGACCACACTGTGAGACTCCACCTGCAATCTGTGGCACACAATTGGCACCAATACAGGTATTGCTCTTCATGTCCTTTACATTATAAACATGTGTATCATCTGGAGTTAGCATATCCGGGAAGTCACATTGGTTACATTCGCTAACTGCATTATTAAGATCAAAAAGCTGTACATGTATATTTATCCCTCTGGACGTTGTGTTTGTAACCTGAACAAAGGAATCTCTATCTCTCGTATCTACGAAATATACAAGCCTAAATGCTCCCATGTCAGTCTGGTCAAGTAACCTCTGACCGATACCAAACGAACTATCTGCATCTACACCAGCATTTGCCTGAGTTGGCAATACCAACATAGGTAAAGCTAGAAGAACTACTAAAACGAAAAAGTACTTAATATTGTCTAAACGTTGCAGCATTGAATTTTTCCTCCTTGGTTTAATATCATTCATAAAGTCTGCTAAAATCATATTCATCCTCCTTTAGATTTTTACAAATTCAAATGTTACCTGACATTTGCAAATTTCAGGTAACATCAATCTCCTTCAATAAGCAAACCAACAATCCGAACTAAATTACAACATAGTTTAAAGGTATTGTCAAGCCCTTTTTCTGTAAAAGCGAGACCCAAACAGACATGTGATATCACATTCTCCTCCTTTAAAATTAAAGCTATTAAATCATAAATTGAAAATGTTGTCAAGCGATTTTTAAGTTGAAATCCAAAAATCCTATTCCTCCCCTTTGATCTGCCCCCTATAATAGGTCCATAAGTTAAGATATTTTTAGAGAGAATGAGCCTCACCCCAAAGCTGTACCAGGTAAATTAGAGATTTCTGGCTTTTTTGAATGCTTTTTCGCATACTCCTCAGGCGTCATGTTCTCCAGCGCAGAATGGGGCCTGAACTCATTGTAATCTCTC
>Ga0307377_10004409_pt1 | contig 15432 bp, 15 predicted proteins | sample TR3MG_FD_202535 | JGI IMG/M metagenome (GOLD analysis project Ga0307377, IMG submission 202535) | Soil microbial communities from Risofladan, Vaasa, Finland - TR-3 | ecosystem: Environmental > Terrestrial > Soil > Coastal area > Acid sulfate soil | place: Finland: Risofladan, Vaasa | collected... | reverse complement strand
CGCTAGGCTTGGCGATTGGGATTTACGGGCGGCCTTACGACGAGGGTATCCTCGGTCACGTTCTTTGCCGCGACGGATACATCTATTATTACGACGGATATATTACCGTGGCGCCGGCGTCGCTGGGTCGGGTGAAGGCGTTGTACCGCTAGGGTGCGGCTCGTTATCGTTTAACGAGGTTTAGGGTCTCGATACGAAAAGGGGGTACCGAGATGTTTCGCGGATTTCTATGCGCGATAGTCATCGCGGCGTTGGTTGCGGTCGCCGGAGCACAGTCCTGGCCGCCTCGGCTCGTCGGCTCGTTTCCGGCGCCGCCGGGAGCTTGGGACGTTGCTTACGAATACCGTTGGTTATATGTCCTTACGGACGGTACGCCGCCCCGGGTTTACCAATTGACGACCACCGGTTCGACGAACGCGAGTTTCCCGGTTCCCGTACCGGCCGGCGCGCGGGGTATAGCGTGCAACGGCTTCCAGCCTGACCGGATGTTTATCAGCAATCGCCTAAACGGGTATATCTACAAACTCACCATGGAAGGTTCACTTCTGAGCTCTTTCCTCTGCCCCGTCGGGTCGCCCTACGGCCTCGGGTTCTCGGAATATTATCCACCCCACGGCGAAGGTTTATTCGCGTCTTGCCGGGACCAAAACCTCATATTAAGGCTAAACGATACTACGGGTTCGCTGTTGTCAAGTTTCGCGGGGCCGTCTACGGCGGTCGTTGCTTTCGACGATTTCTTCGCGGGCGACCGTTACGCCCGATACTTGTATTGGAATTATTATATCGACTGGCGCGTCCTCGACACTTTGCCGGCGCGGGTTTACGGCGTGGGAACCAGGGTGGAATGGCCGATTGACCAAACGGTTTACCTTTACGTCTTGTGCGGCAACGCGTATATCTATCAGTACTTCGGCTGGACCGCGGTGGCGCCGGCGTCGCTGGGTCGGGTGAAGGCGTTGTACCGCTAGGGTGCGGCTCGTTATCGTTTAACGAGGTTTAGGGTTTCGAGACGAAAAGGCGGTACCGAGATGGTACGCGGATTTCTATGCGCGATAGTTATCGCGGCGTTGTCGGTGGGGTTGAGGGCGCAATCCTGGCCTCCCAGCCTGGTCGAATCGTTCCCGGCGCCGCCGGGGGCGCGGGACGTGGCCTTTGAAGGTTGGGGCCCTTTATACGTGTTCGCGCCCGGCACGCCGTCGCGGGTTTATGAATTGACGACCCGCGGCTCCACCGTACGGAGCTTCACCATCGCCGTACCGAACGGCGCGCGCGGCTTCACGTACGACGGTTACTCGATTAGTAGCCTGTGGGTGAGCAACCGGCTTAACGGCTACATTTACGCGTTCACGACCGCCGGGTCGCTTACGAGCTCTTTCCTCTGCCCCGTCGGCAAACCTTACGGCCTGGGTTTTTCCGTATATAACCCGGTCCGCGGTAACGGCCTGTTCGCTTCGTGCCGGGATGAGAACCTTATCGTGAGACTGAACCAAACGACGGGGTCTTTGTTGTCTAGTTTCGCCGGGCCGGCGTCCGCGGTAATAGGCTACGACGATTGGCTCTGCGTAGACCGGGATTCCAACTATTTGTACTGGGATTACTATCGCGAGTGGCGGGTCCTGGACACGTTGCCCGCCCGGCCGTACGGCGTCGGGACCGGCGTCCTGTGGCCCACCGACCAGTGGGTCCGAGGTTTCGTCTTGTGCCGCAACGGTTACATTTACCGTTATGAGGGCTATTCCGCGGTGGCGCCGGCGTCGCTGGGTCGGGTGAAGGCGTTGTACCGCTAGGGTGCGGCTCGTTATCGTTTAACGAGGTTTAGGGTTTCGAGACGAAAAGGGGGTACCGAGATGTTTCGCGGATTTCTATGCGCGATAGTCATCGCGGCGTTGGCGGTGGGGTTGAGGGCGCAATCCTGGCCTCCCAGCCTGGTAGCTTCGTTCGCGGCGCCGCCGGGGGCTATAGATGTCGCGTACGAACACGGACCTTTATACGCGTTGGCGGACGGGTCCCCGCCGACCGTTTACACTTTAAACGCTTACAACGGGTCCATAACCGGGAGCTTTACCGTACCGGTCCCGTCGGGGGCGCGCGGCATTACGTACGACGCCTACGGCGCCGAATCGATATGGGTCAGTAACCGCATCAATCGGTACGTCTACCGTCTGACGACCGCGGGGTCGCTCGCGGGTTCGTTCGCGTGCCCGGGCGGTGCGCCCTACGGCCTGGGGTATTCCTACTACAACCCGCAGCACGGCCGGGGCCTATTCGTGACGTGCCGCAACGAGAACCGCATCTTGAACCTTAACGCTACCACCGGCTCCCTTTTGGGAAGCTTCGCCGGGCCGGCGTCGGCCGCCCTCGAGTACGACGATTGGTTCTGCGTGGACCGGAATTCCAACTATTTATACTGGGATTACAATCGGGAGTGGCAGGTACTGGATACGTTGCCGGCGCGGCCCTGGGGCGTCGCGACCAACGTGATGTGGCCCACCGACCAGTGGGTGCAGGTTTACGTTCTATGCCACGACGGCTACATCTACCGCTACGAGGGTGCAACCGCCGTCGCGCCGGCGTCCCTTGGCCGGATAAGGGCGTTGTATAGATAACCCGAACGGACCGCGGCCGCGACGCGTACGTGGTGAAGACGTACAAGGCGGGCGAGGAGCGGGGGGACTTCCCGGTGCCGGCGCACGGCTAGCCGGAGGTGACTTACCGGTTGTGGCTGCTCGAGCCCGGTAAGGAGTATCGCGTCCGCGTGGAGAAGTTCGGCTCCGCCAGCGAACCCGGGGAGCCGGAGGGCGACGTCATATACGAGACGCATTATCATTTTTACGTTCAGGTAAGGCCGCCGGTTAACCGTGCCGCGTTGCGACGAAACGTCTCGCCGCGGCATTAGACGGGAGTGTTCGCGATGAGCGTCGAAATCCCTCGATGCAGGATCACCGTTTTAAAGCGTAACCTCTACCGGGACCTGGCCGAAGAGTACCTCGACGATTCTTGTAAAGACATCGGCCCGTGCGAGCTTTTCGAGGACGGCCAGGAATTCGTAATCGACCCGGCGGCGCCGCCGCCCGAAGGTTTCTGTAGCTGGGCGTGGGCGGATATTCGCAAGGATATGTTTACCGTGGCGTACGGCGCCCACGTCTCCGGCATCAAACAACCCGGGACCGTTCTTACCGGGTGTACGGATTGGTTCAGGCCGGTGATCTTTAAAGTGGAGAGGCTCGGCTAAGCCGACCTTTTTTACGGCGCCGCGTGGAGAAGTTCGGCTCCGCCAGCGAACCCGGGGAGCCGGAGGGCGACGTCATATACGAGACGCATTATCATTTTTACGTTCAGGTAACGTTACCCCGAGTTCGCTTACGTAAAGAAGCGGCGGGTTTAAAACCCGCCGCTTCTGCTTCGACGTAAGGCTCCAAGGGAGTTACTTCTCCCCGATAGTCATCACCCAGCCGTACTTGTCCGGCGCCTCCTTGAGCATGATGGCGTTGAGCTTGTCGTAGAAGAGCCGCGAGTACTTGCCGACGCCGCCGTCGCCGATGGTCACGTCCTCGCCCTCGACGTTCACCACGCCGATGGGCGTGATGACCGCGGCGGTCCCGGTGCAGAAACACTCGTCGGCGTCGTAGATCTCCGGGAGCATCACGTCGCGCTCGGCGGTTTTGAGGCCCTCGTCGGCGGCGAGCTGCAGCACGCTCTCGCGCGTATAGCCGGGAAGGATGCTCAGGTCCTCCAACGAGGGCGTCGCGAGCTCGTCGCCTTTCCGCAAAAAGAAGTTCGCCGCCCCCACTTCCTCGAAGTGCTCGTGGTTGACGTCGAGGTAGAGGAGCTCGGCGTAGCCCTCTTCCTTCGCGAGCGAGTTGGGGTACATTCCCGGCGCGTAATTGCCCGCGGCCTTGACCGAGCCCACGCCCTCCGCCGGCGCGCGGTGGAACTCCTTCGATACCTTCAGCTTTATGGGGTGGAAGCCCCCCTTGAAGTAGGGCCCCACCGGGCTCGCGAAGACTACGAAGAGGTATTCGTCGGCGGGTTTGACGCCCAGCACCGGGCCGGAGGCGAACATCACGGGCCGGATATACAGCGCGCCCTGCTCGTCGGTCGGGAGGTAGGCCTTGTTGGCGAGGGCCGTTTGCTTCACCGCGTCCACGAATCGGCCCTCGTCGTACGCCGGCATCATCAGGCGCCGGCAGCCGTCGGCCATGCGGCGCGCGTTGTCGCCCGGGCGGAAGAGGACGATCTCGCCTTCCTTGGTCAACCGCGCCTTCATCCCCTCGAAGAGGGCCTGGCCGTAGTGATAAGCGCCGGCCGCGGGGTGCATCCAGAACTCGCCCACGGCCATCAGGCCGTGGTCGGTCCACGCGCCGCCGGCGTAGCGCGCGACGTACATCTTCTCGGTGGGAGTGAAGGCGAAGCCGAGATTGTCGAAATCTATCTCGGCGGGGGGAACCGGTGCTATGGGCCTTATTTCGAATTCCATACTTTCCCTCGCTGGAGCAAAAGGTTAAAGAGCCGCTCGTGGTCTTCCGCGAAATATAACACGGCCCGCGGCGAAACCCAAGCGAAAATCGTTCGAACGACTCCTGCCGCGAACGCCTGAAACGACGGCGTTTCGCCGCACCATAAGTACGTTTACGACCTTTTTAATTTAACATAAATCGGCCCGTATTTTTGAAGATTCGGAGAGCGTTCCGGCAAACGCGCGACAGTGCTTTTTATTGCGTTTCGTATCCGTGAATTTTTTCCTTGACAGCCGTTTCTAAATGTGTTATAAAACTTATAAATCGGCGGCGACCTGATGTGCTCCCCGAGTAATAAAGTTGTATGCCCACTTAGCTCAGTTGGTAGAGCACATGCATGGTAAGCATGAGGTCGCCAGTTCGACCCTGGCAGTGGGCTAATACCTGATATCCCTAAGACCCCCCCCAATACCCGTGTCGGGCGTCCTTTTGGCCGCCCGGCACAATTTTTTTACCGGCCCTGCGGGCCGGCTTGACTTTTTTTCGGGTTTCAACCATAATCTATATTGGCTCCGGCCTACGGAGGTTCCCTTCGTGATATGGCGTATGTTACCGGCGTTGGGCGTTTCGGCCGCGACGGCTTTCGCAGCCCTCGGCCGGGTGGTGAGCTCTTTTCCCGCTCCCGCCCCGGCGCCCGCGGCCTTAGCCCGGAGCGCGGACCACCTGTACGTATTTTGCTCGACGCCGCTTTATATTTATAAAGTGGACCCGGCGAGCGGTTCGGTCCTCGCGTCGTACCCGGCGCCGTTCGGCATATATACCAAAGGGCTCGACTACCGGTACGGCGGGTACTTGTGGCTCGGCAGCTACGACGTCGATTACGTGTACCAGTGCGGCGAGGCGAGCGGCAGCGTCTACGCCTCCTGGCCGCTGCGCTACAACCTGGACGGCGGCCTGGCGTGCGAAGGGGACCAGAGCCAACCGGGCCTACCCGCGGCCGTCCTCTTCAGCTCCCACTATCCGCGCGCCGTCTGGCGTCAGAGCCTCGGCGGCAGCGTATTATCCACGTTCGCGACGGCCGAGCGTCTCGCCGGCCTGGCGTGGGATTACCGCAACGACGTCTTGTGGGGGTGCGAGGACGCGGCCGGGGATTTCGTCGTGGGATATAATCTCGGCGGCGCGCTCGCGGCGTCCTTCCGCGCGCCGGCGGCGCCGGCGGGGTTGGCCTATCTCGGCGAATACCTGTGGGTTTCCGGCGGGAACGATTTTATATGGCAGGTGGAGTGCCCGGGCGACGTCGGGCTCGAGCCGGCGTCGGTGGGCAAGGTCAAGGCCCTCTTCTACTGAGTGATTAAATCGGAAACGCGAAGCCGCCCGTCGGGCGGCTTTTTTGATATATCGGCGTACGTCGCGGGCGTTAGGTGCCGCTCGCGACGAATACGAACGGGTAGACGACGGTGGACTCGCCCGACGCGCGGGGGAACTTCCAGCTGCGGACGCGCCGCAGTATGCCGGCGCGCAGCTCGGCGCTGCCCACGGTGTCTTCGGCGATCTCGGCGGAGGTCACGTCGCCCCGGCTCGAGATAACGAAACGGACCGTGACCTTGCCGCCGCCCAGGGTGGGGTTGTTCTTCAGCAGGGCGTTGTACTCGCTCTGGATGCCGGCGCGGCGCTTGGTAATCGTTTGATTTATCTGGTCGGTGGTAAGGCGCCGGGCCGGCGCTCGAGGCGTGATGACCTCCGGCGGCCTGGCGGGGGGCGGGGTAGACCGGGGGGGCGCGGCGGGGGCCGCGGGCGCTTCCGCCGGCGCCTCGAACACGATTACGTCTTCGGCCGTCGCCGCGGTTTCGGGCGTCGCCGGGATTTCCTCCGGGACCTTGGCCGCGACGGTCTCGGCGGTAGCCGCGGTCTCCTCGGGTTCTTCCTCCTCGGGCGCGCAGAGGCAGCCGCGGCTGAACAGCAGCGCGCCGACCAAAACGCCCAAGCCGAAGGCCGCGGCGTAGCCGAGCCACTTAGCGCCGGGCCGCTCGCGGGGTCGATAGTAACTGTCGTCGCTCTCGTACGTCAACGTCCAAACCTCGCTTTATGTATGTAAATTATAACGGCTCAGGAAGCGACAGGCAAGGCGGCCACAAAAAAAGGCCGCCGTAGGGGGCGGTTAAGTTAAAAACGGGACAGGTTAGTTTTCGATTAGTTTTTTAAAACCGCCGTCGTCGGCTAAACAAGCGAAGTCTTCATCATCTCTAGCGATTTTTTTATATTTTGATTCGGATAGTATGGCCCTACTTAATTCTAATAAGGCTTTATCTCTTTCCCCTAATAACGATAATAAACAAGCGCGGCTGTAACGGTACTCGGGATTGTAAGGTTTTAATGATAATGCTTTTTTATTCGCAAAGAGGGCATCTTCTAATCGGTTAAGATTCCTTAAGATATATGCTTTATAATCCCAAATTTCGGCGTCTTCAGATTCAACGGCTATTGAACTTTCGATAGCTTCTAAAGCTCTTTCGGGTTGTTGATTTGCGGATAACGACATCGCTTTGTTGTACCACGCGTAGGGGCAACCGGACCTTAAAGAAATAACCTTATCGAAAATTTCTAAACTCTCATCTAAATAGTTTAAATTCCGTAATGCGATAGCTTTAAGGCACCACGTACATGGTTGGGAATCGTCGATCGCGATTGCTTTATCATAAGAAATTAAAGCCTCTTCACCCTTCCCGGAAGCCGCTAGTATAGCGGCCCTAAGAACCCAATATTCCGCCTTGTTCGGTTTCAACTCTATACTTTTATCTATAGAATTTAGCGCTTCGTTTTGTTCGTCGCGGTCGGAAAGCGCTTCTGCGCGTTTGAACCAAACTTTATCGCAATCGGGTTTTCTTTCCGACGCTTTTACTAAGGCTTCGCTTTGCGCGCTGAAAAGCGATAACTCACCTAAAACGTCGCCTTTATAACACCAAAAACAACCGTTTTCTGGTTCTAACCCTAAAGCTTTGTTGTAAGCTTCCAAAGCAAGTTCGTGTTCCTTTTTACGGGCTAGTAAAATCCCCTTATTCAACCAAGGTTTACCGCTTTCCGGGTTATCCGCTATTAGTTTTTCTATGTATTCTAATCCTTCGTCATAAAGTTTTAATATACCAAAAGTATAACCTATTTTGTCGCTAAGGTCCGCGCAATCGGTTTTTATTTTAATTACTTCTTTAAGCTTATCGGCTTTTTGTTTCAATTCCCCCATTTTCCCGAGAACATCGCTCCCCAAACAAATATAGCATGGATTTTCTGGTTCTATTTTTATAGCTTGTTCAAAAGCGCCTAACGCGTCCATATATCTTTCCGCTTTTTCGGAAATCATACCTTTTCTAGCCCAAGCTTCCGCGTTATTTGGGTCGTTTTTAATAACTTCGTCTAGTATTTTTTCAGCTTCGTCGTTACGTTTTAATTCGGATAGAACGTAGGCTTTAGCTATAGCTGCTTGGTAAAACTCGGGGTCGATTTTTAAAGCTTTTTCGAATGCTTCTAAAGCTTCTTTATTGCGTTCTAGTTTTAAATACGTTACCCCTTTGTTGTACCAACCATCTTTAAATTCCGGTTTCAAGGTCGTTGAAACGCCGTATTCTTTTAGGGCCTCAGAGAAATTTTTGAGTACGAATGAAAGGTTACCCCGCCTTAATTGCTCTTTGGCGTCTTCTTTAATACTTACGCCCGATTCCTTTTTTTCGACCGCGTCTTGGATTTCTAATATTACTTTATTGGCTAAATCGGAGTTGTCTTCGAAGTCTAATTGTTGTAACTCCCCGAATTCGTCGGTATCACACGTTTTTATCTTCGCGTAACGACACGGGATTATTCTCTTACCTTTACGTTTCGCTTTGGCCCATTCTTTTTTTACGTCCTCGGATAAAGAAGTTAACGCCGTAATTACCAATATGAATATATCGCATTTGTTAAGGGCGTATTCTATTTCGCTTTTCCACTTAACGCCTTTTTTTAAGCTTACGTCGGCTACGAAGACATCTTTAATTCCCGCCTTAATTAAAGCTCTCCTTAAGTGTTCGGCGTTACCTTTCCCTGTAGTCGTTTCGTAACTTATAAATATTTTCGCATCCATATTATTGACCTCTTAGTTTTATTGCGTTTATAATTCGTTATCACTTATATTATAGATTATTTAATCAATATTTACAATTTTAAATCGGTTTTTTGTTACGTTACCTAATTCGCTTCAAATCGTAAAAGAATAACGCCACCCCGGCCAGCGCGAAGGCCGTGGGTAGCGCCCGGTTATATTAACGCGCGCGTTTTCAGCCGGCATAAATTTCTACTCCCTCGGACACAGCCTCTTCGTAGATTACCCCTGGGATGTCGCCGAAGCGAGCCATTATATCTTCCGTCGCGACTATAACGTCTATCGGTTTCCCCAAACCGCCGAGCGCCCGATGGATCTTTATGGCCAAATCCCGGCGCGACGGCGTCTCTTTAACCACCACGAGCAAATCGACGTCGCTATCGTCGGCCGCGTCGCCGCGGGCGTAAGAACCGAATAAGATAACGCGCGTCGGCGCCGCCACTTCGCGGACGCGCCGGACGATTTCTTCCCATAGTTTTTCGTCTAAAGTCATCACCGGATATTACGTTAAAACGCTGCCGGTTTCAAGTGGTGCGAGCCGGAACCGAGCCGCAGATTGCCCCGGTTAATCGGCCTTAGCGCTCCACACCGCCACCCCTCCCGACGCGAAGGCCGCGGCCTGCGCCAGCGTCTGGAAGAAGATGCCGCCGTTGGCCAGCAGCGGCACGTGCAGCGCGAAGCCGGCCAGCGACGCGCCGAAGAATATAAACGTCAGCAGGAAGGCGAACGATGCCGCTCGAGCCGGCCGTCGGCGCCGCGAGCTCGTAGACGCCCGGGCCGAGGCCTATCGCCATCGCGAGCCAGCTCGCAAGGAGAAGGCCGGCGTAGGCAATCGCCAGGCCGCCGGCCCATCTAAAATAAGTGCGGTAACGCTCCATAATTAATACGGCGTCAACTTATTACGCCCAGCCAGTCGCGGAGGAGGAACTGGAGGCGACCGATGAGCAAGCTCACGCGCGCCATAACGGTGTAGCCGAAGGACGCGCCGAAGCCGATCATCAGAAAGACGATGCCTATCTTCGCGACGCCGCCGACGAAACCCTTGTGCTCCTTGGAGAAGAAGAAGTACGTCAGCGTGCAGATGACGCCGAGTATCATCAGCGGGCCGGACACCGCCAGGAGTATCTTGCCCCACCCCGGGTCGCTGAAGAAGCTGCCGATGAGGGCGACGGAGAACACCGGGTTGTTCCCTTTCATAAACGTGCCGTATATCTGGGCGAGGATGTAGGCCTGCATATAGCCGGTGATGGTTAACCCCTGAAAGGCGCCGAAGTAGAAGCCTATGGCCCACCGGCTCATCCAGGCGATTTTGGGAATCAACCTCGTCAGGATGATGAGGCCCAGAATCCCCGGCACCAGCGCCGCGAGGTCCCCGGTGAAGCCGCCGCCGGAAAACAGCGTCCCGAAGCCGTTTTTAAGCGGCGTCAGGAGGTTGGGGACGACCAGGTTCCAGAAGTATATGACGAAGAAGTACCCGGCCGAGACGCCTACCAGCAGGTGCTCCGCGAATTTATAGAACGGATTGTCCTTGTACAGGAACGAATAAATGCAGAGCGTAAGAATCGCGGCGATCCAGATCCAAATATCGGTCGATATGTGCATAACGTATCCTCCGCGCGGGAGGGCGAAAAGCCGCCCTTACGCCGCCTCGCGCTTCTTCGCCCGCTGGACGAAGAGAAAGGCGATGTTGCCCAGTAATATCATTAGGACTACGAAGAGGTGGACGATGGTTTGCGCGTCCATACCCTTGAGGCCGTCGTCGGGCCGGTTGATCAATTTCTCGTACTCCGCCGCGCCCTTCAGGCCGCCGATGAGGCCGACGAGCTGGCCGGTCTGAAGGTAGGGGTAGTAGTCCGCCGCCATAACCGCCGTCACGCCCGCGGCCAGCTTCTGGCCGTAACGCTCGTGGGCGAAAGCCACCCACGCGTCCGGGTACGTCGAGCCGGACATCGTAATAACCAGGCCGATGTCGTTGTAATTCTTGACCTTCTTCATCAACGGAATCTCGTCGATGGGGGTGTTGAAGTAATCCGCCGGGAAACTAACGTGGAAGTCTTGGCCGATCGAAAGGATGACGGCCGACGAACCCACCTTGTATCCTAGGAAGACGTAATCTTCGCCGTATACCGCGCCCACCTCTTTCGAAATCCGGTCGGATATTTCGAGCGCCAGGCCCGGGCCGCCCGGGTGGAGGACCGTTATGATGACCGGGAGGTCGCGGGCGAAGCAGTGCCGCAGGACCGCAATCGTCATCGGCGAAAGCTCGGGCTGGGTGGAGGGGTCGTAGTCGACCGAGACCAGGACCGGCGTCCCCGGCGCGAGCTCCTCGACGGCGTTGTAGACGTTCTCTACCGGCGGCGACGTCGTAACGGCGAGGCCCAGCGGCCAGACCAGCGGGATGATAACTCCCAGCGCCACGAGGATGAAAATGTAGCGGCGGTCGATATGGAGGAATTTTTCGTATACGTTCATCGCAAAACCTCCGCGCGCGGAGCCGACGTCGCTTTAGTCGCCGCCGCCCAACCACGAGCGTTCGATACCCAGGATAATTTTGAGCGCGGTCGAAATGGCGCCCAGGCCGATGCCGATCATAATGCCGCGCTTGGCCGCCATGTTCGGGTAATCCAGAATCCACTCCGCCAGGTCCGGCAGCCACCGGCCCACGATACCCTCGAGCGGCACCCGCCCCAGCATCACGATGACCGCGGCGACGAGGAGCAGGGTCGCCTCCACCGTCCGCGCCCGGAACGTTCGAAACGCGGCCGAGGCGATGTAGAACGCCAACAGCGAGAACATCGTCGCCTGCATCGGGATCTGGACGTAGTTGAACAGAACCATGAACGGGCTGTCGGCCTCGATGCCCCAGCCGAACCCGGTAATTAGCGAGGCGGAGATGCCGAACAGCGCGACTATGCTGTAAAGCCAGTCGCGCCGCCGGTGTTGAACCTTTTGGATGTGGAGTTTGACGAGGTTGCCTATCCCCAATATCATGGCGAAGGTGAGGACGATGATGAGCCACTTCAACATGTTGTCGAAGAGCCATTGCGAGTGGCGGTGCGGGATGAAGAACTGCACCGTCATGATAATTCCCATTATGAAACATATAGCGAGGGGTAATTCCCTACGCATAGATGCCTCCGGACACGGCTAACTTGCCGAGGTCTCGAACAGTTTCGCGAACCACAAGCCGAGGTCGGTTGAAATAATTAATAAAACCGTGCCGACGACCAGGGCCGCCATTATTACGGCCTTGGCCCAATCCTGCCCCTTGAGGCTTCCCAGGAACAGCGGGTCCCGGCCGAGGTAGGCCGTCGCGGCGTACAGCTCCTCGCCCATCAGCGTATAGTCGCAGGCCGTGATGAAGAACGGCAGCTGGGTAACGCGGTCCGTCCCGGCGATTTGAATCGCGCCGGTCTCGGCGCCGGTTTCCGCGAGGATGAGCGACTCGGCGAAGAACGCGCCCATGTAGAAGTTGGTCGCCGGCTTTTCGCGGAGCATGATGCCGTCCACCGCGGCCACGTACCCGAACTGCGATTGCGTGACGAAGAAGACCGAATCCTCGTCGAAGGCGTCCGGTTTGCCCATCTCGGTGTACGCCTGGCGCACTATCTCCTTCTCGACCATCATGACGATGGGGTCGTAGCAGGGGACGATGAGAGGCGTCTCGTATTCGGCCGTCTTCCGCGCCACCTTCCCCAGGATCGTCATCGCCGCGATAGTGGATATTTCGGAGGCGTCGGCGAGGCCCGAGACGAAGAGGATGGGTTTACCCATCTCCGTCGCCCGGCCTATGGCATCGTCCACCGCGTCCAAACCGGCTATCTTACGGACGAAGAGCTCGGCGCCGCCCCTGGCGCGGAATATAAAGAAAATTATGACGAAGCTGGTGAAGACGACGCCGACGAGGGCGTTGGTCCGGGCCGTGTTAAACCACTGGCCGGAGGCCGTAGCCTTCGATACCCCCAGGACCACGGGCGCGCCTTCACTCGTGAGGACGCGTACGCGGTATTCGTACGGCACGCCGTCTTCCGCCTCCTGGTCCTGGTGGACGACCTCGCCCGGTGGGATTTCGGCTATGGTGGCGAACACTTCCTCGCCCTCGGCGCGCCGTTGGACTTCGTACCCCTTGAAGCCCTCTTCTTTTTCCAGCGGCGACGCCAACCAGAATATTTCGACGGCGCCGCCGGCGTCGTTGGGGGCGTCGCGCGCGGTGACGGGAAGGCTCGGCTCCTCCGGCGCGGCCGCCGTGGCCGCCGCGGCCAGGGAAAGCGCGATAAAAATGCCCGTGAGTTTTTTCATAGACTTAATCCTTTGGCGTAAAATTAACGCCGGCCCGACTCGATTAGCTCGACGTTGGCGCGGGGGATGACGTCCTCGCCGCCGTCGTCGAACTTCACGCCGAGCACGCGGACTTTGGATTCGGAATCCAATACTTGCAGCTCCACCGGGAGCGATGCGACTTCGCCCAACTTGCCGAAATACGGTTCGCGGATGGCGCGGATGCGCGAGCCCACCTCCAGGTTGGACTCGTCTTCCTCTTCGGTGCCCACTTTGGCCATTATTTCGCCCGGGCGCGGGATTATTATCTCCGGCCTGATTACGCCCGCGCGGATCTGCGTGGCGCCGTTTATCGAGGCGTACACGCCCTCGCAGGAGGCCAGGAGGTCGAACGTGGCCTGGGCCATCGGCATATCGCCGAAGCCCTCCGTCACCACCAGCGTGATGCCCAGTTCCTCGTGGCCCGTAATCGCGACGCCGAGGTCGAAGCCCAGGAAGTCGCGGAGGTCGCGGTCGTGGAAGCCGCCGGCGATGAAGCCGACCGCGCCCACGGCGATGGCCCCTTTCAACGCCTCCGCGCTGGCGAGGCTGCCTCCCAGAATTACCTTGCCCTCGCACTCCGGGCCTATGTCTTCCGGCGCGAGAACGTCGCCCGGGCCGGAGGCGACGGTTTTCATCTCGCCGTGCGCCTCGCCGCCGATGCCGAAGATCCCCTGGACGAAGGTCCCGACGCACTCCACGTCCACGCCTTCGTCGCCGATGACGTCGACGACCTCGCCGTCGATGTAGGCCGTAACCGAGACCTCCATCGGCGGCTCGCGGACGATAACCTGGCCCGTGACGTCGGAGATGGTCTCGATCGTTCCTTTGACCGGCGACGCGGCCGTGGAGGTGAAGAGGCCGAAGAGCTGTTTCATCCGGGCGATGACCTGGTCCGCCTCGACCGCGTCTTTTTCCTTGACCAGCATGAACTTGGGAATGTCCTCGGGCGGCATGCCGAGCTTGTTGGCCACGTTCACCGTCTCGACGTTGCCCGGCAAGAAGGTACGCGCGACGACGTCCAGCGCGTGGACCTTGTCGCCTTTTTTAACCAGCACTTCCCCGGTGAGGGGCAGCCGCCGCTGTTTGCGTATCAGCGCCGTCTCGACTACTTTAAGGCCCGGGGTGTACGCGTGAGCCATAACGAACTCCTACTATATACTATATGCAGCCGGCCGGGGTTACGATGCCTGAGCCGGGTGTTTTCGGCGTGTTCCTTGAATCAAGGCCGGGCCGAGGCGGCGTCCGTCAGCTTCAGCGTAACCTTGCCCAGCGGCGTTTCGCCCTCGCGTTTGACCAGGGAGCCGTCCTCGGCGAACCAGAAGGTCGCGCCGCCGAACCCCCCCTTGGCCTGCAGGACCTTCGTCGCTACGCTCTCGCCCTTGGCCTCCAACGTCTGGTCCGCTACGTACTCCAACTTGGTTTTGCGGACCTTGCCGGCCTCGAGGTCGAGCGCTTGAACTTCGATTTTGCTTCCCGGCGCGGCGAGCTTGGCCAGCGCTTCCTCAACCTCGACCATACCGAAGGACGCCGCCGGGACTTGCAACGTTTCTACTTTTTCGCCCTTCGTTATGGCGAAGGAGAACCCCTGCGCCGTGCGGGTGGCTTTTGCCTGCGTCGTCTTATCTTTATCGGTCACCGTCGACGCGTAGTAGACCAGCGAGCCGCCGCTGCGGTAGCGGTCCTCGGTCTGCATGAACGTGTATTGCCCCGCCTTGTCGCGGCGGGCTTCGGTCACCGCGGTAAACCTCTTGACCACGGCGCCGCTCAGGTTGGCGCTGCTTTCGACGACGTGGCAGTAACCCACGTGCTTTTCGCCGTCGTACACCGCGTACCACCAGTCGGCCGACGCCGACGCGGCGACTAAGGACGCGAGTATTAAAAGTGCGAACAACGAGCCGTAGCGGGAAGTCATGGCGTCGCCCCCTGATTCATGCGGCTTTACGCGAGCCGTGGTCGGGATAAACGTCCAGCGCGGCCAACCACCGTTGAAGGGCGTCGACGCGCGCCGTCTCGTCTTCGGGCAGCTCGAGCGGCCGGCCGCGGCAATCGAAGATGACTCCCGCTACGCCGCCCTCCAGCGTGGCGTCTATGCCTTGCCCTTTTCCGTGGCCGAGGTCGAAAGGCCGCACCGGCTCGAGCCGGGCCTTGACCCTCTCGTCCACCGCCAACGGCAGGCGAGCCATCTCGCCGTATTTTATCTCTTCTTCAACGTGGCCGCGCCCCGGCCAATCGGCCGTGATTTTCAAACAGGTCTGACCCTTTTTGCCGTTGCCCACCGGCGCCACGCACGAGCCCAGCCGCACCAGGCAGTCGCGCTCGAAGACCTGAGCCGCGGCGTCGGGCATCACGGTGGATAGGACGCCGAGCTGCGGCATCATGAATATGGAGTCCACCGTCAGGAACGTCACCGCCTCCGGGCGGAAGCCGTCGATGAGCATGAGCGCGGCCTGGACCCGCCGCGGCGCGTGCGACAGCGTTCCGCCCGAACCCACCAGCATGTCGAGCGTGAGCATATTGACCAGCGTC
>Ga0307377_10004406_pt1 | contig 15433 bp, 18 predicted proteins | sample TR3MG_FD_202535 | JGI IMG/M metagenome (GOLD analysis project Ga0307377, IMG submission 202535) | Soil microbial communities from Risofladan, Vaasa, Finland - TR-3 | ecosystem: Environmental > Terrestrial > Soil > Coastal area > Acid sulfate soil | place: Finland: Risofladan, Vaasa | collected... | reverse complement strand
ATTGATGTTAAAACTGGTCAAAAAGTAAATCAAAAAAGCCGTATCAAACCCTTACGCATTTCTGGTTTAGAAATGTTTAAGCCAATTGGTGGATAGTAATGTCAGCCGAACAAGTATTAAAGTGGAAGATACTTCCACGTTTAATGATGGTTGTAATGACATTAATGAGTTGGCGTTGTGCAGAGTGGTTTATGAAATTGGAAGACCCAACAGCAGCACAGTCAGCCTTTGTAAGCGTTGTGATGGGAGCAATGACAGGTGCATTTGGTATCTGGATGGGTGGAGAGAATAGGAAATGAAATATAACAGAGAACACTTTATAGAAAAACTTATTAAACATGAAGGTCTTGTTCTTCAAGTGTACAAAGATTCATTAGGAATTGATACAATAGGTATAGGTAGAAACTTAGAAGATCGTGGCATTAGTCCTATTGAATTTGAAGATATGAATATTCCAAACATAGAACACATATATGAGTATGGAATAACTGAACCTGATGCAATGCTACTAGCAAATAATGACATAGAGATTGTAGAAAAAGAATTATGTGATGCCCATCCTTGTCTTAAAGATCTAGATGAAGTACGACAACTTGTGCTTATGGATATGGCATTTAATATGGGTGTACCAAGACTTAAAAAGTTTGTTAAGATGTGGAATGCTATTCATGAAGAACGATTTGATTTAGCAGCAGAAGAAATGTTAGATTCTAGATGGGCTAGTCAAGTAGGAATGAGATCAATTAAATTAAGTAAAGCAATGAAAGAAGGAAGTTTTTAAATGGGTACTCCTAGTTCAATGACACGTACAGGAAAGCACGAGCCTTGGGAATTGCAAGTTTCTAGGGAACAGATTACTTTTCACCAATCAATATATAAGTTTGGATATAATGGTGATGTAAATGGAACAGAAGAAACTATTTGGTCACAAGGTGGTATCTATTCTTATCTTACTAGTGCTGCTCAATTGTATGTAAGTTCTAGTAGCACAGCAGATACTAATGGTGGAACAGGTGCTAACTCTGTAAAGATTATTGGTCTTGATGCTGATTATAATGAAGTAGAAGAAGACATTACTCTTACAGGACAGACACAAAAGATTACACAGACATCTTGGTTACGTGTGTACCGTATGTATGTTACCCTTGCTGGTTCAGGTGGGGAAGCAGCAGGAACTATTTATCTTGCTAATACAGGAGCAACTGCAGGTGTGCCTACTGGTACTGTTTATGCTTCTATTCTTTTAGGGGCAGGACAAACAGAAATGGCTGTGTATACAGTACCTGCAGGATATACTCTATACTTAGATGACGTTAACTTTACTGCTGCTGTTTCACAGGCAAACTCATATTGTCAGATTAGGTTTATAGTACGTAACTTTGGAACAAATATATTTCGTGAACAAATTAGAATTGTATTACAGTCTAATACCTTTATTGATAAGTTTAATTATCCTTTAAGGATACCAGAAAAAACTGATGTAGAGGCACGTGGTATTAGTATAGGAAGTTCTAACAATCCTATATCTGCATCATGGCAGGGTTTGTTAATTAAGAATGAAATACCGCCAGTATGATTGGTATAGTATTTGGTTATGTAATAAAGGGGAATGATTATGTGGACTGCATTAGTAGGACCAATTGCCGACTTAGCAGGTACTTGGCTAAATGGAAAAGTAGAAAAACAAAAAGCTAAGAATGAAGTAGCAGTTGCCACTGCAAAAGCAGAAGCAGTAGTCATGCAGAAGAAAGCTACTGGTGAGATTGATTGGGATCTAAAGATGGCTGATGCTTCTGCATCTAGCTGGAAAGATGAGTGGCTTACTATTATTTTTTCTGTGCCACTTGTCCTTAGTTTCTGTGGTGATTGGGGAAGGGGCGTTGTATCAGACGGCTTTGAAGCATTAGCAACAATGCCTGAATGGTATCAGTATACACTAGGTGTCATCGTTGCTGCTAGTTTCGGTGTCCGTAGTGCCACCAAGTTCTTCGGAAAGAAGTGATTCCTCGTCTGGACTTAACTCGTCAAAGTCTTCAGATAAGTCTAATGGATCAGGCTCAAACTCATTTGGGAAGGCTTGTTCCATTAGACTAAACATTTTATGAAACCCAATGACTTTCATAAGTCTTGTGATTTCTAACTCAAGAGAGTCTTCAGATATCTCTTCACTATCAGAGTTGTTACCACGTACACGTGACAGAAGTTCAAGTGCTTTAAGTGCAGTTGTACCATGCCCTGCGTTACGTGCTGTTTCATACTGCTTTTCAATCTCAGAAATAACATCAATGTCTGTTGTTATTTCATTCTGTAATTCTAGTATGCGTTCATGAACTTCAGTTTCTTTTAAAAGCCTGTACCCTTGGTTGTATGCAGATGCTTCTTTATACCCTGCATCCTTTGCCGCTTTCGTAGCGTTACGATGCAGGATATAGTTTTGACAGAACTGTTCTTTTCTTTCTTTATCTAGTTTAGGCAACTAACAACTCCGTATAATCTTTCTCTGTGCCACGAATAGAGTTCTTATACACCGCAGAACATAATGTGTTTGTACCGTGAAGAATAATACGCATCTCTCTTTGATTGTCATCAAATAACTTTTCACAATCCTGTGCCATGGCAAGTAGTTCACCTGTTGTCCAGAATATTTCTCCGTTTGTTTCTACTTTGAAATACTTTGGCTTGTCGTCTTTATCTTCTATGTTTACTCTTTCCTTTTTCATTTTTGCTGTTACTTCAGGAATAGAACAATCAAAACCAAACAACTCAAAGTTTCTAAAGCCAAGGATATGAGCAATAGATATTGTTCTCATTGCTGCACAAGTGCCACCTGTTACAAGTGTTGATCCTTCTTCGATTCCTGTATCTTTATTAACAACAAACTTTTCTTTTACTGAATCATCTCTAAGAGCATCAGAGTATGCTTGCCATCCCTTAATGTTTGCACCTTTAGTTATAAGATGTTTTGTAACAGAAGGATCTGTCATAGATGCAACAAGGAATAATGTCTTATCATCAACTGTTTTAAACAAGTCTTTACGTACAACGCCATGTGTACTTGTTCCTTCAATAGGACGAGGATCAAGAATGACACAGGCAAAAGGTTGTATACCATGCTCTAACAACTTAGGATAACTATGCTTAACACAGAACACTTTGTTGTTAGTATTCTTAATACGTTCCTTTAATAGATTAAAGTCAGTAGAAGAACCACCCGAAACAATGATTGCTGTTTCGTCATTGATACGACAATGCTTTAGCCAATTAAAATCTTCGATTAGTTTAGCATTGCTTTTAATATTATCAACAATCTCTTGTCGTGGTCTTGAATCTTTTGGTGTTACAATAATAGGCATACGTGTTAGTTTATCAGGTAGTTTTTCTACACCTTTTTTGTTTGCTACAAAACAAAGATGTGTAATACCACCACCAAGAACGGGGTCAGAACTAGGCAATACCACTTTAGCATATGCTTGTATCTCCTTTACGAGTTTATTTACGCCTAGATTATCTTCATGTGGAAGATTACCCTTTTTATCTGCAGTAAAATAATCATCAAGAACAGTAACAGGAATATGCTTTAGTAAGTCATAATCATTCTTTACTGTTTCATATGAATGACCGCCATCAATATATGCAAAGTCTGCATCTTTAATTCCTTCACATTCCTTCAAGGTTTTCTTTGTATCACCTTTGTATAATTCAAAAGTAAATATTTTATTTGTTTTTTGCATTACTGCAGAAAAATTACCAAGCCTTTTATCAACAGCTTCTAACATGTTGTGTGCCTTGGTATTCATTTCATATTTATCAGACTCTTCTGTAGCTTCCTCAAATAGATCAAAGCCAATGTAATGTACATGATCAGTATGTTCAAAAGCAGCAAGAGCCATCTCAATAGCACGTCCACCATTCCATGTACCAGTCTCAACAATCTTACTAGGTTTATAAAACCGTATCATATCTGCTAGTTGTTTATAACGTCTAGGACCTTTAACATCAGGTGCAACTTCCATAGAGTTAACCTTCTTTTTTAGATTGCCTTTGTAATGTGTAAAGAATTCTGATAGCCTTGACTGCTCAAACGCATTCAATCCTGTAGCATGTTCTGATAGATTGTTAACAACCATACCATGTGCTTTGTAGATATTAAGAAGACGTTCAAAGATAAAACCATCATGCCACTCACGGTAAGCAACAGTCTCACCTATTGTGTATGCACCACGTAAGTCAGCCAGAAGACTGCATGTGTTGTGATGTGACAGGTTAAAGCCCATGAAACTAGTCTCACTGTAATCAACATCCTTACGCCCAAGGTGTACAAGATCTACCTTATCTGGTAACCATTCTTTTACCTTATCAACCTTGAGAAGTTTTCTTGTGACAGTATCTGCATCTAACCAGATCATCCAGTTGCTTTCGTCATACTCTTCTTCCATCATTTCAAATGCAAGATCAGTCATAGCATAAACTTTATGACACCATTTGATGGCATCAAGCCGCCAGTTGTAAGGCATCTTACCGCCTTCAGTACCATCATGCTTCTTCATACGCTCACGATACTGTACCATTTCTTCTACATCGTTTAGATTACGATACTCAATAGCATCACACTGTGGTGCATCTACACTGTCAATGTCAAAGTCATGATAGTATGCTACAAGTTTAAAGTGTTTAGGATTCCATTTTTCATCCACACTCTGAAGCATTTGTTTAGCATATTCATGGTATCCAGATTCACTGAATGATGTTACAAATACATACATTAAATTACATCTCCAATCATTTTTTCTGAGATGAGTTGGCTTCTCATTACTTCCCACTCACCTGCATATTGTATGTCAGACTGTCTCTTTGCTTCCCATTCTTTAAACCAAGGACCGCCAGTAGTAAAGTGTACATTCTTAGGGTTAATGTTTTCAGGTGACCAGTCATCTAACCAGTTCCATTCTTCATCTATACCACCAATGTCACTGTCATCTAACCAAGACAATCCATGTAGCCAAGAACCTGTCTTGACATTGGCATCGTCTACCGTTAGTCTAAGATTAGAAGCATGAGAACAATTCCACAACATAAAACTAGACCAGTTCTTTCTGTTATAAATTTGTTGAACTTGTCCATCCATCTTTTCAGATTTGTTTGGATTGTAATTATGCTTTACGCATTGTACTGCATACTCTTTGTTACGAGCATACCTGTCAAATAATTCTCCAATATCTGTTCGTAACATCATGTCACAGTCCATGAATAATGCCCAACCATCATACTGATTGAGAGCAGGAATAAGAAAACGTGTAAAGGTAAACTGTGTACTGAATGGTCTTCCATCAGTCTCGTCTACCATTACACGCTTTCCATCAACACTATCCATCCTAGCAGCCCTGCGATACAAACCTGCTCTACGTAAAGCGGATTGTACCAAGGGAATGATGTTATAACTTTTGTTATACTTGAGAATTGAGTGCCTAAGAACCTCATATGCATCCCTTTCTCTGTCATCGTATCCGATATAAATCGTATGTTGTTTAGGTAAAAACATTTATAAATCCCATGAGTTAATTGTCCAACCCATTTATTATATACGAATTAATATCCTAAGTCAACAACTATTTTAAATCTAGTTCTAATTGTCTATCATCTTTCCAGTCATACTCTTTGTTGTGTATATCAATTGCTTTCTCAATCAAAGATAGCAACCCTTCACTAATCAGTGCTTGCTTTGCTACTTCATCGCATTCAAACACTACAGTAGCAGAACCATCTTCATGTTCTTTTACTTCCTGTACTACAATCTTTCCTATCATTTTCTAAACCTATGTCTAAAGAATACAATCAAGTTGATGGCAGTGTTGGTTGTAATCATTACAAGTATCCACCACTGCCACCATAACAAGTCTAATCCACTACACTCTATCACTACGCAGCCGTTAAGTCAACTACTTCACAGACACCCGCTGTGCAAGCTAACTCTCTGCCGCCTGATGTAGTGTCTTCCTTCTCAAACTCACGAAGCAATGACCAGTCTACACTATCTGGCATCTTTGTCAAGAACTCTTTATAAGTTTCTTCATCAATGTCCTGATAGGGTGCTTGCTGATATGTGTGGTCATCAAGAGGTAAGAAGCTGATACCAGATACTTCATCGAAGTTTTCGTACACCCATGCACCTACCTTAAACCACTCATTCTCTTTAACTGTGATGGTTACACTAGGTTTATGTTCACACCAATGTCTTTGATACATAAGCCACAATTCAAGTTGTTCAATAGCAGTCATCGTAGTACGTGTTACTGCACCTTTAGGTGACTTCATTGGGAAACTGAACACTGTTGTACTGTCTGGCTTGAACACGTCAGGCTCTGCAGGAATACCCTGTGATACAAGGAACTGTGTTATTGGGTCTTTGTTATCACCACGTACAGTACGAATGTAGTATGGGTTGTGTCTTGCATGAATGCCAGAAGCACTATCAACTAACTGAGATACAGTACCACTAGGTTTTACACAAGTAATAGCGGCAGACTGATTGATGTCTAGCTTTTTACTAAAATCTAGATTTGTTTTTATTGCTACTTCTTTTAGTTCTTCAAGAATATAACCAATATTCATTCCTAGTTGTGGTGATCTACCAGACAGTAGCATGTTATCCATGATGCCTGTCAGCGATACACCCAATAAACGCTCTTCCTCTGTGTTCTTCTTCCAGATATTACGAAGGTATTTAAAGTTCGTCAGCGTGGCTTGGAACGTGCCTAGTATGGTTGCTAGTCTGACCTTGTTAGCAAGGCTCTGCTGTGTATCTAAAGCCCTTACAACTACCTCTGAAAGATTACAGAACTGGTAAGGACGTAGGATAATTTCACTGCAAGGATTACAACCGAAGTCATGATCTGATTCACGTCTTCCATTCTTTGCTGCTTGTTTCTGAGAAGACTCACGATTGAAGATACCACGCTCACCAGACTTAGATTCGTACAAAGCCAACCACTCACGCATGAATGTACCCATCTGTGGCTTTTCTTTGTATGCTACAGAGTTGTTAGCAAGTTGTCTTTGTTTTTCATGTTCCCACCATTGACCAGACTTAGCATGAGCCATCTGATCATCGTTGAGGTTGGACAGACTGATCAAAGCAGAACGGCGTACACCACCAACAACTACAACCTGACCAATCTTACACATGATGTCATGACATTCAATAGGATACAGCTTACGTCCTGCAGCACCTTTGAACTTTTGAATACAGAAGTTAAACAGTTCAATAAGAGGCTGTGGACCTGATGCTCTACCACCAAATGTCTTCAGCCTTGCACCTGCAGGTCGTACCTCTGATACATCCCACTTAGGAATTTGTCCTGTGTACAGCATAGCAATCAATTCCTTCAATGACTTTGCCCATCCCGGACGACTGTCACCTACTTTGATTACTGTGTCTGTATCGTGAAACTGTTCATTAACTACTGGTAGTTTTTCTACATGGTGCCTCTCAACAGAGAAGCCTACACCTGTACCACACATAAGAATGTACATAGTCTCGTCAAACGCACGAGGGCTATCAACAGGAAGATAGGAACAGTTGTAACCACCAACATGACAACGATCAAGAGCAGGACCACTTGTCATCAAAGCCCTCATACTTGGCATGATGTCCTGATTAAGAACTGCTTCTTCTAATTCCTTACGAAGTTTAGGTTCTACTTTGTAACTATGTTTTTCTTGTAGATGTTTTGTAATGTAATCAAAGTAACGAGTGATAGTTTCCTGCCATGTCTCACGGCGTTGCTCATCTTCTTTCCATCGTGCATACCTTGACAATGCAATAAAGTTTTGGTAGTCAGTAGGTAGATAATTGTTCATGTGTCTGCTTCCTTTCTTGAATAAAAACGAACATTAATTCTATCACAATTTCTATGATGTGACAATAATTAGTGACCTAAAACTGCATTAATTCTTTTACGAACATATTCTATTTCACCAGACTTTAGAACCTTGAATGCAAACTCTCTCATGTATGCTGGATCAACTCCTGCGAAGTCACATACATTTACAAAGTCATCTGCTGTAACACCAACAGATGCGAAGAACCAAGCAATCGCTCTGTCTCTTTCAACAACAGAGGATGTTGGTTCTCCATCATATGTGGGTTTGGTTGCGTCTAGTAATGCCTGTAAAAGTACACAAAGGAATAGAGTTCTTTCAGGTGATCTAGATTCACTCAGTTCATTTTGTATTGTTACTATTTCTTTTTCTAACATTGAACCATTCTTTCGGAATCCCTTCTCCCTGTTTGCAATATAGAAACCCATGCTTATCACACCAATCTCCATATGTCATCTTACCACCCTTGTATAATTTTCTGTTAGGGTTATCAAAAACAAATCTAATATCGTATTCATCTCCATGCTGTTCACGTATGAATAGATGTTTCTTTCTATCCTCTAACATAAACCTTCCCTTCACCTCAAGAATAATACCATTGGGAAGAATGAAGTCTGGTATATATCTTTTATCTTCAACCCATGTGTATGATATCTGTTGAGTTTCATAGAGAAAGTCTATGTTATTTTTAATGAGGACTTGTGCAGTATTAAATTCTGAATTAGATCTGTACTGGTGATCCTTTGGTCTTTTGTGTCTTCTAGCCAAGGGTTATCTCCTCAACATCAGGCACTTTACTAACATGAGTAAGATGTCTAATACCATTTGAATATTTAAATGTTCTTAGTCCTACGCCACCATTAGCATCTGACCAACACTGTTCTTTATAAGGACAGAATACACAACCAATAGCAAGTTTTCTATTACCAGACTTACCATCAGGCTCATCTGGGTAACACCGTTCTGGTGGCGTTGGTTGTGCTACAATGTTCTTTACACTTTTAATCCTGTCTGATGCATTGATCATATGTACATCTTCAATCTTTAGAAGAGTAAGTTCACCGTTTGATTTATCAATAGCTAAGAAACCTGCTTTCTTATCGTTGCTTGCTTCTGCATAACCACTGATCTGTGCAATGTAACCAAATGGATCATCGTTACTTAGTGTACCATCCTTAAACTTCTTGAAGGAATAGGAAGATGCAGACTTGATATCAACAAGAAGACCATCAATGCGGCAATCTTTATGTCCTTTGATACCTTCTATCTCTACCTCTCCTTGCTCCTCTGATACTTCATGCCCAGATACTTCTGTTAAAAGGATCACTAATGACTCAAGGATATCTCCATACAAGAATTTAAGTTTCGTCTGTCCAGTGATTGGTTTTGGTTCTAGGTCTGATTTAATATCATACCATAATTGTCTGTCTGGTTTTCCAATCTGAGACATACGTAAATTCTTACTTGCTCTCTGTTTCTTATCTTCTTCACTCAAAGATCTAGAAACAGACTTAGCAATAGCATTAGCAAACTTATGAAGGGCATCACGGTTCTGCACCGTGTGAACATTGATACCTTCTTCTAATGTTTTATATATGTCAGAGATTAGTGTGTCAATGTTAGCCATTACATTTTTTCCTTTATACTAATTAGTTTATCAAGATACCACTTTGCTTTCTTTAAATCTTCAGAACCATTCTTATATCTATAACGCCAGATATATTTCATGATGTTACCCTGAAGATAATATTCAAAGCCATATTCTGTGGCTGCCTGAATAGCATCTATACATTCAATACCAGACTGATTGTAGTGTGGTGGATGATCAACCATTTTATTCTTATGGTTGCGTTCTTCCTCTTCATACTCTTCTATCATTTTCTTATAGTCAGTCATAGTATATCCTTTCTAAAAAACACTGGCGTACCCACCCGAACACAAGCCAGCCCACAGTCATTAAACAAAATGTACTGCTCCCGATTGATGTTGTTGGTTAGGATGCTACTGATACATTACCAAATGGAATGTCATCATCTAAGGAAGCAAACGCATCGTCACCATTTTCTGACACGAAGCCATCTGGAACAACATCAAATGCATCATCCTCACTACCACCGTAGGGAACAAGGTTAATAACCTGTACTGCCATAAGGTCAGTACCTACACCTTTGTTACCTGCATACTCCCAATTGTAGGTTTTGAATGCAACATTAACATCTGAACCATTACCAACTTGAGTGCCAATCATGTCACGCTTCTGTGCATCTTTCAATGCAGGTTGTTGGTTCTCTGCTCCGTTCTTCCGTTTCACATCACGTTTGATCTTAACGAAGTCACCACGATCATCGCCCTTGTTCTTAATTGGAAGACCCATCGCTTTTGCTTTAGCTAATTGATCTCCAGTAAGACACAAGTCTACACACCATACTGGCTCAAATGTTGTGTTAGGTGAAGAGATTGATGTCCAATAAGCCTTACCACTAAGTACGTTCATATTATTACTCCTTTGTCTGTGCGAACCTTGTCGCTGTTGTAAATGTCCTACTATTATATATGACACAGAATACTATGTCAATAACTATTTAATGAGTTTCAGCCCAATTGTTTCCAATTTTATATTCACTATCCAATGGACAGTTAACACTCAGTTCTTTTTCAACACGCTTCATTGCTGTCATTGTAAGGAAACCAAATCGTTCAACTTGATCTTCTTGAACTTCAAACTGATACTCATCGTGTATTGACGCAACAAGATTATAATTAAAATCTCGTTGCGCCATTAGTGTTATTTGCCGTAACCATTCTTTACAGATGATAGCACCTGCTCCCTGAAGCAAAAGATTAACGGCGGCATGTTGCTGTCTTACTTTTAACAACCTACCATCAAGACCACGGATGTATCCACTACCTGCTGCACGATCAACCCTATCACGCAAGAGTTGTAACGCTGGCATATTCTTCATGAACCTATCCATGATTATCTTACCTTCCTTTGAACCGCCACCTACGATAGAACCAATCTTAGCAGGTCCTGCTCCATAGATGAGGGCATAGATAAAGGTCTTGGCTTGGTCACGAGTTTGTAACCCTGCCATTCTTTGGTTGGCGGTATGAATGTCACCACCTACCACTTCTTCTGTGAATGTAGCATCGCCCATGTAATGCGCCAGACACCGAAGTTCCAGAGAAGATGCATCACACCCTAACAATTTGTATTTAGGGCTTGTCGTAGTCCATACTGAACGACATTCCTTACCATAAGGGGAATATACGGCAGGAATCTGTGCCATGTTTGGACTGTGGTGTGCCATCCTTCCAGTGATAGCCTTGAGAGTAATGACCCTACCATGTACTTTACCATCGTCTTGTACGACATCAAGCCATGACTGGATCTGTGATACTCTCTTTTGTAATAGAAGATATTGTGCAATCTTTTGTGCCTCTGGAATGTCCACATTCTTTAGTGTGCCTTCATCCACAATTGGATGTCCAGTAGGTGTAAAGTTGTTAGGCTTCCATCCCTTCTCTATCAAACGATTAGCAATCTGTTGTCTAGATCCGGGGTTGAATACTGTAACTTTATCTTTCAATCTATTGCCCGTTTTCTCTGAGTATCGTTCTTCAACAATAGGTGGAAAGATCTGTTGCATTTCTTCTTCTATCTCTGCAGCTTCTTGTGAAAGTCTTGCCACCAGACAGGACGCTTCACGAACATTCAGTGAAAAACCATTTCGTTCTTGTTGATCTACAATGGCACGAATGGAATGCTCAAGTTGTATGCTCTTTGCTGAAAACTTCTTCAGCATAGGAAGCATATGTGTGTACAACTTCACCGTCAGTTTTACATCGTTCACACAGTACTTCAGCATTTCTTCACTGAACTCAGAGAAATCTGAAAACTCTATCTTAGGAAAACCTAAACGATTTCCCCAAGCATCTAATGAATGTCCACCATCTATGGATGGATCAATAAGTTGTGACAGTATTAGTGTGTCACGAACTTGTTTTACTTTTATGTTGCTACCTGTCAGCCGATTCAGAACAGGTGCATCAAAAGACACACCATTATGCATAATGAATGTGTCGTATTGACTGGCTAGTGTGGGAAAGGAAGACACATTATCGCCATGAAATGTAAATACCTGTCCCGAATCGACATCTTGTGCGGCGATACAGTGAATGACAGTAGCATTCAAGTCATCTGTTTCAATATCTACCGCTAACTTTTTCATAACTTTATCAACTCCGCTTTGTTATATGGTATATGAAAGAAATGTTCACCCTTTTGAATGTATCTTCCTTTTGCTTCTTTTACTTCTGCTTGTTCAACTATATAGTCTTTAATACGCCATGCATAATCTAAATCACTACGAAGTATATAGAAGTTAAAGAAAGGACGACTATCTAAACTGTGTACTTTATTTATTAGTTTATGTTTCCTGTATGGAATCCTTATCTCTGTCCAGTTAGGATTCCAATCACCCTTCCAAGAGAACTTAATCTCTACTTCACTAAAGTATGTATTATCTGCTTTTTTACTCTTAATGTCAACAGAAAAATCTTCCTTTGCATCAAGAATTTCATGACCATTAGACACAAGGTATTCAATGATCTTCTTTTTAGCAGGGCTGTCTGCGGCATCATATCTCTGTCTAGAGAATGGGATGTTGACAGCACCTGCAATAGGTTCTAATCTCATAAGTAATCTCCTATGTCTAATTCTGATATTTTTACATTGTAACAGTCTGCTTTGACAACAAAGTTATTTGAAGGATCAATATCTCCTTTCTTTAAATGTTTTGCTATTTTAAAATATTTATCTTTAGGAAGATAACCTAAGAACCAACCAATAGATAAATCATTTTTAACACGAACAAAAGCATAACCATCACATCTTTGGTTGGTATTATATTTAGCAACACTACACTCATAAAAATCTTTTGGTTTAACTGTTGTTCTTTTTGTTTTCACATCAATTTTTGTACCGTCTTTTAAAACAACATCATAATCAAAAGTATTATGAACATCACCACTCATTATTTCTGCGGCTATAAATTCACCAATAAATCCAGAAATATTACCATCACCTTTTGTAATAGAATTATTTAAGTTTCCCAAGTCCTGTGCTTTTTTCTTAGCCTTTTGTTTAATATCGTCTGATACAATTACTTCAATCATAGGTAATCTCCTATGTCTGTTGTGTCCTCATCTACTTCAAAAGGATTCTCAATCTCTTGCATACGTCCACTGTCCTTATCATATAGAAGATAAGTAGCAACACCTGTTTCACCTGCATATCTATTCTTCAGAACACGAACAGTGGTTGTGTTAGCCTTGACTGGATCAGTAGCCTGTTGATCACGCTCTAAGGCGATTACAGCGTCACTAATCTGGGCAATGCTATGTGACCCACGAAGCATGGACAGACTGATCTCCTTGCCCTGCTCCTGCCCTTTATCGCCTGATGCACGGCGTAGGTGTGATACAAGTAGCATAGCACAACGTGTTTCTTCAACAAGTGACCTTAGTTTAGTCATCAACTGGTCAATGTTTCTACGCTCGTCTTCACCTTCAAGACCTGACACAAGAATGGAAAGGTGATCAAGGATAATAAACTTACAGTCCAAAGCCTTTACCATGTATCGTACACGATTTAGGATCTCATCTGTTGTGATTGATCCAAAGTGATCAAAGGCAAAGTATCTACCAGTACGAATGGTTGGGTCTTCAAACTTTCTTAGTTGTTCACGACTATACTTTTCTCGTATCTCTTTAATATATAGTCGATCACTAGCCGCAACTGACATCAAATGAAATGCAGTCTGCTTCTTGTTTTCTTCAAGACTGAAGATACCGATGTTGTGTTCTGTGTTCACAAGAATGTGATACATAAGTTCACGCATCATGCTTGACTTACCTGCACCTGTACCTGCAGTAAATGTTACAAGTTCACCTGTACGAATACCAAATAGTTTATCATTCAGTCCATCATATGGATAGAGTACAGTTTCTACATCTTCTTCTTCATACAAACTATCAGCAATGTCAGCAAGGTTCACAATACCTGCAGGTGTGTATGGCTTTGCATCCCACCATGCACGAGTGAATTCTTCACGCTTGTTTTCTTTCAGGTATTCGTTGGCATCTTTCTTTGCCATGTTCATGATCAGACATTTGTTTGGTTCAAAGATCTGAGCAACCTGATTAGCCGCCTTGCGTCCATGCTCGTCATTGTCAAAGCACAACACTACCTTTTCAAATCCTGTAAGATATTCGTAATGTGCTTTAATATCTTTCACTGCTGACTGTGCGCCATTCTTGATGGATACAACAGCCCACTTAGAGCCAAGCATCTCATACGCAGACATAGCATCAATCTCACCTTCGCATACAGTAACAAACTTACCACGATTAGCAAACTTATTCTGACCAAACAGTGTTGCTTGTGGTAACTTACCTTCAACAAAGAATGATTTATTTGATACATGTCTGACCTTATTAGCAATCAATGATCCAGATGCATCATAGTATGGATAGATATGTTTATCCTGTTGGGTGGTAACACCATAAAAGCGACAGGTATTTTCCGATATACGTCTATCACTAAGGGAAGTAAAGTTACCCTGAGTGAAATGGTTTTGGTGAACACCACGAATAGGGCTTTCATATGTGTTATGTTGTTCCATTGTATCTCCTTTAGTAAAAGTCTGACATGAGAAACAATACTTATTATTGTTTTCATATAGTACATTAGCATCTGATGATCCACAGTTTTTGCACTCACCACGACTGATAACTTTAGATTTCTGATCCGACATCATACTCTATCTCCTTATAATCTTCGGTGAAGTATATTCGATTTAACATACCATTGTCAACAACAAATAAAGTATCGTCATCAACATATGTTTGATAACCAAGAACATGAGCAAGTCTTGCTCTGTCTTCCATCCATTCCTTTGTACTGTGTGTATGTTCAAACAACCAAGGATCTTCACTCACATTCTTAGTATAAATTTTAATCATTTTATAAACCTTTCGTAGTTTGTTTTACCATCGTCATCTTTTTCTTGTAACCAATCATGATATACAGCAAAAGGTTTAGACCTTTCCTTTTCTACATCAAAGCCTTCATACCATTCTGTATTATCTGGGTATGCCTTATTAAAGTAAGGTGAATTTGATCTAAAAAACATCTGTCTCATATAAATTTGATATGTATTTACATCAAAAGAAAATCTTTTCTTTAGATATTCTTTTGTTTTGTCATCTAAAGCATATCCATCCATAGTAAGAATAGATAAACCAAACTGTAAACCCATATAATATTCGACAAGACAATCGTCTATACCATCTTCATCTTTATGTTCTAATCCACTCTCCCATTCCTCAAGAAACATTACAAGATATGATATTATTCTTTTGTGTACTGCATCATAAAGACATTCAGTTGGAACTGGAATATTTATATATCTACAGTCAATTACAGAATACCCATCACCACTAAAACCTATCTCCATAAGACCATCATGTGTTTTATACTCTCCTGTCATCT
>Ga0307377_10004405_pt1 | contig 15435 bp, 19 predicted proteins | sample TR3MG_FD_202535 | JGI IMG/M metagenome (GOLD analysis project Ga0307377, IMG submission 202535) | Soil microbial communities from Risofladan, Vaasa, Finland - TR-3 | ecosystem: Environmental > Terrestrial > Soil > Coastal area > Acid sulfate soil | place: Finland: Risofladan, Vaasa | collected... | reverse complement strand
CGACCTGAGTTCAACCGGAGAATGGGGTAGGAGGCAGACAAAGTTGTTTAATTATAAAACGCTAGAAAGTACAGCTATTGAAATTCTACATCAAACATTCTTAAGTGCATTTTCTGATTATCAGGTTAAAGTGGATTTGCCCTTTTGGAAGTTTCAGAAAATGCTTCAAAGAAGAGGCTATGTTACAGAAATTTCGGTCGGTGCCTTTAAAAATCAGGTGTTAGTGGGATTTGTTTTAAATGGATTTCGAAACTGGAATGGGAAACTAACGGCGTATGACGCAGGGACAGGTGTTATAGGAGAGTATAGGGAACAAGGTATTACAAGTAATATGCTTTTAAGTATCAGAGCATTGCTTAAAGAAAAAAAAGCAGAGCAATATTTACTTGAAGTAATTCAGTCCAATACATCAGCCCTTCAACTGTACAAAAAACAAGGTTTTGAGATTATAAGGCATTTAGCATGCTTTCAGTTAGATAAAAATGAATATATCCCGATGACAACCTACAAAGTTCAACATGTTGATAAAATTGACTCAACGAATTGGAAACAGTTCATTGAATTTTGGGATTTCTCACCATCCTGGCAGAATTCGATTGATTCAATTAGGGCTGTACCAGATACATTTATAGTTTCTATTGTACGTTTTGACGATACCATTGTTGGCTATGGCATGATTGATAAGAAAACAGGAGATATTCCACAAATAGCCGTAAATAAGCATCATAGGCGTAAAGGGATTGCAAGAAGTATCGTGACGGATCTTCTAAAAAATACAGAATCAAATAAGGTTGGTGTTCTTAATGTAGACGATCAATCTAAACCTATGAAAGATTTCTTACTCGTATTAGGCTTTGAATATGTTATTGGTCAATATGAAATGATTTTAAAATTAACATAAGCGATTTAAGCCAAGTCAGACTTTGCCTGAATTTTTTAAGCCGTAGAAAAGGCGCGATTGGGTACTCTGCTTTTCATTTTTATTGGCTACTTTACGCAGGAATTAGAGGATAATAGTGGAATTAGTCAAAAAAGTAAAGTAGTAAAAATACGTTGGAAAGTAGGAAACTAACAATGGGTAGAAGTGATGGAAGAAAACTAAAGTCGATCAGTCCATTCGTAAAGATAATTCCTCATATCATGACAAGACGTAGCGATGCACAGGTTTTTAGCAAACAGACCATTAGTACAAACATTTTAGATACATATATTGAAGAAAAGAGTGCACAGGGTATCAAACTTAACTACATGCACCTGTTTATTGCAGTATTTGTACGCGCCATTGCTCAGAGACCACTGCTCAACCGCTTCGTTATGAACAATCAGCTTTATGCGCGAAATGGTATTTATATTTCCCTAGCAGTCAAGCGATCACTTCGAGACGTCGGTGAAGAGACGACTGTCAAATTTACCTTTACGGGACGGGAAAATATTTTTGAAGTAATTAGCATCGTTAACCGAGTGATAGGTGACAGTATACTGATAGGGGAGACAAATGAGGTGGATAAGATCGCCCGCAGAATCATGTCCTTGCCTAATGGATTCGTCAAGCTTCTTGTTGGAACTCTAAAAAGTATGGACAGGCATAATATCCTACCGCGTGCTATTATCGAAACCAGCCCGTTACATACTACTTTATTTTTTACCTATCTCAAATCTATTAACCTTGATTATATCTATCACCACATCTATGATTTTGGCACAACAGGTATTTTCGTTGCGCTAGGCAAGGTTAAGAAAATGCCGGTAGTTGAGAACGATGTCGTGATTGTGAAAAAATGCTGCGAGATTGGGTATGTCTTGGATGAGCGGATTTGTGATGGGCTTTATTTTTCCAATTCTTTGAAACTGGTTAAGAAGTATCTAGCGAACCCGTATCTACTAGAGGAAGGATTGTCAGAAATTGTGGAGGACGTGAATTGAGGAGTTACGACGGTGAATGTCGCACGCACGGTATAAGCTGGGGGAAAAGGAATCCTAACAGGTAATGCTGCGAGATGTCCTTACCTATCGGATAACCAAAGGTGCTAATTGAACCGGAAAGCGGTAGGATGAGGGAGGCGCCATATTACATATTTCCGAAGCATCCGGACACCCAAATTCAAGCAGTATTTGGATACATAGCCGAAGGATAATTACCCGCCGGGAGCGTTGGGTGGGCGTGGGTGATGGAGAGTGGGAGTACGTGGGATGGCATGATTTAGGCAATTAAGAAATTGTCGATTGTAACTATTAGAAAAAGGAAGCGTGTGATATGATCAGGAACATTATTTTTGATTTGGGGAATGTCCTAATAAATTTTAAGCCCTTGGAGTATGTTCGTACAATAATTGCTGATAGACGAAGGGCTGATCAAGTTTACGAAAGCATTTTCAAAAGTCCTGAGTGGTTAATGCTCGATAGGGGCATTGTTACTGAAAAAGAAGCGATAAATGCTATATGTGAGCGGAATCCAGATCAGAGTAAATTAATAAGACTTGTGATGGCTGACTGGTATCATATGCTAACGCCAATAGAAGATGTTATGGATATAGTAAAAGAACTAAAAAATATTGGGTACAAGATTTACTTTTTATCCAAGTTACCAGTTACTCGCATATGAACATATACTTAAGGGATATTCTGTTTTTAATCATTTTGATGGTGGTATTTTTTCTTTCAAAGAAAAACTTCTAAAGCCGGAACCGGAAATTTATGAAAAACTTATTAAAACATATAAAATCGAACCGGATGAGTCACTTCTTATAGACGATACGATAGAGAATATTGAAAGTGCTATTAAACAAGGATTTAAGGCGATACTCTTTACAAATTCGCTTGAATTAAGAGGAGAATTGGTTAAATACTACGTTCTCTAGAAGCAGTTAATCGTCTTCGGTGTATTATAGGGATTTCAATTTCCCGCTTCGCAAAAGAAGGCCTCTCAAAACGGTATGAAAACAGCTTTAAGCTTCTTTGTTGGTTTATTTTCGGACAACACCATCGAAAGTAAATTACCCGCCGGGAGCGTTGGGGGGCGTGAGGACTTTATTTTAGCCCATGTTGACATCGATTTCGGCAAGTATCTCGGGTATATTCTCGGTGTCAAATTACCCGCCGGAGCATTGGGAGTGTGGGTTAAGTAAAAGTTTGGAGTGAGAGGAATTAATATTTATTTCGTTCGGCATGGTGAAACGGATCATAATAGGGGATTAAAATTACAAGGAGTCACTGACATAGAGCTAAATGAGACTGGACTCATACAAGCAGTTTCGACTGCTGAAAAAATAGCTAAATATTCAATTCAGAAGATTTACTCCAGTGATTATATGCGAGCGGTACAGACTGCTAAAGTACTTGAAAAACACACCGGAGCTGAAATTATTACTAATCCATCTCTGAGGGAAATAGATATGGGAGAATGGGAAGGGGCCGACTGGGAGCGAATAAAACGGCTTTATCCACAATATTACTCAGAGTGGTCAAAGCACTTAAATGACATGCCATATCCTGGCGGAGAATCCGGCGGAGATGTATTAAAACGCCTCGATATCATTATTGCTGAGCTTAAGGGTTTGTGTTTTAACAACGTGGCAATTGTAACACATGGAGGAGTAATTAAGGTGCTTTTAAGTTCATTCATGGGAATTGGTCAGGAAAAAAGGTTCCAAATCGATATTGATAATTGCAGTATTAGCCTTGTAACATATAACCCAACAACGGAAAAATTTCTGATTTGCTACACGAATGATATCGTGCATCTTAAATAAGTTCGGAATCTTCGATATTTTATATGAAATACGGATTAATACAGTAGATTTCCACACTGGTTGCAGGCTAACCATTCAATCCATCGTGACCCCTATCGCTCTCTTGATTGTGCCATAAAGAAATCAATCCCGTGCTTTGGCAAAAGAAGGCCCCTCGAACTCGATATTCAGGTGCAGGGTTCAAACAACCGAATCTCCTATCTGGCGAACCCCGCCGGGGTGGCTGTCTTTCTAAACAAGTACGTTTTTATATATTTAGGTTACTAGTATCCCAACCATGGGAAGATAGCACATCTAGTCCATACCTAAGCCACCGCCGAGGTGGCGTCTTGGCGAAACTCGGACGTTTGTATATGGGTTGGATACTGCACCCGAGACTGAGGTAAGTCCATCAAGAAAGATCGGAGGTTCTCGATTTGATTTTAAGGTCGTTACAAGAATTGGACTATAAATATGTCATTTCAGTGCTGGATGAATGGTGGGGTGGCCGACACATGGTGGATATGCTACCCAAACTCTTCTTTAGACATTTTAACGATACAAGTTTTGTAGCTGAAGAAGATGGTGAATTAGTAGGATTCCTGATCGGTTTTATCTCGCAGAGCTACGTAGATGAAGCTTATATCCATTTCGTCGGAATTCACCCGGATTACAGAGAAAAAGGAATCGGGCGAAAGCTATATTTGGCCTTTTTCGAAAAGGTTGAAAAGAAGGGGTGTAAGACCGTCCATAGTGTAACTTCCCCAGTTAATAAAGGCTCGATAAATTTTCATACCCGAATGGGATTTCAGATAGAAAATAGAGGTTCTAATGTTAATGGGATATCGGTAAATACCAATTACGAAGGACCTGGCCAAGACAGAGTTCTATTTGCCAGAAATATATAGTGATACTGGAGCTTAAATTTTAAGTGTATATTTCCAATGCCCCCTATCCCCCCCCGCAATAACCCGCCGGGGTGGCGTCCTTTGCTAATAAGTACGTTGGAGTATTGGTGGGTGTCTGGTATCCAGCCATGGTAAGATAGTGCAGTTCGGGAAGTACATGGTGGCTTCTGGCTTAGTGGGGCTAGAGGAAGGGCACAAGAGATAAACCTAAGGTCAAAATTGGATTTGGGAAATCCGACTGTCCGGGATCATAGAGGGGCGTCATGAAACGTGGCCTTTAAATAATGCACACGCCCGACATCTATCCCGACAACCAGTATCTCTACCGTGACTACGAAATTGGACTTTACAATTGGGCCTTGAGAAAAAGAAAAACCCAGAAGAGGGTGACGTGAAATATATGATTCGCAATTTTCTTCCATCCGATATTAATTATGTGGTCGACTCACATACCAAAGTTTACGTGAACGAATATAACTTTGATGAGTCTTTTAAAGACTACATTGTGGAGACTACCCAGCGGTTCATAAAGACTTTTGATACTGAAAGAGAAAACCTTTGGATTGTCGAAAAGGATGAGCAACCGACCGGCTCAATTGCTATTGTGAAGTTGGATAATGCCACCGCACAATTACGATGGTTTCTTCTTGAACAACAAGCTCGTGGACAGGGACTAGGGAATGAGCTTGTGAAAAAAGCAATAAGTTTTTCTAAAGAAAAAGGCTATAGAACCATCTGTTTGTGGACATCGAATTTACTAATCGCAGCGAGACATCTATATAGACAACACGGTTTTGTCCTTTCGGAGAGAATCGAGCAAATTCGATCAGGAATACCTTTGATTGAGGAACGATGGGAGCTGCATCTGAGGGATTAGACCAATATAAAATGCAGTGAACATAAAAGTCTATTGTCTGAGGATGCATTGGGAGCCTGGATTATGTATAACTGGGGTTCATAGTGCGTTCTAGCAGGTTGCCATATTTTACGCCATGGCTAATGTAAGCTAAGTGTTTGTTATCCTCGTCACCGAAACGTGCTCGAATGCATATTTATCATGGCGAACCCCGTCGGGTGGCCTGTCTTGCCTAACTGGGGTGTGGGATATTTGAAGTTGACTAGTATCCTGCCATGGAAGGATAGTGCATCCAGTCCATGTCGGGCCCCGGCCGGGGCGGCTGTCTGCCTGAACATTTTGTTTTTAAATATCTAGTTATATGGGGTATCCCGCCATGGGACGATGAAAGATATCGTAACCCATTTGGGCCGTTTATGCGGAAACCTTTAGGAAATTAATTAGCTATGGAAGGCGGCAGGATTCATTGATAACTTTACAGACTGCAACCGCTGATGATTTAGAATCTTTAGCTCAACTCTTTAAAGAACTGAGTGGCGAAGTAACCGATCTTTACAAGATGAAAGAGAATTTCAAAGTGATGGAGTCAAATCCAAACTATGTAATCTTAACTGCTAAAGAAAACAACTTAGTAGTAGGATCGGTGATGGGAATTATTTGTCTCGACTTAGTCCGTAAATGCAAGCCATTTATGGTAATCGAAAATGTTATAGTGAAAAATGCGTGGCGTGGAAAAGGAATTGGAGTAAAGCTTATGGATGAAATAGAGGAAATTGGACGTACGAGAGAGTGTTTTTATACGATGTTCGTGTCGGGAGGCCAGAGAAAAGAGTCACATAAATTTTATGAAGCATTAGGCTATGATTTGGATTTTGTTCAAGGATTCAAAAAGTACTTGTAGCTTGATCTTGGCGGGGCATGGTCTAGCTATTTATGGGATTGGAGGGATATTCGTGAACAAATCGGCTTCATATTCTATTAGGCGTGCCCTGTCTAACGAGAGTGAATTGTTAACAGAAATTGCATTTAAATCAAAGGCCTATTGGGGTTATGATGCTGAATATATGGATAAGTGCCAAAATGATTTAATTATTCATCCCGAAGAGTTAGATGAATACATAGTTAATGCGCTTGAGGTAAATCAAGAAGCCGTTGGCTTTTATGAGTTAAGAGGTATAATTCCAGAGGCAAATCTTTTTTGGCTGTTTTTAGATCCAAAGGCTATTGGGCAAGGTTTTGGTAGGACACTGTGGCAACATGCAAATCAAACTGCTAAAGATATCGGCTATAAATATCTGAACATCAAGAGTGATCCTAATGCTGAAGGCTTCTACACAGAGATGGGTGCTGTTAGAATTGGAGAGCTACCTTCCTCAGCAATACCTGACCTATATTTTCCACTGTTGCGGATTTATCTTTAAACAATCACAAGTGGTTGAGTATTTGGCTGTGGAAAAATATCGAATGAGAGGCTCAACTGCTACTTCATAGTAACGTATCCCCAGACCATCCTGCCTAGTCTGTGTATGTCACTGCATTCTACCCTCGCTACAACCCGCCGGGGTTGGCGTTCTTGCTTAACAAATGCGTTTCTATATATTTAGGTTACTAGTATTTCTGCCATGGACAGATAGTGTATCCTGTCCATGGCTTAAACGTAGGCTAAGGACCTTGCGCCCCTCGCCCCCGAACCGTGCACGAGATGTACTACGGTGCTCTTGGGTGACTATGATTCATTAGGTCCCTTTATTATTATTAAGGGGGGTAGTGGCTTAGCTCCACCTCATTCTACATTTCAAGTGCAACCCCAATCGTAGCCATTGGTCACATCGTCCTCAGTAGTCGGTCCAGTGACGACCGCCTGTTCAAGAAGCCGTCGGAACACAAGACCACGATTCGCTCCGGATTATTCAATATTGCCAGAGGATGTATGGTAATGTCCCATCTCTTCAGCGAGAACACATACTTTGGCTGTATATGTTGGTAGTACTCGGTTAAGCCAAATTATATTATCTCCGTATAGACCTCTGATCTTAGGCCCCATGGGGTTCTCATATACTTCAACATCCTGCGAGTTAGCTTCTTTAAGAAGCATTTCGTATAACATGGCATCACCTCAGCTTTTAGCGTCTCGTTTCGAGCGCACAAACTCTTTAAATCTTTCTATATCTGTTAATTCTTCTTCCGTCCATTCTTCCCCATCGTGGTGGGCGGCTATTGTTTCAATGTCGCGTATTTCACTTTGCGCGTCTTGAGCTTCAGCCTCTTTGAAAGCCAGATATTTGTCAACATCGCCTCCAAAATGAGACGGTATTTCCAGATCAAACAAATCGTACTTAACAAGAAGAGCGGGAAATGACATGCCAAAAACTGTTGCAATTTTGATCATTAGTTCCTCAGTTAGTGGGACAATACCGTCTTCATATTGGGAAAGTTCAAATTCACTTATCCCTACTAAATCGCTTAGTTCTTTTTCGGAGAGTCCTTGAGTTTCTCGTTCCTCTTGTATAACAGGACCAATGTCAAAGATATCGCCCCTGTCAAGTAGATAATCTACAGACACCTTTAGATAATTAGCAACTTTTTGCAACTTGTCTGCGGTCGGGGAACTCTTAGCCCATTTGTATATTGCTCCTTTTCCAAACCCTAAGGTTTGCTCCAGCTTTGGTACGGAAGTTCCGATTTCTTCGCAAAGATGCTGAATGTTTTCTAACAACGGCATTTTATAAATACCTATCGATTATGTTCTATGGCAATGGTTGTCATGGCAGGGTAAAGATGCTTATCGTATAGCAAAATATTATTTCTGAAGTCTTTCCCCAACCCAGCAACCGAAAATCAAAACAAAGCAACTATTCGGTAATTCCGAGTAGTTGCTTTCATATTGCCCATTAAATTTTAGAGGAGGAATAATCCATGTTTACATTTTTCATGTCGCTACTAGGCGCGTTTATGGCGCCAAAAGTCTTAATTGCCCTTGGCGGGGTATTGACCCTGATCCTTGCTGACTTCATCCTAGGCGTGCTCGTTGCCGCGAAGGCCAGGACCTTCGACGTTCGCAAGCTTCCTCAATTCATGGAGTCAAGCTTCGTTCCATACGTTGGAGGGCTTTTGATTCTTGCACTGTTTTCTAACACGGACCCAACACTTGAAGCTTTGTTTTTTACGATTGCAGCCCTAGTTCACGTGAAGTTTTTAGCGGATATTAAGGATAAGATTGCTCAATTATTTTCAGGGATTAAGATTCAGATACAAAGTCCGATAGAGGTAGATCACACAAATACTAAGTCCGTTAATACTGATCCGCAGCCTGTTTCGCCCGTGACTGATACTTCGACGAATACGCCCGCTGCCAGTAAGACTTTGTCCACGGAACCCAAAGAAGAAACAGCTATAGCTCAATAAAGAATGTGGCGATGCCGGTCGTCACAAGTTAAGGCCTCAGCATTAATTTGCTGGGGCCTTTGCTTATGCCTGGGATTTTACTATTCGTGGATGTCAGCAGAAAACACCATGCAAAAATGCAATTGGAAAATCTAATTAATGTTCTACGTGCTGTGGCTGTGATTGATCAAACGCATTACTAGACCCAACTGAATACGGATAATTGGACCCCGGTTTAACTTGCCTATAGGTCTCTTTATTAATCTCGTTAGATGATGCAAATATAGTTGGGTCTGCTAACAAAACTATGGCCTGCGCAGAAACTAACCCATGAACAAGGTGGGTCCATATAGCAGAGTAAAACGACTTTGTCAGCCTGAACCTTTTCAATATGCCAAATTTTTGCCCACCTATAAGACTACCTACAGAAAGTATTGATATAAACGTGCCTTTAATCAGATGATGATCTTTCCCTGTTTTCTTTAAAATATATGTTAATAGAATTCCCCAAATTGAACCTATGCCTAAATGTGCTATTTCACCTAAAATTAAATTCTTCCTTTTTTTTGTTCTGAAAGGAGTTGCAAAAAATCCACTAGCTAAATGTCCATATAACATTTCGGTTTTTCCTGCCTTAAATAGTAACAAATTATATATCTCCATAAAGATTGCTCCAATTGAACCTCCTAGAAGCCCAATAGTAATTGAATCCTTCATCTTATCAACTTTTTGTAATGAATCAGTTAATTTCATAAAAGACCTTAGCATTTTAACCCCTCCTAATGTTAATTAGATTGCTCTTAGTTAAGATGTTTTAATATTGTAATTATTACCAAAGTTAATTTTTCCATTTAGCAGCTATCTTCGATGAGTTTTTACTCTTTTTAAGCAGATTTCCCATTATAAACCTTCACATATTCTCCATACAAAGGTCACGGGACGGTAACAGGTTTATATTATGATAAATACAACAGATAAACACTCGTAATTTTACGGTTGAAATATAGACCTTCTTCACACACTTTCCTTCTTTTTCTTTTATACCCCTCCTGGCGAGGGGATTCTTTTTATAAATTAATAAGACCCTCAGCAATGCTGAGGGTCTTGGTTTACTTAGGCATTCCATGTAACGTGTTTACTAGTGTCTTGGCTGTTGTCTTGGTCGTCTTAACCAGCTTTGCCGTCTTATGGATCGTCTTACGCACCGTCTTATGGACCAACTTCATAGAGACGTGGCTCTTTGGTTGGTGATGTGTAATCTTGGTTGAGATTTGCGATACCTTTGCATGATGAACTGGGGTAGTAGTTTTAGCGCTAGCGACACCGGCTGTTCCTAATAGTAGTCCGCACATTGTAATGAGAGCGATTCCGACTTTGATCCGTTTCATATAGCTCATCTCCTCTTGTGTGATGAGTTTATTATGTGCTGGTGTTGATTTGTTATGCATTGCTCTCGCTGAAAGGTTTGCACGTAATATGGCTTGAGCAAAGGGCCGTCGATGTATTTTTAGATATTAGCCACTTACCTCCGCTTAAAACGCTTTGGATATGATTAAGCTAACAGGACGTGACAAGCGGATGACCCCCAACCAGTAGTTGATCCTGTTCAACAATCTGCTTAAAGAGACATGACGAAAGCCCTCCTGCCTTAATAGGTGGGAGGGCTTTTTTGCGTTTACATAGCCAATTTCCTGAGTAACATTTTATAAGCCATAGCGTCCCCCCTAATTGTTTTTGTTCTTGCTAGTTCCTTGCTACCGCGATAAAGAGAATAAGCATTTTCATCTTCTAACCAAACTTCATTTCTTTCACCTGTTTTAGTTAAGTATGTTGCGACTATTGCTGGGTATGTTCCGTCCTATAAGTTTCCGATTTGGTTAGCACTTCCACAAACTTGTTTAACTCCTAATCTTTCCATCAAATTTCCTCCTTCGTGCCGGGTATTTTGGCTCCCGGCTGGCCTTGTAGCTTATTGGTGAGTATACAAATAATCAATGTTGTTCAGGAATAAACTATAATCTTCAATGATCGCCGAACTTAAATCTAAACATTGGGTATTTCTGATGTATTCTCTTGCAATAATGGAAAGTCCGTTAAGTAAGGGCCCGTGGTAGCTCCTAAGTTGGCATATGATTAGGTTTTCGCCATCGATGTAGTAATCGTGTTCGTCTTCATCCAAAGCCAGCTCGAATACTGATTTTATTTCTCTTAGGATTTTCCATAGGCTGACGTTGTTCTTCGCTTCGCCGTAATCCATTTTATCTTGAATGTAATCAACCACTGTTCTTTTAGCAGTCCCAATCTTTTTCATCTTCGTTTCCCCCTCCGTTTCTGATTTAATTATAGCATGCTTTAAAATGCTGTACAATAGACAAATAAGGGTATTGCAAAATACTTTTAAATACTGTAAAATGCACTAAGGGGAGTGATTGTTATGGCAGGAAGACCCACTAAGCAGGATAAGAAAATTCGTGAGGCAATATACTTTGAACCGGAATTATTAGGATGGTTGCAAGAAAAAGCAGAAAAACAAAAATGCACGGTTAGCGTAATTGTTAATGTGCTGGTTGAAAAAGAAAAAGACGCCGAAGGGTAAACCTCGGCGTCTTTTTAATTCGCGAGACAGGTTTCCCCTAATTTCGCGAGAGAGTTGTGAGATGATTGGGTTACTTGTGTAATAGTTTGTATTTTATTGAGTTTGGTTCATATATTGGTTAATCATAACTTGGTTGAAAGTATACTGGTTCTCTGATTTGAGCATTGGAGAGGGGAATTGATATGACAGAAGAAAAAAGATTAAGCGATTTTAAAGGTAAATAGCACACAAAAACGTGCCCTAGAGTTTCGTTTTCTGTTCTGACGGGGAGGATAGGACCTTCCGACGGGGGCATAGGACCTTTTTCCTGTTTTTTAACCGGGTAGAGGATAAAGGTCATTCGTTGCAGAATAGTCATAAAATTCAATGTAAGAGTAAGCCTCCGCCAGCATAGGTGAGCGAAAGAAGGCGAGATAGTTCATTGATCATAATTAAGAAAACTGTCTGCGAACGAATAGCCTATTACAGGCAAAATCGTAATTTAACCAGGGAAGAGTTGGCTTCTAAAGCTGGTGTTCGCCTCAATCGTCTTTTCGACATAGAAACTGGATCAAGGATTCCCCGAATAGAAGAGCTAGTACAATTGGCAGCTGGCCTAGATCTCTCAATCGGTGAGTTAGTTGATAGCAAGGAAGGTCCTCACTGAACGCAAGGTGGGGACTTACTTGTTCTAAATGGTACCCGTATCCGTTTAAGATGCAGGGGTTAGGGACAGGCTATATGCAGAGGTGAGAGTGTTATGCCTAAGGATAGCGTGTGGAAGGACCTAATCAAACCAACAATAGTCGCATTCATTATAGCGTGTGCAATCCCAGCGGGAATGGCAGGTGCATATTATTTGTATAGTACTTATTTCTAGATCACCCTGGCACATATGTCGGGGTTTTTAAATTGTTCGGGCATACTAATCCCTAAACAAATGGGGAGGGATATATGTGTCTGAACTTGAAGAGCTAATAAAACAAATCGAAGAATTGCGCTCAAGCATGGTCAAGATCAAAGAGGGTAGATCTTTTACAGATCCGGAAGTTGTAACTGCAAGTCAAATGTTGGATGTCGTTTTAGATAGGTACCAGGTAATGTTGATGAAAATTAAAAAGGGTAAGGATTAGGCAAATGAAAGGACCCGGCTTAATTTTAGCCGGGTCCTTTTTGCGCTATTTCATGAATTAACTTCTCGATTCCTTGGTTGAGTGTGGAAGCTGTACGAGAAGTTGATTGTTAAAAGTATGTTTTATGACTTTTGAATTATCGCTATTAACTGAAAGCAAAGAGGCTTGCGCAATTAACGAAAAGCAAATGCCAAGAATTATGCCTAAAAAAATATATTTTTTCACTTAACCCCTCCAAATAAGTTTTATAATATCTTATTGGATGGGTTGAACTTCTAGAACATTATTACATTGTTCTACTACGCATCATTCTCATTATGTGCAGTAACCAGTTTTGAGAGCTCAAGTGCTCTCCGTCCATGACGGTCTCTACCTAAGCTAGCCCCCGCCGGGGTAAAGCATTGGCAAACTGGGCGGAAGAATCCTTTTTTCAGTATTCAGGATCTTTCATGTAACAAGGTGATGCTATATAAGGGAGCCATTGGAGGTTATCACTTGATGGAATCTACGTATTTATATGTGTCTGTCACTACTATGGTAAGATTGCACATAAAGTCCATAGCGTCCCACCGCCGGGGTGGCTTGTGCCAAGAACGTGCTCGAAGAGCACGATGCTGTATCCGATGAGGAACGGCGGCTCGGGCATGACGGTGAATCCGTACATAACAATTTGTCCATCCATGCATGAATTTTCCGGAGAAGGCAGTTATTATCTCGTATTAGTTGATTTCACTGCTGAAAGTCAGAAAATATTAACCAAATCCTCTCCCAAAGGCCTGTCCGAGCTTATTTTTCCCATCTTATGGATGTTCGGTTCTCAACGTTCAGTAATATCCCAAGTAATTGTCTATTTGGATGTCTTATCGAGTGGTATTCCTTCGTTCTAACCCGTTATTTCCTCTAAATTGGCGCAAGGATCCCTTGGAGTTTGGCTTGAGTTTTTTTGTTTTTGTTGTTCTGACGAGTATCACCTTGTAAGAAACGAACGATCTGATGGAAGTTATGAGCGATTGTTTTCAATCCCATGGTCAGGGTACAACGTACCAAACCACGAACTCTAAGTTTGCCTGCTCCACGAGCCCGTTTTAAGGCGGAATTTGTTCCTTCAATCGCGGCACGTTTACTACCATTTTCGTTTCGGTCTTTCTTATCCATGAGGATTAAGCGGGTAGTTTCGGCGATAAGACTTTTTTGATTGAAGCGCAAGACGGTATCCTTCTTTTGGAACTTGACAGGGCATTGATCCTTTAAGGGGCATTGAGTGCAGATATTTCAGTCAAAATGAGCACTCAAGATACTACTCTGGAAATTAAAATCGCTCCGTGTGGGTTTTTGCGAGTTTGGACAGTTCAAGATCGTTTCAAAGTTTTTAATGTTAAAGGCGTTGTAAGGTAGCTTGTTTGAAATAGCCTTTCGTCCGGTCATATCCGTATAATGGAGTTTCGTTCCATGACCTTCCGCTTTTTTAACGAGATCGCTACTATAATATCCACCATCGACGTAAAGATCTTTCACAGGAGTGGTTTTTTGAAGTCTTTCAAGACTTTGATCCGCCATTTTGACATCACCCGTACTATTTGGTTCCACCTGATAATCCGTCACAATTTGAACGGGATTAGCCTCCGCGCAGGTCTCTGTGAGATTGACCGCAAAGCCGACGTGATTTTTGCCAGCCTTTTTCCGAAACGTTGCCTCTGAATCAAAGGCTGATTGAAGGGAACTCGCGGCGATATCCTTGTTTTCTTTAGCCAGCCATACTTTACGTTGGTCATCATAAATCGTTTGTTCCTTCAAAAAGCGAACGAGTACCTGAAACTCTGAACGCAGTCGAAGCTCCTCGTTATCTTTCACAAGTTGGCTGAGTTCACCTCCTAAATTTAAGAGTTTTTCTAGGCGTGATGAGACTTCGGTATCTTTTAATTTGTAGAGGAGGGTTGTCTTGTAATGGGAATCTAAGACTTCTGAAAGGTCCGAGCTAAGAATCTCTGGAGGACAGGCCTTGATGGCTTGAAGTAAAACATCATAAGCCAAGGCGAGACGTCCAGCCCGTTTGATGTTCGACATGACCTGAGTTGAATCCATTCTCTGTTCGTCGGTATCTAGTTGAGCGACTTTAATGAAGTGTTGGACGAGTGTCTCAAACTGTTGAAAGATCACATCCCCTTCTTTGGGATGATCCAAGGTGTATTGATATAACCTGGCGCGAAATTCATAGAAGGTTCTGCGTGCAAAATACCGTTCGCCGATATTACGGAGGCCAACGGCATAGGAAATTTGAAAGTCGTAGGCAAAGGCGTCAAAAAGTACTTCATCTGTATAATTCTTTAAATGCTTTATGATCTCAAGAGCCACCAGGATATTGATCGGGAAATTCGGGCGTCCATTATCGCTGGAATAGAGGGGTTCAAACAGTTTCTCATCAATTTTACAAAAAACATGTTTGTAAAACAGTCCAGCCCAACTATTTTCCAGCTTCTTTTTATAGCGATGATCCATTCCGCTCAAATTATCAAATAAATTTTCTTGTTTGTGCGACGTATTCTCTTTAAACAAAGCAAAAATCACCTCATATAACAGTATAGACAAATTAAGTCTGGATATCTCAATATAACTTTCTTATACTGTATAATTCAACCTTTATTGGGCGAAATCCTGGTTTTTGTTGAAAATTTAAGGGGTTTTCGCACTAGAATCATTAGTTAGATACGCGAGAATTATTTATAACAGTTTCAGGGCTTTTTGGGCCGTTTCTGGAAGATTCCAAGGTAAGTAAGCTTCTAGATCGTCTGGAACTTTACCTTGTCGAGCACAAGCTTCCAAGTAATAGTTGAGGTAGGCTTGGACATTCAGT
>Ga0307377_10004404_pt1 | contig 15436 bp, 11 predicted proteins | sample TR3MG_FD_202535 | JGI IMG/M metagenome (GOLD analysis project Ga0307377, IMG submission 202535) | Soil microbial communities from Risofladan, Vaasa, Finland - TR-3 | ecosystem: Environmental > Terrestrial > Soil > Coastal area > Acid sulfate soil | place: Finland: Risofladan, Vaasa | collected... | reverse complement strand
CAAAGAGAAAATCAATACTTAGAGATTAGTGAGTTAGGGCCATTCCCCAAGACTACTAGTCTGATCCTGGATATAACAAACTTGTCATCCCGCGGCTGGAAAGTATTATCTGACTGAGATGAACATGGAATAAGTAAGATGTGACAATGGAGAATTTTGTTTCCTATGTTTTCTGTCGGTAAAGAGAGGTAGATATCATGGCTCGACAAGCGCTGTTTACTGGACTGATCTACGATGAGCGAGAACTTCCTGTGGAGACTACCTACATTGGGTCAGAGGCTCATTATGTTGTTGATGATGACGGCTTTCTGCGTCATATCGATGCAGAAGAGGTCGATCGCCAGATTCTCGGCGTATTTATTCAGCAGTTGCAGGAAAACAAAGATTTGGCTGTCGAGCAGGCGCTAAAATTCATGGGTCGTGACGATCTATTTACCAAAGCAGCCATCGACGCTTCAATGCGTAATATCGATATGGATCAGATTATTGCCCAGGGAATACCTGAACAAGCCCGAAATATGATGGGCATGCTGGGTTTCAGAATCATCATTGATCTTCACGGTCAAGTCATACGAATGGATCAACCGGAGATACCTGACGACTACGATTCGTAACAGCTAATAAACCTGTATTCATGCCAAAAATCAGGGAAGCCGGATAGTAGCCTTTCCAACAAAACCAGAAAAAAATCATGATCTTGACCTGGTCCAGACTTTGACCGGTTTATGAGCCGTTAATCGCTTCACCAGTAAACGCATCCAAAATGCTGTGGGTTTCTGCCCCAGTTACAAGCAGGACGGCGATCTTAACGTCACAAACGATATCGTTGACGATTTGGTCGAACTCCACAGCGGGATCAAATTAATCTTTGAGAGGGCACGCGAGGTATAGATCACTCCATCAAAACCAGACATAGTTTGGGTTAAGGCTGTTAATAAAAGAACAACAATCATCAAAGCTAAGACACTTGAAACGAAGTGAAAACACCTCGAATCCACCACTTCCCTTACCTGGATGTGTCTTCACAATTCATTCAATCGGGAGGGGATCATATCAGGTGTAAAGGCCTGTGTTGGTAATATTGACACCCTCCTTCTCGCTGATATACTCTTTTTCGAAGAGGGAGATTGGCAATCATTATCCCCAGTCCCAAGTTATAGGAGTGATAAATGACCTCAGTGACCAAAATATTTGAAAACATGCCTGACGCATTTAATGCGGAAAAAGCTGGCGATTTGGACGCCACCGTGCAATTCGACCTAACAGGAGAAGGCGGCGGCAAGTGGTATGTGGTCGTGGCCAATGGCCAATGTGAGGTTGAGGAAGGTGTACAGGAATCGCCAACCGCGACCATCAGAATGGAGGCTTCAGATTACGCCGCGTTGGTCGCTGGTGAACTAAATGCGATGTCTGCCTTTATGCAACAGAAAATCCGCGTCGAGGGCGATCTCAATACGGTAATGAAGTTCCAAAACCTCTTTGACTAACCCACCCCTCCGTTTGCTAATAACTCCTGATCATAACCAGATACCGCTCTCTTTTGAGAGCGGTATTTTTTTATTTATTCAGGTCAAGGGCAAGCTCGTGGTAATCTTTTGGCTCGACTGTCTCCAAATCAACACCGAAGAGGACCAGAAGTTCGCTTATGAGTGCGGCCTTCCGTTCGGCATCGCTGCGTGACCAGGTCCGAGTTTTTATCTCTAAATAACGACCGGGAAGTTCTGGTCGGGTAACCTGATCGATGTTCACGGCAAAATCAGTGCGTTTGTAAAGGATTCGCCACCGCCGGCGATCCTTGTGAACTTCCACCTCATCTTTTGGCTCGAAATATTCGCGAAGGAAACGGAGACTCTGTTCGGCCGGGGCCAGCCAGCGTGATCGGGACAAGGTGACAGCATTGGGATATTCTTGTTCGTAAGCTTCTCCCAAAAGGGTCAATCGCGATCGACTCTCTGATATCTTTCCATTGGCATCAATAAACTCATCATCGCGGTATCTAAGCCGGGCTGCATCCTGGTCGCCGTCTTCAAAGATGAAATAACTGTCATACTGCCGGTAATGGGACTCTTTCGTGATTTCGATCTCTTCACCTGTTAGGCTGGCTAATACTTGGCTGTCATCTGCCAATGGAACTTTTACCTGGACTTCAAAACTCATCAATCGTTGGACGCCAGCAAGAAGAACCAGCTTATTATAAGGGCTGGATTCCCGCTCTACGACGAAAGCGTCGATCTCGGCGGCAACGACGGCAGCCTCTTTCTTAACGGCTTCTTCATCGACGGTTAGCAAATCTCGCTCGCGCATTAACCATTTTCCATTGCACAGCACATGGGCTACATCGGTGCTTTTGGCGGCATATACTAATCGAGAATAGACATCATCCTCGTGGCTATGGAAATGCGGCCAGTTATGAATTCGGTTCATATCGACGATAGCCATATCTGCCCGCTTGCCTGGTTCCAGGCTCCCCGTTTGGTCCGAGAGGTGGATGGCCCTGGCTCCGCCGATAGTCGCCAATTCTAGCGCCTTTCTGGCCGGCACAACTGTCGGATCATTGCTCTTCGTTTTGGCCAGTAGGGCGGTCAGGCGCATCTCTTCAAACATATCCAGGTCATTGTTGCTGGCCGGTCCATCTGTTCCCACGCCGACGTTAATGCCCAGTTCTATCATCCTTCCTGTTTCGGCGATGCCACTCGCCAACTTTAGGTTGCTTGCCGGGCAGTGGGCTACGCCGGCGCCAGCTTCTTTCAAATCTACCATTTCTTCATAGCTCAAGTGAACACAATGGGCAGCCAATAACTTTGTCTGCAAGATACCATGCTGGGCGTTCCAGGTCACAACCGCCATCTGGTTTTTTTCCCGGCAATCTTCTACTTCAAGGGCAGTTTCACTGATATGGGTATGCACAGGTACGTCAAAGGCGCGAGCCAGATCGGCACAAGCCCGAAGCAATTCAGGCGTTGCCGTATACCAGGCGTGGGGAGAAACTGCTGGCGTAATCAGAGGGTGGCCCAACCATTTTTCGATGAAGCGGCGGCATGAAACCAAACCATCTTCATAACTTTCGGCGTCGGGTGATGGGAAAACGATAAGCGTTTGGCCAAGCAATGCACGCATACCAATTTCGGCAGTTGCCGCGGCAATGGTATCTTCAAAATAGTACATGTCGGCGAAGCTGGTGACGCCGGACCGGATCATTTCCGCACAGGCAATTTGAGTGCCCAATCTGACAAACTCAGGGGTGATAAACTGGCGTTCCAGAGGCATCAAATATCCTAACCACACATCAAGACGCAGATCATCATTTAGGCCGCGAAACAGCGTCATAGGAACGTGTGTATGGGCGTTGATCAGACCGGGAATGATCACTTGACCTGAACAATCTACCAGCTCTTTGGCCTCGAATTTAGATGAAAGTTCCTCGGCCGGTCCTACGGCCACGATCGCTTCATCACGAACCGCCACCGCCCCGCCGGGGAACACATCAAAATCGCCATTCATGGTGACCACCATTCCCCCGCTGAGCAAAATATCTACCTGTTCCGTCATCGTATCCTTCCTCGAAAGTGGGCTATTATTCAGGGGATTATACTAGGTTTCAGTGTTTACCTCTAGATGTTATAATGAAGCGCCTGACCAAAGAATGAATATTTGAGCTTCTTAGCGCCACAACCACAGCGAGGGTGAACACAAGAATTCGACATCCTGGCACGCTATTTTGTGACAACATCGAAAAAAAGAACTCAGAGCGGAGGATAAACCCAGAAAATGTACATGGTTGAGCTGATCGAGCAGAAAAGAGATGGTGGCAAGCTGAGTACGAAACAGATTGAATGGTTCGTCCGCGCTTACACCGACGATAAAGTCCCTGACTATCAGGCTGCCGCTCTGTTGATGGCCATCTACTTGCGGGGCATGGATCGCCGGGAGTCGGTAGATTTAACCCTGGCCATGGCCAATTCTGGCGAACAGCTTGATCTACATGATGTGGTACCATTTGTTGTCGATAAACATTCCTCTGGGGGAGTGGGTGACAAGACAACCCTGGTCGTCCAGCCCGCCGTTGCTGCTTGCGGCGTACCTGTTGGTAAAATGAGCGGCCGAGGGCTTGGTTTTTCCGGCGGCACTTTGGACAAAATGGAATCTTTCCCTGGTTGGTCTTCCGAACTGACCCTGGAACAATTTAAGGAACAACTAGCCGAGATTGGCCTGGCTCTTGCCGGACAGACGGCCAGCCTGGCCCCAGCCGATGGAAAATTATACGCGCTTCGAGATGTTACAGGTACAGTAGCCAACATATCACTTATAGCTTCATCGATCATGTCCAAGAAGCTGGCTGCCGGCGCAGATGCTATCGTTCTCGATGTCAAAGTAGGCCTGGGCTCCTTCATGCCTACTCTTGACAAAGCCCGCGAACTTGCCCGGCTGATGGTTGACATCGGCAAAGGCGCCAATCGGAAAACAGTTGCCCTTATTTCTGACATGAACCAGCCTCTGGGCCATGCGGTTGGCAATTCTTTAGAGGTACAAGAAGCTATTGCAACACTTCAAGGCGAAGGTCCGGCCGATTTTACCGCTCATTGTCTGGAGATTTCAGGCCATCTACTGACGCTTGCCGGAAAAGCACGCACATTGATCGAGGCCAAACAAGTGGCGGCCGCAGCTTTGAACAACGGCCGAGCTCTGAACAAATTCAGGTTGATGGTTGAAAGGCAAGGTGGGCAAGTTGATATGGTAGATAATCCCGATAAACTCCTTGCTGCTTCGTTGGTTGAACCAATCTTTGCCGAGAGAAGTGGATACATAGCCGGTATAGATGCTGGTGTCATTGGTTCGAGTTGTATTCCCCTTGGAGGAGGTCGCGAAGTCAAAAATGAGCCTATAGATCATGCGGTAGGCATGGTCATACCGGTGAAGGTTGGCGATCATGTTGAAACAGGCGACTTATTGGGTACGGTTCATGCGAATGATGCCCAAAGGCTAGACCAGGCCTGTTTAGATTTGATAGCTTCGTTTAGCTGGTCGGACCAGCCGGTGCCTGCGTTACCACTTTTCTATGACACGATCATGTGAGGTGATGAAACTCGCTATGATGGATGCTGTACTCTCCGACAATCCGATCAAGGATGCAAGTTAAAATGAAATTTGGATTAGCCCTTGGCGGCGGCGGTGCGCGAGGCGCCGCCCATATCGGCGTATTGATTGAACTTGAGAATATGGGCCTGAAGCCAGACTTCGTTACAGGCACCTCAATAGGTGGTCTGGTAGGCGCATTAATAGCAGACGGACTGGATTCAACTCAGATAATCCAAGTGTTTCGGCGTATGCGCTTCGGGAAATTATACTCCCCGCCCTGGCTAAAACCTGCTTTCATGAACAACGACAAGTTGCAAAAACTCCTGGAGAAAAGCCTCGGCCGGCCCACCTTTGCCGACCTAAAAATCCCCCTGGCGGTCGTTACAACAAACCTGGTGACCCGCAGAGAAGTCATCCTGAAAGAAGGTGATGTTGTCCAGGCGGTTCTGGCGACAACGGCTTTTCCGGTGGTATTACCGCACGTGGATTGGCATGGCCAAATCCTTATTGACGGTGGCGTGCTAAACAACACACCCTTTAACATTGCCCAGGAATGGGGAGCCGACTTCGTATTGGCCGTCGACCTGGCCAATAGCGCCCCATTCGGCACCGAACTCCCGTACCCAACACCAAATAATTTCCTGACTCGACTATTGACTCGGGCGCAACGAGATCCAATATATCAGGCGGTTTCGACGCTGGCCGATATTCTTACTAGCCAAAATGTGAATGATCACCTGGAGGAATCAAAGCCAGACATCATGCTGCGGCCTAATATGGCAACGATTGGCCTTTTTGATTTTCACCGTTTGGATGAAGGGATCGCTGCCGGCCGGGAGGCGGCTCAGGCAGTAGAGCCACAACTGAGCGAGTTGGCCGCACGGATGAACGCTCCCGAAGAGTATTCTGAAGAAAACAGATCGAAATAATCTGAGGTGGATAGATGGATATCCTTGGAATAGACATAGGTGGCTCGGGCATCAAGGGCGCTTTTGTAAATGTAAAGAAAGGCAAACTAAGTTCAGAGAGGGTTCGTATCCCAACGCCCCAACCGGCGCTACCTGACGCCATCAATGATAAGATCGGCAAATTGGTGAAAAACCATAAATATGATGGACCCATTGGCGTGGGCTTTCCGGCCATTATTCAGGATGGTGTCGTCAGATCGGCCGCGAATGTTGCGGAGGAATGGATCGGATATCCCGGGGCAAAAGTTATGAGCAAAACCACCGGCTGCCAGGTCACCCTGCTAAATGACGCCGATGCTGCCGGAATTGCCGAGATGCGATTTGGAGCCGGCAAAAAGAAGCGAGGCGTGGTCATCGTTCTCACGCTGGGTACCGGTATTGGTAGCTCGCTGTTTGCTGATGGCAAACTAGTTCCAAATACCGAGTTAGGTCACCTCTTTTTACGAAATAGCAAGGCTGATGCTGAAGATTATGCCTCCGACCGCATCCGGGCAGCCGAAAGATTAACGTGGAAAAACTGGGCAGTGCGGCTGGATGAATATATACACCACCTTGAATTTATATTTTCGCCAACTCTGATTATTCTCGGGGGTGGGGTCAGTAAACGATATGACAAATTCATTCCTCATCTAACTGTGAAAACCAGAGTGGTGCCGGCGCAACTGCGCAATGAGGCAGGTATTGTCGGGGCTGCGATTGCTGCAGTCGAAAACATCCGGTAGGGACCTAGTATGATACGTGCCAGGGTTCAAAAATGGCGGTCCAACATCCGATGTTGAATCGATCGCCGGGACCGCGGCTTGCCTTCTTAGCCGAAGCCAATCCTGAGTTGCTCGCTGAATGCCTCATCGCTTTTGCAAATGGCGATGGTGGAATGATTATCCTGGGTCTCGATGAGAATGGCAATCTCGGGGAGACGATCTGGGAGGAAGAGGCCGAAGGCGCACTTCGAGCCGCGGCCGGTCTTTGTCGCCCACCCGTTACCAGCCAGTGGCAGGCAACTGAAACAGATCAGGGCGTATTAATTGGTATCCAGGTTAATCGTAGTGTCGAATTACACAGCCTGGATGATGGCCGGGTTTTCATCCGGAGTGGTTCCCAGAATCGTTTGTTGGGTGGCAATGAAATTAGCAGGTTAGCCGCCAGTAAGACAACGGCCGATTTCGAGGTCGATGTCGTCCCCGGCGCAACCCAGTCTGATTTTGACAAAGAAATTCTCGATGAATATCTGGCTAAGAGAGAAGCCAGGGGTGTTTCAAGGATAGGCCCCCTGTCAGATCTTCTGTTTGAGATCGGCGCTGTCGATACCCAGGGAAAGCCGACCGTCGCCGGTATGTTGTTATTCGGCCGGAACCCGCAGGCTTTTTTACCCCAAAGCGGCATCGTCTTTGTCAAATTTCCAAGTGTAGAACCACGAAGTGATGATGGGAGCGCCGGTTATGGCCGTCGCGATGAAATAAGTGGTCCCCTGGCCCGGGTAGTCGAGCGCACCTGGAATATTATTTGGGAAGAGATGCGAGTCGGGGCTGTTGTGAATGATCTCCAGCGTGAAGAATTAACGGAGTATCCACCCTTTGCCGTTCGCGAAGCGCTGGTGAATGCGGCCGCCCACCGTGACTACCGAATACGAGGCCGGCGAATCGAAATCCGTATGTACAGTGATCGGATGGAGGTGATTAGCCCGGGCGGGCTTCCTGGCTACATGACGGTAGACAATATCGTCGAAGAGCATTATTCAAGAAATCCACGTCTGGTCAGCGGGCTTTTCCAGTGGGGTTATATCGAGGAGTTAGGACTCGGTATCGATCGCATGATTGAGGAAATGGTCCAGGCAGGCCATCCGCCGCCAGAGTTCAAGGCAACGCCTCATCTCTTTACCGTTAAGCTATCAAACGAGCGCAAACGTTTGGCCGTCCCGCGCTGGACTCGAAGCATGAATGAGCGCCAAACGCGAGCGATCACCTATGTGCGTGACCGGGGCAGCATAACCAATCGGGAGTATCAGAATCTTTGCCCTCATGTCTCCAGCGAGACGATAAGGCTTGACCTGGTAGACCTTGTGGAACGTGGTTTGATGCTGAAAATCGGTTCTAAGAAGGGAACATACTACATTATGAAGTGATCGCTATATCCCAAATATATCCCAAATTGGGGTTGGGATAAGCTGACATCAGAGGGAATATGGACCTGCGGCGATAATTATGAAGTTTACAGCCCCCGCACTTTTCATCCTGCTCCTGTTTATACCATATTTCATTTGGTTAGGTCGGCCGCAAACAACCAGGGCAGGCTGGAGGGTGTGGGGTAGCCTGGCCCTCCGCCTCCTCATTGTCGTCCTTTTGATTTTAGGGCTGGCCGGGGCCCAGTTGGTGCGTGCGGCCGATAATCTGGCAGTGGTTTTTCTTGTCGATGCCTCTGATTCTATTCAGCAAGAACAGCTTGAAGGGGCCGAGATGTTTGTTCGCCAGGCTATCGAGCAGATGGATCCTGCTGACCAGGCGGCGGTCATTGTATTTGGCGCTGATGCCCTTGTAGACCGGCCGATGAGCGGCCTGGCCGAATTGGGCCCGATCGCCTCCATCCCCCAACCATTGCATACCGATATAGCCAGAGCTATCAGACTTGCGCTGGCTCTTTTTCCAACGGGAATCGCCCGGCGAATGGTGTTGCTGAGTGATGGCCTGGCTACAACCGGGAATGTGAACAAAGCCAGCCAGTTGGCGGCCGCCTCCGGGGTGCAAATCAATGTCTTTCCCATGAGGAGGTCGACGGGGACAACGGAAGCAATGTTAACGGAGGTTGATGCGCCTTCCGAGGTAAATGAAGGGGAATCATTTACTATCGATATATCTGCGGAAAGCTCAGACAATATGACGGCGATCTTACGCGTCTTGGCCAGTGGGCAAGTTGTTCATGAGGAAAGGGTCACGCTTCGACCTGGTGCAAACCACTTCACATTGCGCTTGCAAGGAATCACTCAAGAATTTGCCCGCTATACGGTGCATTTAAATCCAGAAGAGGACACCTATTACCAAAACAACCAGTTAACGGCTTATACAAATATTGTCGGCCCACCCAGGGTGTTGTTGGTTGGCGCTGAAGAAGGTTTAGATGACGAGGGCAGGCCCATCCCTGATGATTCAGCCCAGTTAGCGGCCGCCCTGGAGGCTTCCGGATTGGCTATCGATCGCATTACACCAGCCGAACTATCGCCGGCGTTGGCTGACTTAGGCGATTATGCCAGCATCATTTTGGTCAATGTAAATGCCAAAGAGCTATCAACGCGCAAGTTGGAAATCTTGCGGAGCTACGTGCGTGATTTGGGCGGCGGTCTCGTCAATGTAGGAGGTCCGGAGAGTTATGGCATGGGTGGGTATTTCGGTACACCCCTGGAGGAGATCCTGCCGGTTGACATGCAAATAAAGGATCAGGAACGGTTTCCATCCGTAAGTCTGGCCATCGTCATGGATCGTTCTGGCAGTATGGCGACCCACGAAGGTGGCTTGGCCAAAATCCAATTAGCGGCCGAAGGCGCCGTCCGCGTCGTAAAACTACTGAACGATTTTGACGAAATCACCGTAATCCCCGTGGATACGCAAGCTGTTCAAACCATTGGGCCGGCATCAGCCGTCGACCGAGAGCAATTAATTGGCCAGATCAGGTTAATTGGCGCCGGTGGGGGAGGCATCTATGTGCGGACCGGTCTGGAAGCCGCAGCTACCGCATTGGCTCAGAGCCCAAACCAGGTCAAACACATTATTTTGCTCGCCGATGGCGCTGATTCTGAGCAAAAGGAAGGGGTACCAGAACTGATCGGCGCGCTGGTCGAAAAGGGGATAACGATCTCCACGGTTAGCATTGGCGCGGGCCTTGATGTACCCTGGCTAAAAGAAATGGCCTCTTTAGGCGGGGGTCGTTTTCATTTCACAGATCGCGCGGCAAACTTACCCCAAATTTTTACCCAAGAGACGACGGCTATTCAGCGCTCCTACCTGATTGAGGAACGTTTCTTCCCTGCCCTTGCCCCATCACCCTTCGCCAGTAACCATCCCATCATCCGAACCATGGCCAACAGTGGGGTTAGCCGTGTTCCGTCACTGGCGGGTTACGTGGGGACCAGCCCAAAAACGACAGCGCAAATTATCTTAGAGACCCATCTCGGCGATCCCCTGCTGGCAGCATGGGAATTTGGCCTGGGGAGGAGCGTTGCCTGGACTTCAGACGCGACCGGTCGGTGGGCTTCTGCCTGGATCGCATGGGAAGGATTTCCTGAATTCTGGTCGGCGATCGTCCGCTGGTCCCTGGTACATGGTCGCGAGTCCACCTTAGAAACCGATATCATCTTTGATGGTCGAGAAGTACAACTTAAGATAGATGCGCAAGACGGACAGGGTCAGTTTCTTGATGATTTGGATCTTAAAGCTAATGTCATCAACCCTGGCGGCGATGTGCAAATTATTAGCCTTCCCCAGGTTGGGCCGGGTCGATATGCGAGTAGCTTTCTTCCCGATGAGGAAGGAGCTTATCTGATAAGGATCTCCGGAAGTGGTGAAAACCAGGAATCAACATTGGGCCAGATCAGTGGCTGGGTATTAGGCTATTCACCAGAGTATCGCTCCCTGGAAAATGATCCTGGTCTGCTGCAAGCAATCGCCGAAGCTACAGGAGGTCGCCAGCTTAACCCTGAAAACGACGCAGAAAGCGCCCGGGTTTTTGAGCACGATCTACCTGTAAATCAGGCTAGCCGGCCAATGTGGCCCTGGTTAATCGGCTTGGCCGTCTTTCTTTTTCCAGTAGATATCGCGATTCGTCGTCTGATAATAACCCGTCATGACCTGGAAATAGCCTGGGCGGCTACCTTGGGCAAGCTCTGGCCCATCAAAGGGTCGATCGTCGAACGCAGCGAACAAGTATCGCGCCTATTTGAGGCAAAGCTGCGTGCCGGAACCACGGAGCCCGACCTGCGAGATCCGCCTTCATCGGCATCACGACCGATTCAGGCGTTTGATACGGCAGACCAGGCACATGAAACCAGTGAGGCGCCTCCCGAAATCCCTCAGCACGAACCACCAGATGAAAATGCCACAGAAGCCGCAACGAGCCTGGCTACTCGATTATTAGAGGCCAGGCGACAGCAACAGAGTGATTCCGGTAAAGATTAGGGTTCCGATCGACTGCGTCAAGTGTGGGCCCGGATTAGGACCGACAGCTAGACCGTTTGCCACAAATCTGGCGACCAGTCAGAAATTAGTTGGCCAAGCTGGCCGATAAAGTTTTCCACTGATAAATCGTTGAGTTGCCGGCCATCCCGAACACGCAGTGATACCTTGCCATCAGCCAGCTCGTTATCACCGATAATAATCATATAGGGTGGCTTGAAAATTTGGGCCTGCCGTATCTTTTTACCTACCCGACCAGAGCTCGAATCAACCTCGGCTCGAATGCCAGCTTCATGCAGCCGGAAGAGAATCTTGGCGGCATATTCGTTGTGGGCATCGGTGATCGGGATCACCCGGACCTGCTCAGGTGAAAGCCAAACCGGAAATGCGCCGTTATAATGTTCAATAAGAAAACCAATCATCCGCTCATGGCTATCTAGAGGAGTCCGGTGGATGCAAAGCGGTGTTTGTTCGCGGCCGTCTTGACCAGTGAAGCTAAGAATGAATCGTGGAGGAACGGCGAAGTAAACCTGGTTGCTGGCTAATGAAAATTCTCGACCGATAGCGCTCCAGATCTGCACATTGATTTTGGGGCCATAAAAGGCTGCCTCATGATCCGCCTCAAAGAAAGGGATCTCCCCCTCAAGCATAGCCTGACGAACCATGTCCTCGGTTTTTAACCATAACCTTTCATTATTGACATACTTATTCCCCAGGCCGGCCTGGCTATGATTGCTGAGTCGCATGATGTACTTTTCTACACCGAAGAGCTTAAAATGTTTTAGATAAAGATCGATAACACCCATGAACTCACTATCAAACTGGTCCTCGCTACAGTAGATATGGGCATCGTTCTGCCGGTTTCCTCGCACACGCATAAGTCCGAACAATTCACCACTTTGTTCGTAACGATACACCATGCCGTGTTCAGCCAGACGTAGAGGCAAATCCCAATAACTTCTTGGTTTGTTGGCAAATATCTTGTGGTGAAAAGGGCAATTCATGGGCGTTAAATAATATCGGGACCCCTCTCGTTCCATTGGGGCATACATACCTTCGGTATGGTAAGGTAGATGGCCGCTTCGAAGGTAAAGCGTATCTTTCGCGATATGAGGCGTGCGCACCCGCTGGTAGCCGGCCGCCGCTTCCATTTCTTGGGCCAGCTTTTCTAGCTCCTCGACCATGATTTGACCATTGGGCATACACAAAGGCAACCCTGGACCAATTTCCTCATCGAACATAAATAGTTCGAGTTGACGGCCCAATCGACGGTGATTCCTCTTTTTCGCTTCTTCTAGCATTTGTAGATGAATTTAAAGGTCCTTGCGATTTGTCCAGGCCGTACCGTAAAGCCGTTGCAACATCGGATTTTTTTCGTCGCCGCGCCAATATGCACCGGCAACAGACATGAGCTTTCAACCATCGGCCGGCACCAGGCCTGTATGGGCCAAGTGGGGTCCACCATACAAATCCTCAAAGAAGTCCTGCTGATAGGTGCTGATTATGGCCGGGTGGTTTCTAATATTCCTGTATTCATCTATTTTTCCCTCCGCCAGCCCGGCGATCAGCTCAAGCTTATAAGTCTGATCCTGAAAAAGATCCCTGGCTTCCTCCATGGTTACTTCTCGATAAATGAAGGGATGTTGCTCGCCAATAATCTGGCGCATCCGTTTCTCAAGCTCTTTTAAATCTTCGGGTTTGAAAGTTTCAGGCTGGCCATTCTGGTCCTTCGCCAGATCAAAGTCATAGTAAAATCCATCGGCTGTTGGCGGACCGATGGCCAGCCTGGCTTCTGGATATTGTTCCAGCACCGCCTGGGCCATGATATGGGCAGCCGAATGACGTATTTTGTAGAGATCGGATTCTTCGTATGGTATGGCATGTTTATTTGACACAAATGCCTCCAATTCTGATTTCTCGGCTTAACATCTTCGCTTCTCGTATAATTAGCCAGGTGTTGAGACTAAATAAAAGGCCGCTCAAGAGAGCGGCCCATCTACATCATCCAGTATTGACAATGTGGCTGGTCACTCATAAATCTAATGATTTGGTGCTGATCAAGGTAGTTGCCTGTTCGATAAAATCGACCAGGGAGACCGCGCCGCGATCTTCATTGTTGCGTGTACGAACAGCAACCGTATTGTTTTCACTCTCTCGATCGCCAACGATGAGCATATAGGGCACCTTCTGGAGTTGAGCATCGCGAATCTTCGAATTCATACGATTGCTGCTGTCATCGACTTCGATCCGTAAGCCAGCTCGTCTCAACTCGGCCGCAACCTGAACGGCATATTCAACATGATTATCGGTGATGGGAATGACGATTGCCTGCACAGGAGACAACCACAAAGGGAATGCACCGTTGAAATGTTCGATTAAGATGCCAACAAATCGCTCCATACTGCCAAAAGGTGCGCGGTGGATCATGACCGGCCGGTGTTTCTGGCCATCTTCACCGGTAAACTCCAGGTCAAACCGTTCCGGTAACCAGAAGTCAACCTGCACCGTTCCTAACTGCCATTCTCTTTTAAGGACATCTCTAAAGATGAAATCCAGCTTCGGTCCGTAAAAAGCCGCTTCGCCTAACTCGAGGGTATAGTTGATGCCTACCTGATCGGCCGCTTTTTGAATCGCTCGGACACCGTTCTCCCACATCTCCGGGCTACCGGCGTACTTGTCGCTCTCTGGATCGTTTATGCCCAGCCGGGCCCGATAATCCTCGAAACCCATGGCCTCGAATACATATTGAATCAGGCGAACGACATCGACAAACTCGTCTTCAAGCTGATCAGGCGTTACGAAAAGATGCGAATCATCCACTGTGAATCCCCGCACGCGGGTAAGACCAGTCAGTTCGCCGCTTTGCTCGTAGCGATAGACGGTTCCAAATTCGGCCAGCCGGTAAGGGAGGTCTCGATAGCTCTTCGGCTCGCTCTTGTAAATCTCAATGTGATGGGGGCAATTCATCGGTTTGAGGATGAACTGTTCCCCATCTACGTCGATGGGCGTATATTGACTATCTTTATAGTAAGGATAGTGTCCGCTGGTAATATAGAGGTCGATCTTGGCAATATGCGGGGTAATTACCGGTAAATAACCCCTTTCTAATTGCGCCTCTCGCAAGAAACCTTCTAAAGTATCGCGCAGAACCGTGCCTTTTGGCAGCCACAGCGGTAAGCCAGAGCCTACAATGGGTGATATATGGAACAAGCGCAACTCTTTGCCTAACCGACGATGGTCTCGTTTTTTGGCCTCTTCCAATCGTTTAAGATAGGCATCCAGCTCAATACGGTTGTGCCAGGCCGTGCCATATAAGCGTTGTAATTGCGCTCTCTTCTCATCCCCGCGCCAATAGGCGCCGCTGGTCCGAAGCAGTTTGACCGCGTTGCCTCGAATTTCCTTTAACGAGGCCACATGCGGGCCCCGGCAAAGGTCAACAAAATCGCGATGTTGGTATATGCCTACCTCCGTTACCGGCTCGCTTATTGGATTGCCATTTTCATCGACCTTGCCGGCCGCCAATTCTTGGATAAGTTCTACCTTGTAAGGCTCATCGGCAAAGAATTGCAACGCCGCCTCAATACTTTTGGTCGATCTTTCAAACTTGGCATTCTGGTTGAGAAGCTCCTTCAATCGTTTCTCTATAGCAGCCATGTCTTCAGGCGTGAAGGTGCCCGGCTTGCCATCCTCATCAAGGCCTAAATCAAAGTCATAATAGAATCCGTCCTCGATTGGCGGGCCGATAGCCAGCTTTGCTTCCGGGAACAGGCTTAAGACCGCTTCAGCCATCACATGGGCGGTCGAATGTCGAATACGATAGAGATCAGATTCCTGATATGATCCTGTGCTTTCACTCAAAACGTCACCTTCTTTTATATAGACGCAAATAAAAAACACCATCACCCATTATCGGGGCGATGGCGCTCAATCGCGATTCCACCCAATTTCGGCATTCAGGTTATGCTGATGCCCTCATTGAGGCCTTTAACGGGGCGAACCGGATCTCCTTACTAATTCAGGCGTTCGGGAAATCACTCCCGGGGGGTTTTCGAAGCCGTCTTTGTTGTGATGGCTCGCAGCCAGTGGCCATCTACTCTCTGGAACAGGCTCGGCAACTACTCGTCCCGGTCACTGCTTTGTTATATGTTGATGATTTCATTATAGGGCAGACCCTCTTAATGTCAAGGAGTTGATAATGTCTGACTTACCTAGTGGGAAACCGGACGGACGGTG
>Ga0307377_10004403_pt1 | contig 15442 bp, 11 predicted proteins | sample TR3MG_FD_202535 | JGI IMG/M metagenome (GOLD analysis project Ga0307377, IMG submission 202535) | Soil microbial communities from Risofladan, Vaasa, Finland - TR-3 | ecosystem: Environmental > Terrestrial > Soil > Coastal area > Acid sulfate soil | place: Finland: Risofladan, Vaasa | collected... | reverse complement strand
GACCCAAGAGGGATGGCTGATCTGTTACCACGGCGTGCGGATTACCGCGTCGGGCTCGATCTATCGTCTCGGGCTGGCGCTGCTCGACAAGGCCGACCCCCGCAAGGTGATCGCCCGGGGCAACGAATGGATCATGGGGCCGAGCGCGGACTACGAACGAAGTGGCGACGTCGGTGACGTGGTCTTCCCGTGTGGCTGGGTCCTTCGCGAAGACGGCGAGACGCTCCACATGTACTACGGGGCCGCCGACAGCTCGGTCTGCGTCGCCGAGGCCAGACTGTCCGAACTCCTGAGCCACCTCGAACGACACCCGATCGAGGTCCGCATCGAGGTGTTGCCCGTCGACCCGGAGGTGCCCGACACGGAGTAGACCCCGGGTCGACTCAGGTCGCGACGGATTCGTTAGATTGCGTGCATGGAGTACACCTCACTTGGCGACACCGGCCTACGCGTGTCGCGCATCACCCTCGGCTGCATGAGTTACGGCCAGCCCGACCGGGGAACGCACCCGTGGTCGCTCGATGAGGAGTACGCGACCCCGTTCTTCCGTCAGGCGATCGAGGCCGGCGTCAACTTCTTCGACACCGCCAACACCTACTCGGCCGGCACCAGTGAGGAGATCACCGGTCGGGCCCTGCTGTCGATGATCCCGCGCGACGAAGTGGTCATCGCCACCAAGGTCCACCACCGCATGCGCCCGGGACCCAACGGCGAGGGCCTGTCGCGCAAGGCCATCATGATGGAGGTCGACGCCAGCCTGCGGCGCCTCGGCACCGACTACATCGACTTGTACCAGATCCACCGATGGGACTACCGCACGCCCATCGAGGAGACCCTCGAGGCCCTGCACGACGTGGTGAAATCCGGCAAGGTCCGCTACCTGGGCGCGTCGTCGATGCACGCCTGGCAGTTCACCAAGGCCCTCTACCTCGCCGACCAGCACGGCTGGACCCGCTTCGTGAGCATGCAGGACCATTACAACCTCCTCTACCGCGAGGAGGAGCGCGAGATGCTGCCCCTCTGCGCCGACCAGGGAATCGGCGTGATCCCGTGGAGCCCGCTCGCCCGCGGCCGGCTGGCCCGTCCGTGGTCCGAGCAGACCAGTCGCTCCGAGACCGACGAGTTCGGCGCGACGCTCTATTCCGACGCCGACGAGCCGATCGTCGACGCGGTGCTCGACATCGCGACCGCCCGCGGCGTCGCCCCCGCGCAGGTGGCGCTCGCCTGGTTGCTCTCGAAGGACGTGGTGACGAGTCCGATCGTCGGGGCGACCAAGCCCCACCACCTCGACGACGCGGTCGCCGCGTTGGACCTGCGGCTCGATGAGGGCGAGATTATTCGTCTGGAACAGGGGTACCGTCCCCACGCGGTCGCCGGTTTTCGCTGAGCCGCCGATACCGAGATGACCCACCCGTAGGGTGGGCGTGACATGACCTCACTCTCCGTCCTCGACCTCGCGACCGTCGCCAGCGGTTCCACTCCGGCCCGAGCCCTGCGCGAGACGACCGCGATGGCGGTCGAGGCCGAGCGCCTCGGGTACCACCGACTGTGGGTCGCCGAACACCACGCCATGCCCGCGGTCGCGAGTTCCGCCCCCGCGGTGCTGATCGCCCACCTCGCGAACGCCACCTCGACGATCCGCGTCGGATCGGGTGGCGTCATGCTGCCCAACCACGCGCCGATCGTCATCGCCGAACAGTTCGCCACCCTCGAGGCGCTCCATCCGGGTCGCATCGACCTGGGACTCGGTCGCGCCCCGGGGACCGACCACGTCACCGCCCGGGCCCTCCGTCGCAGCGCCGACCTGACGTCGAACACCTTCCCCGACGACGTGGTCGAGCTCATCAACTACCTGTTGCCCCGCGAGACGCCGAGCCACCCGGCGCCGGTCCCCGGACGTGGTTACCTGCCCGAGGTGTGGCTGCTCGGTTCGTCGACGTTCAGCGCCCAACTGGCGGCCCAGTTGGGCCTGCCGTTCTCCTTCGCCTACCACTTCGCCCCCGCGATGATGGACCAGGCGCTCGAGATCTACCGCGCGACCTTCCGGCCCTCGGTGCTGCTCGAGCGACCCCACGTGATGGTCGCGGTCTCGGTGCTGTGCGCCCCCGACGAGGACGAGGCTCGGTTCCTCTCGGGTTCGAACGCCCTCAACATCCTCCAACGCAACGCCGGACGCATGGGCCCGCTGCCCTCTCCCGAGGAGGCGGCCGCCTATCCCTACAGCGAGGCCGACGAGGCGGCGATCCGCGAGTCGATGGCCAGCCACGTCATCGGCGACGTCACCACCGTCGTCGAGGGTCTGGGCGCACTGGTGGCGCGCACCGGTGCGCACGAGTTGATGCTGTCGACGCGGACCCACTCGTACGAAGCGCGGCTGCGCTCGTTCCAACTGATCGCCGGCGCGTGGGACATGTCCGGCCGGACGAACTGAGCGGTCCGACTACCGCGACGTCGGCCGGGCCATCTGCTCGACGAGCTCCGCCAGGGCGTCGGGGCCCGTGGGCGGCGTCGGACGCCATCCGACCACCGCCACCCGGTCGTGCAGTCCCGCGACCTCGCGAAGCCATCGTGCTTCGTTGCGGGCCCGGGCGCGCAACGTCGGGTCCGAGGTGGGCGTGACCGACAGGCTCTGATTGACCACCCAGGCCGCCGGACTGATGCCCGCGCGCGCCAAGTCTCCCTGCAGGGCCGCCGCCTCGTGGACGGGGGTTGGTTCCGGCAACGTCACCAGCAGCACTGAGGTGAAGCGGGGATCGCGCAGGCGCTCCAGCAGTTGGGAGACGTCGCTCGGGGTCTGGTCCTGGAGCCGACTCACCTCTCGGCTGTAGCTCTCGGCGGCGTCCAGCAGGAGCAACGTGTGGCCGGTCGGCGCGGTGTCGAGCACCACGATGCGGTCCACGGCTCCCGCCACGGTCGCGGCGAAGGCCTGGAAGACGGCGATCTCCTCGGTGCACGGTGAGCGAAGGTCCTCTTCCAGCACGGCCCGGCCCGCGACGTCGAGGTCGGCGCCCGCCCTCGCGAGCACGTCGGCGGTGTACCTCGTGGTCTCCACCTGCGGGTCGACCCGTTCCACCCGCAGTCCCGCGGGCCAGCGCTCCCCGGCACCGAGCGTCGCCTGAAGGTGGGCGGCGGGGTCGGTGGTGGACAAGGTGACCGGCAGTCCTCGGCGGGCGAGGTCGACGGCGAGTGCGGCGGCGACGGTCGTCTTGCCGACGCCCCCCTTACCCATGGTCATGACGAGTCCATGGCCGCGCTGGGCGATCTGGTCGGCGATGTCGCCGAGTGAGGTCGACACCGCGTCGAACTCATCGGCGTCGTCGCTCGCGGGGCTGCGTCCGTCGAGCAGGTCGCGCAGGGCCCCCGGCCCCATGGGGGCGCCGGCGAGGAGCGGCAACGTCACCCGAGGCAGCGCCGCCAGCGCGACGGGTAGTTGGTCGAGGACGTCACGGTGCCGGGCGGCCAAGGCCAGTGCGATGGCGTCGAGGTCGTCAGCGGCGCTGAACACGCCGTTGACGACCAGGTGTTGATTGGTGAGTCCGAGGACCTCGAGTTCGGCGCGGGCCCGATCGGCCTCGTCGATCGCCCCGCGGTCGGGACGGGTCACCAGCACGAGTGTCGTGGTGGTCGGATCGGCCAGGGCCTCGAAGGCCACGCGGTAGCGGTCCTGCGCCTGGGTCAGTCCCGCGAGCGGACCGATGCACGTCACGCCCGAGGTGTTGGTGTCGAGGAACCCGGTCCACGCGCCCGGCAGGGCGAGCATGCGCAAGGTGTGTCCGGTCGGGGCGGTGTCGAAGACCACGTGGTCATAGCCGGCCGTGGCGGCGGGGTCGGCCAGCAGGGCCGTGAACTCGTCGAAGGCGGCGATCTCGATGGTGCATGCTCCCGACAGTTGCTCCTCGATGCCGCTCACGATGGCGTCGGGCAGCACGCCGCGGATGGGACCGACGACGCGGTCCCGGTACGCGGCGGCCGCGGCGTTGGGGTCGATGTCGAGGGCGTCGAGTCCGGGCACCCCGTCCACGGCGCGCGGGATGCGACCAATGGGCGAGCCGAGGACTTCGGAGAGATTCGAGGCCGGGTCGGTCGACACCAGCAGCACGCGCTGGCCCCTACCGGCGAGGGCCACGGCGGTCGCCGAGGAGAGCGAGGTCTTGCCGACCCCGCCTTTGCCCGTGAAGAACATGAACCGGGTCGGTTGTGCGAGGAGGTCGTCGAGCATTGAGGACACCGCTCAGCAGCACGCGGTGGCGTCTGAGGACCGCTGGCCCATCGACACCGGCTGGGTCGTCGCGCAGCACGACCCCGACTCGGAGTCGACGCTCGAGGCCGGAGAACAGCACGCGTCACTCGCCGAGTCGTCTCCTACGAACTCGATCGACGATGCCGTGGGCATCGACACCGCGGCCCACGCCGACAGTTCGCTGAGCGTGGGGTAACGGCCGGACGACTGGACGGCACCCTCGACCATGACGATCGGGAGTGCGCCCTCGCCACCCGTGGTGAGCAGTTCACGGACCAGGTCGTTCTGGGCGAAGGCGACGGGCTCCTGGCCGAGGTTGAAGCGGCGCACGGCGACGCCGGACGAGGCCAGACGGTCGAGGTCGGCGGCGAACGTGGACAGGGCGGGATCGACGCTCGGACCACACACACCGGTCGAGCAGCACATGGCCGGGTCGAAGACTTCAATCTGCACGGGGACTCCTTGATAGCGGTATTAATCGTCATTCGACGATAACCGATATGAAGTAGATTGTCAAGCCCCGTCCGTTCAAAGAGCGGCGATTCCCGCCTTCAACGTCGCGAGGCCCGCGGCGCTGACGCAGTAGCGCGTGCGGGGCCCCTCGATCTCACCTTGGATGAGGCCGGCCTCTCGAAGGATCCTCAAGTGTTCCGAGACCGTCGACTGGGCGAGGCCCAACTCGACGACGACGTCACCGGTCACGCAGGTCCGACGGGCGTCGAGGACCCGAAGGATCCGCACGCGCGCCGGGTGGGCGAGGGCCTTGGCCAGCGTGGCGAGCCGGGCGTCATCGGGCACCGGCACGCCGACAGGCTCAGGCTCGGGTGCGCAGCACGCCTCCTCAGCGGAAGTCGCGTCATTCGAGGAGGTGGCCATGTCCTGACGCTAATTGACATGGGCGCCCTACGCCACGCCGCTGTGATCCGTTCTTCGCCGTCGTGGCGAGCGACGTGATCTCACATCCCGGTCGAACGCTGGCCGGAGGGCCCCTGACCGCGTGTGTTCCCTACTCCATCGTCGGCAACGGACCCGGTCGACCGAGCAGAAAGCCTTGGCCTAGATGCACCCCAATACCGTGCAGTGTCGATTGTTCGTCATCAGTCTCGATGCCTTCGGAGATTATGCGCGCGTCGGTCTCGTTTGCGAAGAAGACGAGAGAGGACGCCAAGGCACGACGGGCCGGATCCGAGTCAATGCCCCGAGTGAGCGCAATGTCGAGCTTGATGATCTCGGGCCGCAGCTTCAAGATGTGTTGAAGACTGGCGAAGCCCGCCCCCGCATCGTCAACTGCGAAGCGAAGTCCACGCCGACGCAAACGTTTCATGCTGTCAACGAGCGGAGCATAATCATCGATCCGGACGTGTTCCGTGAATTCCACCACCAACCGGTCGCCATCGCGATCATGCATGAACTCCTCGAAATCGCCGTTCGCCAGAAGTTCGGGTGAGAGGTTGACCGACAAGAATCTATCCCGGGGAATTCGATCGAGGGCCCGGATCGCCTCGTCAACCGCCAGTAATTCGAGTTGGCGACCCAATCCAACGGAATTGGCCTCGGCGAACCACCGGTCCGGGGGACGGGGTGGTTCACCAGAGAAGCGGGACAGCGCTTCATAACCAATGGTCGAACGGCTCTCCAGGTTCACGATTGGCTGAAAGACAACCGTGATGTCCCTGCGCTCGATCATGGTCGCGATGCGTTCCGTCTCCTCGGCCAGTCGCTGTTCCTCCTCGCGCCGCGCCGACTCATGACGCCGAAGTCGCTCGGCGAGTTCGGCGTGGTCTCGTTGAAGATTGACGTGGAGCGATCGGGTCCGCAAGAGATTGCGTATCCGCAGCGACACCTCGGTCAGGTCCAGCGGCTTGGTGAGGAAGTCATGCGCACCGGCGTGCAGCGCGGCTTCGCGGCTCTCGCGCGAAATGTCGGCGGTCAATACGACGACGGGAACGAAGTCGTCCATCGGCATTTCCAGGTGAATCGCCTTCATCAGGTCGATCCCACCAAGTACCGGCATGTGCAGGTCCAACAGCACGATATCTGGCAGGTGCTCGAGGTACATCGCCAGCGCTTCGGTGGACTTGGTGGTCGAGACGATGCGCAACCCCTCAATGGGTTCCAGGGCCATTTCAAGGAGTCGCACGTTCATTGGCTCGTCATCCACGATCAATACACACGAGAACTCTGGCAGCGGTCCTAAACGGCTCGCGGAATCGATTGACATCACTTAATCACAGCCTCCGTGCGGACCGCCCAGTACTCAGATCATTTCGTCACCAACTGGGAGGAGTACCCTTCCATGCCAATCGGTCACGGAACGTTACGGTACCCAAATCTCATCAAGGTTCCTTGTCAGGACTCTAACCCCCACGGTGACCGTCCGACCTGTGAAAGCGCTCAGCCGACTCCTCGGCTGCTGTGCCACACTCGGGTCGGGTGAAGTTGCGGTGTGGTCCAAATGTTGCGAGCCCGTCTGAACCATCGATGCCGGCCGACGACCTCTGCCGCGCGGACCAGGCGTGTCGCTTGGCGTTAAGTTGCATCGTTGAGTTGAGTTGCCGGCGCTACGAGGATGGGGAACTTCGTGTCTTATCAAGTGTTCGACCAGTTGATCGACTGCATCTTCATGTGCGACCCCGAGACGATGCTCTTCACGTACGCCACCGACGGTGCCCTCGCACAACTGGGCTATTCGATGGACGAACTGCGGACCATGACACCCGCGGACATCGCACCCCCCTTCACCCTCGACGAGATCCGCACGCACCTCGGACCATTGCTCAACCGGTCCCTGAAGACCCTGCGTATTGAATCTCTCCACCAGCATCGCGACGGGACACTCATCCCGGTCGATCTCATGATTCAAGTCATCCAGACCGAGTCGGGCGACCAAATCGCCGCGGTCGCTCGCGACGTCACCGAACAGCAAGATCTGCTGGTGCAATTGCAGCAGTCCGAGGCGCTCAACGCGGCCGTGATCGAATCCGCCTTCGACGGCATCGCCGTCATCGACGCCAGTGGAATCGTCCGAAGCTTCAACACCGCCGCCGCCCGGATCTTCGGCTGGAGCGCGGCGGAGGTCATCGGACGCAACGTCAACATGTTGATGCCGAGCCCTGACCACGAGGCACACGACGGCTACCTGCACCACTACCTCGACACCGGCAAGAAGGCGATCATCGATCAAGCGCGCACGGTCCAGGGACGTCGTCGTGACGGAACTCTCTTTCCAATGCAGCTGGCGGTCAGCGAGGTGAGGGTGGATGGCCAGATCCTCTTCACCGGCATCATCCACGACTTGTCGACCCGCCTCGAAACGGAGAGGGCGTTGGACTTCAGCGAGTCGTTACTGGAGGCGTTTCTTCAGAATCTCCCTTCCCCCGCGAGCATCGTGGGTCTGGACGGAGAGATCCTCATGGCCAACGCCGCCATGGCCAATCGCTACAACACGACCCACGACAAGATCGTCGGTCGCTCGATCGGGGGACTGCTTCCGCCCGTGCTCGAAGAACGACGAATGGACCAGTACGCGAGGATCGTGGCGACGGGCCGCCCGCTCAGCGACGAAATCACGTATCAAGACCTCGCGGGTGACTGGCGAACGCAATTGGCGCAGCGCTTTCCCGTGTTCGTCGACGACCGGGTGATCGCCGTGGGGGCCATCGCCACTGACATCACCGATCAGCTCCTCGTAGAGAAGCGACTCCTCCAGCACGAGGAGATGTTGCGGACGGTATTCGAGGCCTCACCCGATGCGATCGTCATCCTTGATCTGGCCTTCGTGGTCACCGAAATCAGCCCCGCCATCGAGCGCGTCTACAACGTCGAACCCGAGCAGTATTACGGACGTCCACTCGCCGACTTGCTCCACCCCGACGACCGTCGCCACGTGACCACGAATCTCCAAGAACTCCTGAATCAGACGAGCGGCACAGTGCGCATGCACTACCGCATCCAGAATTCGGCGGGGGTGTGGCTGGCGGTCGAGGCTATTGCCCGGGTGTTGATCGACACCAATGCGACTCCCTACGGCGTGGTCCTGGTCCAGCGCGACGTGTCCGAAGCCATCGCCACCCAACTGGCGTTGACGGCGGCGATGATCGAGGCCGAGCGGGCCAACAACGCCAAGAGCCAGTTCATGTCCCGTGTGAGCCACGAGTTGCGCACGCCACTGAACTCGATTCTCGGCTTCGCCCAGATCCTGGAGATGAGCCTGCCCAGCGAGCATCAGGAGAGCGTCGGCTACATCTACCGGGCGGGACGACACCTCCTCGAATTGATCAATGAGGTGCTCGACATCTCGCGCGTCGAGTCCGGGGAACTGGCCCTTTCGGTGGAACCAGTATCGTTGGAGTCCTCGCTGCGGGACTGCGTCGACCTTCTCTGGCCGCAAGCCCGCGAACGCGATATCGATCTGATCGTACGTGACACCTACGGGTACCACGTGCTGGCCGATCAACAGCGACTGAAGCAAGTGCTGATCAACCTGCTGTCGAACGCGATCAAGTTCAATCGCGAGCACGGCACGGTCACCGTAACGTCCGAAACCCTGGACGGCCGCACCAGGGTGAACGTCACCGACAGTGGAGCGGGGATCCTTCCCGAGCACTTGGCAGAGCTGTTCGTACCCTTCGAGCGACTCAACGCCGAAGTCGAAGGGACCGGACTTGGTCTGGCCCTGACCAAGGGACTGATCGAGGCGATGGGGGGCACCGTCGGCGTCGTGAGCACTCCAGGTCAGGGTTCGACCTTCTGGTTCGAGTTGCCAAGCATTCCAGACGCCGACATCAACCCACAACTCCTCGAGGTGATCGATTCCCCCTACCCGATCAATGAGTTGCGAGGAACACTGCTCTATATCGAGGACAACCTCTCCAATCTCCTTCTGATCGAGGGGATCCTGAAGTACCGACCCGGGTTGCGCTTGGTCAGCGCGATGCAAGGCTCGATTGGGATTGAATTGGCCACGCAACAACTCCCCGACCTGATCCTGCTCGACCTGAATCTCCCGGACCTCCCTGGCGACATCGTCCTGCAACGACTCCGAGACGACGTGCGTACCGCGTCGATTCCGATTGTCATGGTCTCGGCCGATGCCACCGAGGGCCAAATCGACCGCATCCGCGCAATGGGCGCCAGCGACTACATCACCAAACCCATCGACATCCATCGGCTGTTCTCGGTACTAGACCACTACTTGATCCATTGACTCGTCAAGGTCGTGTGGCGGCGCGGAACTGATGTTCCTAGACCGACCGGCTGGACGCCACCCGCGTTACGGCGGAGCCTCCCGACTAGCGATTCACTCACGATCAACAAATTTCTGGACACCGACCCATGGCGTTGAAATCACCTGATGGGCACCTTGAAACTACCTGGTTGATGTCGTACCATGAATCTACTGTGCCCGTCTTCTACATCTGTGCGGCGTTCACATGATTCTTGAGACGTAGTTTCGGGCAGCACCTAATCGGAGGATCACCGACATGAAGGCAAGTGAACCTGACTTCAGGGCCCTGCTGGAGCGTGCACCCGGGTTGTACCTGATCCTCGACCCTGACCTGACCATTGTCGCCGTGACCGACGCCTACCTCGCCGCCACCATGACCGAGCGGGAGGCCATCGTCGGGCGCGGGTTGTTCGATGTCTTCCCGGACAATCCCGACGACCTCGACGCCACCGGCGTCAGCAACCTGCGCAGTTCCCTCGACCGGGTTCGCCACAATTTGGTCGCCGACACGATGGCCGTGCAGAAGTACGACATTCGAAAGCCCATCGAGGAGGGCGGCGAATTCGAAGTCCGTTATTGGAGTCCCATCAACATTCCAGTGGCCTCCGGTGACGAGAAGCTGCGCTACATCATCCATCGGGTGGAGGACGTCACCGAGTTCGTGCGACTACGCGAGATGGAGAAGGAGCGATCCCTCGCCACCGCTGAAATGCAGGAGCGGATGATTCAAATGGAGGCAGAAGTAATTCAACGCTCGCGCGACCTCCAGCACGCGAACGATCAACTACGAACCGCCGCGATGGAGAAGGACAAATTCCTCTCACGGATGAGCCACGAACTGCGCACGCCACTGAACGCCATTTCCGGATTCGGTCAGTTGCTCGCCCTCGACAGCCTGACGGACACTCAGCAGGAGAGCGTCGGGCAGGTCCTGAAAGCCAGTTCATTGTTGCTCGAATTGATCAACGAGGTTCTGGACCTCTCCCGAGTCTCGAGCGGAAATCTCTCGTTATCGCTCGAGCCCGTATCTCTGGCGGAGGTGATTGCTGAGTCCCTCGCCCTGATTGGACCGCTCGCCGCCTCCAGTGACGTCACACTCACGTCACGCAGCACCGGGGATCTCTACATCACCGCCGACCGCCAACGCATCAAGCAGGTCTTGTTGAACCTGCTATCGAACGCCGTCAAATACAACCATCAAGGCGGATCAGTGGAGGTGGCGGTTGACCGGGATGGCGACCGACGCGTGCAGGTCAAGGTGATCGACTCGGGTATCGGGATTCATGAGGACCAGATCGGTCGGTTGTTCAACCCCTTCGACCGGCTGGGCGCCGAGCTGGGCGACGTCGCCGGCACTGGGCTGGGACTCGCGCTATCCAAGGGTTTGGCCGAGGCGATGGGAGCACTACTCCTCGTCGAGAGCCGTGTGGGAGTTGGCAGTGTGTTCACCCTCAACCTTTCACTCGCGACTCCCCCCACGGCCGACAGCCAGACCGTGAGCCATGATCGCAAGAGTGACAACGACCCTGCGGTCAATGGGGTGGTCCTCTATATCGAGGACAACCAATCGAACCTCCGGCTGGTCCAGCGCATTCTGGACTCCCGCAGTGGCCTTCAGTTGATCAGTGCGGTGCAGGGAAGAGCAGGCTTGGACCTGGCACTCCAACACGCCCCCGACCTGATCTTGCTGGATCTCCACCTACCCGACATCTCGGGCGAGGAGGTGTTGCGCCTCCTGCGTGAGGAGCCTCGCACATCGACGATTCCGGTCGTCATAATGTCTGCCGATGCCGCGCCCCATACCGCGAAGCGCCTGCTGGCCGCCGGGGCGCAGGAATACGTGACCAAGCCCATCGACGTCCAACGGTTCCTGAGCGTCGTCGACCTCCTCACGGGCGAGAGCCGCTAGTTCGAACCGGAGCCCCGACGCGGTCGTTCCTTGCAACCACGTGGCGTGAACGCCGCGCGGTGGAGGGCTCCCTTCAATCGCCGAGAATCCGGCCGATGACCCGGCGTAGGAAGCCGGCACATGGGACAAGGGGCCCTGGCCAAGTTCACGGTCGAGGCGATGTTGTCGCCCGCGTTCAACCCGGCCTTGGCGAGCAGTCCGCCCCTAGGTCGATTCCGGTTCGGGCAAGGGGCCGGGCGAAGTGAGGACGGCGTCAACAACAGAGAGGAACCGCTGGACGTCGATGGGCTTGGTCAGATAATCACGAGCCCCGAGGTTCAGCAGCGACCTGATCTGTCCCGCGGTGGCGTCCGCGCTGATCACCACCACGGGAACTTCAGTCATCGACGCTTCATTGCGGAGCTGTAACAGCACCTCCGCGCCCGAAACGTCGGGAAGATTGAGGTCAAGCAGTATCAAGTCAGGCTTCATCGTGCGAGCGAGATCGAGACCAGCCTTGCCGGTGACCGCATTCACGAGAGTCAGCGAGGGGCGTCGGACAAGGATGCTCTCAATCAGTCGGACATTCGACGGATTGTCCTCAATCGAGAGGACCGTCCGCTCCACCTCCAACTTGGGCGGCTCGGGCTCCGCCACATGATCCATCGAATGGGCGGCCTGGTCGGGTGTGGCCGTCGCGAGTTCGATGGTGAAGGTGCTTCCGAGGCCGATCTGACTCGTGGCCTTCAGTGTTCCGTTCATTGCTTCGGCGAAACCCCTCGCGAGTGTCAGGCCAATACCCGTGCCTTCAATTCCTGAAGCATCCAAACCCAGGCGTTCGAAGGGCTGAAAGATCAGGTCCAGTTGATCGGCGTTCAATCCTCGGCCGGTATCCGAAACGTTGATGGTGAACCGCTCCTCACTCCGCCCGCAGTCGATCGTCACCGTGGCGCCCTGCCCGCTGTACTTGACCGCATTGGTCAGCAGGTTCAACAGAACCTGCTTCAGCCGCTGTCGGTCGGCTCTCACGTGATCGTCGCAACTGGCATTCATCACGATGTTGATCTTTTGCCTCCGGGCGCTCACCTCGACGAGTTCCGCGGCCTCTCGAACGACCTCGAGCACGTTGACCGGCTCCAACGAGATGGAGAAGGTCCCGGTGTCAATTCGCGAGATATCGAGGATCTCCGTGATCAGGTCCAGGAGATGTCGACCCGCTCGGAGAATCTGATCAACGCCCTCCTGTTGACCCTCACTGAGACGGTCCATGTCCAAGAGTTGGGCGAAGCCGAGCACCGCATTCAGTGGTGTGCGCAGTTCGTGACTCATATTGGAGAGGAATCTGCTCTTAGCCAGATTGGCCCCGTTTGCGTCGTCCCGGGCGGCGCGCAGGAGATCGTCTCGTTCCTGGAGTAATACCGCCGCCCGCTCGAGGTCCCGACTCAATTTGCCGAGTTCATCGTTACCCGGCACGGGTCTCAGCATCGGTTCGTCGGACGCCAGCGACTCGGCGTTGGCGGACAACGTGTCGATGCGCCGCACGATGCCTCGCGTGAACAGGGCGGTGGCCGTGATACCGCCCAGAACGCCGAGCAGCAGCAGCAGTACTCCCAGCATCCTGTCGGCGGCGCGAATGGCGAGGGTGTGTTGTCGCACGCTGGCCAAGGTCAGGTTCTCCTCGACGGTCATCGCCTCGAACTTGCTCCGAATCTGGTCCTCAAGCGTCTTTTCGGCCAGCAGACGCTGCGCCAGCGAAGTCGCGGCCGGCGAGGACAATGTATTGGCCGGTACGCCGGTCTGCACCTGCTCGATCGTGGTCTTGAATGAACCGAGGAGGTCACTGATCAGCGAACTCGAGGCCGCGAGGAGCTTCGCCTGATTCGCGTCGCCGCCAACCAACGTCTCATTAACCCGATGTTGGGTTGACAACTCGTTCAGCGCCTTGAAGTAGGGCTGGAGAAAGACCCGGTCCCCAGTGGCCGCGTAGCCACGAACCCCGGTTTCCGCATCCAGCGTGAGGGTGAGTTCGCGGCCAATGGCGGCTTGGGCCCTCAGCACCGTGCGCTCCCGATGGTTCGCGCTATTCGAGACCCCAGTGGTGTACAGGGTCGCCGCCACCGAGATGAGCAAGGCCATCGTCGGCACCGCGATGACCATCGCGCCCTTGTTGCGCAGTGACAGGTCGAGCCACCACGTTCGCAAGAACTGTGACTGGCCCGCAGGCGACCCAGACTTCGTTTGGCTCAAGAAACCCGCCTCCTCGAATCGAGTATCGAACCCGCGCGGCACCGGCCACTCCTCAACAGGGCGCGACGACGCCAATCCACAGTCAGCCTCTTCATGATTTCATCCACACTACGGGCACGCATCCCCGTCATTCGTGATTGTCGACGGCACTGAGGCGTTACCGCGTGTGGACCCCTCGACGTCACCCACGGTAACGCCGACTCCTCGAAGGATTCCCGAGTAGTCGAAGACCGTCAGCTGGACGAGACTCAGCGCGCCAGCGAGTTCAAGGTCTGACCCGCCGTGCACCACCTCACCGATCGGGTAAGCAAGCATGACCAAACGCAAGTTTCCCCAAAACCGTACCCACCGGTCGGCCAGTCGTCATCGGTCGGGCCCGCACGCCTTCGCCCGCTCGCCGGTACCCGGTCCGCACCGGCGCGGTCGCTCCGAGCGATCAGTGGGCGAGGCCGTGCGAGGTGACCGGCCCCTCGTAGGACCAGGGGAAGTCGATCCATAGGTCGGTCCGCTTCCACGAGTAGTCCGGGGTGATCACCGACCGGGGCTTCTCGTAGAGCACGGCCGAGCGCACCTCGCGCACGGTCTCGGCGCAGAAGTCGGTGACCATCTTCAACGTGTGACCGGAGTCGGCGACGTCGTCGGCGATCAACACCACCGCGCCCGAGAGGTCGACCTTGCTGGGCACCGGCGGCAACACGACGGGCATGGGCAGTCGTTCGTCGACGCCGGTGTAGAACTCGACGCTCATCATGAAGGCGTTCTTGATCCCCAGGGCGTACCCGAGTCCGGCGCCGAGGAAGAAGCCGCCGCGCGCGATCGAGAGCACGATGTCGGGGTCGAACCCCGAGTCACAGATCCGCTGGGCCAGTTCACGCGTGGCGCGACCGAAGTCCTCGTAGGTCAGACGCTCGCGCTCGCTCACCTCGTAGACGGTAGACGATTTACCATCGACGCTGGCTCCATCATCGTCGGCGAGGGTTCGCCCGACCCGGTCGTGATCACGCGCACCGGCCCAACGATCCGCCCGGCCTCGCGATTCCTCGTCACCACCACGAGGACGGGTGAGTCCCCCACGGCTACCGTGTGGCGATTCACACCGGTGGAGGCTGAAGCCGATCTTCCCGCCAACGATGTTGTCCGTGACTCAGCAAGCCGGATACTTCGAGAGCTGGGACCGCGGCGGAGAAGAGATAGCCCTGACCCAGTTGGCAGCCGAGGTCGCGGAGTTGGCGGAACTGCTCGTAGGTCTCGATACCTTCGGCGAGCACGGTGATATTGAGATTGCGTCCCATGGAGATGATGGCTTCGAGCAAGGCGACGCTGTGCCGACTCTCGTTCACCGGATTGACGAAGGATCGGTCGATCTTTATCACCTTGGGTAACAGTTGGGCGATGTAGGACAGCGACGAGTATCCGGTACCAAAGTCATCCAGCGCGACGCCGATGCCGACGCGGTCGAGGTAGGCCAACGTATTCAACGTCTCGCGCTCGTCGAACAAGGCGACACTTTCGGTGATCTCGATCACCAGGCGCTCGGGCGGCAATCCACTGAAGTCGAGCGCCTGCTCGATCATCGAGATCAGACCGGGGTCGCGCATCTGGCGCACGGAGAGGTTGACCGCGATGTACGGTGCGACCTCATCGCCACCGGACGAAACCCACGAGGCCGCTTCCTGAACGGCCTCGCGCATCGCCAACGCGCCCACCTCCATGATCAGGTCGCTCTGCTCGGCCAGTGGGATGAACACGTTCGGTGGGATCATTCCCTGCTCCGGGTGATGCCAGCGCATCAGTGCCTCGAAACCGACGATCGCGGCGGTGGTCAGGTCAACAATCGGTT
>Ga0307377_10004398_pt1 | contig 15446 bp, 31 predicted proteins | sample TR3MG_FD_202535 | JGI IMG/M metagenome (GOLD analysis project Ga0307377, IMG submission 202535) | Soil microbial communities from Risofladan, Vaasa, Finland - TR-3 | ecosystem: Environmental > Terrestrial > Soil > Coastal area > Acid sulfate soil | place: Finland: Risofladan, Vaasa | collected... | reverse complement strand
GGGATTAGCCCCGCTTTTTTCTTTGCGCTTCCATTCTTTTAGCTAGTGCTTTTTTCGATTTTTCTCTTTTAATTTTTAATGCTTTTTCTTCTATTTTCTTTTCATGTTCTTTTTGTTTCATATAAGCTTGCGATAGCTTTTTCCACTCAGCCCTATCAATAGTTTCGCGCTTAAGCATAGCACTTCTCATTTGCTCACTTTTTGTCATAATACGTTAACCTCCTAATATTCTTCTATATTAGTACAATTAATACCGTTAGCCTTATCAATAACCCTTTGTATGTGTAGGGCGTAACATATTTGAATATTACTATTACTATTCATGCCCGCCCAACTCATACCGCTTATACATTCATACAGCTTAAACATTAAGTCCGTAGAAACTTAATGACGGCTTCGGCTGTATCTTCCCACGCGTTACCCGTTAAGTTAACTGCGCCAACTATGGCAGTGCCACCAACTACAAAAACTTTAGCACCCGACGGCACAATAAATGTCCTATCAGCAATAACGCCGTTAACTTTTCCCGCTACCCGCTTAGCTAATATCATATCATCAGACCCAAAATATATTACTACATTCACATTAACCCCTCCTTGTTCTTCCTTAATTTTTTGATACCAATACCATACATCATTCGCCCACGCTTGCGGGTTTCCCGCTTTCCATGAATTAATACTAAAATTTAGCAACGTGCTAAACGTAACACTAGCCCCGCCAGTAAAGTTAACCCATTGCTTACCCGCATATAATAATTGATTATCTAACCCCTTGAAACGGGGGTCTGCTACGTTATCCGAATACTGACCATAACCCAATTCATAGCCCTGTCGACCCGCGCCCAAAACTCCGAAGTTAGTTTCGTGCTTAGAGATAGCGCATAAGAGAAGGGGGTCAACGCTCGTAATTTTAGCTGAAGCTATCGCCTTATCCATAAACAATATCGGTACTATCATTTCTTCACCTTCTTAGCCTTAGCCTTAGCCTTATCACTAGCCACTTTTTCCCGCTCCTTTTCTTTTTTATACTTTTCCACTAACTTAGCGCGTTCTGCCTTATGCACTTCTTCACGCTTAAGAATATCCTTTTTCATTTGTTCACTTTTGTTCATTTCTTAACACTCCTTCATATCATTTTAAACATATAGTTTAATCCATAATAATAAATAGAACCAGTGACATCTGTAAAGAAATAATAATTTGATGATGCGGGTAATAGTACCCCATACATGTTTTGTAATTGTTGTATTGTAGCTATTGATGATACATACATCATCGTTGGGATTATTTGATTATTTCCAGAATTATCTACTATATTAGGATAATATGGAGAAGATAATGATAATAAGGCATTATCGCTATGATTAACCATTGAAGTGGTAAGACTAGTTATATACCATAATCCATCAGTGGCTTTTGTCGCCATCCAAGGCACAGAATTTATTCCATCTGCCGACATTTTTAAGAGAAATGATGAAGGTCCTGTCATTAGTCTGCATATTAGTCCGTTTACTACATAATTTCCTGTCTGGAGATATAATGTACTGGGATAACTTACAGGATTTAGATTAAGTATATACATATAAACATTCGTTTTTGTAGTTGCCGGTCTAAATTGTAAATAATGAGGGCAATCGCCAATCTGTAATACTACAACTCGCTCTACGGTTGGACTGGCTGTAGCCACATTATCATAAATAGTAGCAAATAATGTACCATCTGTTATTAGTTGATTTTTAATAGCCGTTATTAATTGGTTAAGACAATCATTTACATTAGAAAAATCTATAGTAGATAATCCGCTTGTTAATAAAATAGATGATAAAGACATAGATAACAACCTCTTTTCTTAGGATGTTAAAGTAAATTTTTCTAAAGTTACAGTGGCAATTATCACGCCATGTTCCAATAATTTTACATATTTTTGCATTTTAGGCATATGATATATGTCATTAATAACTGTAACTGTAACTGTAGTAGGTGGAATAGGCGCGTTCTTTATGCTAACGGTACTGCGCCCGCTCACAATAATTCACTAAAGGCAATCTGAATACCGCTACTCTGGTCAGTAATGATATATACATCTACTCTCTGTTTTGCCCTAAAATCAAGAATAACTGTTTCGCCCGGATTAAACGGCACGCCGTTAGCTGCTGTCACGTCCACGCCTCCCCAATAGGCTATGTCCGTACTTGGTTGTTTGGAGGTATCATTAGGCGCGCTTGAGCAATTCCGCATTAACACACCTTTACGCCCTAAGCTATTACTATCTACCCGCGCGCTAATACGGGTATTAGCCGTTAATGTAACGCGCGCCGAATAAATACCGTACATAATTTTATCATCTTCGATTGCTACGGCTTCGGCCTTGTGCCCTAAAGCGAATTCTTCGTTCATACGTTCACGCCCTTAGTATTATATTATCGCGGCTTTGGGACTGGTATCCTGTACTTGATTAGTATTAGTATTAGTATTACTATTAAAAATATTTGAGATACCCGTCCCGTTTTTATTTTTGTATAGGATATATAACGCTACTAATATAACGCCATAAATAAAATAATTTGGAGACGTGCTTCTACTCATAATTTAATATCCCTCCATTATACAAGCGCTAACATTATTACCACTCATATAAATACTAACCCATTTTTCGCTTTTAAAGTCGAATCTAATAGATTCATTCGGTAATAGATTCCTAGCAGGGGTATTACTCCCCACCTTAATAACATAGGGGGTAGGGTCTTCGGCATTAAGGGGTATATGATTATTCTTAATTTCTAAAAATTTTCTCTTAGCGTAGGGGTTATTGGGTATGCGCGCTTCTACAACGTCCCCATTAGTTAACGTTACCACGCTAGTCTTAATGAATAACCCGATAACTAGGTTAGTGTCGTTAACTATAATGGGGTCGTTATTCTGAATAATAACGGGAACGCCTTGTATTAAGTCGTCATTAGCGTTTTCTCCCATGCCGTTAAGACTACCGCCGGGCTTATTGTGTGGCATAAATTGATTAGATAAATTAAGTGGTTCGCGTACTTCGTTCATGCTTCTTTACCTCCCTTAGCAATATTAGCCACTATAACGAATATGGCAATAATCGCGCCTATCGTTAAATAAGTGGTAGTATTAAATATACTTTTCCAGTCGAAAAAACCTGCTACAGTGTTAACAGCGTTTTTAGCTTGCGCGTTCGGGTCATACACGCCCGCCGTCGTATCGGTATTACCTAACGCCTTATTAGTTGCACTAAGGTTAGCAGGGTTCAATTTGTCTAAGGCATTTTGTAAACTTTGCGTAGTGATAGTATTAGCCGTACCCGGTACAGCTATATCTGCCATCCATGCGTTACCCGTCGCCCGTTTCAATTCGTCGGCTTGTGTTTGCGGGGGTATCATGGAAAACTTACTATCATTTTTAATTAATTCGGGTAATGCAATATTGAATTGCGTTTGCGGATTAAGCAGTTCGGCGGGGTTATTGTTATACACATCACCCATACCGCCATGCGTTAACAACTGAAAAAGCCCTATAGCCATCGAATGATTTTTATTATCATTAACATACTTAGTAGCTTCGTCTAAAGTACCGAACGAATAACTACGTCCTGTAGTATTGTCGTTAACGCTATAGGGGTTACCCCCGCTTTCTAACGTTATAATATCAATAGCATCGTTAGTTATGGTTTCGGCGGGGGGCTTATTACTTATAGCCATATAATGCTTGCTAGTAATATCACTAGTCATAAAATCCTTAATACTAGCTTGTAACGTTTCAAAGATAGTAGCCATTTCCCCGCCCTCCTTAATACGGACTAGCAGTCCCCCACCTTATACCTTTCCCGCTAGTATCATATTCAGTCCATCCATGCGGACCATTATCATATTTAATAACGTTTCCATTAGCTATCATAGTATCTTGGGGCTTAATCGATGTAGCACCGCCCCCAATAAGATTATATTTATTCCGGTCTGCCGTTTCATATTGTGACCAATTTTGCATTGTTGATGACGCACCTGGCGCAACGTAATGGGGTACGGGCGCAACGTAATGGGGTACGGGCGCGGGCGTACTAGAGGGATTGCCGGGATGGTTTAAACTTGCTATAAGTGCATTAAACGTACTGTTTTGTGCGGTCATTTGTTGTTGCACCGCCTTAGCTTGCGCCGTCAGTTCTTGATGTACCGCATTAGCTTGTGCCGTTTCTGCACTGTTTAAAGTATTTACCATACCTGCATTAGCCTTAGCTTGAGCCGTTTGTGCTGTGGTTAAAGTATTCAACATACTAGCATTAGCTGTATCTTGTGCCGTTTGTGCATTTTTAAAACTATTCAACATATCGGTATTACTCTTAGCTTGCGCCGTCATCATATCGTTAACTTGTGACTGTTGCGCGCTTAACATTTTTGCCGTAGCATCTTGGCTACTAGCTAACATACTACTAATGTCAGAACTTACACTACTGTTAGTACCGCTAGGGCTACCTCCTGCAACGTTAGGCAAAACACTCATTACCGTAGTAGGCGCGGTCGCGCTTTGTGCCCACGGACGCCATATATAAAGAATAAGCCCGCCCGCGCCCGCTACTACGCCTACCTTTCCCCAGGTTGGTAAACCTTTAAACCATTCACCCATCTCGTTCATATCATTCCACCGTCCTCATAACGAGTACATCTTTATATAACCCGTTAGGCATTAATACTTTACGAATTACGCCACTAGAAGCGGTACTAAATAGCCCCTCGGATGATTGTGCAATAGCTACCCCGCTTCTAGTGCCGATACGTTGTGGAATAGTTTCACTATAGTTTGTTTCTTGCGCTTGCGTTCGTTCAAATGGTTTAGCAAAAAACATGCCGTTAACCTCCCTTTAGAAATTGCTAGTAACGCCCACGGAAGGGTAGTTACCGGGAAATCTTGCTAGACTTAAATCCCCTAACGTTGTATGACCAATACCGCCCGCCGTATTTAGCAATACGTTAGAAGTACCGCCATACCTTAACACTAAGCCTATAACTACTACAACTAGAATAGCCATTGCTAAAGATTTCGTCATCGTCTTAACCTCCTAATTTAAATTGTGAGCGCGTTTAAAATGGCATGCACGCCCGCGCCCCCCGCCGTTAATATATCGTTGCTACTTTTCCCAAAACGAAGAACTAACCCCACGCCTATAATTATTAACATAAGCTTATATTCATTCTTCATTTATTTTGCCCCCGTGGTTATGCTCTTAATACTAGCCACAAATTGCGGTTCGCCGTGTAGAATCATGCCTAGTAATACGATAATAATTAAGCCCGTTAGCACGGGTCTACTTTTAGGAATGGATGAATACGCGGTAATAACAACGATTGCCGTTAGTATCCAACCCGTAACACTAATAACGGGTGTATTCATTTTTTATCACTTCCCCGTGATAGCGTTAATAACGGTGGGCAATTTACCGCTAACGGCTAAATAGACGAATAGGATAAGGAATACTAATATTAATATCGTTGTGCCATTCATTAGTTTACCTCCTTATTTAAGGGCTAAACTTGCTATCTCTTCAGGCGTGGGCTTATTAGCTATATCTAAGGCGTCCTGTTGCATCTTAGCTAAAAAAGCTTCTACGGCTATAACATCGTCATTCGTTAAGGATTGAAAATAGCGGGGGCTTTAGCTTTATTCGCATTAAAAGTAGTAAGTCTATCCTTTAATTCGTTACTAACTTCGATAACTTCATGCACGGCAATAATGACAATAAGCCCGCGTAATACGGGAATACTATTAAAAGCGTGGCCTTGTTGCAAGTAATAAGCAAACGCTACACTCCCTAAATAGTTGAACATTTTAGGGATGAATACCGCGCGATTAGAATAATTTAAAACGAAGTCTATTAGATATGCTATTATTAACACGTAAAAAGCTTCACCTAAATTATTCGTTAACCATAGCGCGCCACCGCTTAAGACGGCTAACATAGCTTTTACACTTGTAGGCATTACCAAGTTACCTCCCCTACTTTCTTTTAACTGATATAGTGAATAAGGCATTTAACCTTATTCACTATCTCCAACGTTAGCGCAATTATTGCGCAGTATATTGACATTCGCGTAATACGTCAAGATATGCCACCGTCCCTATAGTAGCGCCCGCGTCAATAGCTAGGGAAGTATTAAGACTTCCATAGTTGGCAGGGCTAAGGGGTTTGTCGAACATACCGAAGACTATCACGCCGTCCGGCATAAGTCGATTATAGGTTTTTTGCAAGCGGGTTAAATAACTCCATCGGTTTTCGTCTACTAAGTTAATGTCAGAGTTAACAACTAGCTTGAAGCGGTCAACGCTAAGCGTATTAACCTTGTTATCCAATACTAGCGTTTCGATAATCTGATAATAGGTTCTACCCGTTTGAAGAATAAAGTCTGTATTCATCCCGGCATTAATCCCTGTAGTTTGACGGATAGATAACAGTTCGTGTATCAGCGAAAAATCCGCTAATGGTAACGGAGTTCCTGCGGGCGCATCGAAGAAATAATACGTCGCGTTAAACGTTCCCGCTATAGTAAGCGTATCGGCAGATACACCAGACCACGGCGAATCAATCGTTGAGCCGTTAAGAAGCGCGTTAATTTGTAAACTTAGTGTAGTTTGCGCGCCATTAATTGCGCCAGGGTAGCTTCCTTCTGTAGTATCACCGTGCAGACTGATAGGCACGTCAAAGCCGAAGTTAAGAGGTACGCTTATTGCTGTAGCGGGGATACTAGCACTAAAAAAGTCTTCTAGTAACGCGGCCGATACGCCCAACGGTTGAGGGTTAACGCTAGGGTCATAAGCCGCCTTTTGTGTCATCATGCGTTCCGCTAAGTGATAAGGCTTCACGTTAACGCGCGATATGCCGGCATAGTCCGTTAAAAGAACGTTGTTAATAATGTTAAAAGGGAAGAAGGGACTAGCAACGATAGTATCAGCCACGCCCACGCGTGTTAGCGTTCCTCTAAACTCTACATGGATATAACGCCCTACGCCGTTTTGGGGCATAACGAAAAGGTTAACGCCACCAATTTGAATGGCTTGCGGGGGTAATTCTGTATCCCGTTTCGTTGCTACGCTAAGATAATTAGCCCGTAATTGTAAGGGGGTCATTTGCCCCGCTTGCGTTGCTTGTGCCATTTCTTTTTTAACCTCCTAATTTTTAATTACGATTTGCATTAAGCGCGTAGTGGGTCGCCGATAAACTTTGACAAGAATAAGACGATAATCATACCCACTAATACATAAATACCAACTTCAATATCTGTAGCCATTGGGGGTTACCTCCTTTAAAGAATTTTAGCCTTACACTCTTACACTTAGTCTAAATTAAGTTTAGAGGATAGACCGGTTTTTCTTAGCGCGAATAGTCCTACTAAGATAACCAACGCGATAATAGAAGCGGAAATTAATTTATCCTTCACCTTCTCACCCCCTTTAACTTAATAAGAAATTGCTAAATAGACTTAAAGTAAAAAACCTTGTTAGTCCCGGCTTTGTAATAGTGAAATCCGTGAACGTGTTTAACTTGCCTAGACATAGCAGGGCTAGTTTTCTTAGCTACACTAGCACGGTCGTCTTCATCACCTAGCCAGAACTTATAAAAATGTTGGGATTCGCTTGCCACTATGCGTGGTATTCCTACGGGTCGTTGAGTAGCAAACATAGCGCTAACATTTCTATCTCTACCCCGGCACGCTAAGTTAGTTAAGCCTATGCCCGCTTTTGTGCCATTGCTTAATTGACTCGTTTCGTCAATCATAGCGTGCGTGTTAGTCCTGTTATAAATCCATTGACACCAATCATCCATACACTTAAAATCTATTAGTTCTTCGGCGCATGGGGTATAAATAACTACGGGATACTCCGGGAATTTATACCGGGGTAATTCGTCAATATCAGTTACGTTAGGAGCGTCTAAGCGATTAATAGTAGAATCGGATTTAGTGTTTAATATTTGTATTTGTTTTTCCCCGTAGTATCGTTGCGCGCATATCTCTAACATTGTATACGTTTTACCGCTTCCCGTACCGCCGATAAATACACAACGGTCACTATTGTTAGGATAAATGTTAACTAACATTATTTTACCCCCTCGCATAACCCATAGCAGAAAGGGCCGATTCTACTTTATTGATTGTGCTTAAAGGGATTAATTGAAGCATACCGTTAGTTATAGTTTTTGGGTCTAACATAGATAGAAGAGGAGCAACAAACATAGGCGCGCTTTTTGTTACTATGGCTATATTATCCTTAGATAATAAATCATTAAGGATTAATTCTGCTAGTACGTTTAATTCATCCTTATTCATCTTGTATCACCTTTAACGGCGCGCCTACGTCTATAGTAACGTTAGCCGTTTCCTTCTTTACTTTATCGACTGCCTTCTTAGCATCTACGCTATTTTTAACCTTTGCAAAGATAGGATATTCTACCATTGCTAAGGTAGTTGCTAAGGTAAACAACGCGCCGTATTTAGTAATGAAGGTTAAGTCATATTGCTTAACTACATCGTAAATAGCTTCACCTACGCTCTTAGCCCCTTCTTCACTAACTTCTAACGGTAACCCGGTAATAGCACTAGCTAACATATGCATACCGAAAAATTGAGTAGCGAAAAATTCAGCGCTCTTTTTAACGGTATCGTTAGGGGCTTTATTAGTACCGCGCCGGGGCATTACTTCGCCGTCCGGGGTTAACATTTCGGCGCGCGTTCTACGCTTGCGTTTAGGTTTTTCTTCCACGGGTGGCGTAGTTTCTAGCGGGGGTATTTCTTCGTTAACTGGTATTTGTTCTTCGTCTACTATTTCCATCGAACGCCACTCCTTTTAGCTTCTGTAGGAGGGAGGGTTAACGGTTCTTCTTCTTCTTCTAATCCTTCTTCGATAGGCTTAGCACTAGCTTCTATTAACTTATCGATAGTGTTATTAGCCTTAGTTATAAGGGCTTGTAAATCTGGTACGCTACCTTCTAAGGCATTTAACTTATCTGTTATAAGTTTATTTTGGCTAGTCATAAGGTTAATAACATTTTCCCAATTAGCCGATTCTAACGGATTACTAGTAACAACGCGTGGGGGTTTTAATGTAATAGGTTCATTAACTACAATAGGTTCCTCAGGTTCCTCTAAACCGTCAAAAAGATGTTCATCGTCTTCGTCAAAATCAATTGTCATAATTAAAACCTCCTTATATGTATTAAACTTCATATCTAATTATATCTTATTTAAGGCTTAATGTCCACTATATAAAGACATTTATACTTATAATGTCCGCAAAATTTTACCCCCGCTTAAAGTTTAATCGTATATTTCCATAGCGGTCAGGTTTTCTTCGTCTATTAATAATTCGGGTGTAGTATCCCCAGTATCCTTAATACTGTTGAAGTCACTGTCCCAGGGCAGCGCGTATAAATCCCCAGGGCCTTCATAATAGTTAAATTCTGGTATAGTACGTATCATTTCTTCCCATGGTTTTTTATGCTTGTCAAAGTCCGCCGTTATACGCTTAGTACCGTCCGGGGTTATTTGACACGCCCTACCTTTACCGCCGTCCTTAGACCCTATCTTATACCAGTTGCAATATCGCTTATGCCATGCTTCGTTTTGCGTACCCGTTTTTACGGTAACGAATCGTGTGCAAGGGAAATAAACAACTGTAGCACCTTCACGCCATTTTAATTTTATTTCGTCTATCTGTTCTATCATTTGACGTTGATAGTCAACTTCACGCGCTTCGTTCGTTTCTCCTTTGCCCACTAACTTATCAAAGCCTCTAGACCAGCCTGTCCATTTATTATCATTCTTAAGCCAATAAAATCCACTCATTAATATAATCATACTATCGTGCGTTTCATAATCCCATTTACCCAATTCTTTATTAGGGCTAACGTCTAATGCTAATGGTTCTGTAGAGAATACGCCGTCCGTAGCTAAACAAATTATAGCCGATTCGTTAAGCGTTGTAGCGTGCCAAAGTTTAGAACGCGTTACGCTAGTAATATAGCCCGCGTATGCTAAATTATGATAAGGGGGTAGTTGGAAACTACCGTCTTTATAGCCTACGTGTTGAGCGGTTTTACCGTACCCTGAATTAAGCCCTAATTTTATAATTTTTTCCTCGCCGTGGGGGGTACCTGTTTTTTTAGTATCGGTAACGAGTTCTTGACGTTTATAATAATAATCCTTCATCCATTCGTAGGGCATATAGCAATCATCGGCGGGTATAAATTCCCACGCTTCTATTAAGCTTAAGTTATGCTTAGTGTAGGCTTTACCCTTAGCCGATGCCATCCAATCTATACACGCCTTAACCTCTGGATACCATAACCATCCTTCTCCGTTATCCGGGTAAAGTATTTTACCTTGTAACGATTGCGCCCGGAAGGGGAAGGGGCAAAATAAAATACCGGGTAAATTCCATTTAATATGGATAACGCTAAATCTGTTAAGCGCATCAATATTAACCTTTTTAACTTTACGCCAACGTCCCCGATTTAGCGCGGGTAAATCCCATTGAGCAGAAGGATAAGCCGACGCTATATCATAGTGGTAAATCGTTCCTTCATGAACGCCGTACTTGCCTAATTCAATCCTACCGCCAAAATAAGCGTATTGAGCGCAAGTTTGTACTTCGTCAGGTAATTCGTCGCGTACCCATTTACCATTTTCTTTATGCTTAAAGGCGTGCGCTACATCGTGTTTTTTAAACATAGCAGACGCTACGGCACCTGCGCCGTCCCAACGAGATAGGCTTAAGCCTAACACGCTCAAATGTGATTGTAACATGTGCATAAGGTCTACAAGTAACCTTAATTCTGCGTTGTTGTACTTCATGATAAAATCTATATCTACGTTATTAAATTCGTTTCTTAGCGCTTTTCCTTCTTCGATTAGTAGCATATCTGGCGCATCTTTTCCAAGCCACTTTTTAATTGTGTTTAAAAATGTACCTTGAAAAAAGCCTATAACGTCCCATACGGTAACGGTAATATCATAATCGGGAATGTATTTACCCTTAGAGTTTTTAACGAATTTATTATTAATATCTCTAAATCTACTTATCTTAAGGTATTTACGTTGCGCGTAGGTTAAGGAATATTGCTTCCACCAAACGCTCTTAGACCCGCTTGCAATCGTTTGTAATATGTTAAGAGGAATATCCCTCATTATCATATTCATATCATAACTAGCGCCGTAAATAACATGAATAGCTTTTTTATTCTTAAGCGCGCAATTACAAATTAACTCTAAACACGCGTTACTACTTAGGCCATTCTCATTATAAATGTTATCGCCTACGCTATTAGCTAGTAAAGTATATACATGTTCTGTAGTCCCTTCGTCAATCATAACGCCCGTGTTACGCCCTTCGCCGTCCCAAGCTATAAAGTTAGCGCGCTCAAATAGTGATAGCTTAACGCCATGGTTACGTTCTTTATAATCGGGATTGAGCGTACCATCTTTTAGCGTTTTGTAGTCCGCTTTACCGTGATGTGATTGTTTAGGCTTATTAAAATATTTATTCTTAACATAAGCTAAAGATACTACTTCTTGACTGTCATCAGCATGGATTAATCTAACATTTCCTTCGCTTTGATATACCGCCGTTATTACTTCCTTTTCGGTTCTGATAGTCTTAATTGAGTTCATGGGCTTTACCTCCTTATTCCTTAGAGGGGGATTCTCCTACAGCATATGACCATTCTTCTTTTCTACGTCCTAGCGTAACAAGCGCCTTAGCCTTTTTACCTTCTGCGCTTACATCCTTAGACTTAAGGTCTTTCACTATCTGTTTAAGTTGGTTGGAAGACTCATTATTCCCGCGTACCTTGACGTCTTTAGGTTTAATGCCTAGTCTTTCCGCTTCACTCTTTTTATAGTCTGAGACTACTTTATTATAACGGCTTTGTCTATTCGTAGGTGTAAACCCTGAGCGAATGTCTTTAGCTATATTAGCTTCTCGTATTTTCTCAAAGCTTGTATTCTGCGTTCGTTTCAAATGTTCGCGCCTAGAAATAGTTTCTCCTGTACTTGTATCGACATAACGCCTAGCACTTCCGGGTAGCTTCTCATATGCCATAACGGTCTTCCCTCCCCTTAAATTAAGCTAGAGGAATAGACTAGGGCTAATATCTGCCCTAGTCTATTCGAGGTTAAGTTAATGTTAAGTTGTGGCTTGACCGTTTGCAGGAGGTTCTACAGGGGGCACGTCAGCTTCTTCGTCAGGTTCTTCCATTTCCATGAAGGATAATTTATGGTCAGGGTCATAAAAGTCTAATAGGGTCGCGTACATTCTCATACCGTGTTTAGTTTCCATTTCCTTAATCTCCATCATAAGCGGGGCGGGGTATCCCGATTCGCCTAACACATCAATTAGCTCTGATGCTCTTTCCACGGCCACCGTGTGGAAACTATCAAGCGCGCTACCGCCAGCTAGAAAAAAAGTTACTTTGTCTAAAACTAAGCCCGCGCTTTTAATTTCGATATCGCGCGTAATGTGCATACCTGTTACTATCATCATTTGGCCTACCATGTCGCGAATGTTAGGGTTAACGTCACCGTTAGCTTGTACTTGTTTCGCCAATTCCATCTTAGCTTTAAAGTCTGCAATTCTCATCATGTTAATTATTCCCCACTTTCTAAATTTCGTTCTAGTAGGTGACCCATTAAATTAGACCAACAGTACATCATATTATCATCATACATGCAAGCCGCTTCATGATAGCGTATACTGCCCACGCCCGCTATTATTATTTCCGTAATTTCCCCGGCTTCAACTTTTTCGGTAAACTCCTTTAGAATCTTAAGACATGTTGCCTTTTGTTCGACTTCGTTAGTCGGTTTTTTCATTTGACTATATCCTCCCTTAACGGTGTTAATAGTTTACGCTTATCATCCCTTAACGATGATAATAGTTTATGCTTAATGGAAAAACATTCAAGGTTGTCAAGATGATTACAATAATAATCCTCAGGGCAATTTTTACAATCTAAATGCCGTATAGCCGTTAGTATAAAATATGTTTCGTCACGTGTTAACTCGTTCATAGGCTTGCCTCCTTAGGGGTAAACATTGGTAATCCTTGCCCGCTACATAAACATAGTCTACATTTAAATTGGTTCTCTTCACTCTTAAGCACACCTAAGTTAGCAAAGCGGACACAATTACTGCAATGGTTAGAAGTTTGTACCGGACGAAAAACGTTATCAAGTTTATACCATTTAGCTTTTTTCATGCGTGTCATGTCCTTTCTTTAGATTGTATTAAGTAGACTTAAGTTAAGAAGGATTTACGGGTAAATCATTAGCGCGAATAGTTTCCATAATGTTAGCGCGTCTAACCCATTCATGGATAGGTATCTCTAGGATAGCACAACGTACCTTAATAGCTTTGTACGTTACCGGGTCAATGCCACTGATGGTACATGTCCCTGCCTTATTTGCCATGGTATCACCTCCCTCCTGTTTTTATCCACATCACCTATCTCTATTATATTCCTTTTTTCGTCGTTAGTCCATTCATTTAAAACGACAAATATCGACATAATTTTGTATGGAAATTAATTTACAGTACATACAGAAAAAGGAAGTAGCCTTATCTTAAGACTACTTCCTGCGCTTAGGTTAAGGGGCTATACTGAGTGTGGTACAGGCGCGTCGTTTGCATCGAATAGCGAGGCAGTCTGGGTAGTTGATTTAGGCGTGCGCTTAGCCCGTGTGAGTTTTACCACTTCAACGTAATGTTTAGCGATAAAAGCCAGGTCCACTATTTCCTGCGTATCGTCTTGATGGATAATACGGCAATTACCTTCCGGCGTTTGGAATATCACGGTAATGACTTCGTCGGCTTCGGTAATAGGCTTGTAAACACGTAGCACCGTTTCAATGACACCGACGGGTTCATATTCAGCGAGTAAAGCTTTTTCGGTCATTTGAATTTGGGTCTTGTCAGACTTAATAACTAAGTATTTTTTGATAGCTTCGACATAGACGGCTTGCACACGTGCATTGTTAGCGGGGATAGTCTTGTAAGTTTTTACTGAGTTCATGGTTTTTACCTCCTTATAGTAGAAGCTTTACCGCTTCCCTACCTCTTATTATATACCTATTACAACTAAACACAATAGAGATAAGGGCTTATACTAAGTTTATTTTAACGACGTTTACCGGGCTTAACTTACGATTTAGCGAAACATTTTAGGACTTTTTGTGCGCGTGGGGAGGACATAGGCCGGGGCATAGAAAAAGGGCTTAAACGTTGGTACGCTTAAGCCCTTTAGCCGTGAGGGGGTTAACCCTCCCCGTTAATTTCCTTAACGTCTACAATGACATTCTTGACAACAGCACTCTTCTAAAGTTTCTTCACACTTGCTACATATTTCTTCAATTTTTAGTTGCCAATATTCCTTCCTATGTAACGCTTCAATTGTGAGTGCTTGCAATTCACTTTCGTACACGCCCAACGTTTGACTTCCTTCAAGTTCTTCGCATTGACTAACGGCAATAACCCGGTAAAGTGTTGGTATAAGTTTACGTTTCATAATCTAAACCCCTTTCTTAATTGGGAGGGGGTTAACCCTCCCCGTTATGTTTACAATCTGTAGTAACGTTGTTTACCATTGTTATCAATTTCGACGACCGCCCAATCTAACCCGGTTTCTCCATTACTCCAAGCCCACGTTTTTCCTGTCATAAGTTCCATTGCATATTGTAACCCCGTGAAATATTGCAACATGTTATTTTTGATAGTTTCCTCAGTATAGAAATAATCGGCGTTAATTTTTGCGTCCCTAAAATCTCTTACAGCTTTTTTCATTTCCTCTAAAAGAATTGTACGTTTTTCTCTAGTCATTTCACAAAACCCCTTTCTTAATTGGGAGGGGGTTAACCCTCCCCGGTTGTTTCCTTAAATAGTTTGTTCTTCAATCATAAAAACTTCTGTGTAAAGCGTGTAGTATTGGAATATGATGACACTCTTAAGATTTTTGTTTGCATGTTCGGCTTTGTTGTCTTCGGCGTATCCCCGGTAAATTTCCTTCGGGCTTAAGTCCTTATGTTTAGCTAAAACTTCCACGAAAATGTAATTCTCCACTTCCTCAAAACTTTGAAAATTCTTAACCGTGTAACCGTTATGTGTTAATGTGAACATTTGTAAAACCCCTTTCTTAATTCCATACCTTATTATAGCACGGTTACGGTAACGCCGTCAACACATTTATAAATTTCCCCCCACCCCCCTTATCCTAACCCCCCTTCCCCGACTTAACTTAAGCCCTCTCTATGTACTTAAACCCTAAGTACGTTTTAATGTTAAGCTAAGAACGGAGATACGATTAAATGTTAAGTTAAGAACTGTAGATACGATTAAATGTTAAGTTAAGACGGCGAATAAGCTTAAGAAAATTGTTACCCCCCCCGTCGTGCTC
>Ga0307377_10004397_pt1 | contig 15450 bp, 14 predicted proteins | sample TR3MG_FD_202535 | JGI IMG/M metagenome (GOLD analysis project Ga0307377, IMG submission 202535) | Soil microbial communities from Risofladan, Vaasa, Finland - TR-3 | ecosystem: Environmental > Terrestrial > Soil > Coastal area > Acid sulfate soil | place: Finland: Risofladan, Vaasa | collected... | reverse complement strand
CCCTGGATGTAAGCATCATGGGGCGCAACTACAGAGTGACCTGCGCCGACGACGAACGCGAGGCGCTGCTCGCCGCAGTCGCTTATGTCGACAAGAAAATGACCGAAATCAAGGCGGCGACCAAGGCTGCCGGCACCGAGCGCGTTGCGGTCATGGCCGCGCTCAATATCGCCAACGAACTGCTCTCGATCAAGATCGGCAGCGGCTTTGACATGGCTGAATTAAAGCGTAGAATGAATTTAGTGCAGTCGAAGCTTGATCAGGCGTTATCGCAGCAGGATTCCCTGTTCTAGATCACGCCCAAACGGGCCAGACCGCGAAGAGTTTCCCTGCGATGCTCGTTTAGGCCATATATTCCTTGAACCAATATATGTGCTGAGGTTGCGGACCATAGCGCCGCTTTTGCGCGCATCCCCTCGCCTCGTGCGAATGCGGATGTACCTACGGCGGCCGGGATGCGACCACTCTGGACTGCAGGTTCAGAGGATGCGGGCCTGACGGCATTTGCGGGGAATCCAATACACCGTAGATCGCAGACCGAATCGCAGACGCAGGGTCTGCGATTTTTGTTTGTACAGGTCCCGATAATGCGCTACTGGCTGATGAAATCCGAGCCCGACGAGTTCAGCATCGACGACCTGGCGCGCGCGCCGAGGCGCGGCAGCCCCTGGTTCGGCGTGCGCAACTACCAGGCGCGCAATTTCATGCGTGACCAGATGCAAGTCGGGGACCAGGTGCTGTTCTATCATTCCAGTTGCGCCGAGCCGGGCATCGCCGGCGTGGCCGAGGTCTGCGCCAATGCGCATCCGGACCTGACCCAGTTCGATCCGAAGAGCAAGTATTACGATGCCAAAGCCACACGCGACCAACCACGCTGGGTGAACGTAGACCTGAGGTTCGTGAGGAAAACCCGTCTGCTCGGACTGGGCGAACTGCGCCAGCACCCGGAGCTTGCCGGCATGCGCCTGCTCGCGCGCGGCAACCGCTTGTCCATCACTCCTCTGGATCCGCGCGAATGGAAATTCATCACCACCAGGCTACTCAAATAAAATGCCCAAGCTAAAAAACGACACGCTGATACGCGCGCTGCTGCGCCAGCCTACCGAGTACACGCCGATATGGCTGATGCGCCAGGCGGGCCGCTACCTGCCGGAATACAACCAGACGCGCAGCCGCGCCGGCAGCTTTCTCGGCCTGTGCAAGAATCCGGGCTACGCCACCGAGGTCACGCTGCAACCGCTGGCGCGGTTCGAGCTCGACGCCGCCATTCTGTTCTCGGACATACTCACCGTGCCCGACGCCATGGGGCTGGGGCTTTACTTCGCCGAAGGCGAAGGGCCGAAGTTCGAACGACCGCTGCGCGACGAATGGGCCATACGCGATCTGGCAGTGCCCGATCCGGGCGCCGAATTGCGCTATGTGCTCGACGCGGTCAGCGAAATCCGCCGCGCACTCGGCGGCAGCGTGCCGCTGATCGGCTTCGCCGGCAGCCCATACACGCTGGCCTGCTATATGGTGGAGGGCGGCGCGAGCGACGACTTCCGCACCATCAAGACCATGCTTTATGCGCGGCCCGATTTGTTGCATCGCATACTCGAAGTCAACGCACAGGCCGTGACCCACTATCTCAACGCCCAGATCGAGGCCGGCGCGCAGGCGGTGATGATTTTCGATACCTGGGGCGGAAGCCTCTCGCATGCGGCCTACCGCGAATTCTCGCTCGCCTATATGCAGCGCATCATCGCCGGCCTGAAACGCGAGCACGCGGGCGCACGCATTCCGGCCGTCGTGTTCACCAAGGGTTGCGGTAACTGGCTCGAAGACATCGCGGCCACCGGCTGCGATGCGGTCGGTCTCGACTGGGGCGTGGATATCGGCGGCGCGCGCGCGCGCATCGGCGACCGTGTTGCACTGCAGGGCAACCTCGATCCGGCCGTGCTGTTCGCGCCTGCAGAAGTAGTGCAGCGCGAAGCCGAAAAGACCCTTGCTGCCTTCGGCTTCGGCGATGGCCATGTGTTCAACCTCGGCCACGGCATTTCCCAATTCACACCACCGGATGCGGTCAAAATTCTGGTGGATTGCGTGCACCAATCGAGCCTGCGCTATCACCGCGACAAGCTGAATACCCGCGCCAGTTAAGGGTTTCGCCGGTTTTCCCCGAAACGTGACTTATGCACATGATCGTGCTCCCCCGCGTTTTTCCCCGGCGGAAACCGCAGCTCCCTCTGCGTGGCTCGCAACATACTGTTTTAACAACAATATATGTCTAGCTGCAAAATTGGGCGGCAGGAGAAACTCCTTATGGCAAAGATGGTTACAGCCAAATTACAAACTTACTCACAAAGTTACTCACAAAATTTGTGCACAACCAAAGTTCCCCTTTCCTAATAGGGTGATGCGTCGGTTTCAAGATAAATCGCTTCACATTGTTCGCATAGCTTCCTTGAGCAAAATTTTTTTCTTCGGCGGCACATGAGCATACTGCGAGTAGCACTCGATCTGCCGCTGCCTCGCCTGTTCGATTACCGCTGTGAAGACGCGACGGCCGCCGATATCGGCATGCGCGTACTGGTGCCGTTCGGCACCAAGGATGCGATCGGAGTGATTATCGACCTGTCCGAGAATTCGGCGGTTGAAAGCGAAAAATTGAAGGCCGCACTGCGCATCGTGCGCGACACTCCGGCGCTTGCGCGCGATTGGCTGGACCTGGCGCAATTTTGCAGCGCTTACTATCACCGACCGCTGGGCGAAGTCATTTTCAACGGCCTGCCGAGGCAACTGCGCAAAGCAAGCGCCAGCCCGGTGCTGAAGCAGGCTGTCGCCTATCGCATCAGCAGCAGCGGGCGTGAAGCGCTGGCGCAATTGCCGGCCCGCAGAACGGTGAAGCGCGAGCTGCTCCAGACGCTGCTGCATTCCGACCGTATGGAACAAGCGTTACTGGCGCAGAACCCGCGCGCAAGAAAGTCCTTGGCCGAACTCGGCGGCGCCGGTTGGATCGAACGCTATCAGGCCACGGCTGCGCCGCTTGCCGGCCGTTTCGTCGAGAAATTTCCGCTCAACGCCGAACAGCAGCAAGTGCTGCGTCAAATCGAAGGCGCCGGGCCGGGCTACGGTGTTTTCCTGCTGCACGGCATCACCGGCAGCGGCAAGACCGAGATCTACCTGCACTTGATCGCTGGCGTGCTGGCGGCCGGCAAACAGGTGCTGGTGCTGGTTCCGGAAATCAATCTTACGCCGCGTCTGATGCAGGACTTCGGCGAGCGCTTTCCCGATACGCCGCTGGTCAGCCTGCACAGCCGGCTTGCCGACGGCGAACGCACGCGGCACTGGCTGCAGGCGCAAAGCGGCGCGGCTGGGATCGTCCTCGGCACCCGCCTCGCGGTATTCGCGCCCCTGCTGAAACTCGGCCTGATCGTGGTGGACGAGGAACAGGATGCCTCGTTCAAGCAGCAGGACGGATTGCGCTACTCGGCGCGCGACGTGGCGATATTTCGCGCGCGCCAGACAGGGATCCCTATCGTGCTCGGCTCGGCCACGCCGGCACTGGAAACCTATGCGCACGCCTTGTCCGGCCGCTATCGGCTGTTGCAACTATCGCAGCGCGCGGTGCCGCAGGCCCAATTGCCGCTGGTGCACAGCGTGGACTTGCGCAAGCACAAGCTCGAAGACGGGCTGGCACAGCCGGTGACCGAAGCCCTGGCCGAACGCCTCGCGCGCGGCGAGCAGAGCCTGGTGTTCCTGAACCGGCGAGGCTATGCGCCGGTGCTGATGTGTCCGGCATGCGACTGGGTGTGCGGCTGCAAGCGCTGTTCCGCGCGCATGGTGCTGCACCTGGCCGACCGCCAGCTGCGCTGCCATCATTGCGGCGCGAACGCGCCCATCCCGCGCCACTGCCCGAATTGCGGCAACGCGGACATCCACCCCTTTGGCCGCGGCACCCAGAGGCTGGAGGCGACGCTGGCCGCGCGCTTCCCGCAGGCGCGCATTCTGCGCGTGGACAGGGACAGCACCCGCAACAAGGGCAGCTTTGCGCGCATGCTGGGAGATATACACGGGGGCCGCGCAGACATCCTGGTCGGCACCCAGATTCTGGCAAAGGGACACGACTTCCCGAATCTGACTCTGGTCGCGGTGCTCAACGCCGACAGTGCGCTTTATTCCGCCGACTATCGCGCGCCGGAACGCTTGTTCGCCCAGTTGGTGCAAGTCGCCGGACGCGCCGGACGCGCCGGCCTGGCCGGCGAAGTCCTGATCCAGACACGATATCCGCGACACCCGCTGTATCTCGCGCTGGCGCAGCACGATTACCCCGGTTTTGCGCGCGCGCTCCTCGCCGAGCGCGAACAGGCGGGTTTCCCGCCTTACGTGTTCGAAGCCGTACTGCGTGCCGAAGCTGAGGCGCTCAGGACTGCACTGGAGTTCCTGCGCAATGCGTCGGCGCTGGCGGGCCCGGTTCCGGACGGCATCGTGCTCTACGATCCGGTGCCGATGAGCGTGGCACGGCTGGCAGGGCGCGAGCGCGCGCAGCTGCTGCTGCAGTCCGCGTCGCGCAAGTCGCTGCAGACTTTCCTCGCTGCCTGGAGCACAAAGCTTTATGCCCTGCCCAAGCGTACAGTGCGCTGGCATTTGGACGTGGATCCGATCGAGTTTTAACGGTATCCGAAGCTGCTGGCAGAACAGCCGGACCGCCTCTGCCGAGTGCAAAAAGCGGCGATGCCCCGATTGCCGCGTTTAGACGGGCCGGGCAAAGCTTCAAGGTATAATGCGCAGAATTTTCCCCCGCAAACTTCCCCAACTTCCCTCTTGTCCGCTGAAATAAAGTCGCACCTGACCGAGCTGCTGACGCAGTCGCTGGCACACGTGGCGCCGCAATCTCCGGCATCCATCATCGCGCTCGAGCGCCCGAAGCAGGCCGCGCACGGCGACTGGGCATGCAATGTAGCGATGCAGCTGGCGAAGCAGCTCAAGCGCAACCCGCGCGAACTGGCGCAGGCGCTGATCGCCGCGCTGCCCGCCTCGCCATGGCTGGATAGCGCGGAACTTGCCGGGCCCGGCTTCATCAATCTGCGCCTCAAGCCGGCAGCCAAGCTGGACGCGATACGCACCGTGCTCGTAGCCAGCGCGCGCTACGGCCATGCAGATACCGCGCACGGAAGGCCGATCCTGGTCGAGTTCGTTTCCGCCAACCCCACCGGGCCGCTGCATGTAGGTCACGGCCGCCAGGCCGCGCTGGGCGATGCGATCTCGGCCCTGCTCGAAGCGCAAAAATGGAAAGTGACGCGCGAGTTCTATTACAACGATGCCGGCGTGCAAATCGACAATCTCGCGCTGTCGGTGCAGGCTCGCGCGCACGAGCAGCGCGGCGAGGCAGTGGCCTTCCCCGAGGCGGGTTACCACGGCGAATATATTCGCGAAATCGCGTCGGACTATCTCGCCCAAGGCGGAGATCCAGACGATCTCGCTGCGGTACGCAAATTCGCGGTAGCCGCGCTGCGGCGCGAGCAGGACGAGGACCTCAAAGCGTTCGGCGTCAGATTCGACAGTTACTACCTAGAGTCATCGCTCTATACCGAGGGCAAGGTCGAGGCGACGGTCAGATCGCTCGTCGCCTCGGGCAAGACTTACGAGCAAGACGGCGCACTGTGGCTCAGGACCACCGATTTCGGCGACGACAAGGACCGCGTGATGCGAAAGTCCGACGGCAGCCACACCTATTTCGTGCCCGACGTCGCCTACCATGTGACCAAGTGGCAGCGCGGATTCAAGCACGCCGTCAACATCCAGGGTTCGGATCATCACGGCACGGTGGCGCGCGTGCGCGCCGGCTTGCAGGCGCTCAGCGCGGTAACCGGAGCCGGCATCCCGCGCGACTACCCCGCCTACGTGCTGCACAAGATGGTCACGGTGATGAAGGGAGGCGAGGAGGTAAAGCTGTCCAAGCGCGCCGGTAGCTATGTCACCGTGCGCGACCTGATCGACGAGGTAGGGCGCGATGCGGTGCGTTTCTTCCTGGTTTCGCGCAAGGCCGACAGCGAATTCGTGTTCGACATCGACCTGGCCAAATCGCAAACCGAGGACAATCCGGTCTATTACGTGCAGTATGCCCATGCCCGCATTTGCTCGGTATTGGCGCAATGGGGCGGCGAGACGCACGCCCTTTCCGCCGCCGAGCTGGCACCGCTCACGCTCCCGCGCGAACTCGCCTTGGCGCAGCGCTTGGGGGAGTTTCCGGAAACGCTGGCTGACGCGGCGCACGGATTCGCGCCGCACACGGTGGCGTTCTACCTGCGCGAACTGGCGGGAGAGTTCCACAGCTACTATAATGCCGAGCGCATACTCGTCGCCGACGAAAAGCTGAAATCGGCGCGGCTGGCGCTGATCCTCGCCGTGCGCCAAGTGCTGCAAAACGGTCTTGCGCTGTTGGGCGTGAGCGCTCCTGAGAAGATGTGAATGGCCAAAGACTATAAACCGAGAGCAATGGCAAAGAAAAAAAGCGGCGGCGGGACTTTACTCGGGATGTTCATCGGCCTCATTCTCGGGCTGTGCATTGCCGTCGGCGTGGCCTGGTACATGAACAAGACCCCGATCCCGTTCCTCAGCATGGTCAAGCCGCAGGAGAAAACGACGATCGAGCCGGGCACGGCGATAGTCAAGCCGGACGAAAAAACCACGCAGCAGGTGGAAAAACCGCGCTTCGAGTTCTATAAGATCCTGCCCGGCGTCGAGGAACCCGTCACCGAGCAGCAGATCAAGCAGGCAGCCAAGGCGGGCGCGGCCCCGCAAAACTACCTGCTGCAGGTCGGTTCCTTTCAAAATCCCGCCGATGCCGACAACCTGAAAGCGCAGCTTGCGTTAATCGGGGTGGAGGCCAGCGTCGAGCCGGTCGAACTACCCGATAAAGGCACGCAGTACCGGGTGCGGGTCGGGCCCTACAGCAAGTTGGACGAAATAAACCGTGTGCGCCAGACCTTGGCACAGAACGGAATTGAAGCTTCACTGGTCAGAATAAAGGATCCCGGCTCGCATTGAGCGTAGGGTGTTTTTTGGAGAATAGAATGTTGAAACAACTAGTCACGGGTTTGATTGTGCTTTTCGCAGCGGGCCTGGCGCAGGCCCAGCCCACCGCAGGCAAGGAATATCGGATACTTCCCGTAACGCAGCCTACCGACGTTCCGGGCAAGATCGAAGTCATCGAGTTCTTTTGGTACGGTTGCCCGCACTGCTACGAATTCGAGCCGGTGCTCGAACCCTGGGTGAAAAAACTCCCGAAGGACGTGCATTTCCGCCGCGTCCCGGCCATGTTCAACCAAGAGTATGCGCAGGGTGCGCGCGCCTACTACGCACTGGATGCAATCGGCCAGGAAGAGCGACTGCACAAGGCGCTGTTCGACGCCATCCACACAGGCTCCAGGCTCAACGTAGGGAACGAGGCCGCGCTGACCGAATGGCTGGGCAAACACGGCGTGAACACCAAGGAATTCACCGCCGCCTATCACTCCTTCGCCGTCGACAGCAAATTGAAGCGCGCGGCACAGCTCACCCAGGCGTACAGGATCGACGGCGTGCCTTCGATGGCGGTAAACGGCAAGTACGTCGTCAACACCGATAGTATCAGCTCGTTCGAACAACTGCTTTCTATCACCGATTACCTGATCGAGAAGGTACGCAAGGAAGAAGCCGGCAAGGCAGCGCGGAAAAAATAGAAGTTCGTCTCCGCGCGAGGGGCGCCCGCCCCTCCGGTCCCGCCTGCTCAGGGGCCGCATCTGCATTTCTGGCGCCTGCTATGGACTTTAGCAGGGTATTGATAAAGGGGGCGCTGCCCCCTTTTATTTCGCCTAAGTCAGTACTATTGAATAGCGCCTCCCCGTGAGAACGGGAGGATAAGCCGCCGTTTTGCCCTGCGGGAAGCGTCTTTCAACAGCCTGTCGGGGCTCATCCGGCCCGGCTTGGGCTTTGGCAAATTTCACCGGATCGGCATATCATGCCGGCTTCCAGCCTGGCCAGGGAAACGCGTGATGATTCTCCTCAAAAAAGCCTTGGCGTTGATTTTGTTCACGCTTGCGGCAGCAGGCGCCCAGGCTCAATCCGGACCGGAGCTCGGCCGCGACTACATCCGGCTCGACCCGCCGCACCCGGTGACGAGCGGTGACAAGATCGAGGTCATCGAATTCTTCTACTACGGCTGCCCCGTCTGCTACGAGCTCGAGCCGAAATTGTCGCGCTGGTATTTCAACTCGCCCGACTCCATCGTGCTGCGCCGCGTGCCGGCGCTGTCTTCGCACAATTGGGACAATTTCGCCAAGTTGTTCTACACCCTCAAAGCCATGGGCCAGCTCTCGCGGCTGCACTGGCCGGTATATGACAATTTTCACTTCAGAGGCCTGAAGCTGAACGAAGAGCCGGTCATGGCAGACTGGGTGGCCCACAACGGCCTCGACAGGCAAAAGTTCATCGACATTTATCGCTCGCCCCAGATCCAGTCGAAGCTGGCGAAGGCGCGCAAAATGACGAAGGACTACGGAATCGAAGGCGTACCCAGTTTCGTGGTCGACGGCAAGTTCCTGACGTCGGCGCGCATGGCCGGCAGCACGGACAAGCTGATGCATGTAGTCGAGCAGCTGGTCGAACTGGCGCGCAAGGAGCGCGGAAAATAGCGATGCCGCGCAAGCCGCAGGCCTAGTGCGCCATGTGGCGCGATGCCCTCGGCACGCCGCATGAACGCGCGGACGGCTCAGCGCGCATCGTTTCGCTGGTGCCCTCGATCACCGAGCTGGTCTGCGAGCTCGGCCTCGCCGGCCAACTGGTGGGCCGCACCGGCTTCTGCGTGCATCCGCACGCAAGCCTGAGGTCCGTGCCAAAGGTAGGCGGCACAAAGGATGTGGACCTCGCCAAACTGCGCGCGCTGGCGCCTACGCACGTGATCCTAAACGTCGACGAGAACGAGCGGTCCATAGCCGCGGCGCTGGCGCAGTTCGTGCCGCAGCTGATCGTCACGCATCCGCTCGGCCCGCTGGACAACCTGCCGCTCTACCGCCTGATCGGCGGAATTTTCGGGCGCGAGCAGGCGGCCGAAGCGCTGTGTGCCCGGTTTGAGCAAGCTTACGACGCGCTGACGCAGGCCGCTCGCGCTTGGCCGCGCCAGCGCGTTCTGTATCTGATCTGGAAAGACCCATGGATGACGGTCGCGCGCGATACCTATATATCGCGCACGCTCGCGCTGGCGGGCTGGGATAGCGTGCCGGCCCGCGCGACGGCGCGCTACCCGCAGGTGCGGCTCGACCAAACCCTGCTGCCGGATGTGCAACTGGTGCTGTTATCGAGCGAGCCTTACCGCTTTCGCGCCAGGCACATTGCCGAACTGCGCACCCTGGCCGCCATGCGCGGCAAAACAGTGGCGCTGATCGACGGCGAGATGACCTCCTGGTACGGCAGCCGCGCCATCGCGGGGATGGATTACCTGCGCCGGTTGAGACAGTAGTTGACCGGGGAGGATGGACTATCAGCCGCCCAGGAAAAGGCGCCCGACATCGGGATTCTCCAGCAGTTCGTCGCCCGGCGCCGCCATTGCGGTCTCACCCGAAACCAGCACGTAGCCGATGTCGGCGAACTCCAGGCCCTTCTTGGCATTCTGCTCGACCATGACGATGGTCTTGCCTTCGCGGTGCTGCAAGTCGTACAGGATCTCGAACACCATGTCGATGAAGCGCGGCTCCAGCCCGATCGATGGTTCGTCGACCAGCAGCACATCGGGCTCCATCACCAGCGCGCGCGAGATCTCCAGCAGGCGCCGCTCGCCGCCCGAGAGCACCTTGGCGGCGTGGCTGCGGCGCGCGGCCAGGCGGGCATACTTGTCGAATACGCGCTCGGCGGCTGCCTTGGCCTTGGCGTGGGAATGCAGCAGGTAGCCCCCCATCAGAAGGTTCTCCTCGACCGTCATGTTCGGAAACACCGACTTGTCCTGCAGGATATAGGCGACGCGCGCCTCTTTGAGCTTGCGGTCGGAGCTGAGGCGCGTGATGTCGCGCCTGTCGCTGCCGTATCCGACCGTGATTTCGCCGCCGTAGATCTGCGTAAAACCATAGACGGAGTGCAACACGGTAGACTTTCCGGCCCCGTTGGGGCCGATCAGACAGAGGGATTGGCCGCGTCCGACGTGCAGCGTGAAGCCGTGCAGGATTTCCATGTTGCCGTAGCCGGCGCGCAGATTCCGGATGGAAAGGAACGGTTCGTTGCCGGCAAGCGCCGTGAGGTCTGATTCCGGAATGTCGGCGCGAAGCTCCTCGGCCTGCCGGGCAACGTCGTCGACCGACAGGACGACGTCGACCGAGCCTTCGTGATAGCCGCCCGCGCGCGTCGGTTCGTTAGCCAAGTCAGTGCGCTCCCAGGTAGGCGTCGATCACGCGCTGGTCGTCGCGGATCTCGGCAGGCGAACCACTGGCGAGCATTTCACCGTGCGACATGCAGTAGATATGGCTCGCGAGGTTCATGATCACCCGCATGTTGTGCTCGATCACGAACAGCGTGATGCCGAATTCCTGGTTGGCGCGCTTGAGGCGGTCGATCAGCCCGTTGATCAGAGTCGGGTTGATGCCTGCGGTGGGCTCGTCCAGGAGCAGCACCTTCGGCTCATTCATCAGGGCCATCGCAAACTCGAGCAGTTTCTGCTGCCCGAAAGACAGCGAGCCGGCAACCAGCATGCGCTTGGAGTACAGGCCAACGAACTCGAGCAGCCGCTCGGCCTTCTCCAACAGCTCGGGCGGGTGCTGCGCGAACATGTTCCGCCACGCGTTCTGCCGATGCGAAATCGAAATCAGCAGGTTCTGAATGCAGTTCATTTTCGAGAATATGCGCGTCTGCTGGAACGTGCGCAGCATGCCCAGCCGCGCGATCTGCTGCACGCTCAGGCGCGAGATCTCCCGGCCGTCGAAAAGGATCGACCCGCCATCGATCGGATGCTGGCCGACGATCGAATTGAATAGCGTCGTTTTGCCCGAACCGTTCGGTCCGATCAATCCGGTGATTCCGCCCGGCGTGACTTTGAGCGATACGTCACGATTCGCAATGACTCCGCCGTACGCCTTGTTGACACCGCGCACATCGACAATCGCTTCGCTCATGGCTTGCTGCCGGCCTTGGCGACTCTGTCCGGCCGGGTATCGACGTGAATGCCGAACCAATGCGGTTTGCGCGCCTGCAGCCACCCCAATACACCTTGCTGGAAATAGACCACGTTGACGATAATCAGCACGCCGAGCGCGATGTACTGCCAGCCGAGCAGGTAGGTCCAGGTCAACTCGCGCACGGTATAGAACAGCGTGGCGCCGATGATCGGTCCCCACAGCGTCCCCTTGCCGCCAAGCAAGGTCATCGCAACCATGAATATGCCGAAGGTGAGCGTCGGATAGGCTGTTTCCAGCGGCTCGATGAACCCGGTCATATTGCCGAATAGCGCGCCGGCGATTCCCAGGAAGAACGCCGAGACTGACCAGGCCACGGTTTTGTAGCGCACGGTGTGCAGGCCCAGCGCCTCGGCCTTGTCCTCGTCATCGCGAATTGCGTTGATCGCCAGACTGAAGCGGGTGCTGTAGAGCCATCGCAGGAAGAGGTAGCACAGGACCGCCGCCAGCATGCAGGCAGCATAGAAGAAACGCTCCCGCATGCCGGGGCCCCCGGGGAAAACCGGCATCGATATGCCGCTGCCGCCGCCGACCCAACTCCACGCGCTCGTGAGCTCGGCCGCCGCGATCGCCACCCCGAGCGTGCCGATGGCAAAGTAGGGGCCGCGCAAACCGAGCAGGATCCAGCTCAGGATAGCGGCCACTATGGTCGGTCCGATCGCAGCCAGGAACACTCCCAGTGCGAGACCCGTGTAGTACTGCTGATTGGTGAAATCGACCTTGATCGCACCCGTGGCGGCCGTATATTCGCCAACGTTGTAGACGAGGCCGATCTGCACCACCGCGCAGATGTACATGCCCAGCCCGAAAAACGTTATGTTGCCGAGCGAGTTATAGCCCATCTGGCCGCCCATGGTGTCCCAGGTCTGCGCAAACAGCACGAAGATCCAGAACACCGCGAATTGCACAGTATGTCCCGGGAACAGGAATGGCGCGGCGATGCCCGCTGCAAGGATAAGGAGGTGCAGCGTGAGTGAGCGCCGGGTCATTGCAGGGACAGCCGATGGCGGCGCAGCAGGGTCTGGCGCCAGACGAGGATAAGCAGCAGCAGGCCGACGACGGTCGCCTGCTGGAACTGGGCGCCCAGCACGAACCCGCTGTACTGTTCGAGCACTCCGAGTCCGAGCGCAGTGGCAATTACGGCGGGGAAATTGCCTAGCCCCGCGGCAGTCACGATGACGAACGCGCGCACGGAATAGGCGATGCCGTAGAACGGCTGGATCACCCAGATCATCGCGATGATCACGCCTGCCACGCCGCAGATCGCGGAGTTGATCGAGAAAGTGAGCGCGTAGACAATATCCGTGTTTACGCCCAGCACGCGCGCAGCGCGCGGATCCTGTGCCGTGGCGCGAATCGCCTGTCCCATGCGACTCTTCTTCAGGAACAGCACCATGGCCACTGCGAGCACGAGGCACATCCCGAATGCGATGACGCGGATCTGGGTGATGTCAACCATTCCGCCGAACATCTCGAAGCGCCCGAAACCTGACTTGAGCGTGCGCACGTCCGGGCCGAACACCAGGTTGAGCACCTGCTGCATGGTGATCGCCAGGCCGAAGGTCGCCAGCAGCGAGGTGAACAAGTCGAGTTGGATTACCCGGCGGATGATCAGCCGGTAGATGAGCCAGCCGTAGGCGAACATCAGTATGGCGACCGGCACGATCGCCACCATCGGGTGAATGCCGTGGCGCGACAATTCGTAGCCGAGGTAGCCGCCCATCATCACGAAATCGCCCTGCGCGAGGTTCTTGACGCTGGTCACGCCCCAGACCAGCGCAAGGCCGTAGGCGACGAGCGCGAACACCGCACCCACGCTCATTCCGTTCAGAAGGAGCTGGATGTTGAAGACCGGCGCGTTGCCGAGTATCTGCAGATTGTCCCACATGGACGCGATCGCGCCGGCCAGTGACGGCCGGCGCGCCTCCGTTAAGCGACGTTAATTGACCGGTCCGGAGCTTACTGCACGGCTTTGCGCGGGTACACGACCGGTTCCGACGCGTACTTGGTCGGCGCCACCACGACGTACTTGCCGCCCTGGATCTGGCGCAGCACCATCGGTTTGGCGATATTGTTGCCCTCCGCGCTGAACTTGATGTTGCCGTAGAAAGTCTGCATGTCCGTCGCGGCAAGCGCATCGCGCAGCTTCTCGGTATCGAGGCTTTGCGCGCGCCGGAACGCATCGGCCCAGATTTCCACCGCACCGGAGCCCTGCGCGGCCTGGTAGGGAACGATCTTGTAATCCGGGTGCGCGGCCAGGAACGCCTTGTTGTAGTCCATGGCAGTGCCGAACACGTCATCCTTGTACTTGAGCGTTTCGGCCCATTGGGTCGGGCAGAGAATGCCCTCGGAGGCGGCACCGAACTGGGTGGTGAGCTTGGCCGATTCGCAGTGAGTCATGGCTACGATCGATGCATTCACGCCCAATTCCTTCATTTGACGGGTTGCGGTCGTCGCGCCCTTGGTATGCCCGGAGAAAACGATGATGTCGGGCCTGAGCGCCTTCATCTTGGTCAGCGTGGCGGAGATATCGCTCAGGTCGCGCGGCATTTTGTCGTCGACCACGATCTTCATGTTGAACTTCTTCGCCTGGTCGACAACGCCCTGGCGCACGTCGAGCGAAAACGGATCGTTCTCGAACGCCATCCCGATCTTCATATCCGACGGATTCTTGCCGCTTTTCCGCGCGAGCTCGTCAGCGAGGTCGATCACCGGCGCCAGATATTGATCCGAAGTCGACAGGGCGGCGAACATGTAGCGATAGCCCTGGGTGAAAAGCGAGCGCGATGCGCCCTCGGACTCGACCATGGGAATCTTGTATTTCTCGGTGACCGGCGCGGCGGCCTTGGTGGGGCCGGAGCCGTAGGGGCCGAGGATATACTTGATGCCGTCCTGGTTGATAATGCGCTCCAGGAGCTGCGCCGTGCGCGCCGGCGTGGACTCGTCGTCGTAGTACTTGATCGCGAGCTTGTAAGTCTTGCCTTTGATCTTCACGCCGCCCATCTCGTTGATGCGCTTGACCGCGAAGTTGTAGCCGTCGCTCGCGTTCTTGCCTTCCTGGGAATACTTGCCGGTAATCGAAATGGCCGAACCGAGGACGATCGTGTCGCCTTCCGCCTGCGCCGAGACCGGCGTTCCCGCAACGGCACCGACAGCAAGCGCCGCGCCGACCACCAGCGCCCGGGCCAAAGCACTACCTTGAAAATGTTGTTGCATGATATTCCCCCCTCCTCGTTGAAATTGGCGTTTCAAGTCGCGATGACGGCGGGTAAACCCTGCCGCCGCCCGTCCTGATCTCACGCTCTTTACAAGCAGCAGGCGATCCTAGGTTGAAGCAGATCGAAACTAGGTCCTGCCAACCGCCGGACACCACTCCCCATGCAGCGCGCCCACTGCTGCCGCATGAAGCAAATACCGGGATTTAGGTTCCCTCCTCCGCCGGAGAAGCTCCAACGGACCAACAAAGTCTTTGATTTATAATGTGTTCTTTTTATTGTGGCGAACAGTATATCGCCGCGCAGGGCGTAGCGCAACCCGGCGGAATGCCCGGGAAAACCGATTCGGCAAATCGCGTTAATCCTGCGCCGGCTTGGCTGCCGCCGATTTCGATTTGGCTTTCTCCGCGCCCAGGCGCAGGCTGACGTAGGTACCCGGCGCGTCCTCTATCACCTGCAGCTTGCCGTCCCCGGGCACGCGCGCCGGTACTTTTGAGCCGCCGTTGTTCTTATCCATCCAGGCCTGCCAATCGCCCCACCACGAACCTTCATGGCGCGTCGCCGTCGCCAACCACTCGTCGGCACCTTCCGGGGACGCTTCATTGGTCCAGTAGCAGTACTTGTTCGCCGCCGGCGGATTGACAATGCCGGCAATGTGGCCGGAGCCGCCGAGCACGAAACGCACCTCCCCTGAGAGGACGCGTGCCCCCTTGTATACCGATTTCCAGGGCGCAATATGATCCTCCGCGGTGGAAATGAAATACGCCGGGACCTTGATCTTTCTGATGTCGATCGGAACGCCGTCCAGGCTGATGCCGCCCGGGTCCTTCAATTTGTTGGCGAGGTACATGTTGCGCAGATAGAAGCTGTGCATGCTTGCCGGCATGCGCGTCGAGTCCGAGTTCCAGTACAGCAGGTCGAACGGGAACGGGTCCTTGCCCATCAGGTAGTTGTTCACCACGAACGACCAGATGAGGTCGTTCGAGCGCAGCATGTTGAACGTACCCGCCATCTCCGAACCTTCGAGATAGCCGCGCTGTTTCATGCGCCGCTCCAGG
>Ga0307377_10004395_pt1 | contig 15452 bp, 14 predicted proteins | sample TR3MG_FD_202535 | JGI IMG/M metagenome (GOLD analysis project Ga0307377, IMG submission 202535) | Soil microbial communities from Risofladan, Vaasa, Finland - TR-3 | ecosystem: Environmental > Terrestrial > Soil > Coastal area > Acid sulfate soil | place: Finland: Risofladan, Vaasa | collected... | reverse complement strand
GATTGCTGGCCTGGGTTTTCCGCGTGAATTTGTCTTTGGCGGGCTGTCCTGGTCTGGGTCTTCTGTCTCAATGCGTATGCTGGAGAACTCAGCCAACGACTATAGGGCTTCATTAAAGGTAGAGCTGCGTTACATCGTCGAAACTGTCTTGCGTTTCATGAATCTGCCTATCGTTGAGGCAGATCTAGAGAAGTTCAAAATGGCAGATGATCTACAACGGGCTGCGTTTGACAGTAACCTGGCACGCGAGGGGACACTCTCATGGGAGACAGTATTGGAAGAGCGTGACCACGACCCGATACTAGAGAAAGAGCGGCTAGAAAATCAGTTCGACGGAGACCTGAAACGTCTGCGACAACAACGTACTATGATGGCTCGCGCCAACGGAGAGGCCAGCATAGAGAGCGCAAAGTACCAAGCCAAGAGCGGCCGTATGATGGCGATAGCTCAGTTCGAGTCACAGATGGAGATACAGCGCCGCCAACAAGAGGAGGCAGCCCAGCAACCGCAACCTCAGATGCCGCCTCCAGGGCAGCCACAAGGACCAGGTGGACAGGGAGGCCCCCCACCGCAAGGCGAAGGACCTCCACAGCCACCACCGGGAGGAGCACCAGGCGTAGGCGTACCTATACCTCCTGCTCAAGCTCCACAAGCTCCGACAGCCCCTACAGCAGGGGGCGGGCCACAGCAGTCGATATCTCAGCTCTCGGACACACTCCTGCAGATGCCTGCTTACGAGCGTAGACTGAGGTTAGCTGAACTGCGTGCCGAAGATTGGCAGCTGTACAGTTCTGTGCTCAAGAAGATTAACGAAGGCGAACCTTCGCAGCTACCACTTCCAGAGCAGAAACCACCACGACGAGGACCAGAGAAGGCTATTATTTAAAACGGCCAAATACTCCAGCTACCAAGTCCATGAGGCCGGTGACGACCAGAGCTCCGATCGACCCGAGAATCAATATCCACAAGATATCCAGCACTGTTCTCCCTTCAGAACCTGCAGGTAACAGGTTCGATTATTTCAATTATACTGACTTTGGTTGGCAAGTTGGAAGGGCTAGACTATACTGGTCCCACCACTCACCAGGAGAATAGCTGACATGGCCGTTTCTTTTTACCCGGACATCGACCTGGAGAACACCAATATCCGCAAGAAGGTGTTTGCCTCGATAAACGATGTTTACCCTATCCACGGGAAGAACTTGTCCATCGATATGACTAACCTGCGTGTGGACAAAGAACCGGACAGGCGTGATTACAGCGCTATGAAGAAGAAACGTATCCGCGAGCAGGACTTTTCGGCAACAGTAGTTGGTGATCTGGTCGTCAAAGATAACAAAGGTAAGACGATCTTGAACATGCTAAAACAGCGTGTTCTGAAGATGCCTATCCTCACACCAAATCTGGGCTTCATTGTCGGGGGCACAGAGTATCAAATCACTACAGTACCTAGACTCAAGTCTGGCGCATACCCACGTATCAAGAGAACCGGTGACCTAGAAGTTGGTTTTAACCTACTGCAGGGTAAGAACATGTCGATGACATTCGACCCGCAGAGCAGGAAGTTCTCATTGTCGTTTATAGGCTCGTCGCGGAAAGTACCCTTGATGCCGATTCTAGAGACGCTAGGGTTAGGTGACAGTGCGCTCAGCAAAAAATTAGGCGCTGACATAGTAGCAAGCAGCAAGGCTCCGAAAGACAGGACGTTAGCAAGCTTCTACACAGCGACGACGGGCTCTACCCCGGGTGCGGATATGCGCCCGGAGCAGCTTGAGCAGCACGTTCGCGACACGTTTGAAGGCACTGCTATTCGTTCAGACACTACTAAAATGGTGTTCGGCAAAGCCTATAATAAAGTGGACCGTAACCTGCTACTAGACTCGGCCAGCAGACTGTTGGAAATCAACAAGGGCAACGCAGAGCCAGTCAACCGTGACCTCTCCATGTTCAAGGAGTACTACAGACCTGCTGACTTACTGGCTGACCGCATTGATCGTAGTCGCCCAGCAATAACCAGGCGAGTGCAGTTTTTGTTAGATAGGCCCCAGGCATTTATTAATGATAAAGAGCTGGCTCCTAGTGATCTGTTTGACGGCCCGGTACGAGCCTTCTTTACGATGTCACAGTCGTCTGCTGTCAGCAATCAGTACAACCCGCTGAGCAACATCAACGGATACTACCGCACATCTCCACTTGGCGAAGGCGGCCTGTCTTCGCTACATGTCGTCACTGACGAGATACGTAACGTCCACCGGTCCGGGCATGGGGTGGTCGACCCTATTCAGACACCGGAAGGGTCCAGCATCGGGGTCACCAGCTTCCTGGCCACCGGCTTCAGCCCGAAAGACAAAGACCCTGCCACAAAGCTGTACAATACGAAGACCAAAAAGCTTGAGTCTGTAACGCCAGACAAGGTCATGCAGTCCAACATTGCATTCTCAGACCAATTCTACCGAGACGAGCGAGGTGCGTTCAAGCCGGTAACCGATAAAGTAGAGGCGTTCGGAGTAGGCGGGGATTTATATAAGATTGATCAGGGAAAGGTAGACTACGTCATACCCGATCAACACTCTATGTACGCGTCAGCGCTTAACGTGACGCCCTTCATCGGGTCCAACCATTCTGTGCGCGGAGGGATGATATACCGGCACATGGACCAAGCGCTGCCGCTAAAGAGGCGCGAGCAGCCTCTGGTACAAGTCATGCGCGGTGATAGTCTCGAGTCCGTCGAAGGAGATATTGGTAACCTATCGGCTATACGCAGTCCGGTATCCGGAACCATCTCCCGCATCGGGTCAGACTACATCCACGTAAAGTCCGGTAACAAAACAGAGCGCGTATCTATACCACGCAACTTTCCACTGAACGACCACAAGAGTCACATCAACGCTACTCCGACAGTTGTCGTCGGACAGAAGGTAAAAAGCGGGGACTTGCTGGCCGATACCAACTTCACTAAAGACGGCGTCCTGTCTATTGGTGTGAATCTTCGCGCTGCTTACGTATCCATCCCCGGTTTGAACTTCGAGGATGGTATCGTCATTTCGCAAAGCGCGGCACAAAAAATGACCAGTGAACACTTGTACAGGAAGAGCGCTGACGTAGGGCAAGATCGTATCGTCGACAAAGAGAAGTTCGCACAGTACGTACCAACAGAAAGAGACAAGCTCTCCAAGTTAGACGATGAAGGCGTAATCCGCGTTGGGCAGCGCGTAGAGAAAGGCGATGTGCTAGCGACCGTTCTTCAGAAACGAGAGTTTAAAGACGGCTTAACCAAGTTGGCCAAAATGCGTTCATCTTTTAAGCGTGGGCTAGAGTGGCGTGACGCTTCGTTGCGCTGGGAAAGCGCACACCCAGGCGTAGTGACTGACGTGGTCAAGAAGCGCGGCGGGTTCAATATCCTGATCAGGACAGAGGAGCCTGCCGAAGTTGGCGATAAGCTCTCCAACCGGCACGCCAACAAGGGCATCGTCACTACGGTACTGCCAGACGATGAGATGCCGCACGACGCTGAGGGTAAGCCTATCGAGATCGCGCTCAACCCATTGACAGTTCCTGGGCGCATAACAGACGGGCAGTTCGGAGAGCTCGGGGCTGCCAAAGCCGCGCAACACGACGGAGACACAGTTCTGGTCAGAAATAACGACCCGCACCGGAAATTTATCTACTTCAGAAATAAGCAAGAGGTTCCTGTGCGCCAACACGAGCGGCGCATTAAAATAGAAGGCGGAACCAAGACCATCGAAGTCAAGGCGCACAAGCGTACAGTGCTCAGGTCCGTAAAACAGGCGTTAGATGAGAGAGGTTTATCAGATCAAGAGGAGCTGTTCGTCACCAAGAAGGATAAAGAGGGTCAGCCGAAGACCGAGAGTATCGGAGAAATCATGGTCGGCCCGGTGTACACGATGAAGCTGACGCATCAAGTGCAGAAGAAGATGACGGCACGCGGTGTGGGTCCGAACTACGATGCTTCCGGTGCTCCTCTCGGAGGCGGGTCTGCTGGCGCGCAGGCGATAGGCGGTCTAGGCATGTTCGCGCTACTGGCACACGGCGCCGAACGTAATCTACAGGAGATGGGTACTGTCAAGGCAGACGCATCTCAGCGAGAATACTGGTATGCGCTGCAGCGCGGCGAGCCGCTACCAAAACCTGAAGTATCCTTCGCGTTCAAAAAATTCATGGCCTACCTAGAAGCGCTGGGTTTGAATGTTGAGCGTAAGGGAACCTCTCTCACGCTAGTCCCTATGCGTGACCGCGAAATATTAGCCCGCTCGTCTGGCTCAGTTGACCTCACACGCGTGTTAGCCGGACATGAGTACAAACCTGAGAAGGGCGGTATCTTCGACGAGGAGATCACTGGTGGTCTCAGTGGCACTAGATGGTCGCACTATTCTTTAGCGGAGCCTACACCTAATCCAATATTCGAGGATGCCATAAAGGCGCTGACCGGCATCTCTACCAAACAGTTCCAGCAGATAATGGGCGTAGCTACTGGGCCGAGCACGGCTACCTCGCCCTCACTTGGAGTTGGTAAGACTGGTGAGCTGGTAGACGCTAGTGCTGGCGTAACCGGAGCTGAAGCTATTAGCATATTGCTGGCGAAGGTTAATGTTGCCGAGGACTTGGATGCTGCAGAGAGTACGATTGCAGGTACTAGTGGTCTGGATCGTGACAAGCTCAACAAAAAAATACATATTCTCAGAGCTCTGAAGACTACCGGACTGACTCCGGATGTCTACATGACGAACAATATTCCAATCTTACCACCAGTGTTCAGGCCTATTGTCAAGCTGCCTACAGGCTCGCTAGCCGTTGACGACCTTAACCAGCTCTACCGTTACTTGGGCGAGACGGATAAGGCTATCAAGGAATATCCTCCCGGCGGAGACCAGCACAAACTGGATGTGCTGCGCGCGCACAAATATGACTTGATGAAGGCTCTGGCTGGAACAGGTGGTACTGTCTATGATTACGCCAAGGACAAACCGCAGGGCATACTAGCAAAGATAGCAGGACCATCCCCAAAGCTGGGCTTTTTTCAGTCACGCGTATTGAAACGCAAGCAGGATATGACCGCCGCCTCCACTATCATCCCAGATGCCAAGATGGACCTGGACGAAGTTGGGATACCGCGCGAGCTGCTTTATAAAGCCTATGAACCTCTGCTAGTCAGGCAGCTGGCATTAACAAATATCCCATACAATCAGGCCACCACCCACATAGAGAACCGCACATCAACAGCTGAAAACGCTCTGCAAAAGGTGTTGTCTGAGTATCCACTGATGTTGAAGCGTGACCCAGCCCTGCACATGTACAATATTCTCGGCTTCAAACCGCATCCCGTAGAAGGTCGCGCCATCAAAATTCATCCGTTAGTTACCTCCGGATACAACGCCGACTTCGACGGTGACACCATGCGCTTGTTTATCCCCAGCTCGAAGCAAGCTGCAGAAGAAGTGCGCAAGATGTTCCCATCCAAAATCCTGTTCAACAGAGGGACTGATCGGCCTATGTACGCTCCCTCTATGGACTCTGCCATAGGGCTTTACCTGTTCTCGCTTATGGACAAGGGCGTCAGCCCGGTCACCTACGGGTCGAAGGAAGCCGTAATCGAGGACATGACTGAGCGCGAAGGTAACATCAAAGCGACACAGCCTATCAAGATAGGCAAGCTGCTGACAACGCCAGGTCGTATTATCATGCAGTCACTGTTCGGTGACGACATAATATCTGACGAAGATATTGGGCGGGCAGAATTCTCTATGAAGAAAGGGGCCATGCGCGATTACCTAGCTCAGGTAGCGCGTAAACGGCCCAATGATTACCCGGATCTAGTCGACGCTCTGAAAGACGTAGGTTTTGACTCAGCGCAGAAATCTGGGCTCTCATTTAGTCTGAATGAGTTTCTAGAAGCAGCAGACGCTCGTGATACCATACTGGATAAATACGAAGGTAAAGTTGACGACGCCCGTAAGCTACACGGAGATCGGCGGCAGAAAGCTTTGTTGAAAGTGATGGATGACACTGACAAAGAGCTGCGCGCGGCCGTCAGTAAGCTAGCCGACAAGGGTAACCGCCCGGCTCAGATGTTGGAGTCTGGCGAGAAACCGTCGTGGTCTCAATTCAAACAATTCATGCTGTCACCTGTTCTTTCTACCGACGGAGACGGTGATTTGGTGCCGGAGCTTATCCGAATGAGTTACGGAGACGGCATGAGCCAGGGAGTGCACACCTTAGCTGGGTTGCCGGCTCGGGCCAGCATGGTGCAAAAAACAGTGTCTGTGTCTGGGCCTGGATATCTGACGAAGCAGATTATTGTTCCAGCTATCGATACCAGGATCACAGAGAAAGATTGTAAGACCAAAGACGGTTTAGACTTCGAGGCTACGAGCTCTGAAGTGCTTGATCGTTTTTTAGCCAAGGACGTTGCCTCAGGAAAACATGTCTTCAAAGCCGGCACCTTGGTGACTCCGGATATCATGGGGTACGTCGGCAATCAGCCGATAAAGGTTCGTTCTCCACAAACATGCGCGTCGTCGAAGGGTATCTGTCAGAAGTGCATGGGTGACTTCCCAGACGGTCCACCCGACATCGGAACCAACATCGGCATCATCGCTGCGCAATCCATAGGTGAGCGCGGCACGCAGCTAGCTCTTCGAGCTTTCCACTCCGGGGGCGTAGATAAAGCTGCGGTCATGTCCAGTTTTGGGCGCGTCGAGCAGCTATTGCGAATGCCTAAGATTCTGCCGAACAAGGCGGTGCTCTCCGAAATTGGAGGGTACGTCTCGGATGTTAGACGTGACCCGTCTACAGGAGCCCGACATGTCACTATCGAAGGCAAGGAGCACTTCATACCACCACGCAAGAAGATGCTCATTAATCGAGGGATGACAGTAGCCCCCGGCCAAGCTATCACTGACGGTCCAAAAGACCCGCGAGAGCTGCTGAAGATTAGCGGCATGCCCGAGGTTCGGAGATATCTGACAGACGAGCTGCATAATATCTACAAAGGAGATGGCATCAAGCGGCGAATGGTAGAAACCGTCGTTCGCGGAGTCACCGATATGGGTATCGTCAGCTCAACTGGCGGCCGTAAAGACTTGGTTCCTGGTGATAAGGTTTCGTTGCGGGCTATTGAGAGCTGGAACAAAGGTCAAAAGGCAGACGACAAAGTCAAAATTGAACCCGTCCTAATAGGTGTCAACAGACTTGGAATAGACTATACTACGGACTGGATGTCTCGCCTGGCTTTCGAGCATATCAAAGATACGATCATTGATGCCGCGCAGCGTGGTTGGAAATCAGACATCAGCGGAGCCAAGCATTTACCAAGAATAGCTTATGGCGGCGACCCTGACCGTCAGACACTGTAAGGAGATATAATGGAGCCTCTAGATATGCTTCACCTGATCAGGCAGGGCGCAGCAGATGAATTCGCCAAGATTAGCGAAGAGGTTGGGCAGGCTACAGTCATTCGCAGGAAAAAAGCGCCTGGCGCAATTCAACAACTGTTCGACCCGCAGCCGAAAGCCGAGGCCGGGGTGGGCAAAGAAACAGCCCCAGGTGGTTTCAGTACACCAGGTACTACGACGACTAGCCACCGCCCTACTCCCAAGGTTACCCCAAGATTTCCCGGGGCAGAGCAGAAAATACAGGGTATGGAGAAAAAAGTCCTGGAGCAGATACCCAAACTATCTCCAGCCTATCAGATGACTAAACGGGTACCCGAGTTTTTTCAGAAAGCCGAAGGTGCTCGAGAATTAGTGAAGAACACAGCGCGGAGTGCGTTCAAACAAACCCCGGTAGGCAAGTTCGTTGAAGGCGAGGGTGGAGTGAAGTCTATCGGCAAGCAAATTTTGAACACCGACCCGAAGCTGCTCAAGCAGCAAGTTTTGAGAGACTATCAAGGTGCTCAAGAGGCGGCGGCCCCCTTTATTGGTAAAACCGTAGGCAAGTGGTTCTAGGAGATTAGAATGAACTACGAAGATATAGTTACTAAGGGCGTACGTGACGGAATTACGTGGTGGTACGGAGACGAAAAGACCGCCGCTGAGGACCGTTCGTGGTGGGATAAAAAAATAACAGATGCCAAGCCAAGCAGCCGCTCGTGGTGGAAGGATCGCTCCAAGCTGCAGCCCAGCGGCAAAAGGCCCTCCCTTCTCAGCGCAGCCAAACAGCATGTCAGCACAACCAAACGTAGGGCTGCCAGTAACGTACAGCGCGTCGGAGGCTCCAAGAGAACCAAAGAGACCCAGATCAACAACCCGCTCGTATCGGGCAGCAGCGCGCTTGGACGCTACAGGCAAAAACTGTACAAAGTGGTGCGAGACGCAAAAGATAAGAACGAGCGGGCGAAGGCAGACATAAAAGGCAAGGTCCGCATGGCAGACGACGTAATAAAGCTGCCTGTCAGGGCTGCCGGAAAAGGTGTCAAAGACATAGAGGAGGCTGGTCAAAGTGCGGTGCGGGGGCTTACGGAAATAGGCGACCAGGCACTCGGCAACTTGAGCTCCGGAGTCCAGGACATCAAACGCCTGGGCGAAAGTGTCATTGGTAAAACAGTCGGTAGATGGTTGTAGGAGTAGAGCATGGACGCCTTCGACATTATCAGAATGGGGGTTGCTGACGCCGAGGCGTGGTGGTCCGGGGAAGAGAAAGCCGCACAGGGTGTATCAGAGGATGAATTAATCAGACAGTTCTTCATCGATCAGCCGCTGAAGACTACCAACATCATGCGGGGTGACCCCTCCGAATGGATGAAGGTATACCAACAAGGTAAGAACATCTCCAACCCGGGACCAAATCCAAGTTTCATGGATAAGGCCATAAGGCAGCCCATAAACGCCCCGATAAATTTAGGGGCGAAGCTTTTACACGGCAACGTACAGGGCATTAAGGATCTGGCAACCAAGCCAAAAAAGAGAGCCTTAGCTTGGAGATCGGCAAAAAACCTCTTTATACCCGGACGAGAGCTAATGACTACCCCCGAGAGCCGCGACAAGATGTTGGGGCTTGCGGTGCCAGGATATGGTACTTACGGTGCTGTAAAGGGCGTCGCTGAAGAAGGGAAAAACTTGCAAAAGTCTCTTCGAAATACAGAGTCTGGGTACCGTGCCATGGAGCATAAAGGCCGCCTGGCCTATGAAGGCGCCAAACGCAAAGGAAGTGAGGCATTGACGAGTGTCGGTAAGGACATAAGTAAAGGCGTGGGGGACTTGGGTAAAGGCGTCGGAGAGCTCGGCAGCACAGTGCGCAAGTGGTTTTAGACGATGTACGAAGGTTATATCGTAGACTACGATCCGGATACCAAACTAGCTTCAGTCATGATGGACGGCATGCGTCGTATAGACGACGTACCGCTGACGTCTCCGTTTACTAGCGGAAGAGGCGGCAGTATCAGAGCCAACCCTACTCTGGGTGACAAATGCGTTTTGATGGGAGAGCCGGATGACCCCAAGATCATCGGATTCATGGGTGTCTACGACCCTAACAGCGGCTCGTATTCGCCGAGGGAACCAAAAGGGACGTTCGGTGACATCTCTATGGGTACTGCGGCGAACAACTACATCCATCTCCGCCGTAGCGGAATCATAGAAATCAAAGCCAGCCCGCTCGCTCAGACAGTGTACATCCCGCTGGGCGGTATTATCCAAGAACACTTTAAGCAGTACAGAGGCCAGTGCCCGGGCGGTAATATATCGATGGGCCTCAAGAGTGTGCGTACCGAGGATGGTGGTGGTGCGGGGGCCGTACTGTATTCCGTCAACTGTAGAGGTTCGGCCACAGACACCGATATGAGCGTTAGCTATAACCTCGGGGCCGTCTCCGACATCAGCCATATCCCGGCTGCCGAGATCGCCCAGTTTAGCGTGCCGGGACCAGTGTACGCGCAGTTGGCTATTGGTCTTGGAGAAAGTGCGTACCTATTTCAGGTGCTGCGTACTGGAGAGAGGATAGAAAAGACGACGCAGTCCAAGGTTACAGAAGTAGGAGGTACCGAAGCCTCCCTCGTGGGAGCCGTGTTCAAGCAGGTCAACGGCGATGTAGAGATGCGGGTAGCCGGGGCTGTCAACATGACCTGCGGGGCTGACCTGATAGCGTCGATAACAAACTCTGTGCGCGTGTCAGCGCCTGAGATCATCTTCGACGGCAACGTACGTTTGGGTGGCCCAGATGCTGTCGAGAATGTAATAAAAGGCGCGGCCTTCTTACAGGAATACCTCACCCACACCCACAACGGGACAGTCCCACCCCCTACTTTTATTGGTGATATCGGCGCCCTACTCAGTCGCAAGGTGTTCGTCAAATAGGTAAAAACTGGGGTAGTACCCCATCGTAGTTATTATACCTAGAAAATCACGATATTACGGAGGGTAATACCCGCCAGATGGCGGGACTACCACCTTGCCAGAAGGAGGAGGCGCGGTAACGATAGCGTTCAACCACTCTATTAAGGCGGTCTCTAGCCCTTCAGCCAGTGCTTTGATCTGATCATCGTTCATGACAACCAGCTGGGTAGGTTCGTTGCCAACTACCCGAACGTTTTCACCGGGCTCAATCCGCAGCTCTCCATCAACAGCTACGCGCAGATTCTTGTGCGTAGCGATAGAGGCGAAGCGTTTTTTCACCTCTTGCTCAATGAGAATAGACAGCATTCCCATAACAACTCCTAGCTAAGAAAAGGGCGGATGTGCGCCCTTTTCTATTCTTAAGCAAGGTCGCTTAGCTTCACACGTCCCGTAGGTAGTGTGACGTGGAAGCTCTTGCGGTGTATTGGGCAAATGCCGTGTTTGACTATCGCAGCCAAGTGCCCTTCTGTACCGTAACCTTTGTGATCATCAAAAGCAAAACGACCGTCTACGTGATCATGATAATGTATCATCATCGAATCGCGCTGTACCTTGGCTAACATAGACGCAGCGGCGACAGACCAGCTTGCTGTGTCGGCTTTCGGGATACAGCGTGTGGTAACATTAGGGACCACAAATCTATGTGAGCCGTCGATAACACACAGTATGTCAGTAGAGTCTGTGATGCCGGGTACCTCCCGTAACACACGTGTAACGGCTTCGCGACTGGCCATTATGAAAGCTTGAGATATGCCGCACTCGTCGATAAACTCAGCTGACCGATGAACAACTGCGTAAGCGCTGCATTCATTGGCGACAAGCGGACAAAGCCGTGCTCTATCGTCCTGATTAAACGCCTTGGAATCTTTGATCTTTGGTAGAATACTCCCCTCTTTATTCAAATACCACCACAGCTCATTATTCGTCTCGCTCTTCTTAACAAACTTGATGGCTGGACGATAGAGACTGGGTGGCAGTACAACAGCACCAACGGTTATCGGTCCTGCTAAACAGCCTCGTCCGACCTCGTCGACGCCTACTATCACCCTGCCAGGTTTCGAGTAGCGCTTCTCGAGACTGCCATATATCAGCCTCTTGTCAGCCATCAGTTGAGCTTACTTCTGTCAACCAAGGCAGCAGCACTCCTATCCATATCAGCAATACGGGACGCAGCTATGGACAGCAGGTGAAATCTGGATACTTCCTCCATAACGCACAAAATTTTGTCCGTCAATTCGTTGTCTTCCAGCTCCGGGAAGCCTTGTAAGCTGCGGATTATGCCATGTACCTGCGGGTCAAAGCATGGAAAGAACTTGTACACGTTCTCCGCACCGTACTTATTTTCAAAGAAAGACAAAGAGTCCTCCAGCCTGCCCACAGCCCGATCATCTAGACTAATGTGCTGCTGCGCGGTTCTGAATATGTCTGCCAGCTCTTTGATGCGCGCTTCCGGACGCCAAATAACAGGCTCTCTTCGCGCGATGTTATACGCTCCGTGCGGGAGCAGTTCATATGCCCATGCCTCGGCAGCTGCGTTCCATAGATCTACGCGCCCTGTGTTCGGATCGCTGCCCTGCTTAACCATGGCTATGCCTGTTTGTTTAAGTGGTAATGCCATTACAGGAGCTAGTATCGAAAGTGTGAGATCGTACTGTGTAGCACTGTCAAGCGGTCCGGCTACAGCTGATGACATACCAGGAAAGTCACACACCCAGATAGAGGCGCGTGTCGAGCACGGAACAGGCATCCCACAGCTACACTCTTTGTGGATGTCTCGTAGACAATCCAGTACTTCTTCAACTTTCATCTACTTTCCTTAGTTTGTTGAGTGTTCTTTTGTTCTCCATGGCCCAGTTGCGAAAACTAGGTCCTTCAGCACCAGCACTGTTGTGGCCCTGCCAGGCTGGATGCCAGAACTCATTTTCGAGCTCCTTGGGAACAACATGCAGCTGCTCCCATAGGCCTGGGTAATAGTCGGGGCTTTTGGTTAACCCGTCACCACCATATGTACCGGACAGGTGTATTTTGTAGTGCCCGTCCTTTACATAGTAGAAGTCCGGGTACTGTTCTTTATCCCACCGTGTGTCGTTCTCAGTCTTAGCGGCAGGAGACTTCACCTTTACCGAGGTCATCATGAAGTGCCCGCACTGGTGCATCTCCACGTGGCGCACAAGTGCGCGAATCTCGCCACCAGGATTTTTGTTGAAGAGTATCAAAAACGACCCACGTGCTCGCTGCTCTCCGCCCGCTGTACACCATCTTTGTCCGTTAACGAACATCAGGTGTGCACCGAGAAGTTAGGCTCACCCTCACTATGATTGATAATGCCGCCGTTGAGCACACGTCTATCATCCTTGGTGACCAAGAACACCAGACTACCACGGCCGCTATCTGAACAAAGGACATCGTTCCAGAAGCTTACCGTTACGTCAGCCCCAGGATTCCAGACGTTTTTGCCGATCTTGATCACATGATCTCGAAAACGCTTAGAGACCTCTAGATGTGGTGTATCGGCCTTCCAGTGTTCTTTGACCTCGACCTGTGCCGTGCTAGGACCAAAAGCAGCCAGTACGTGCCCTGGTATACTGTCAGTTTTCTCGACCCGCTTGGGAAGATCACGAACTACATCTTTCATTTCTTCCCAGGCGTGGTACGGCATCCACAGCTCGACCTTGGTCATCTCAAAGTAGTTGATGCAGTAGAGAACAACTCCGTGCACAACGTCTTCTCCCTCGCTGATGCTTTGGTCAGACAGAACCCACACATGTCCAACATCGCGGATTGGTCCGAACTTGAAGAACCACTCGAGCTCCTCGCCATCTTTGCTGATATAAAGACTGGTCCAGATTGTCTCACCTTTGGCACCTTCGTAATAAAACAAGAGCTTGTAGCACTGCTCAATCTCTTCGATGTCGATACTTTGTATATGCTTCATTCAATCTCCTCAAATGGTGGAGGCTCTTCGCCCTCGGCGTAATCTAAAGACCAAATCGACAGCTCCTCAGCGTCAGCCTCCACAAACTCCATTTGTCTCGGTGTGTAGTCTTCAAAATACTCGTCATCCGTATCGCCTGGTCGCATAGTTACAGACCCCAAGGCGCTACGAACCACTTCGTCACTATCGATGGGGTTACCTATCGGGATACCTATGTATCCGTTGGGGAAAATTACTTCCCCGTCAGGTGCCTTGAAAACGTACGTTAAACGGTGGTGGCCACGAGGTAAGTACTCGCCAGTGTCGTACAGGTACAATTCATACCCCTCCACGCGTACCGCACGCAGCAAGCTCTCGTCATCCCAAGCAAACCAACCTAACGCCCGCAGTGCCGTCTTGACTCCCGACTCAGATACGTACCCCTGGTCAGTTTCATCACACAACGCTCTATCGTCGTTTTCTCGTAACCAGTAGTACACCGCACTCGGCCAGTCTTCTGGGGCATCATCGGTAGGTTTCCCAAGCCACTTGATGGTATCAAGCTGCTCATCGTGTACTCTATTATAATAGTCTATCTCGTCGATATAACCGTCGTCCTCACACAGCTCGTTAAGCTCACACAGACGCGTGAACGCCGCTGTAAGTGTAGCACCTGCGCCGTATACACGAACACAGAGAGCTTCCATCCAACCTACAGCCCAGTGAGAGTGCCGCTCAAACGTCACATCAGGGTCATCCCCCTCTGTCCACTTCTCGAGCTCTCTACGAAACGCAGCGGCGTTGGACTTCTCTCGTATCGTACTATCGCGGTGTTCCGGATTCATTATGGTCCAGTTGTCACCATCCTCCGGTTTACCGAACCAGGCGAAGGAATTAAACCTTCTCCAGTTACCAGCAGCTTCTTCTGCCAGCTCCATATAATCAGTCATTGCTCTCCTCGGTAGGTTTACGTTGAGCAGTCCACCCAAGACGTTCTGCTAACTCTCTACTGGAGTTTAACGTCAGGGCCGGACTGGTGCCTTTTAAGCACGCCTCGCGGTTGAACTCGTCCATTCGTTCGACGTTGACCAAGTTATGCGGCTCCTTCAAGCCTATAACTCCGCAGATCATTCGCGTGAGCGGACCTACATCTCCAGGGCTTACAGGCCGCATCTTATCTGCCAACCAGCTGCAATCCAGCACGCTGAATGAGTCGGGGATGAGAACTCCTTTCAAGTTACACTCACTGAAGCTCCCATGAAACGGCCCCACAACGACAGTGCCCTTTCGCGGCTCAGCTACTTTAATGAACAGCAGCCCGTACCATGTAGAGAGTTGCTCCCACTCGTAGTACTCAAGCAATGTTAGCCTCCTTGAGCGCCTTGCGCCCTGTATTTGACATGACGTATATCTCGCCCTCACTGTCATGCCCGACATTGACGTAGCCCATCTCGAACAAATTGGCGGCGACGGTGCTGTTGATCTTATCCTTGGACCACTGCCCGCTTCGACAAGCTTTTTCGGCCAGCATCTTCAAGGCGCGTGCCTGCGCCTTAGTCAACTTTGTCATTTTTCTGCTCCAGTTTAGCGCGACGAACCTTCAATCCGCGCGCTACGATTTTGTGCTGTTCGCGAATCTTAGCGAGTGCCTCTCTTTTGTTCTTAGCCTCGATCGGCCCACACTCAGCGGGCTCCCCAGGTAGTTGATAGAAAAACGTGTGCATTATCCTCCTCTATATAAGTGGGTACAACACAGTCATTATACTGAAGAGTTAACGATTTTTCAGGTGTACAGCTAAGAAAAAGCTGCCCGGCACCTGCGTTGCGCAGACACCGGGCAGCTTCTTCTACTGGAGGCCAGGGATGCCTTTCCCGAGCTCGGCCTTCAGTTCGTCCGATAGTCTTTTCTTGTCGGCCGCTCGCTTGGCGGCTTGAAGTTTCCTCAACAACTCGTCGACCTTAGCCGCGTCGAGCAGCGCTGGGGGCTGCAGCGCTGGGGGCTGCAGCGCTGGGGGCTGCTGCTGCTGCTGCTGCTGCTGCTGCTGCTGCGGCGGATGCTGCTGCGGCGGCGGGTTGGTCGGCGGCTGTGGCTGCGCCTGGCCGATTACCCGGCTAGCGATTGCCTCGCCAACCGTGCGTACGGCCGCCTGACCTGTGTCAGTCTTTACCAGATCAGCCAACACCAGCAA
>Ga0307377_10004394_pt1 | contig 15453 bp, 10 predicted proteins | sample TR3MG_FD_202535 | JGI IMG/M metagenome (GOLD analysis project Ga0307377, IMG submission 202535) | Soil microbial communities from Risofladan, Vaasa, Finland - TR-3 | ecosystem: Environmental > Terrestrial > Soil > Coastal area > Acid sulfate soil | place: Finland: Risofladan, Vaasa | collected... | reverse complement strand
ATAAACAAAGATGATTTTTGGAAAGAAGTTAAACAAATAACTGAAGAGACAGATTCTGATGAAGTCATTGTTTATATGCATTTATTAGCAAAAAAAGCAGCCGGGAGAAATATTAAAATAACAAAGGAATCTCTTAACAATTTCGGCAAAGGAAGTATTCCTTTCTTCGATGGTGTAATCTCATGGTTTCCAAGAATCAGCAATTTATTCAATAATGAAAATTCCACAATCAGTCATTATATTGTGTCATCAGCCCTTCAGGAAATCATCGAAACTACTGAAATAGCAAAATACATAAAAAAGGTATTTGCCTCGAAGTACATTTATGGGAAAAATGGTACGATTGATTCACCCGGAGTAGCAATTAATTATACAACAAAAACCCAATACCTTTTTAGAATTAATAAAGGAATATTGAACCATTACGATAACAAAAGTTTAAATACATGGGTTCCCTTGAAAGAAAGGCCGGTTCCATTTTCGAAAATGATTTATATCGGAGATGGAGACACTGATATTCCCGCAATGAAAATGGTCAGAGTCCAAGGTGGAATATCTATTGGTGTATTTGATCCTGAAACATGGAATGACCCATCTTCACAGAAACGAATTTACAAATTAATTTCAGAGGATAGAGTACATTATGTGGCACCTGCTGACTATAGAGATGGCTCACAACTTGACATTGTTATAAAGGGTGTAATAGACAGAATGATAAATGAAAATAATTAAATAACCATGCCTACGGCAATATAACTGCCAAACACATGCTTTTTTCCCCACCCAAACTCCTATGTCACAACGATTCTGTAACTTAAAGGTTTTAACGAGGATAAACAAAAAGTATTAACTTCGTTTTTATTAGTATTGAAATAAAGAGAATGTTAAAAAAACTAAGATTAGATCAAACAAAAAAATACGAAAAAGCTATTGCAGCTTATGAAATAGCAAAAATGTTAGTAGCCTTTGTGGAAGGTAAAAAGCATATTCTATGTATTGGATCTGAACAAGGTGATATTGAAGGCTGGGATGATTTTATAATTGAAGAAGGAGATAAATCATTCATTCATATTCAAGTAAAGAGACAACAAACGGATTTTACCCCTAGAGGAGAAAGTATCAGAAAAGGTAACCAATCATTAACTCCATTGGACAACTCAATGAATAGTCTTGCTGCCTTTGTAAAAGGAGATAGTTCAAGTACAGCTTTGATTAAACATCAATTTAGACTGGAGCTTCCGTCAGATGGTTTTGATATTAAAGAAAAAATTCAATTACGACAGTTTAGAGATTTCTTAACCCTCCATATTAAATCAACTACCACAGCAACGGGCTTAAATAATTTGCATACTATTCAGAAAGATCCCAATACAATAAATATTTATAATTGGCTTACTACTTGGTGTGATTTTGACAAAGATTGGAACCACATTTTGAGAGCACTAATAATTCTTAAGATAAGTGATAATGGATTGGAAGAAGACATTGATGAAAGAACAAAAACTGAATTAGCAAGGATTTTTAGTCAGACTAGAACCATTATAAATTCAGTAAAATCTTACATAGAAGATAATTCTGCTTATACAGCTTCCATTGCTCCAAGACAGTTATTATTTGAACTTAAAGATTTTTTACTTCCAAGCATACCAACATGGACTCAAATTGAAAAAAACGGTAGTTGTTGGAGAATTTCAGGAATCCATGACTTAGAGTACAATGATCAAATTGAAAGACCTTCTATAATTGTTCCACTGCTATGGAATAATGAAAGACAAAGGCACTTGAAGATCAATACTTCGTCAGTAGACTATTCATTCACAAAGCCTCAGGAGGAAATATTTCAATTAGCATTGCATTTAAAAGGAAATTGTTCAGTATACTGTTTTGATTGGTCTGGTTGGAAAGGATTTTTAATATCTAAACTAGGTGGTACTTTAGGAATAAGCAAGGATGATTTTGGAGATGATTTATGTATATCAAATGACACAACCCCTTTTGTGGTATCAGAAGCAAGAATATTAGACAGCCATTTAAATCAAGAGGAGTTTGGCAATGAGTTAAGTGCTGAAATGATAAAAACTACTTGGAAACTAGTCGAAAATAAAATTTTGGCAATTATAGGCAACATGGATACTAAAAACAATACAGAATTAAGAGATGCCGTTGAAAAGCGTTGGAATGATTGGAATAGGACCCTTGGAATAAATGATCATGATAAAAGAAAACTTTTCAAAAAAATGTTACACCCCAATTCTGAAGGACAAGATATATGTGGAGAACTCCGCATTGGAGCAAAAACAGCTGGATTAATTGCAGAAGGATTACATCTTCTTCTTATTGTATCTGTTGTGCTTAATAAGGATAATCAAGATTGGAAAATGGTTGAAAACAACTTATCAATCGATGTAATCGGGTTAAGCTTTTGGAGCGGACCATCAGGGGAAAGCAGAAAAGTACAGGAAATTGATGATGATTCATCTGTAAATGAATTAATAGGAAAAGAAGAATCAGATATTTTGATTATTTCTAAAAGCGACCTGCCCGAAAGTGAAATCATTGGAAAGTCATTGGCGGATGAGGATGGATTAATCAACTCCATAGCTTCTTCGCATCGGCCAAAACTAATAGTTACAAAAAATAGGAATTTCAAACGGCTAATTAATAATGGTGAAATAAACCCACTAAATGATTATCTCAAGAAAATCATTGAAAGTAAAAACGAGAAAAAAGATATAGCAATTAAAAACATTGTGAAATGAAATATAATGAATTAATTACTACTTTAGATAAATTTTGGGGGAACAGATATAGAATTCAAAAAAACAGCGATATTTTAAAATTAATAGAAAGTATTGCTCCTATTGAATTAACTCAAAAGAAGTTATTTCGAATTCAGCGGAAATATTATCCTACCAAAGAGAATTTGTATTGGAAAACCCTACTTATAGTTGGAATAAGTCAAATAGAACAGCTAAAACATGCCATAACATGGACTGCATCTGTAAAAGATATACTACTTAATCCCGAACCCTCAGATATATATTTGTTTCTTTGCTGGGATGAGGGACTCCAGCCTTCCTTGGATGAATGTTTGCGAATTGAAGCTACAGAAGAATTTTGTAGAAAATATGTAGTACACCCAGATGAAAGTTACGAGTCATTTATTGAGCGAACTTTCATTCTAACTGTGGATAATTCTTCGCAAAATATATCAGGATCTGATCCTTTAATAAGTGCCTTTTCAGATGTTGAAAAGGAATATTCATGGTTTAATCATGAAAAACAACAAAAATGGAGAGACGCTTTCAGTTCAGGAAAAACCGGAACGGATTTGATTGAAGAATTATTTGATATTAAAAATGAAATATGAAGCATCTTCAAAAAATAACCATCAATAATACCAGACGTTTTGGAAAAGATGTTGAAATTGATTTCGGAACGGGTGCACACATTATTCTTGCACCAAATGGAACAGGCAAAACAACAGTATTTGAAGCAATTGAATTTGCATTGACAGGCTCAATTCAGCGTTTGGCAAATCGTCATTTATCCTTGATTAGGGACAAACAAGATGGTATGGATGTTAGGCTTGATTTTGAGAACAATGAATATTGTGAAGTTAATTATCGGAAAGGTAAGGAACCGATTCTAAGTGGAGATCATAAATTGCTATATCCAAAAAATGATATAGCAGAAGTACCTTTTTTATTGAGATTGACACATTTACTTGAACAAAGGGGAAGTAATTGGTTCATTCAGCAAGAAAAGCCTTCAGAAGCTGGCTTTTTATTAGATAAACTACCCTTGGGAAAAGAGCTTAATGCAATATTTAAGGAAAAGGCAAGTATCTTAAGGTCAGCAACGGATTTTCAAAGTAGAGTAAATGAAAAATGGGAAGAAGCCAAGAGGAAATTGGTTGAATTTGAGAAAAAACTAAATGAAAGGAAATCTGCCACATATGATTATGTTCTTCGTCCCTTAAGCGAAATAGTAAATGAAATAAATACAATATCTCAATCAATTGATAATTCCGTTCTCAAAACTGAAGAAAAACTAGATTCATTGGTAGCCTTCTTAGGGCAAATCGAGTCTTTATTGTCTTATGCACTTGAAAACAATTCGCTTTTACAAATAAAGTTAAGCAAAGTTGAAAATAAAATTGAGGCATTCGAAAAAAACAGAAACGACTTACAGAAAAAAGAAGGTGTAATTAATGTAAAGAATACAACCAAAGAAAAAATTGAGAGTGATTTAAAAACAATTAAGGATAATATCACATCAGTTTTAGATAGTATCAATTCAAGTAAGGAAGCACAAGAATCTTTGCAGGAACTAAAAAGGTTTTTTACTCGGCAACAGGTAGAATTAACAAATCAGTTAATTGTTAAAAATGAAATAGCAGAAGTTTCCAAATTATTACCAAATACCAAAGAAAAGTTACAACAGATAAGCCACTCCTTAGATACGTTTAAAAAACTCATTGCTCAACACAACGTACTTCGAGAACGTGAAAGAGAACTTCGATTAAAACGAGCGGAGTTATCATCTTTGGAATCTGTAATTGTAGACTGGAAAAAAAGTCAAGAAATTATATCGAATATAGAAGCTGTTGAAATTCCAAAACTCACAGATAGTAAAAACAATTCCGAAAGGTCTTTTAATAAACTTAAAAGTGAATTAGAAATATTAGAAAAGCAGTTTGAGGAAAGCCGGAATAAACTTACTGCTCATAAAAACATGGCCGATGCAATTCAAAGTGCGGTTGGTATGATTGCTGCAAACATTCCGGAAAACCAATCAGATTGTCCGGTTTGCGGTTCTACATATGAGCCGATAGAATTTCATAACAGGATAAATAATGCCCTAAAAGAAGTAAACCCCTTATTAACGGAAGAAATAAATAGGAATAAAGCTATTCAAGAGAAGGTTGAATTGACAAAAAATAAAGTCCAAAAGGCAAGAATTAACTTTATCAAAATTGATGAACAATTAGCAAATGAAAAAGAAAAAATAAAGATTTTTCAAGAAATTATTAATGAAAAGTACCTTCCGAAATTTCCTGATTGTAAGACTCCATTAGAAAGTGAAGTATGGATAAATGGTGAAATAGGAAAGTTAGAAGATGAGTTATTAAAAGTTTTAAATGAAAGAAAAGGATTACAAAAGGAGCCTTCTGGAAATGAAATCGATGAGCTCACTTTAAAAAAAGCACAGGAAGAAAGAAAAGTTGAGTCCTTGGAGCAAAATATCCAAAAATTATCATTAAAGCTGGAAGCTATTAAAGAAGAGCTAAATAAGATTGAGGAAAAGACTAAGACGATAGATATAGAGAAAGTTAATCTTAATATCTCGCAGCAAGAAAAAACGATAGAGGAATTTACCAGAAAATTGCAAAAAGCGCAGCGCAAGCAAGAAACTTTAGAAAAACAACAAGGAGATACCAATAAGGAAATACTTACTGAAAGAGCTTTAATAACACAACTAATTGGACAGCAAAATGAAATACTATCAGAATGGAAAGAAGCTAAATTAGACAGAGAACCTTCTTTAGATACTTTTAATGAAATGAAAAAGTCTATTTTAATTAGGGAAGAAGAATTGAAGGGAAATAAAGACAAATTAAATAAGATAGGTGGAGAGCTAGCTCGCTGGAAAACGGCTGAACGTTTTGAAAAACTAAATGCCGAGATTAAAGATATCTGTGGGGAACTTAGAGAAGATGTTTATTTGGACAATCTAAGAGAACATTCAAAAAGATTTGAGGATAAATATAATTTAATTACAGAAAGGAAGAGCGCTCTAAATGAACTCTTAAACAAGATTAGTAGTGAGGTTAATAATATCCATAAGCAAATAGTCTCAATAAACCCTCAATGGGTTTCATTACTTAAAAAGGTTGTTATAAATCCAAAATTTGTAGATACTACATTAAAAAGTTATCCATATCATAATCAACCACATGCAGAAGTAGAAATACCTCTTCATGAAGGCAAGGTAAAAGTTATGGATGTTGCAAGCGAAGCACAAGCAACAGATTTACAGCTTACTTTAATGCTATCAATGGCTAGTAATTATCAATGGACTCCATGGAAAGCTTTATTGCTTGATGATCCAACACAGCATCATGATCTTGTTCATGCCGCTGGTGTATTTGACTTACTACGTGATTATATTGTTGATCAAGATTTTCAGATAATTCTTGGAACTCACGATTCTGTTCAGGCACGTTTTTTTCAACGTAAGCTTCAGAATGATGGTGTTCCTGTTAAATTGTGGAGTTTAATTGCTGATAGCAAAGGCGTAAAGGCTGAATTAATTTAATAAAGGAATAATGGAAAAAAACACCCAAATCAAATGCCCCAACTGCGGTACTTCCATTGACGTGCAGGATATACTTGCTCATCAGCTGGAAGAAGAAATCAAACAAAAATATCAATCGCAACTGGTGGTTGAAAATAAGAAGTTTGAGCAGGAAAGGGAACATCTACTCAAAGAAAGAGATGAGTTTGAAGAAAAAAAGAAAAAAGAAAACGAGCTCTTTCAGGAGCGTTTGGAAAAACAATTAAAGGAAGGAAAAAGAATCATCGAAGAGCAGCTTAAAGCTAAATTTTTAGAGGAGCATTCGGCACAATTTCAGACGTTACAAAAGGAGCTAAATGAAAAATCAGAGCAAATTAAAGAATTAAATAGAACAAAGGCGGAAATTGAAAAGCTAAAACGGGAAAAAGAAGAAATTAAAGAAACAGTAGAAGCAGCATCTCAGAAGAAACTCAATGAGTTATTATATTCAGAGAAGGATAAGATCAAAAAATCTGAAGAAGAAAAGAATGAAATGCGCTTCAAAGAGCTTCAAAAGCAGTTGGAAGAGCAGAAAAAACTAACAGAAGAGATGAAGCGAAAGCAGGAACAGGGTTCAATGCAATTGCAAGGTGAAGTACAAGAACTGGCCATCGAAGAATGGTTAATGGCACAATTCCCTTTGGATACTATTGAAGAAATCAAGAAAGGTGTTCGTGGTGGCGATTGTATTCAGATTGTGAATACCCGTTCCCGACAAAACTGCGGTAAAATATACTATGAAAGCAAACGTACTAAAGATTTTCAAAGTGGATGGATAGAAAAATTCAAAGCAGACATGAGGGATAAAGGAGCCGGCGTTGGAGTCCTGGTTACGGAAGCTATGCCTACCTCTTTCAATCGAATGGGCATCATGGACGGCGTTTGGATTTGTAGCTTCGAGGAATTCAAGGGAATTTGTACTGTGCTGCGTGAATCGATAATTCAGTTGGACACTGCTATTAGTTCCCAGGAAAACAAAGGGGACAAAATGGTAATGCTTTATGACTTTTTGACAAGCAATGTCTTCCGAATGCAAGTAGAAGCAATAGTAGAAGGCTTTTCATCTATGAAAAGTGCATTGGAAAGTGAAAAACGCTCTATGCAACGCATATGGAAAGAACGAGAAAAACAAATAGATAAAGTAGTCATAAACACCATTGATATGTACGGTTCCATCAAGGGGATTGCCGGAAATGCTATTCAGTCAGTGAAAGCATTGGAACTCATACAAGAGGTACCTACTGAAGAAAACAATGAGGAAGAAAAAGCATTTGAATAATAAGTATACTTAACGTAAACTATCTTATAAAGTTTGGGATAACAATAGTTCCAAACGGACAGACTTTTATAGATATTTTCTAATAAATATTCCGGTTTTTAGTACGGGTTTTAAACCATAGTTAAATACATAACCCAAAAAGAATTCTATATTTGTTATACTCTCTTTCAAAGAAAATGATAAAGACAGTAGAAATAGAAAATTTCAAGAGCATCCATAAAATGGAGATAAGTTTAAAAGAACTTAATGTATTGATTGGCCAGAATGGGGCTGGTAAGAGCAATTTTATAAGCCTTTTTCGATTTCTGGAACGACTTGTTGACCAAAGGTTATCAGAATATATATTTAAATCTGGCGGAATCAATCATTTTTTATTTAATGGAGTTGAATATTCTGATCACATAAAGGTAAAAGTAGAACTAAGCCCTGCGAAAAATCGTTCTAATATATATGAATTTGAAATTGAAGTTGATTCAAGTGGAGAAAAATATCAATTCGGATTAGAAAGAGTCGGATTCTGGAGAAAGAATCAATTTCCATCACCTTATACATCAGTCATTTCCCCTGGTAATCAAGAATCCAATATTAAAAAGAAAAAAGGTGATTCTGGCTACGATGAAAAAATAGCCAAATACGTATATGAGTATTTAAAAGATTTGAAAGTTTTTCATTTTAATGATAGTAGTGAAAACGCTCCATTAAAATTACCACAAGAAATTGATGATGTATACTTTTTTAAAAATGAAGCTGAAAATATTGCTCCATTCTTAATGCATCTATCAACATCTAACCCTTCCACTTATAATAGAATTGTTGAAACTATTCGACTTGTTTACCCTTCATTTAATGATTTCGAACTTAAAGAAAGTCCAACTTCAAAAGGCAAAGTGATATTGAGATGGACAGAAAAAGGTACGGATAATATTTTTACTATTAATCAAATCTCAGATGGTACTTTGCGATTTATCTGCTTAGCTACATTACTCCTACAACCAGGTTCATCCAACGCCGTACCCAAAACAATAATAATGGACGAGCCTGAGTTAGGTTTACATCCTTTTGCAGTTAATATTTTATCAGAATTAATAAAAAAAGCAGCCTTAGAAAGACAAATAATTATTGCTACACAAAGTGTTACACTTGTTAGTCATTTTGAGGTTGAAGACCTGATTATTGTGGAAAGAAACCAAGAAGGAGAAAGCATTTTTTTAAAGAAAACAGTTGAAGATGTTAAAGAATGGCTTGATGATTTTTCTCTTGGTGAATTATGGGAAAACAACTTTTTGGGAGGACGACCATAATGAGCCATATTTTTCTTATTGTTGAAGGTGTTGCTGAAGAGATGTTCTACAAATCTGTATTTGCAGAACATTTTAAAAGAACTCACACTTTTGAGGTGACTGTAATGCCCACAAAAAAGAACGGGCATTCAAGAAAAGAAAAGGGAGGAATGATTACTTATGACTTGTGTCTGACTAATTTAAAAAGGTATTTACATTCCACCGGTCATTGCGATAAGGTTTATTTAATATATGATTACTATGGATTGCATAATTCATTTTTAGATAATTATGAGGGGGATAATTCCTTAAACTCTAAATTAAAGTACATAATTAGCCGGTTGGAAAAATCTGTAAATGACCCAAAATTTAAATTCATTTTGCAAGTTCATGAGTTTGAAGCATTTCTTTTCTCAATGCCTGAAGAAATTGCAGCTCATTTTGGTAAATCCAGACTAATTGATAGATTTAAAGTCATACTCACCAATTTCAATGGTGATCCAGAATTAATTAATAATTCTTCTACAACTGCCCCTTCAAAACGTATTATAGCAATTATTCCAGAATATGCATACGGAAAGATTTCCGATGGAGTGGTTATCTCTGGTAAGATTGGGATTCAAAATATCATGAATAAGTGTAAGAGATTTAAAGAATTCTGCGATAATTTGTAAGACACCGGACCTTCTTACAAACGAAACCCATTTTTTATTATTATGATGAATAAATTGGGTTAAATCTATCCCAACAAGTATCCTGTCTAGAAGTTTATTGAAGGTAGTTTTAAGATAAAAAGACCTTACATTAAATAGTTCAACTTGTTTTAATCTATTTAATATCTGTAAGTCCTAGTCTGACAAAAAAATAAGTGGTTTTTGCAATTCCACCAAGACAAATTTATCATGACGTGACAACTTCGTGCCATCTACCGGGACTCAGCCATCTGGACAACTTTATCGTGACACGGAAATCCTGCCCACTTACCGGGACTTTGCAAAAACGCATGCCAACCCTGACACCCCGCCTAGGGCGGGGCAGGCTCCCGGCAACTCCCCATACCACCGGGCCGTTATAGTTAATGGGCGGGTTATCTGCACGTTAGATAGCTTCTAAACAACTAACTATAACAGAAAAAGCAAGGTCATTCTACTGAGACAATTTATGCTCTTTTACGAGATTTAACACCTTGACAACTACATCTTGACGAGAAAATTTGCATCCGTCTATCAGAATTTTAGCCTAATACTTTAAAATATTTTGCAAATGTTGTCTAATTAGATAACTTTGTAGCCAATTAACAAAATGACAATTTGTGGCTGGACAATTTTTGCGAGACACATTCGTATATAAAAACTACTTCTGGGACTTTTATAACTCTCAGAAAGTAAGTGTTCAAGGCAAAGTTGATTTTGTCATTGGGTTAGTGAGGACACTACGAATCGTCCCTGAGAAATTTCTTAAACACCTCGAAGGGACTGATGGATTGTATGAGATGAGAATCAAAGTTGGGAGTAATATCTTTCGAGTATTCTGCTTCTTTGATGAAGGCAACATGGTAATACTACTTGGTGGATTTCAAAAAAAGAGCGCAAAGACACCACCCAGAGAGATTGCAAATGCAGAAAAATTAAAAAAGGAGTACTATTATGAAAAATCAAAAAAATAAAAATCTCACATCCTGGGACGACCATCTTGATGAGAAATACGGTAAAGCCGGAACCGCTACCCGTGACAAATATGAGCAAGGATTTGAAGCATTTAAACTTGGAGTTCTGATTCAGGAGGCACGTAAAAAAAGGCACCTGACTCAAGAAGAACTTGCACTTAAAGTCGGGACTACTAAAAGCTACATCTCAAGGATAGAAAATGACGCCAGTGATATCAGACTTTCAACTTTGATGCGAATAATCAGTGACGGATTAGGAGGACATTTGAAATTGACTTTGGATCTAAAATAAACACTACTGTTGACAGTATTGCAAACCCTCGGTGACAAATTTCGTATACCATGACAAATTCGTTGCCGTGTGACAGTTTTAAAATTACCACTAACTATACACGGATGGTATGGGTAATTGCCTTCAGCAGCCCGGATAACTTCTCAATCAGCTCAAAAAGTCTATGCGAGAAACCACCTCACAACTTATAAAACTTTGTATACCATGAATACTCCTGCTGCCGAGACAAAGTCAATAGGGCTACTGGCCGACGCTCTGTTGTCATGGTTTTTGCAGCTCCGTTTAGACAGTTTTATCATGACAGGACAATTTCGTACCGTTTATCGGGACTCAGCCATCTTGACAACTTCATCATGACACGAAAACCCTCGTCCATCTACCTGGACTTTGCAAAAACGCATGCCAACCCTGACACAGCCGGCAACTTCCCATACCACCGGGCCGTTATATGTAAGGTGCTAAATCCCAGACAGATAGACAGAGTTGACATTCACCCTACATATAACAGCATAAGAGTAATAATTTCTATAAATGTACCAGGACTCCCAACGCGCAAGCAAGAGTTTGGCAGCCTGCCACCGCGATGACCCACGCTGCTGCCAAACACATGCTTCTTTGCCTACCCGGACTATTCTTCAGTTAACGCCAGCATGGAATAAGGCTTCTTCGGGGGCATAAAAAATTTACAACATATTGGCTAGCACCGTACCATAGCTTTGCTAAAATAGCTGCCGATTTTGTGCATTTCAAGAAAGCAAATTTCTACTTGTTGCTCTATTTTTAAATTATCTTTGCTACATGTATAATAAGAACAAAATAAAATTCTTTAGAAGGTTATTACTTGACTGGTTTGGAACCAACAAGAGAGATTTTCCATGGAGAACGGAAAACATCTCTAATTATCAGGTAATAATAAGCGAGATTTTATTGCAAAGAACTAAGGCCGAGACAGTAGCAAAATATTATAACATCTTTTTTAATAAATTCCCCGACTGGCAAAAACTAACCGAAGCATCAATTTCTGACTTTGAAAAAATATTACATCCACTAGGATTGTATAAGCATCGTGCTCAGAGATTATATAAGATCGCACAAGAGTATAAGACGAAAAATGGGATCCTTCCAAAAAATAAAAACGAACTAAATGATTCAAATCTGTCTACACAATATGTTTCTGGTGCTTATGAATTATTCATTCTGAAACACAGATCTGCGCTGCTTGATATTAATATGTCAAGACTCCTCAGAAGGTTTTTTGATCCAAGAGAATTTAAGGATGTTAGAAATGATAAAGAAATTATTGAGTTAGCACACAATGTGATAAATGTAAAAAGTTGTAAAGAATTAAATTGGGCTATTTTAGATTATGCTGCACTCATTTGTAAAGAACTAAAACCCAAATGCATAGAATGCAAGCTTAGTTCAGACTGTAGATTTTATAAACAGACTAACCAAATACTATTAGATGAACCAGTTGATGAATCACAACTTCATATATCCTATGATCCTGTGATTAGTAAAGATCCTAATAAACCCTTTCAGGTTATTTCGTTATTTTCTGGTTGCGGTGGAATGGACATAGGATTTGAAGGAGAGTTTCTTGTTCACAAAGATTCAATTAACGATGCAATAAACCCTGATTTTATTGAATCTCAAAATGATGACAATTTTGTTAAACTTAGACCTACCAAATTTCAAACTATCTTCGCTAATGATATTCTCCAAGACGCAAGGAACGCATGGGTTAATTATTTTAAAAAGAGAGGTTATTCCCCCGAAATTTACCATGTTGAAAGCATTGTTGATTTAGTTAAAGCCCATAAACTTGGTGCGAAAATATTTCCTGACAAAATTGATGTTGTTACAGGTGGTTTCCCCTGTCAAGATTTTAGTCTTGCTGGTAAACGAAATGGATTCAATTCACACAAGGATCACAAGGGAGACATAATTAAATCTGAACTTGCATCAATCGAAACTCGAGGCCAACTATATATGTGGTTAAAAGAAGTTATTGAAATCACAAAGCCTAACATATTTGTTGCAGAAAATGTAAAAGGACTTGTAAACTTGTCTAATGTTAAAGAAATCATACAAAAGGACTTTTCAACTGCTAATGGTAATGGATATATCGTTTTGAATCCTTTGGTTTTGCATGCGGCAGATTATGGAGTCCCACAATCTAGAGAAAGAGTATTCTTCATTGGGATTAAGAAAGATGCTCTATCAAAGAAAGCTCTTCAAGAATTATCAAAATCAGTTGTTTCTGAAAAGTATAATCCATTTCCCCCGCCAACTCATTCATTCACAAAGTCAGGGAAAAATCTTAAACTTCCAGTTCCGTTAAAGTCCATTTTTAATAACTTACCTGAGCCTGACGATTCTCTGGATCCATCTCAAATGTTTTACTCGAAGGCAAAATTCATGGGAAAGCATTGCCAGGGACAAATCGAAATTAATCTTGACGGAATAGGACCAACGATAAGATCAGAACATCACGGAAATATTGAGTTTAGAAGGCTTTCATTAAAGAATGGAGGCAAAATAGTTCACGAAGTAAGTGAAAGAAAATTGGTTGAAAGAAGACTTACTCCAAGGGAATGTGGCTTAATACAAACATTCCCTCCTGATTATGAGTTCATAATTCAACAATCAAAGGGGAAATTTTTTATAAGCCCATCGGTAGCTTACAAACTAGTTGGAAATGCAGTTCCTCCACTTCTAGCTTATCATGTCGCCAAAAGAATTGAATATTTATGGGATTTGTACTTTAATAAATCAAATAATGGTAGTATCAGTAAACCCGATTCCAGAAAAGAAATTATTCCAATCACTACTAGACAATACAGTGACAACTCTTTTATCTGAATCCAAGGAAAAAGAAAAGGAATATCTCACCCTATTAGGAAATAAACTCGAAAATGTTGTCGCTGACATCTTGATAGACAAGGCAAAAGGGACTGCTTTTGAAAATTCAATTGAACTCATTTCAGGACAAAAATTCCCGGATATAATTGCTAACAAATTCTATGGGATTGAAGTAAAGACTTCAAAACAAAATCATTGGACCACTACAGGAAATTCAGTATTAGAAGGGACTCGAGTTGATGGAATTGATAGAATATTCATGCTTTTCGGGAAAATGGTTTCACCAATTGAATTTAGATGTAGACCATATGAAGATTGTTTATCTGAAGTGGTAGTCACCCATTCTCCGAGATACCTGATTAATATGGAATTAAACGAAGGAGGGACTATCTTCGATAAGCTTGAGATACCATATGATACATTAAGAAAGGAATCAAATCCAATAAAACGTATAACTGATTATTATCGTAAGTTCTTAAAACCAGGAGAAGAGGTTTGGTGGCTAGATCAGGATGATACAAAATCAACTGGTTTGATAATTCAGTTATGGAACAACCTTCCATATCAGACAAGAAAGGAGCATATGTTAAGATCAATGGTTCTCTTTCCAGAGATTTTTAGCAACCGGCCTGATAAATTTAATAGAGCATCAGTTTGGTTAGTAAATTCACATGGGATTGTATGTCCAAATATTAGGGATATTTTTACAGCAGGAGGACAAGGCTCAATATCTTGGAAAGGAAAAGTCTATCATAATATCCCACAGATTCTTATAAAATTGACAAGCTTATTGACTGAGATTAAAAGTATAATTGGAGAATTAAGTTTGGAAGAACTGGGTTTATATTGGAAAATTGATATTTCTAATCCATATCAATCGTGGATTGATTTAGTGACGGAAAATCTGACACATTTAAAACTAAAGATAAATATCCGAGACTACTTGACCGAGACCATTATTGGATAATCTAATTTTAAAGGAGCCCGACTCTACCTGCCGATGAGATTAGTGACTTGGCGACAAAATTTTCATACATCTGGACAGTTTTAAAACTAACCCTACATATAACACGGATGGTATGGGTAATTGGCTCCGCCGAGCTCGGACCGGATAATCATTTCAGTTTGCTTCGCAATGAAGTTGTAGTCGGTCCTCGGTTGCCTTCAGCAGCCCGGACAACTACTCAATCAGCTCGAAAAGTCTATGCGAGAAACCACCTCAGAACTTATTAAACTTTGTGTACCATGACTACTCCTGCTGCCAAGACAAAGTCAATAGGGCTGCTGGCCTTCGCGCAGTTGTCATAGTTTTTGCAACGCCACTTAGACAGTTTTATCATGACGGGACAAATCCGGCCCATCTATCGGGACTTTTGCAAAAACCACGCCACCGCGACGCGGACGGCAACTAAATTATACCACCGGGCCGTCAGACTGTCTAAAAACTTATCTTTTTTGTTGATAACTATGAGGTTATTGATTCTTCAAAAAACTGTGTGTTTTGTATCTTAACTACATGAAATTCATACAAGGACGTAGTAGAAACCAAATCAATCTTTTTCCCGTTTCACTGGACCAATCCATAGACCCTGATAATGAAGTCCGGATAATAGACCTTTTTGTCGATAGCCTTTCTAATAAAGAAAATTCTTAAAGTTGACTATCTCCGTGGCAAGCCAAGGAGTATTTCGCCAACTTTATTTCAGCTGAAAAACTGAAAACCGAATTTTCA
>Ga0307377_10004390_pt1 | contig 15459 bp, 39 predicted proteins | sample TR3MG_FD_202535 | JGI IMG/M metagenome (GOLD analysis project Ga0307377, IMG submission 202535) | Soil microbial communities from Risofladan, Vaasa, Finland - TR-3 | ecosystem: Environmental > Terrestrial > Soil > Coastal area > Acid sulfate soil | place: Finland: Risofladan, Vaasa | collected... | reverse complement strand
AAAAACATATAGTTAGTAATACTATGAAAGGGGGTGAAAAATATGAAGAAAGTAAATAGTGGAATAATAAAATTAAAAGATATTAAACATGTTGAAAATTCAAGAATTAGAGGACAAGATGATGTTTCAGACTTAATGCAAGATATTGAACAGCGAGGGTTACTACAAAATATTGCAGTAAGAATAAAAGATAGTGCGTTAATTTATGGTAATAGAAGAGTTAAAGCTTTTGAAAAACTTGGTTATAATGAAATATCTTGCGATTTTTTTGATGATATAAGTGATGAAGATTTATTAATTATCAATCTTGCAGAGAATTTAAAGAGAAAAAATATTGGCTCAATAGAAATTGGAAGAATATGTGCTATATTGCAAGATAAAAATATGACTAATTCAGAAATTGCTACCAGACTTGGAATTTCAAAAAGTAGAGTAGATTCTTCAGTATCTGCATTTAGAGTTACTTTAAATACACCTTTTGCAAATTTAGTTATTTTTGGAAATAAAGGCCAACATAAAGGAATACCAGAAACATTGATATGGAAAATTCAAAATAGTTTATCTAGAGCAAGACGATTATCTAAAGATGATTGGAATCAATTATTGAGAGCTTTAGAATCTGGAGAGTTAACAGTTGAAAAAATATCTCAATTAAGAAAAATTTTAATATCATCCCCAGAATTGGATATTTCAAAGGCATTAGATGTTTTGACAAAATGTAGAATTTGTCATGTATGGTTTCATTTTGATGAAAAAGAACTTAACACATCCATGAAGAAAGAAAAGTGCTCTACAGAAAATGAATTTATAAAATTAGTAATGAGAAATTACAACAAAAATTTATTATTTTAGGACTTTTATTTATAGTCCTGTTCCTATTCATATTCACAAAAATAGAATGACAAAAGAAAAAATAAAATGTACTTATTGTAAAAGTAATAATTACATAAAAACAGGAAAAAGAAAAACTAAATCACGAAAATATATTCAAAGATACAGATGTTTAAATTGTGACAGAAGATTTATGAATATAGATAAATCTTTTAGAATGCGACATAGTGTAAAAATAATAGATAAAGCTTTAAAATTAAGAAAGACAGGATTATCGTATGGTCAAGTTTCAAAAAAATTAAATATTCCGATTAGTAGACAAAGTGTCATGAGATGGGACAAAAAATTTAACAAATGATAAATAAAAGAACACAATTAACTTGTAAACGATGCGGGCACATTTGGCTATCAAGCATAATCCCAAAGGTGTGCTCAAAGTGCCATCTTAACTGGCGATATGGAAAAAAGGTAAAAATAACAGGAACTAAAAAAAATACTTTAGATTATTTAGATAGTTTAAAAAAACATTATGGTGAAAATGCTACAGTTGAAGATGTTTTAGAAGATATAAAAAGGAGAGAAGTTGAAAAATGATAAAAGATTGCAAATTTTATAGCATAGATGGAAATCATTGCACACATAAAGAAAATAATGATATTAGAACTAAGGGTTCTTATAGTCATAAACGTATACTTAAAAAAAGATGCAATGGCAAGTTTTGTCCACTATTAAAAAGTAAAATAAAAATAATATCAAAATGACACACGGTGCAAGATTAAATAAATTACAATATTTATTACCAATGAATAGAAAAACTAATTTTAAAAAATGTGCAGTATGTGAAAAAGCATTGCATGAAAATAATAAAATAGGATTATGTAGTTTAGATTATTCACAAGAAATGGTATTAAATTATAGATTTCAAGGATTTCAAAAAATGTATAGAGATAAATATCGTCTTAGACAAAAAAATAATATATTGAAAGGAGGTATAAAATAAAATGGAACAAGAACAACCAAAAAGAACTTTTAAAGTAAAAGAGTCATTACGACTAGACGATGGTGCACATGCAGGTGAAATAGTTAGAATTGATTATGTTGATGAACCTTATCAATATGTAGAATTCGTAGTTAAAGTTGATGATAGTGTGTTAGAACTTAACTATGGATGCCCACAGAATTTAAGTGCGAATTCAAAGCTTGGTAGAATGTTTGAATTATTCGGAAAAACTTTAACCGTTAATGAAGAAATAAGTGAAGATGAAATGAAAACTATATTTGTTGGTCAAAAAGTTAAGTTTGTTACAGTTACTGAAAGTGTTAAGAGAGATGGACAACTTAGAGAATACGCAAGAATAGCTTCAGAATCATTAAAACCATCTAATTAAAATTATTCAAAATTTTAATCAACATATTTATTAAATTTTTTATTTTATAAAATTAAACTAAAATGAAACAACCAATAAAAACATACAAATGTGACAGATGTAAAAATATATTTCCTACTTTAAAATTTGACCAATTTAAACAACGATTAATTGATAATAAAAAATATATTAATCGTAAACTAGTTTGCGAACGGTGTTATAATTCAATTAAAAAAAGTAATAGATTAAATGGGTCTTAAAAATAAAACAACATATTTTGGTATTGTTTGTGTATTAATAGTAATCACTATTATGTTAATAGTCGGGTTGTTTATACTTAATAATTTAAAAGAAACTTTAGTTTATCTTGAATGTTGCAATGGAAATACTTGTACAGATACTTATTACACACAAGAAGATAATCTTTGTCATTTAACGATGTGTGAAAATTATCCATTATTTAATAATGGGAATTGTACTTATGAAGGTGTGGGAATAATAATAAATATATCTAATAATTATGCTGCAGATTAATATTAAAAACGTTAATCAACAGAAGTAAATTGTGTTTCTATATTTTTTTGTTTAGGTGCAACATAGGTAACTTTTTTATAAAATAAATATATAGAAGCAATGAAACATAAAATAAATGCTATAAAAATATACATATTCCAACCACTAAAATTATCTTTAACTATTGGAAAAGAAATTATTAATAAAAATGAAAATATACTACCCGACATTAAATAAAGCCATTTATTCATATTATATAATATATTTTAATATTTATAAATGTTACTATTCTTAAAAGTCTCTATTGGGACTTGCACCCAACTCTCTTGTTTACAGGACAAGTATGTCGCTATCTACACCTTATAGACTTATTTTATAAATTTAAAAACACAAACTTTCTCATGATTTTTCCAAGCCCATTCCATCATATATCCTTTGCCACATTCTGAGCATTTGTATCTATTCCTTAGAAGTTTGCAGTTACTATTATGTTGTCCTATTTTATTTTACCTCCACAGATTTAAATTAATCCGTGGCGTAAAAATTCATTGTAACCATAATTAGTTTAAAATTAATATGTTTATAAATTTATTTATTTTATAATCTTAACAATTTTTAAATCACTTCTAAAATATTCTTTCTTAATATTTGATAGATTACTAGTAGCAGTTACATAGTACTTACTTTCAAAATAAACCTTTCCTTCTGAATCTACTATTTGATATATATTTTTTTTAAATATTTTCATTTTGTATATGATTAGGATAAGAATAGGCAGGTAAAGAGGTGAGAAACCTTACCTATTCTTGTTTAACAGGAACACTAGATGTGTTACAAAGTTGAACCTGTCCTCTCTTTTAGTAAGAGCATGATTTTTATTTTTCATTTTTAATATCTATCCCGTTTTTCCAAATTTTCCGTATCGGTAGCATGTAGTAATTTTATATATGCTGGTGCAGATAATCCAGCTATTTTTTGCATATCTTTATTTGTTAAATTTGGAAAATTTACTTTTACATAATCAATTAATCTTCGTAAATTGGTATGTAATTTCATTAGTTTTTTAGTTTCTTCATCTTCTTTTAAATCTATTCCTTGTGCATCTTTATTGGCATAATATGATTTATACTTCATATAAATATCCCAAATTCTTGGCGCTAATTTTTCTAAGCAAGGAACATCAAAACAACCAGCATAATTTTTTAATCTTTTTTCTGCATTTAAAATATCATTTGGTGTTCTTGAAACTATTGATGTTCTTCTTAATATATACTCATATTGTTTTGCATTATCATCATTGTGCCAAGGGTCACTTATATATCTATTTTGGTCTCTTAAACTTATAATACATGATGAATAATTTTCTTTAATTTTTCTATCATACAAATAAATTCTCATTAAAATTCTATCATTTCTAAACGCTGGATTTAATTCTTTAAAATTTGGAAAGCAAACATAAACACTTTTATTTTGCCATCTTTCTGTATCTGACATTCTTACTAATAAAAATTGAAGTTTATTATTCCATTGATATTTATGCAAATTTTTACTTCCTTCATCTATTATCATAGGATGATATTTATCTAAACCATTAAATTTTTGTTTAACATTTTCACTTTCATCTAAGAAACTCATATTATTTTTGAAAGAAAAACCGCAAGTTAATTGTTCATATCTTTTATCCATAGGTTTTAATCTTGGAAGAACCTTTATTATATGTCCATTTTTAGTATCTCTATAAAGTCCAGAATATCGAGTTTGAATTAAGGACAAGAGTAAGATGAAATTGGATTTCCCTGTACCCTTGGTGCCTTCGCAATTGATGTAATAATCGCGATCAAGTTTTAATCTTTTTAAAATTAAATTAGCCAACCAAATAATATTCATTCTTGGATTACCTCTGTCAAAATAAAATTGTTCAACTTTTTTCATAAGGTCATTCATTTCTTCAACACTTATAGTATCATCTGATGTTAGTGAATTAACTTCTGAATAATCTATTTTTTGTTCTGACATTCTAAATCCTTTTCCATATATTTAATTATTATAAATAAAATTAATGTGCATGCCGCAACTACAATTATTGGAATCATAAAATTACTTTTAAATAGTGGGACACAAGTTTCACAACCTTCTCCAAATTTTGAAATATCACAATCATCTATATATTCTGAAGCATAACCAATAGCGCATGTCATTTTCCCTTTTTATGTCTATGAGGTGTTCCACATAGATTTGACATTTTTATTTATATATTTTCTTCATTAATTTAATTATTATTTTTTGCATTAATTCTACTTCCTTTGGTTTTTCTTTTATCATCAGTTTAATATCACAAGTTGCAAAATCTTCAATAACAATTTCTTCTGCTAAACTAAAATGTATTTTTTTCCAATTTTTTCTTGGGCATTTTAGACAATCTTTGTTTTTACATTTATCTTCATATCCGCATTGTATAAAAGTATTATTCATTTTGTATTCGCATTCTTAATTTTTGATTTATAAGGAAATCCTTTATTTTTTTTCTTTTTTTCCTTTGAAGTGTTTCTTTTTTCCATTGTATCTAATTTTTTTATAATTAAAATTGTCCCAAGTGTAATACCAAAATTCCATATATAATTAATAATCCCAAAAAATAATTCCCAATTCATTTATTTCTCCTTTTTTTGTTTTGTTGTTTTCCATTTTAATTTTTAACTTCCCGTAATTGCTAAATCTATCGAGTCATCAAGATTTTCTTTGTAATTTACTCTAATTCCTAAACCAGCTTTTTGAGCTGCTAATAGTGCAACTCGATACAGTGTATCTAATTTTCTTATAAGTTCAAATGGAATTTTTTTATTGGGATTACTTTTTCTAATTTTGTTAAATGAAATAATATCTTGTTTTGTTTCTAACCATTTATCGTCTATTTTTTTCCAAATTCCATCTGGAACAATTGTAGATACTGGAATTAATAAACTATAAATGTGGCTATGATAAACTTCTAAAAAGGTTGGGGACAGTTTATTATTTATTCGTACATACGAACCCAATCGTGAAACTTCAAGTCTTAAATTTGCAATTTCTTGAAATATCCATGTCCACATATCGAACTCACTATGAGTTTTATCTGACACTTTAAACAATGGGCTGTTGATAACTTCTTTAGAAGTATTTTGTGATTCATTATATCTTTCAGTTCTTTTTTGTGCTTGTTTTCTTATAAATGTCATTTTTAAAAAATATTTTTTATAATTTTTTTGTTTAATACAGCATATTCTGTTCCTATGCTTGGAACATCTTTTAATATTATTAAATCATAATTATTTTTTTTAGCATATCTATAGATTAATTTTCCTCTATTAATGGGTGTATCTATTTTTTTACCAAAATCATAAAAACTTTTTTCATCAACATTAATGTTATTTAATAAAGAAATATATAAAATTTTTTTAGGAAATAAAGTTGCAGTTATTTTAGAAGAACTCATCCAAGAGCCTTTATTGCCAAATGAAATAGAATGTGGAATTAATCTATGTTTTTCACTACTAGTTAATTTAAATCCATTTTTTAAAATATTTTGTTTATTTATTTCTGTTGTATAGTGATAGACTATTATTGCCATGTGTAATAATTATAAAATAATAATTATAATATATTTAAATTTAACTATTATTTGTTATTACTCTTCAGTTAAGTGTTATTACTCTTCAGTAACACTAAGTAAAGGTTAATTTTTTAAACTTTATTGTATTAATTTTACTAAGATATTAGATTTATTAAAATAATGTAAAGGAAAATTGAGACAGAAAGTCATACAAAATGACAAGAAACAAATTATTATTTGTTTTAATGCCAATAAATTTTTGTTGACCAACTTTTAAAACAAAATAAATTTTAAAATGGATAAAAAATGGTAAATAATATAGGCTTATTTGTTCCAAAGATAGCAAAGAAACCGTGGGACATATATGAAACGTTTAAAGAACATGGGACTGATAAAACTTCTGTTGATGATTTAACAAACAAGATTTTAAATGTTGCAAACGTTAGAGTTGATATGGCTTGTTGTATAGCATTAATTTATTTAACTGGTTCTAGAATACGTGAAGTGTTACAGTGGAAATATGTAAGTAAATATAGTGAAGAAGCAAAAGCTTTAGGCTTTAATATAATTAAGCAGGGCTTTGAATTACAACAACTATCTTTTTATAAAGATGAAAATGGGAAAATTTGGTGGAATTTTAAAACTATAAATTTAAAACAGAATAGTAAAAAGTCTGAAGGAAATATAGATGCAAGAGAAAGATTTAGACAGATACAAAAAATTAATTACAAAGAAATAAGACTTCCAGCATTTGGAGATTTACCAGATTTTAGAATGATACAATTGTTAGACGTGTTTTTTGATGATGTTTTGCATGTTTATAGAGATGATATTATACAAGTTATGGAAAAGGCTAAACCAGATACTTTTTTTAGTCCATTTAAAGAAAGTTGTTTAACGAATACCCCTTTTATTAAAATGAGACATCCAATAGTATATCATTACATTAAAAATTATTTAGGTATGTCACCGCATAACCTAAGAGAATTAAGGATGCAACATTTATTAAGATATTATAAATTTGAAATTCAAGATTTACAATTGGCAGGTGGCTGGGCTAAATCGTCAAACATGCCCTTGAGATATACTAAAGCTAAAATTAAAAATATGCAAGATAAATTTAATGAAGCAATTAGATTAAATCCAATTTAAAAGATGGACCAATTCAACAAATACACAAAAATAAAAATGTTAGGCGATGAAGAAAACAAAGACATATTTAGTAATCCAGATGATGTAATAGTTATTCAAGAGAAGGTGGACGGAGCTAATTTTCGTTTTATGATAACTAAAGATAAAAAAATAATATTTGGAAGTAGGACTCAGCAATTAACTTCAGACACTGGGGAAGATACTAATATTCAAAAAAACTTTATGAGATGCATTAAACATATACGAGATAAATGGGATGGTGTAGTAGATATTTCCACAAATTTATTTCACTTAATTTTTTATGGAGAAAATATGGTTAAACATACTATTAATTATGATTGGACAATAATACCTCCATATTTAGGATTTGATATTTTTGATATGAGAACTGGAAAATATTTGGACTGGAAAGATGCTAAAAAAATATTTGATAATTTAAGATTAGATTTTGTTCCTATAATAAAAGAATGTGTTGCAAAAGAAATATCTAAAATAGATGATTCAATAGTTCCCATTTCTTCTTTTGCTTCCCAAAGTGCTAATGATAGACAAGCGGAAGGGTTATGTTTTAAAAATTATGATAAACAAATCTTTGCAAAATATGTAAGAGAAAAGTTTAAAGAAAAGAACCGTGAAGTATTTGGTGGAAGTAAGAAATGGGCAAAAACAGATGATGAATATTTTACTGCGGTCTATTGTACAAATGCAAGAATTGATAAATGTATTTTTAAATTAATTGATGATGGTAAAAAATTAGATATGACAATGATGAGTAGTTTATTAAATATGGTTTATAAAGATATTTGGGAAGAACACTGGAATGAAATAGCTTTTAGTAAAAAGAAAATAGATTTATTAAACTTAAAACAATTAATAAGTAAACGATGTTTAGAAATATTAAAACAATCAATAATAAATAACTCACTAAATTAATCCTCTGTGGGGTAATGGTTATAGCCTACTAGCCTCATGAGCTAGAGGACTTGGTTCGATTCCAAGCAGAGGAATAAAAACAAAAATGAATAATCGTCAAAAAATGTACCAAACAAATTCAAAGATAAAAAAACATTTGCTTAAATTGGGATTTATACATATTTATAATTTCCCACACATGCGATTTTCAAAAGATTATGTTTTGGAAGGTCAAGGATTTGACGCACTTGGGTTTAAAGAAAATGATAAACATATTTACTTTTTTCAATTTAAAACAAATTGCAAACCATCTAAAAAGACTTTAGCGGAATATAAATTACTAGAACAAAAATATTATATCAAATGTCTGTGGGTTAATTGTGTAAAGAAAGAGATATTTATAAATTAACAAAAAGGTAACATTTATAAATATTAAAATATATTAAATTATATGTTTACACAAATAGATATTCCAGAAAATTTAAGTAATAAATTAACAATTCTAAAAGGTCAATTAAAATTAAAAACTAAGCAACAAGTAATATTGCATATCATTGAAAATTTTGAATTTAAAGAAAATGAAAATGGTGAAAATAAAAAATAAAAAACAAATTAAAAAAGAACAAGTGTCTGAAGTAGATTTTAAATTAAAATTTGCTAAAGAAAATTTAGAACATAAAAAGACAGTTTATGAAACTTATTTAAGAGCTTGTATAAAATATGAGCCAGCTACTATAGCTTATTCTGCAATAATGGCTGAAGATTTATATCATAATGAATTAATGAGATTGATGGAAAAAGCAAGAAATAAAGATAAAACTTTAATGAATATGATGTTTGGTGAACGTAATACAAAAGAATTATCAGAAATTGAAAGAATACAAGGCGAAGAAGAATATTATGATAGATTAATTAAATTAGTAGAAAATAGAATTTCTATGATGTCTGCAGATATTAAAATGAAAATGGCTAAAGATGCAATAGAAAAAATGAATGCTTGGCTTGGATTATCTAAATATGAGCAAGAATTATCTAAAACTAAAAATTTAAAAAATGAAATTACTAGTAAACAATAGAGGAACAAAGACAGATTTAATTAAAATGTTAGATATAATTAAGCAATTAATACAAGATGGATTCAACAAAGGAAGTGATTGGGTATTAATTGAAGATGAACAAATGATTGCTTAAAATAACAAAATGACAACTAAACAATTTACATTTAAATTAAGAGAGGATGCACCACCACACATTTATATTAATACTATAAAAGATATTATAGAAAAAGATGGTTATTTGCACCCTACTATGAAAAAACTTTTATTATTAATGAAAAAATCTAGAATGCGATATATTATTCTTGGAAAAATTAAAGAAGTTATTGTAGTTAAAGAAGGTTTAAATGTTATTGATAAGGAATATTATTTAATTGAAAGAAGTTTGAATCCTCTAACGGGTTATAGCACTACCTTTATTTCTAAAGATAATATTGCTTTGATAAAGAAAAATGAAAGAGCTTATTATAAAGATATGATTAAATTTTATGAACAACTTGGTTATAATGCTACGGAAGAAAAAGAAATAGATAAAGATACTTTACAAACAATAATTAGAACAATTAAATTTCCCAAAGAGGAAAGATAGAATGCCAATAGAAGAGTTTATTGGTAATTTACAATTTAATGATATAAAGAAAGGAGAAATACTTAGAGTTGCAGATTTTGATAGAGATGATAAAATGACAATTCCAATACGGGCAAGAAAGATGAGAGATTTTGTAAATGATATGTCTAAATTTTATTATGCTGGGAAAATTCCAACAAAAACTGAATTTGAAAAAATATTTAAAAAGCATGAAAAAGAAGTTATTGATGAATCTAATAATTTATTAGACCAATTAGAAAATTCTGAAGATTTGTTTAAAGTTTCAAAAAGAATAAAAGAAAGAAACGGAAAGATAATTTTTGAACTTACTCCAATAAATAAAGATGAAAGAATTAAATTAATTAAAAGTATTGCAACTAAATTAGCTACAAAAGTTAGTAAAGAACAACTTGTTTCAATGTTTGAAGAAGGCATAAGATTAAATACTGACACTCAAGATTTAGAAAAAATAGATAAAGAACTTAATAAAAAAGATGTTAAAATAAAAGAAGATAAAGGTTGTTTCAAATTTGTTGTAGGAAATAAAGATATAATGGTGATGAGATGAAAAATAATAAATTAACTATAAAAGAAAGATTAATTAATAGTTTGTCTTTTGCAAGTACATTTTTTGATAATTTTTATAGAGCTGGATTTATAATGTTATTAGTAATTAATACTTTTTCTTCTATAATATTTTTTGTATATTTGGGTGGTCAAAATTATGATACTGAATTATACCGTATAGCTTTATTTTTAGTAAAGTTTATTTCATATATTTTAATGTTTTGGGTAGTTTCATTATGCTTATCAATTATTTTTAAAGCAATTTCAGATATATTAGTTAAAAAACAAGAAATTAATATTATTAATAAATTAAGGAGTGAAAATAATGGCAGGCTTAAAAGAACGATTTAATAATATTAAGAATTTAAAAAAGGATTGGAAGACTATTCAAAACAATCCATATTCTCATCAAAAATTTATGTTTAATGCTTACAAATGGATAATTATTTTAGTTGGTTGTATGGTAGCATATCAAGTAATAAAAATGATTATTAATTCTCCCTCTTCTGGAAATAACTCAATGTCAATCCTGACGAGAGCTTTTATGGCTCTCGTTGGGGTTATGATAATTTTTAAAATATATGGAATGTATAACACTATGAAAGTTAATCTTACACAATATGAATCTAATCCTACTAAAGTTGATAATTATTTAAATGAAAATAATATAGATACTAATAAAGAAATAGATGATATTTTAAATAAATATGGCAATAAGGAGGCAATAAAATGAGATACAGAACTATTTTTATTTACATAGTTTCGTTTGTAGTTTTAACTTTATCAATTATTCAATGGCAATTTTTATATCCAGATTTTAGTCAATTACTATTTGGTTGTGGCATAGCTTTTTTTATATTAGGCTCTGGATATTTATGGGAATGGATGGATTTAGTAATGAAGCATATCGAAAATTTAAATTATAGAATAGATTCTATAATTTTTCCAATAAAAGAATTGAAAGGAGGTATAAAATAAAATGGGATTATTTTCAAAGGGAAAAGAAATGTCTTTAAAGGAAGAAACTAAAATACAAGATAATTCATCGATGGTTATGACCGATGAAGATGATAAACCAAAAGAAGAACCTAAAAAAGAATATGATGAAGTTTATGAAAAAGAAGATGACCAAGAAGTTGAAGAAGAACTAGACGAAGAATCTGAAGAATATGAAGAAGAAGATAGTGTTGAAGTTAAATGGGTAAAAAAGGCTATTGAATCTGGATATGACGAAAGAAAAATAAAAGGTTTATTAAGAAAACAGAAAAAATCTGAAGAAAAAATACGAGACATGATTGGAATTTTTAAAGAATTATCTGAAGAAGAATCATCTGAAGAAGAATTTCCCGAATTAGAAGAAGAAACTATAGATGATACTACTGACTCTGTAGAAGTAGATGATGAAGCAATTAAAAATATAGATACTAATATTAATCAACAAATTAATAGTATTTTGTCACAATTTGATTTTAGAATAAGTAAAATAGAAAGTTATCTATTCAGGAGTCAGAATGAATTTAGTAACTTATAATATTTTAAAAATAATAGTACTATTTAGTGCATTAGTTTTAGTATTATTTTTTTTAGATTTATTATGGTATAAAATGTTTACAGAACGAGGAAAATGGAAAAAACTGGAATAAATGAAAAAGATTTAGAAATACTTACAGAAATAAATAAGCATAAGTATTGGAGAAGAGTTAGAACTATTAAGTTATGTATTGCAATTGGATTAATTTTAAGCATTTGTTATTTTTCTTATATAAATTACCATTATGCCAATGATATACGTCAATACAGGGCCTCCTATGGACCGCAGTGGTCGTGCTATTTATGTGGTTATGAAAATTTAAGAAGTTGTAATTGTATAACAACTTATAATAAAAATATAAATGAAAGTTTTAAAGAAGATTTGGGGAATAATAATATAAATGCTTGTGGTTTTGTACCACGTCAGAATGAGTTATTAATTCCTAATTTTTCAATTAGTAATTAAGAAATTCTATTTCTTTTTTTTCTTTCTTCCAGATTTTTTCTTTGCCATCGTTTTAAATAGGATTTATTCCTCCTTTATCATAATTACCGTTTACCTTTTTGGTCTGTATAAACTTTCCAGCCTTCTTTAGTTTTAGATACTGTTGCATTTAAACCTTTAGTTCTGTATCTTCTAGCCATTGTTTTTGCTGATGTTTTGTTTTTGCTTTTGTGAACTGCCATTGTATTTTATATCCTCCTTTATCATGAGTTATCTAAACATTTGAAGGCCACTAGTATTAACTGATGCTCTAGACCTTTCCCATCCAGTTGGTCTTTTTGCAGATTTATGTTCTTGATTTAATATTGCTTCATATTGTCTTTGACTAATTATCTTTATAGAATTTATATCAGATTTTCCAGCTAAACTTCCAGCGCCTCTAACATTTCTCATAAAACTAGTAAATTTCATATAAGATACTATTACATAATTATTTAATGCTTTAGAGAATCCTACTTTAACTATATCTCTTGAACCAATGCTTGTATGATATGATAGACTTTTAAAGCCTGCTAATTCTCTTTTTAAACTTCCAATTTCTCTTGTAGAATATCCAAATTCGGAAATTTCACGTATTTTATCTTCTTTCTTAGATTGTTTATTATATAAAGCATTAACTTCCTTTCGTATTGAATCTCTTAGCCAGCTTTCAACATTTGGTTTATATGCTCTATCATTTTTTCTTTTAATATCTAATTCTATTTCTGCAATTTCATGTTTTAATTCTAAAATTTCTTGTTGTGCTTTAATTGATGACATATTAAAACCCACCCCAGCCAAAACCTAATGATTTTTTATACCCTCGTGGCTTATAAAATTCTTCATGCTCAGTTTTAATTGGTCTTTTCTTTTGTATGATTAATTTACTTTGTGGAATTAAATGTTGTTCTTCTGGAAGTCTTGGTGTAGTTGAAGGTCTAAATGCTTCATGAATAACATCACCACTAGCTGAAAATCCCTTTCCTACTCTTTCTAAACCTTTACCTACTGCAACAACTTCTCTTTGAGTTGCTTTTCCAGCAGCAACAATTTCTTTTCTAGCTATTTTAGCAGTTTTTTTAGTTGATTTCCAAATTTTCTTTATTTTATTTTTTGTTGATTTTTTCATTTTCTTAGATTATGTATTTTTTTTCGTATTATAGATATTCTTTTTCCAGTATATTTAGTTGGTGTCATCAAAAAAGAATATTGTAACCCATGCAATTCACTTCTTAATTTTAATAATTTTTCTTTTTTACTAATTTTCATACTTGGAAATTTAGCTTTTTTAGTAAGTTTTGTTATTGATTTTTTCATCGTCTTAAACTCTTTGTTAAGCTAGAAACATTTAAATTTTCTAATAGTCTGGGATTATTTGTAGCATGAGGTAATCGTCTTCTATTTGGTTCATTAACTAATGGTTTATCATAACGTCTTGGGGCATTTTCTGAAAATGAAATCTTTCTTCTATTAGGTTCATTTGTTTGTCTAAACTCTTTAATTTTTTCAAGTGTTAATAATTCTAATTTTGTTCTTTTTATAGATTTGTCTATTTCTTCATTTGTAAATATTCTTTTAAATTCTCGTCTATTTTTTTTCATTTTTTTATGGTATTTTAAATATTAATCTATTTATATATTTTTTTATTAAATTTATTTAAGTAATTTTTTATCCTAATTGCATCATCGTTATCTTTTTTCCATCTGAATTTTTGAGTTGGGTCTTTTAATGCTTTTAGTTTTGCTTTTAATTCTTGTTGTAAAATTCTATAAAGATTATTTTCTATTTTTATGTACTTTATTATGCCTTCTTTTTTACTTAAATCTATAAGCCCAACATCATCTTTTGAATTTTTAATTAAATCTTTTCCTTTAAACATAATTTTAAAAGTTCCATAATGTAATGCTGGTTTAACATAAAATAAATCAGTATTTGGCGCTATTTTTTCTAATTGTCTTTCAATTGCATAAGCATCCTTTTTGGGATTATTAGAAAAAATATCAAAATCATAAGTAGGTCTTCCTCTTATCCCAAGTTGTTTTTTAATTGATTGTGCGCCATAAATTATATTTTTTCTTTTTGCAAATTGTTGCAATTCTAATTCTCTAAACTGTTTAGTTTTATATGTATAAGGTAATATACGTAAATTGTTAGAAACTATCTTCAGAGGGTCTTGAGTGGTCATCTTTAATGGCTCTTTTTATAAGCTCTCACAAATGCAATAGCTTCAGATTTATATATAAATGTTTTATCTAATATTATTCCAATTCTACTATCAACTATTTCTACTTTATAATTACCAAAATATGCTCCAGCACTATAAATTCCTATACTTAACTTTCCTTTTTTCCAATAATCAGGAAGAATTTTTTTCCATTTCATCTTTTCAATTTTCATACTATTCGTTTCTTAAACCATTTAACAAATCCTTTTTGAACCTTTTGTGGAGAAGTATTTATTCTCATAGTTTTAGAAGTATTTAATTTAGAAATTCTTCCACATCTTTTGCATAAATATTCACCTTCTTCATAGTCTTTAATTCCCTGAGTTACTCTTCTACAATATGGGCAATAGTCAGATGTCATTTTTTATTTTCATTTTCTAATTTAATCAAAATCTTTTCATAGCCTTTAATAGTATGTTCAACTGCTTTAATTTCATTTTTCATTATTTCTAATGTTCTTCTTTGTTTTTTTAGTTCTTGAATTATTGTCATCTTCTAATCCTCTCTCTGAAATAAATATTATATAATCTTTGTTCTGGAACTTTAACTTCATCCATTATAGTAAAACCACTTCTTTTTAATGTGTTTTTTGCTTTAGTTAAATTAGAATCTCTTACAACTAATAAAAAAGTAGTTGGTGAAGTTT
>Ga0307377_10004388_pt1 | contig 15460 bp, 17 predicted proteins | sample TR3MG_FD_202535 | JGI IMG/M metagenome (GOLD analysis project Ga0307377, IMG submission 202535) | Soil microbial communities from Risofladan, Vaasa, Finland - TR-3 | ecosystem: Environmental > Terrestrial > Soil > Coastal area > Acid sulfate soil | place: Finland: Risofladan, Vaasa | collected... | reverse complement strand
GCACATGCTGAATCAATCTTCACTGCGACGCAGAGGGAGAGAAAACGTGTCACTAGGCTGTTTCCAAAATTGCAACCTATTTAATATGAATAGCTTTCGCAACTCTGCTGTAGAAGATGAGTCAAGGGCTACTTGGCAGAGGGTGGTGGTGTCGATCTGGAGAGGCCATTCAGATACTCTCGAGGGAATAGCCTCAGCGCGATTTCGCTGAAATTGCGCGATACGAATGTGGCCGTTGAGGTCGCATGGCACGACGTAAAGGCCGTCTTTTTCGTGAAATCGTTTCTCGGCACTCCAAAGAAGAAGCACCTTCGCTTCTACGCGAACGGGCCCGCGGTTGGAGAAATTTGGGCCGAGATCAAGTTCAGGGACAACGAAATCCTCGAGGGCCTGATTGAAAACTCTGTTGAACATTTAGCCGGGGAAGGCTTCATGGTGCGTCCATCAGACGTCGAAGGCAACAACCTGGCGGTGTATGTCAATAAAGCGGCGATCGCTGAATTCAGGGTCCTTGGAGTACGTGCCTCTAGAAAACCAGGTAGCTGAGCTACGACGCACCTCTTGGCTGCGCATAGCTGGCGGCAAGGAGCGAGCGCCTTGATAGTTGCACATCTCCCGGATGAGCGGACGCCACGCGCTGTACACGGCGCGTTTGGAAGTAATTAATGGGATGATCCGCCGCCGGAGAGTCGGCGATACCCCAGAACAACGGGTTAAGATTCGCGCATGAAAGGAATGGCGTCTGGCGGCGTTTAATGCTTCTGATCGTCGGCATCGACAACGAAAGATGATGAAAGTTATTCTTGTCCGAGTTGTCTTCCTTTTGCTTTTAACTTTGGTCGTAGGCTTGAAGGTTGACCCCGTCCAAACCGATTACATTACCTATTGGTGTGCGGGGCATCGGCTTGTACGTATCCAAGACCCTTATAACACTCAGGAAATCGGACAGACAGAACGCGCCTTGGGGGTAGATAGAAAAGAAGTCCTCGTGATGCGTAATCCCCCGTGGGCCCTGTTTGCGACCATACCTATCGCATGGGCAGGGCCGCGTCTTGGATTCCTCATTTGGACGTTCATGATATCTGGCGCGTTATTTTGCTCGCTATACCTGTTTGGCATCAAGGATTGGGTTTTGCCCCTGCTGTTTGCTCCGGTCATGGTTTGTTTTGACCTTGGTCAAACGTCAATATTTCTTTTGCTAGGGTTTGCCCTTTTTCTCTATTTGCATGAGAAACACCCGTTTCTCGCTGGAATTTCTCTTTTACTTGTAATGTTCAAACCGCATCTGTTTATTCTTTTTGGCGTGATACTTATCCTTGACTGCGTGCGGAGGAGAAACGTTTCAATCGTTCTCGGTGCGGCGACGGCTGTGATAATCAGTTCCCTGTTTGCACTTGCTTTTGATCCCCATGTGTTCGCGCACTACATTGCGTCGATTCAGGTGTCTCATCTTGAGATCAGGATCCTCCCAGCACTCCCAACAGTAATCCGTTTCGTGATACATCCACAGTGGGTCTGGATACAGTTCGTGCCGCTCGGAATGGGCCTAGGGTTTGCTGTCTGGTACTACATCCGCAATCGCAACCAATGGAACTGGAGAGAACACGGGATGCCATTGGTTATGGTGGGAGTCCTTACATCACCCTATGAATGGTTGGGGGATGAGGTCCTCTTCGTTCCTGTCTTGATGAAACGCCTTGGGGATCCGGACGTAAGCACAAAGGCAAAGGCGTTCATTATTGCAGTTAATACATTTGTAGTTCTACTGACAACCGTCGTAAATCTAGGCTCAGGCGCCTTCATGTGGACTACCGCTACATGGTGCCTGTGGTATTTGTACAGCGGAAGGGTACGGAACTCTCCTGCGAAGGCAGTGCAGTTAAGTAACCCGTCATAGTGTCCGGCGCACTGGAGAATCGGTACACTGTTTTGACCGGAGCACTTGCCTGAAGCTCGGGCAGCATCTTGCCTTTGACCTGATCCATTGAATGGATGCGCTCTTAGGTTATGGTCCTTCGCAGAGGAAGTGTGCCTTCCTTAGGTGCCCGACTCCCCCCCCGGGATTATTGACAGGAAAAGTATCTCCGAGGGGAGGAAAAGAATTTCACCCCTTTAGACCAACCCGGCAAAAAAGGCTGACTCCGTGCAGCCAGGTGACTACGTCAGCCATCCTCATTACGGCCAAAATGCTGATTTCTTGCTTGAGCTTGCTACGTTTGTGCGTTCATCTTCCCGATTCAGTCAATCTAGTGCGATGCTTTCCCTTTTTCGGATTTGGCTTCCAACGTGCTACATGGCAAGCATCCCGGAGGTCTATGGACCCTAATGAACGGGCTCTTGCAGCAATTGCAGGAAACTTTCAAACCCAAAAGGAGAGAGCAATGAACCTACTGGAACTTATCAAGAAGTTGCACCGTGAAGAGTCCGGCCAGGATCTGGTCGAATACGCGTTGGTACTCGTGGCCATTGGCGGTGGCGTTTTCGCGGTACAGTCATCCCTTTCATCCGCGCTCGGCAGCGCGGTCACCGGTCTGCAAACAAAGATATCAGGCTGGACCGCTTAAGTGTGAAGAACGTGCGGTCCACGCGGTGTGCAATTGCGCGGGAACCTACCAAAGGCCGTTTCCCGCGCGGTTGCGCAGTTCCTCCAGCGTAAGTGAACGTAAGTGAGAGTTCGCATGGATAGAATAATTGCCATTTCGGTCGTCGCAGTAATCGTCGCCATCAGCGCGGCGGTCACTGACGTCCGCGAGCGACGCATTCCAAATAAGCTCACTTATAATGCCGCTATCCTCGGAGTCCTGTTACAGGCCATTTTATTCGGATGGAAAGGACTGTTGTCCGGAGCACTGGGCGGTGTGATTTTCGGCGGCGTTTTTCTGCTGTTCTTCATCGTTCATGCAATGGGAGCCGGCGATGTCAAGCTGGCGATGGCGCTTGGGTGTGTTGTTGGCGCTTCGGCCTCAGTTAAATTGATGTTCGCCACAACGGTTGCGGGTGGAATTCTCGCGGTCATCTACATGGTCCGTGCGAAGCGCGTGGCCAAAACGCTTCGCAATACACTCGACATTCTTGCGTTTCATGCCCGGCTGGGTCTTCAATCCCACCCGACTGTAAACCTCGATAATCCCGATGCGGTTCGCATGCCCTATGGGTTGGCGTTTGCAGCGGGTGCATTCCTTTGGTCCATTCCTGTCTTTTGGTGGAGGTAATATTGTGGACGCTCGCCGACTAGGTCTTGCGCTTGCCGTTGCGGTAGTGCTGTCGCTCGGTGTCACTGGATTGTTCTACGTCCGCTTCAGTCGCCAACAGGCTGCAAACCGCCCGAAGACGGTAAAGGTCATTGCCGCAGCCACAGATATTCAACCCGGTGTGCCGGTGGCCGCAACTTCGCTTAAGCAGATTGACTGGCCGAACATTGCCACAATGCGGGGATTGGTGACCAAACAGGAGGACGTCGCAGGACATGTGCTTACCATGTTCATACCGGCGAATGAGCCGATCTTTCAGCGCGACATTGCTTCGTCCGGCAACTCCGGCCTGTCGGCAAAGATCCCGGATGGCATGCGGGCAGTAGCGGTGAAGACGGACGAACTGAACAACCTGTCTGGTTTTCTATTCCCCGGTTCGCGGGTAGACGTGTTGGCCACCCTTCGTGGTGAGAACAATCAGTCCTACAACCGAACGGTGCTGCAGAACGTGCAGGTACTTTCCGCGGGCGAGAAAATTGTTGCGGACCCAACCGGAAAGCCCGAGAACGTCAAGATCGTCACGCTTCTGGTGACGCCACTGGAATCGCAAAAGCTTTCGTTGGCGATGGAACAAGGCAAGATCCAGCTTGCGCTGCGTAACCGGGGCGATACGCAAAAGGTCGACACCACGACCCTCAGCACCTCTGATCTTGAAGATTTGCCCCAAAAACCTGTCCCGCACCGAACTGTCGGGACGAAAAAGATCGTTAACCGTCAAGCGGTTTCGGTCTATACGGTTGAGACCATCTCCGGCGCGAAGACGAGCGTCACAAAATTTGTTAATGGGAACGCACAGTAGGCCTAATACTATGATGAAGCCAGTCACACTTGGAAGAAGCAGACTGCTGTTGTTGCTTGCCACGGTTGGAGTAAGTTCTGTGCAAGCTCGGGCACAAGCCGTGCCTGCACCGCCCCCTGGCCCTCCGACGGCAATCGCCGAGGAAACTCAAAGTCAAGCGGTTACATCAAACCAAGAGGTTCACCTTCTGGTGGGTCATTCCATCGTGATTCGGACGGACTCGCGTCTGAAGCGCGTTTTGGTCGGCAATCCTGCCGTCTTGACCACGTCAACAACATCTCCCAATGAACTGGTGGTGACGGCCCTCGCGCCAGGCGCCAGCAGTGTTCTCTTGTGGCAGGAAGACGGCAAGTCCCGCATGATTGAAACGTTTGCGGATATCGACGTAACAACCCTGCGCGATGCCCTGAGGCGGTCTTTGCCGAATGAGAACGTCGATGTTGAGGGCGATGGGGACAAGGTCGTTCTGACGGGGATGGTCTCTTCTTCGGCAACGGCAGACCAGATCACCAAGATGGCTGTCCCGTTCGCAAAAGACACGGTGAACTCGCTTCAAGTCGCACCTCCAATCCGCCAGAAAGAAATATTACTCAAGGTGCGTTTCGTCGAGGTGGACCGAACACGGCTCGAGAACTATGGATTCAACCTACTCAGCACCGGAGCAGGGAATACCATCGGGTCGACCACCACGGGGCAGTTTGGCAATATTGGATTGGGAAACCAGAGCGCGGTGACAGGTACTATTGGAGCCGGCAACCAAGGCACCACTTCACAGTTTTCTCTTTCCAGTCTGTTGAACATCTTTTTGTTCCGTCCGGATCTCAATCTGGGTGCGACGATCAGCGACTTGGCGCAGAGGAATATTCTGCAAATTCTAGCCGAGCCGAATCTGCTGGCCGTCAACGGCGTTCCGGCAAAATTTCTTGCCGGTGGCGAACTGCCTTACCCAATTGTCACCGGGGGAGGAGTCGGAACTGTGGGCACGGTTTCGGTTCAGTTCAAGCCATATGGCGTAAAGCTCGAGTTTACCGGGGTCATTGAGAACGACGGCTTTATCCGGCTAACTGTCGCTCCTGAGGTAAGTTCGCTCGATTATACAAACGCTGTGACCATCAGCGGTTTCGTGTTGCCGGCGATCGCTACTCGTCGAGCGGAGACCGTGGTGGAGTTGAAATCAGGACAGAGTTTTGGAATCGCAGGCTTGTTGGATCAACGCGTAACCGCGCAATTGAGCAAGATGCCGGGAATCGCTGATATTCCGGTCCTTGGACTGCTCTTCAAGTCCAAAGCGATGAACAAGACCACCACTGAGCTGATGGTTTGGGTTACGCCTTCGATCGTTGATCCCGCAAACACCGAAGGGGCGCCGCAGGCAACTCCGCTGGAGCCGCCGAAGATGCCTATGGAATACATAGCGCCCTCGGATTTCGACAAGAACCTCCACAAGACTGGAGCTAAGTAAAATGAGCGCATCAAGGTCTTTGTCACTGGACAATGTAAGGCACCTCACGATATCCGGCGTTTGCCTGGACTCGCTGACCTATACGTTGTTGTCTCAGTTTCTCGTGTCCTACCCAGGCGGAGCCGTAACTGGCAATCTCAGCCAGTACATTGGATCCGAACCCGAGGTAAACCGCGCACTTGAAGCTGGGGCCAGTCGTGTCTGTATGGTGGATCTCGACGCAAATCCAGAAGAAGCCAGTCTGATGATTGAGCGCCTGCAGGCCGACTATCCGGACATCTTCATCTTCGCTGTATCTGCATCCTCAGATCCTGAACAGATTATCTCCGCCATGCGCAACGGTTGTACCGATTTCCTGACAAAGCCGATGCGCCATGAGGCGCTGGAGACAGCGCTGCGCAGGGTGGAAATGAAGCAACGTGAACGCAGCCACAAGAAGAAGCGCGGCAAGATCATTTCCCTGATTGGAGCCAAAGGCGGAACGGGTGTCACAACCATTGCGCTGCACCTGTCGCTGAGCCTGGCGCGCGAATCCGGAGAGAAGTGCTTGCTCGTGGATCAGCATCCCGCACTGGGCGACAGTTCGTTCTACCTCGGCACGGGACGCCACAAGTATAGCTTCTACGAATTGGCCGGGAGCATCGAGCGCCTTGACGAAGAATTGCTTCAGGGTTTCCTGCTGCATCATCCTTCAGGGTTGGATCTGCTGGATTCTCCGGAGTCGGTTGACTTCTCTGCATATGCCACTCCTGCGGCAATTGATAAGACAATCTCATTCTTGGCGGAAACATATCAGTACATTGTGATCGATTGTCCACCGGGGTTCTCCGATGCGACATTATCGACATTCTCTCTGTCCGACCAGATTGCCATCGTCCTGACGGCGGAGCTTCCCGCCATACGAAATGCAGTGCGCTACACAGAATACCTGTCGAAGCTTGGCGTGAATCCAACAACCATCAACCTGATTCTGAACCGATACTCAAAGAAGGGGTCGCTGGGAGAAGAGAGAGTTGAGAAGACACTTCGGCATCCGATTGGACTGCGGGTGCCCAACAGCTATTATGACGTGGTTCGATCCATCAACGCCGGAACTCCGATCGAGGCAACGCAGAAGTCAGATTTCGGAGCAGCGATTACTTCGTGGTGTCGAGAGCTTATTTCTGAGCCGACAAGCCAAGTTGCGGCAGCAGGGAAGTCCTCGGGTAGAATGCTGAGCTTTCTCAACGGTTAGACACTGTCGGAGCGTGAACAATTATGGCATTCGCATTCAATGGCGGACTCGAACAAACTGTTTCGTATAAAGGCTTTCTTGGTGCTTCTAACAAATCCTACCAGGAACTCAAGACAAGTCTGCATCGCGATCTTCTGTCCAAGGTTGATCTGGAAAAGCTTACCTCGCTCCAGGACGTTCGCGCGCGTACTCAGGTTCAAAGTGTCATTTACGATCTCATAGGTGCTTCCAGCATTCCGCTGAGTGCGGGAGAAAAGGAACGCCTGTGTCGTGAAGTCTTGCATGAAGTGTTCGGCCTGGGACCACTCGAACCTCTGCTTCAAGACCCCACGATCAGTGACATTTTGGTGAACACGCATCGGCAAGTGTATATCGAGCGTGGTGGCCTGCTTGAATTGACCCATGTTACTTTCAAGGATGCTGCCCATCTGCGCCATATCATCGACAAAATTGTTTCCAATGTGGGCCGCCGGGTAGATGAATCCTCTCCGATGTGCGATGCGCGTCTAGATGACGGATCACGCGTCAACGTAGTAATCCCCCCGCTGGCAGTGGACGGGCCAATCATGTCAATTCGCCGGTTCGGCCGTGTCCCGGTTGGCGTGGATCGACTGCTCGCTTTGCGCTCCATCACACCCCCGATGATGGATTTATTTCAGGGTGCGGTCAAGGCGCGGCTCAACATTATTGTTTCCGGGGGAACGGGCGCCGGCAAAACAACTTTACTTAATTGTCTGTCCAGCTTCATTCCTGCGGGCGAGCGCATCGTCACCATTGAAGACTCTGCTGAATTGCAAATGCAACAGCCTCATGTGGTGCGACTGGAGTGCCGCCCGCCAAACGTCGAGGGGAAGGGCGCGGTTCGCCAGCGAGAGTTGGTCATCAATGCGCTCCGCATGCGACCAGACCGAATCGTGCTTGGTGAAGTTCGTGGCGGCGAGGCGTTGGATATGCTTCAGGCGATGAACACCGGCCACGACGGGTCTCTAACCACTATCCACGCCAATAATCCGCGCGATGCCATTTCGCGCCTGGAGACAATGTCGCTCATGGCGGAGGTTAATTTGCCCGATAAGGCGATCCGCCAGCAGATTGCTTCCGCTGTCTCAATCATTGTTCAGATTGCACGATTGAGCGACGGAACCCGCCGCGTGACGCACGTCTCAGAGGTGATGGGAGTGGCGGACGGAATGGTCTCGCTTCAGGACATCTTCGTCTTCGATCGTCTCGGGGTTTCGTCGAGCGGAAAAATTCTGGGGAGGTTTCGCGCAACGGGGGTGCGACCTGCATTTTGTGAGCGCTTGAAATCCTCGGGCATCAACCTTCCGAACAGTTTATTCGAACATTCGCAGGAAGTGTAGCCATGTCAATTGTCAGCCAGTTCTTTATCGTTATGATCGTTGCCTTCGCGGCTATCTTCTATGTGACGGAGCCCTCGAAGGAAGACAAACTGGTCGATGCGCGGCTAAACGCATTCGATCGGAAGGTTGTTCTCAGCGAAGACGGCGACAAGAACATCCTCCGGCAGGTGATTTTTAGCCGGGTACCTGCTGTCGACAGATTCCTGCGTCGGAATAAACTTGCATTGCATTTGCAGCGGCTTCTGGGGCAGGCCAACGTTAGTTGGACAGTTGGACGGGTGGTATTTGCGACATTACTGTGCGTCAGTTTGGGTGCGCTTCTCGGGAACTGGTGGATCGCACCGGGCCTGCTTGGCTGGCTGCCTGGCATAGTGTTGGGCGCGCTTCCTGTCATTACCCTGGTACAGATGCGCAATAGGCGCTTTCGCCGCTTTGCTGACCTTCTCCCGGAGGCGGTTGATCTCATGTCTCGATGCCTTCGCTCGGGCCAGGCCCTCGCTTCCACCATAGAGATAGTCGCGACTGAAATCCCGGATCCACTGGGAACTGAATTCCAGCGCACTTCTGACGAACAGAGCTTCGGACTGCCCTTTCGCGAGTCCATGCTGAATCTCGTTCTGCGTGTTCCTATTAATGACCTTCAGTTCCTCGTGACTGCCATGTTGGTGCAGAAAGAGACGGGTGGAGACCTGGTGGAGATTCTTGACAAGACCTCCTACCTATTGCGGGAGCGCCTTAGAGTGAAAGGTCAAATGAAGGTCAAAACCTCCCAGGCACGCTTCGGCGGATGGATTATGTGCTTGCTTCCTTTTGCCATTTTCTGCGGTATGAACCTGATCGACCCAGGCTACGGACGGATACTTTTTGATGACCCTTCCGGACGCAAATGGATGACTGTGGCAGCAGTGTTGATGGTGATAGGCATTCTAATGATCCGTAAGATCGTAAACGCAAAGGTGTAGGTGATCAGTCATGATCCTTCTTGTTATCTCGGCCGCGATCACTTCAGTCCTGCTCCTTCTCCTTGTCTACATCTCGGTAGGGGAGAAGTCACCGGTAGACGACCGGCTCATGGAAGTTGCCGCACGCGCCGAAAGCCCGTCCAGTGATTCATTGTTTCGGGATCATCCAACCGGATTGGCCGCTGTTGCTTCGGTGTTTACTAATTTCCTTAAACCGCTTCGCGACTTGATCACTTCCAACGACGAAGAGCTGGCTTATCAGCTATCGCTCGCGGGGTTCAAAGATCCGGCGCATATTGAAGTCTTTGCCAGCGCGAAGATCCTGTTGCCTGTAGCCGGTTTCATTGCTTCCAGTTTTGCCGGATCTAACATGCTCGTCATCGCTATTGTCGCAACAGCAGCAGGTTTCTTTTTACCTGATCTATTTGTAACTCAGTTGATCGCGCGGCGCAGGGCAAAGGTTCGTCTGGCTTTTCCGGATGCGCTCGATCTGTTGGTCATTTGCATGGGGGCTGGACTGGGAATCGATCAAGCGCTGGTACGAGTCGGGGGGGAAATGAAGATGACTTCTCCTGTGCTGGCGGAGGAATTGCAGGTGATCACGCGTGAACAACGTGCGGGGAAACCCCGCCTGGAAGCCTGGCGGGGCATGTCCGAGCGTTTGGATCTCGACTTCGTACGGCAGTTCGTTACGATGCTGGTTCAGACAGAGCGCTTCGGAACGCCCATTGCAAACGCACTCGGCCAGTTTTCCGATACGTTACGCTTGCGTAGAACGCAGGAAGCCGAAGAGATGGCGGCAAAATCGGGCGTGAAACTGCTGTTTCCTCTGGTTTTCTTTATCTTTCCGAGTATCTTTGTTGTGCTGCTCGGACCGGCAATGCTCAACATCGGTAAATTGCTTACTGACTTCGCAAAATAAACTCACCAAGGAGGGGTTCAATGGACTTAACAACAGTCATTCGTATCATTGGGGCCATGATGTTTGTGGTCGCTGTTGCCATCATCGTCGCTCGCCGCAAGCGCATGTCCAAGCAGCGACACAAGGTAGGTTGAGCAATGCACTTGTTCAGTAGGCGTGTCTCCGCGCGCAACATGTCGCGCGGGACAATCCTAGGCGAGCGTATTCGCCTTGCCGAGTCCGCTCTGAGTGGAATTGTTGGCCTGCTCGGAGAACGTAAACTCACGCCCGGCGATGGGCTGTTGATTGTTCCGTCGCAGGGCGTTCACACCTTGGGAATGCAGTTCCCAATCGATGTTTTGATTTTGGATAATGACTGGAAGATCCTCGATATCCGCAAACGGATGAGGCCCTTCTTGATCACACGAATTTACTTCAAGGCCGCGGCCGTGCTGGAGCTTCCACCGGGGACGGTGGAAGATAGCAGCACTTGCATTGGAGATAGCGTCGAGTTTGCTCGTATTCAAGAGACTCGATAAGGAGAGTGGGAAGTTGAAAATGCAAAGACAGGGACGGTCGGGAGACGCTGGAAACAGTTTGATCGAAACTGCCATTATGCTTCCCATTCTGCTTGCGATCGTCTTTAACGCGATTAATCTAGGCTACTTCTGGTTTGTTGGAGTGACGCTGGCGGCAGCGCCAAGGCTCGGGGTCGAATATGTCTCACAGGGGGGCGCCGCACTGGCTACTAACTCCATGCCTTCAACCGCTGCAGTTCAGACGCTCGTGTTTGACAATTTAAACAACGGACTTGGGGCGACATCATCCAATGCAGCCGTGCGGGTCTGCAGCAGCAGCAGCGCCGCTGGCGTCAATTCGACGTCGCATGTTACGGGATGCGACAGTTTCGGCATGGCCTATAGTTTCAGCGCAAACACCGCCGATCCAGAGGCGCCCGTCTTTGCGCTGAATCGTGTAGATGTGGCTTATAAGGTTGTTCCGATGATCAAGGGCGGGGCCTTCAGCGTCGTGCTGCCTTCCAACCTTACCTTTCACCGGCAGGTGTCAATGAGGTCTTTGTATTGATCATGAAGCGCCGAAAACAAAATGACCGGAACGGCGATAGCGGCCAGAGCCTTGTGGAAACCTCTCTCATGCTGGTCGTGATCTTTATGGTTGCATTTTGGATCGTTGAAATGTGCGGGGTGGTGTATACCTACGCCACCATCGCCAATGCCGCAGAGGAGGGTGCCCGCTACGGGATAACCAGTTCTGGTGTGGTTGCCGGCGATTCCCGCATTGTCACTCGAGTAAAGAACTTCGCCGCTACATCGCTGCATAATGTGAGCGCAATCTCCGTCGCTGTGACGCTTCCAGATGGTAGTTCGACCCCGCCAAACAGGGTCAAAGTGACTGTGAGCTACACGTATGTTCCTTGGCTGAATAGTGTGATGAAGAATCCGCTAGTCATGAATGCATACGCGGAAGGGAGAATGGTGGTGCAATAGTATGAAACGATCCCACAACACAGCGCGTCAACTCCCCGGCGAAAGCGGCCAGGCTGCTGTGCTTATACTGCTTCTTCTCTCCGTCTTTCTGTTAGGCTTTTTGGGGTTCGCCACAGATTATTCGCAGGTGTGGGCACACCGTCAATCGGCTCAGTCAGCTGCCGATGCCGCATGCCAGGCGGGTGCCGCCGACCTCTTCCTGGACTATCAGAATGCTTCAGGCACCTCCAATAGCTACGGGCTGAACTTTAGTTGGATTGGGAGTGCTTTCAGCTGTTCATCCGCAGATGCTGGGAACCCTGTCTGCGAATATGCCGCAACCAACGGTTACTCCGGATCCAACGTTAGCGTAACCTTTCCGACTTCGGTCGCTGGAGTGCCCTCCCTGAGTGGGTACGGTACGATCGCAAATCCATACATTCAGGTAACCGTTTCAGACAGCGTACCTCTCACATTTTCTCGCTTTATCCTAAATATGTCGACATTTACGGTGAAGGCCTCAGCCACGTGCGGGATGTCGCCCGTTGCTGTTCCCATTCCCTTGGTCGTGCTTAACAAGACCGCAAGCGGATCGTTTTCATTGAATGGCACCCCAACCGTCTCGATTTACGGAGGCCCGCCACGTTCAATACAGGTGGATTCCAGCAGCGCTACCGCATTCTCCGCGGGCGGTTCGTCGCTCGTGGACCTGCACTTGGCGGGTCCGAGTCTCTCCGGCGCGGATATGGGCGTTTTTGGAAATGAGTCACAGCCATCAGCCACAAACCTTATTCTAGGCACCGGAAAGTGGGTCTCCCCGGCCTTTCCTTACGGAGATCCATGGGCCTTGATCGGCAGCCCATCGGCTCCTGCAAACGCTGGTGCGGTCACTTCAGTCGGATATGGCGTGAATGGCTGCCCTGATCCTGCCGGCTGCGTCGAGTTCTCTGCTGGAAATTACGCCGGATGCAGTTCCAATGGAAATATCAGCAGTGGCGGCAAGGGCTGCCTTGTCATTCCGGTGAAATACACCATCACCTTTGGCAACCGGACCAGCGCGAATAACGCCACAACATTCACGCAGGGAACGGCCATTCGCCCGACCGCGAGCAACGGCGGCAACTTTGTTTATGTAGCAACGGCGACAGGGAAATCCGGCGCCACCGTCCCCGTCTGGCCGCAAACCAGAGACCTCACGGTGACGGACGGTGCGGTGATCTGGAAGAATGTTGGCAATCCAACCAGCAAGCCCAACACCGCGATTTTCGACCCCGGCGTATATTACCTGGATGGAAATGGCATACAGTTGGACTCAAATTCCACCGTTCGTCCCAGCACCGCAACTGGCGATGGATCCTTGGGAACAACTTTCTATTTCAGCCTTGGTGGAACTGATGTTGCGGTGACGTCAAATTCCGGAAAGTACAGCAATTGCACATCGGTTACAAACCCGACATCTTCGAGTCCCTCGGGAAGCCCAAGCAACTGCATCATGGCCTACACCATAGACGGAACCGGAAATTCGGCAACCGGAAATGTTCTCTCGCAGACCTTGAGATGTCCCAGTGGGCCGGTCAATCCCAGCGAGGTTCCTGCAACCGTGAGCGGCAACATACTTCTCGGGCCGTGTACTGGAACCTACGCAGCCGCTTCCTCAAATGGATATCAGTATCGGGGCTTTCTCTTTTTCCAGAATCGCTCTTATTCCGGAACTGCGAATTGGGGTGGTGGCGGCCAATTTCTGCTGGCTGGCTTCATGTACTTCCATGACCCCTCTTATCTTTCAACGCTGAACCTCTCGGGAAACTCTGCTTCGGGAGCGTACACCTTGGGAAATATTGTCGCGGATGAGGTTTCGCTGGGCGGCACTTCGGGAATCAACATGATCCTGAATCCGGCCAGCAGTTACCAAATCCTCAGACCCACGTTGCTGCAATGAGCGCCCGTGTAGCTTTGATAGCCCTCAGGCCGAGAAAGCAAGATTCTCCTCCGCGCCTGATTTCTCGCCGGCTTAACCTTATGAGCGGTTTGTCTTTCGCGCAGCTCAAGCCTAGTTTTCCGGCACGCGGGCTGTTCCATTCTTCGACGATTCACGCGACCATCCTGGGTTTCTGTTTGTTTGGTCCGCTTTTTCAATTGCTGAATGATCCTCCGATTGTCGAGGAGCGCTGGGAGCACATGCGCCTCACACCGCTGGATTCCTCAGTGATGGAGAGGCTTTCCTATCTGGCAGAGAAGTCTTTGAAGCACACCGCCAGGGTATCCGGCGCTTCAGCCCGAAAGTCTCCCAAGGCAAGTTCCTCTCACGGCGCGGCCGGTGTCGCTGCGGCTCCCGTGCAACGCGTGGAGACGCCAACCGTCTCTCAGACTTACTCCGGTCCTCAAGAAGTCGTCTCTATATTGCCTGATTCGACCAACTCGGTTCAGACAATTCGTCGGCCGGACCTCGTGAGTCCTCCGAGGCTAAAGTTTCCTCAGTTGCTCAAACCGATCGTAGTCTTGCCGGCGGAGGTTCCGGCGATTACAGAGGCTAATCCAGTCAACCCAATTGTTGTTCCGGCGAGTACTCTGCGTATCAAAGATCTTGCAGTGGAAAATCCCAAGGTAAAGGTTGCCAGCTCCGCGTCTTTGCCAGCCTTGGAGACTTCGACTCACGCATTGCCGGAGATCAGGTCAACGCAGCAGGTGAGTGATCTACCCGCCGTCATCGTGCTCAATGCCGTCGCAGTGCCGGAAAATGCTCCGTCCAAGGTGCCGGAGGCAGAGTTGTCCGGAAGCTTCGCCGTTCATGCAGGTTCCCTTGCGTCGTCGAATGTGGGCGCAAGCCCTTCCGGAGTATCCACCGCGGCGTCCGCTACGGCGACCACAACAAACAGGCAAGGCGATGGAGAAAAGGGAGGAGCGGCTAACCGGTCTTCAAACACTTCGATCGGTAAGGTGGCGGACAATCTGAATGCTACCGGTATGACACTGTCTAGCAACAATCCAAGCAGCTCGAATACGAATAATTCCAGCCAAGTGAAGGCGACTGCTCCAGCCGGGGGAACAGGTGCTCGCAGCCAGGGGGTGCCGGGCATCACCATTTTAGGAGGAATCAGTCGAGCCGGTGGCAGGGTTGGCGACCGTGCCACTCCGTATTCCGCGGAGGGCATCACCGTGATCTCATCGGGAACCAGTGGCGGCGCAAGTCGGGATTTGGGCGTCTTCGCCCGCAGCGAGACGGTCTATACAGTTTATATTCCAATGGCCGATGCGGGCGGCGGACCAGACTGGTCGATGCAATATGCGATCCTTGGTCACCTGCCATCCGGGAGTGGGATGCTGACTCCACCTGTCGCGGTCAAAAAGGTTCGAGCAATGGTGGCGGGGGGCTCGCCCGGGAACTCCCAAACTCCTATTTTCTTTCCCGCCATCATCTCAGACAATGGAGAGCTGATAGTCAAACCTCTTTCCAAAATGGACGAGCGCGCCCAACAAGCTCTCGACGCGTTGCGCCTTTGGAAATTTCTTCCCGCGCAACTGGATGGAAGGGCAGTGGGAGCCAAGGTTCTTATCGGAGTAGCCACTGTTTCGCGCTAACCAAGGAGCGTTGGATGTTGGTCTCAAACGGTACAGTTTTTGGGTTTTGAGCGAGGTGACTTTAACCCGTATTTCCTTTTGAAAGATAATTCCGAATCTTCAGACCGTCTGAATCGTCAATGTTTATGAGGGTACGAGCACGTTGACAGCGATCTGGAGATACGAACTCAACGGGTGAGAAACAAAACCGGCCTTTTCAGGTTTCCTTCAACTCATCTCTCAAGATTGATTTTCAGGGATCACGAATCACCTCCGACGCCGGCCTGTTCGGGGTTCGAGGGTTGGATGAGAGGCTTGGGTTGAGCCAGCTCATCACCATCAATCTGACCGATGCCCGTCGCGGGAAGAACACGCCACTACCTTTACCGGATATGTTGCGCCAGTCGATCTACAGCCGCCTGGCTGGTGCTGAGAGCTTCAACTT
>Ga0307377_10004387_pt1 | contig 15462 bp, 15 predicted proteins | sample TR3MG_FD_202535 | JGI IMG/M metagenome (GOLD analysis project Ga0307377, IMG submission 202535) | Soil microbial communities from Risofladan, Vaasa, Finland - TR-3 | ecosystem: Environmental > Terrestrial > Soil > Coastal area > Acid sulfate soil | place: Finland: Risofladan, Vaasa | collected... | reverse complement strand
TGAAGAGGCTCTTTCCGGAGGGAACTCCTCAGCCGAGGTAGTTCGCGTCGGCGACACAGTTCGACGTCCCGCGATGCCCTGGTCGGCAAGTGTGGATTCGCTTCTGCTGCACTTGCAGGAAGTTGGATTCGAATGTTCGCCGCGTCCGTTGGGTTATGACGAAACGGGGCGACAAGTGCTCTCGTTCGCCGAAGGGTATATCAGTGATGATCCCTCCGATCTCGACGACGCTCGAATTGTTGAAGTCGGTCGAGTCATCCGTGGATTACACGATGCTTCATCAACGTTCATCCCTCCTCCGGACGCCACTTGGAGCGTCCTCATCGCGCCAGACGACGAGGACTTGATCTGCCACCACGATTTGGCGCCGTGGAATCTCGTGCGCTCGTCCACGCAATTGACGTTCATCGACTGGGATGGTGCCGGACCGGGTTCACGACTCTGGGATCTTGCCTACGCCGCACACGGATTCGTTCCGTTCGCCCCGGAATATTCGATCAGCGACGAAGTAGCCGGTCGAAGGCTTGCCGCGCTGGTCGCAGGTTATGACGTCGACAAGCGTGACCGAGCTCGCCTGGCAGCAATGCTGGGCCCGCGAATCCGATCGATGTACGATCACCTGAAGATGTGCCACGAGAATGGTGTTGAGCCGTGGAGCAGACTCTGGAGCGAAGGGCACGGGTCCGTTTGGCTTTCCCATGCCATCTATGTCGAAGAGAGACAGAGCGTCTGGGTAGAAGCCCTCAACTCCGGGCCCGAACTCGCCGATTGACTCTTGTTCTGCCGTTCCAAGGGCGAGGACCCTCGGATCGCTCATATCGCAGACCCGGGTGCACCACCCACGCGCGGAGTTGGGTACCAGGTGACTGCGGCAATCACATTCGCACCGCGAGCCACTGCCCGGAAGGTGGTCGCCCTATCTGCGAAGTGGCTGCCAGGTGAAACTCCAGCGCGCGGCTACGAATCCGGCCACGCCCCAGATGCCCAGCACAATGAAGGTGCGTAGCGAGAATCCGGTGCCCACGGGAGCCGCCAGAGTGGTTTGCATCGACTGAGCAAGGGGCTCGAGGGGAAGATAGTTCGAAACGTCCACGAGCCACCGGGGCATGAGGCTCGGGGGCAGAAAGACCCCACTCGTGAAGCTCAGCGTGATGGCGACAAACGGGCCGACCGACGAGCCCATCTCGGGCGTGGTGATCAAGCGGGTGATGGCGAGTGCGATCGCGGTGAAACTGAAGACGCCGAGCAGCGTGTAACAGAACATTGCGACAAGGGCTATCAATCGAAGGTGTAGGCCGTACACCAGCGACGCGATGGCCATCATCACGATCACCAGTCCCATTGAGATCAGCACGTTGAAGATGATTTGACCGGCGAGATATGAACCTGGAGGCATTGGCGATGCTCGGAACCGCTTCAACCAACCGGCCTCGCGTGCGCTCACTACGGCGACCATCACTCCCGTGAAGGTGCCCAACATGAGTCCGTACGCGGTGAGACCCCCGGCGTAGAAGGAGGTGGCACTCATTTGGTAGCCAGCCGCGGCGGCGATCTTGCCCTGATGGGCAAAGACCCAACTCAGAATCACCAGGAGGCCCACCGGCATGATCACCCCGAGCAAGACCGTCCGAGCACTGCGCAGGTAGGCCCTCAGGTTGTAGAACGCCTGCGAGAAACTGAGTCTGATGAATCTCATTGGTCGCTCCCTGTGGCGCCGAGGAAGACGTCGTTGAGGGTCGGTCGAATCACTTCCAGTCCGACGAGTGGGGTCCCGGTTGACTGAGACCACTGCAGCAGGCGCAGCAGTACCGCATCCAGCTCGTCACCCAAGAGCGCCATGACCACGTTGTCGTGAAGTACGAAGGTGGTGCCAGCGACGGAACAGAGTGTCGACAACTCGACGTCCGGAGGGATCTCGAAGCGGACGTTCGTTGCACCAACGGCACCGATGAGGGCCGACGAAGTCCCTTCCGCCACAATCTGCCCTTTCGACATGATGGCCAGACGGTCGCACAGCCGCTCCGCCTCTTCCATGTAGTGGGTGGTGAGAACCATTGAAGTGCCCGCCTCACGCAAACCTTCGATGACCAGCCAAAATTCGCGTCGTGCCACGGGGTCGAATCCCGTCGTCGGTTCGTCAAGGAAGAGCAGTGCCGGTCGACCCACAATGCCGAGAGCGACATCGACTCGCCGCTTCTGGCCTCCAGACAGTCGTCCGACTCGCTCGTTGGCCTTGTCCGACAGCCCGACCAACTCAAGGGTCTCGCCCACGTCCCTGGGGTTCGAAAAGAAGCTTGCGAACAGAGTCAGTGTTTCTCGGACGGTGTGAAGCGGGTCAAATTCAGATTCCTGCAATACGAGGTCAATCCGGTCGCGCCAGTGACGATGGCCGTGTCGGGGGTTCTCACCGAGGACGTGAACCGATCCGCCGTCGGGGCTTTGGAAACCCTCCAGCATCTCGATGGTGGTGGTCTTGCCAGCGCCATTCTCGCCCAGTAGGCCGAATATCTCCCCTTCGTAGACACTGAAACTCACGCCATCCACCGCGACCAGTCGCCCAAATCTCCTGGTCAAGTGGTCCACCTCGATGACAGTGTTCACATCAACACCCCGTGGCCAGATCGACGCGAGGTGGAGACAGAAGTCGAACTCGACGTTTTCAACATCCGCACCTCGCGCTTAGGGTCCACCGATGACAATTTCGAAGTTTCGACTCCGCAGAACTGACCTTCGTGATTCTTCAACATCATCGTGTGGCTCACGCACGGGCGATAGGGACGAATGGCCCATTCGTTCCATCCCCGGACCGGGGCCTCCACGAACTCCTCACCCGATTGATCGACGACTCCGCTGGATCGGTGTCGACCAGGAGTCCGATGGCGAGTCACGTTGCGCACTCAACAACGGGACACTGCGCGGAATTCGGCTATCGCTGCGCACTGAAAGGCTCTGCGCCTGAGAAATTCATGCCGACTGCAGGTTCCGTTGGGGGAACCCGGTCAGCGGCCGAGACCGATCGGAGGTTCGTCCGCGTGGCCGTAGGGTCCGATTCGATCCTGCTATCGCGGACTCCGTCGGGTCGACTACCCGGGCAATCGCTCAAAGGTCAACTCTTTGAGTTGACGCCCTTCACACGAAGGTCCGCTCCTACCGTGCAGGAGCCTCCGAGAGCCGGTCATCCGCCTGCCGACGGGCCGCATCCACGAAGTCCCGCATGATCCGCCGCAGTTCAAGCGTCGTCCTGTCAGCGCGGGTGTGTATTTCAGCCGTGACGTCGAGTGGCATCTCGAGCGTTTCGTAGCGCGATTGCAGTGCCAGATCCTCTTCGATGACAGCGACCTCAAAGTCAATCGCTTCTTGCATACGCTCACTCGAACCATCGAGATCGTTGCGCCACAGCGACGAATAGATCCTGACGGTGTCGTCGTCTTCGGGCGCGAGGAAGAAGCCAATGACATTCGATCCCCCGGCATCGAGGAACTCGATTTCGAGCTCCAGATGAAAGGGCGCGGCGTAGCGGTAGGTCAGGCGCCGACGTTGGACGAGCGGTCGTTCGCCAGTGGCGACGCCGGGATCCTCTCGGTTTGCGAATTCGTGTTCGTAAGTGGCGATAAGGCCGTAGCCGTGACGCTCGACTTCGTAGCGGGGGACTTCGCGGGCCTCGCCGGCGCCGAAGGTGTTCTGATGAACGAACGGGAAATGGGCCATGTCGAGAAAATTGTCGGCCAGTAGCCCGGCGTTGGCGCGCGCGCGCAAGACCGGCAGGTCCCCCACCTGAAACTCCTCGACATCCGCGGCCGCCAGGAGAGGCGGCTCGGTGAACGGCTCGTCAATCGCGATGAAGACCATCCCGTGGTCGACCGCAACTTGGGCTGGGCCGGAGAGTCGAGCACGAGAAGGGATGATGGCGTCAACCCCGAGCGCCGGGATCTCCACACAATCGCCGTGCGCGTCAAAGACCCAGCCGTGGTAGCCACAGCGAATGCCGTCGCTTTCACAGGCTCCGAGCGAAAGTGGGGCGCGTCGATGGGGGCACCGGTCCTCGAAGACACGGACGGTGCCAGCGCCGTCGAGCCATGCCACCCACTGCTGTCCGAGCAACTTGAAGGCTTGGGGCCGCGCCGAGACCTCACTACTTCGACAGAGGGGTAGCCAGCCTCGGCGAAGGCTGGGGTCCAGGTTGGTGAGAGTGTCGTCCACGCGCTACAAACTACCCGCCACCTCGGTCTCGATCGATTCCCTACGGGTGCGAGATTGCCCGATTCCGAATCGAGCCCAGACCTTCGATGGAAGTGACGATCTCGTCGCCAGGCTTGAGGAACACCGGTGGCTTGTGACCTTGGCCCACACCGTGGGGGCTACCTGTGAACATGAGGTCTCCGGTGCGCAATTCGCACACTGACGAAACGTACGACACGAGTTCTGCGATGGTGAAGACCATGTCGCTGGTGCTTGAGTCCTGGAATCGGGTCCCGTTCACCTCGCTGGAAATTCGCAAGTCATTCGGATTTGGAATCTCATCGCTCGTGGTGAGCCAGGGGCCGATCGGCGCGAAGTTCTTGAATGACTTGCCGATGGAGAACTGAGCCGGGGATCCCTTCATCTGCAAGGTCCGCTCGGAGTAATCTTCGCCGACGCAGTAGCCAGCCACCACCGAGAGAGCGTCGGCCACGGACACGTCGCGAACTGTTCGGCCAATCACGACCACCATTTCCGCTTCGAAGTCGGTCGTAGGGCCGGGGATTGGCAATTGGTCGTTCGGGCCACAGAGGGCGGACACGAACTTGGTGAAAACCATTGGCTGCTCGGGAATCACTAGTCCCATCTCAGCCGCGTGCTTTCGATAGTTGAGGCCAATCGCAAAGATCTGTTGGGGCGCGGTGACCACCGGACCCAACCGTGGGTCGCCGATCAGTTCGTCAGGCGTGGTGTCGTCGGTCGTGTGCGGCCGGGCCGAGTCGAACCACTTCCGCAGGAGGTCGAGCTGGGCGACACATTTGTCAACTGAGGCTGAGAAAGCTCCGTTGGAGGCCCGGGCAACATCGGTCAGGCCGACGTCGGTCACGATGGTTGCTCGGCCGTCAAGGTTCGCGAGGCGCATGAAGAGTCAATCCTTTGCTGGGGGGAGCCGACATTTGGTCTACCTAGTCTAAACAACCGCTGCATCGGAGATCAGCAGCTCGAAGACGTCAAGTCGCTGAGACTGGACTCGTTCCACGACGGCGACCGCGATTGCACGACGTGGCGCAGCCGAATCCCAGGGCTCCCCGGTAGATTGGTATGTCAGCAACCCCCAGTGAGGTCATCCCCGTGTCAGAACTCTTCAAGCCGCTACGAATCCGCAATCTCGAGTTCGCCAACCGTGTCTGGGTCAGCCCGATGTGCCAATACTCAGCGACCGATGGTGTCGTCGGTGCGTGGCACCGAGTCCACTTAGGGGCATTCGCCACGGGTGGTGCAGGCCTGGTCATGGCCGAGGCCACCGGGGTGGTGCCCAGTGGTCGAATCTCCGTCGGCTGTCCTGGCCTGTGGAATGACGAACAGGTGCGCGCGTGGTCCGAAGTTACGTCGTTCGCCCACGCACAAGGCACTTATATGGGCATCCAACTGGCCCACGCGGGCCGCAAGGGGTCAACCATGCGGCCGTGGGACGATCACCTCACCGCCAACGCCTCCGAAGGTGGTTGGACGGCTCACGCGCCCAGTGCACTCCCATTCGAGGGCTACCCGGTGCCTCGCGAGTTGACGGTGGACGAGATCGACGAGTTGGTGGCGGCCTTCGCGGCGGCGGCGCGTCGGGCAATGGCCGCTGGCTTCGATGTATTGGAGATTCATGCGGCCCATGGGTACTTGCTGCACCAGTTCATGTCGCCTCTTTCCAACCAGCGCGGTGACGAGTACGGCGGGTCGTTCGAGAATCGAGTCCGCTTCACCTTGCGAGTGGTCGAGGCGGTGCGTGGGGTCATGCCTGACGCCATGCCGCTCTTCGTGAGGATCTCAGCGACTGACTATGCGGAAGGTGGTTGGGACCTGGCTCAATCCATTGAGCTCAGCAGATCATTGAAGGATCGCGGCGTGGACTTGGTCGATGTGTCGTCGGGGGGCAACGTTCACGGTGTCCATATCCCGGTGGCGCCGGGTTATCAGGTGGAGTTTGCCGCCGCCATTCGCAGCGAAGTCGGCATCATGACCAACGCGGTGGGGCTGATCACCGAGCCTGAGCAGGCTGAGGAGATCGTGGCGAAGGGCCAGGCCGATGCGGTGATGCTCGCGCGGGCGTTTCTGCGAAATCCCCGATGGGCGCTGCACGCTGCCGAACGGCTTGGGGAGGTCATCCCGTGGCCCCCGCAGTTCGAACGGGCCCGGACTCTCCACCGTTAGGTGAGCTCCGGAGGCTTCCACGGAGGTCAAAGCACCGTCGACACCTTCGGCGGAGGTAGAATCGTGTAACTGAGTTTGGTCTGGCGGCCAACCGGCGCAGCGTCCATTGGGGACGATTGCGCGATGTGAAACACCGAGAGAGGGTGATTCCAACCACTGGTTGGACCCAATATGGAGAAGAAGGATCCCTTCGTCTTACGCCATCTCGCCGACGTCCAACCCGAACTGTGGTGGCTCGACTCGGACCCCTTGGAGCCGGCCCCCCACTCCGCGCTGATCGGTGACATCGGTGCCGATCTGTGCGTCGTCGGCGCCGGATACACGGGTCTGTGGACGGCACTCCTCGCCAAGGAACGCGAACCTACACGTGAGGTGGTCATCGTCGAGCAGTACGAGACCGGAGCGGGCGCTTCGGGCCGCAATGGAGGTTTCTGTTCGGCGTCGCTGACCCACGGCTTCGCCAACGGTATCCGTCGCTACCCCCACGAGATGCCCATCATTGAGCGTCTCGCACGCGAGAATCTTGACGCCATTGAAGAGACGATCCGGCGCTACGACATCGAGTGCGACTTCGAACGCACTGGTGAGTTGCAGGTGGCGGTCGAACCGTGGCAGTTCGAGAATCTCATTGAAGCGGCCCGGCTGCGCAATGAAATGGGCGACCACATCGAGGTACTGAATCGGGAAGAGATTCAGGCCCGGGTGCACTCCCCGTCCTACGTCGGTGCGCTCTACGACCACGACGGGACCGCCCTCGTTGATCCCGCGCGCCTGGTCTGGGGCCTCGAGCGCGCGTGCATCTCCGTCGGGGTCAAGATCTTTGAGAACTCGAAGGTGGAGTGGCTCGAGGACGTGGAGGACGCCGTGCGCGTGCATACGCCTTACGGTGCGGTGACCGCGGCGCGGGTGGCGCTGGGAACCAATGTCTTCCCTTCCCTCGTTCATTCGGTGCGCAAGTACATCGTGCCCGTCTACGACTACGCCATGGTGACTGAGCCATTGACCGACGAGCAGTTGACGAGCATCGGGTGGGGCGGTCGTGAGGGCATTTCTGACTCGGGAAACCAGTTCCACTACTACCGACTGACAAACGACAACTGCATCCTGTGGGGCGGATACGACACCATCTACAACTTCCGTGGCAAAGTGCGTCGAGAATACGAATTCAACGCTGATACCTACGCCACTCTGGCCGCACACTTCCTCGAGACATTTCCACAACTCGCGGGGATCAAGTTCACCCACGCGTGGGGCGGGGCCATCGATACGTGTACGCGATTCTCACCCTTCTGGGGCACGTCACACCACGGCAAGGTGGCCTACGTCCTCGGCTACACCGGTCTCGGAGTAGCTTCCACCAGGTTCGGAGCCGCCACCATGCTGGACCTGCTCGACGGAGTCGAGTCGGACCGGACGAAGTTGATGATGGTGCGAAAGCGACCCATGCCCTTTCCCCCCGAGCCGTTTCGCTGGTTGTTCATCCGGATCACACAAGCCGCGATCAAGCGCGCGGACTCTCACATGGGACGGCGCAATCTGTGGTTGAAACTCCTGGACTATCTGGGTGTCGGCTTCGATTCCTGACGCGGACTCGATTCGTCAGTTCGACATTGTGAACACGACGTTCACCTGAACGTTCACCGACTGGGTACCCGCCTCAATCGGCACGCTCGGCGCACCAGCGGCCGACTTCATCGCTCCAAAAGAGATGGGGGTGATGGGGTTCTCCTGGTCGTTGAGGCTCTTGACGCCCGTGACGTGGGTGCCGGCGGCCTTGGCCAGTTGATCAGCGGCCGCACGGGCGTGGGTCACTGCCCGAGCCCGAGCCAGTGCCAACAGTGCCCTCTCGTCGGAGATCGACAGTGTCACGCCACTCAGCGTGACGCCGTTGCCGGCCGCATGGACCGCGCGGTCGATCGTGGCGCCGGCGGTGGTCAGATCATGGCTGGTCACGTTCAGAGTGTTGTCGACCGCGAAACCACTGGGCGAACCATTGGGGGTGTAGTTCTGATAGAGATTCAATCCCGACGTCTGAATGTCCGCGCGCTTGATGCCATCCTTCAGAAGCGAAGTGATCAACGCTTGAATCTTTGCGCTGTTGGTGTCTAAGGCGTTGCTCGAAGCCGGGGCGACGGTGTGTACCCCGATTTGGAAGTTCATGGTGTCGGGATGCCCCGTCACCGTGGCGGAGCCACTGACCGAGATCGTCGCTGGTGCGCCACTACCGCGATGCCCGATGAGCCATGACGCCGCTAGCAGGCCCACGACCAGCAGGAGGATGACTACGACCATGGGCCGGTCCGTCGCTCGCGCTCGAGAGTCTGGTGCCGGTCGCTCGGAATTGTCGGTGCTCATCAGGTCTCCCACGGTTGTCGTTCGATGCCGCCGCCCCGTCACCGAGGCGGCGCCTTATCCCTGACATCTACTTGTCAGCAGCCGTGCACTAATTTCACGGAAATGTCGACAATGTCGACCACGTTCATCGAATGGGCCGACCGACCTGCCTGCTCGGCTACCCTCACTCGAGGGCAGCCGAGCAGGGTTGAATCCTCAGTCGTCGCTGGACGCGTGAGTATCCATAAGCCCGGCAATCATGTTCACGACCGTCGGGTCGGTCAGTGTCGTGACATCCCCGAGCGATCGATTCTCTGCGACATCGCGCAGGAGTCGACGCATGATCTTTCCGGAGCGGGTCTTCGGCAGGTCCGGGGTCAGGATGATCTGACGGGGCTTCGCGATCGGACTGATGACCTTGGCGACGTGCAGCCGCAACTCCTCGATAACCGGACCGTAGTCCTTGGTCGAATCATCGGCGCTCATCTTCAAGGTGACGAAGGCGACGATGGCTTGGCCGGTGGTCTCGTCGCTGGCTCCCACGACGGCAGCCTCGGCAACCGCTGGGTGTCCCACCAGAGCGTGCTCAACCTCAGTCGTTGATAAGCGGTGGCCCGAGATGTTCATCACGTCGTCTATGCGACCGAGCAGCCAGAGGTCTCCGTCGTCGTCGCGCTTGGCGCCGTCACCCGCGAAGTACTTGCCCGGGAACCGAGTCCAGTAGGTTTCCTTGAACCGTTCGGGATCTCCATAAATGCCGCGGGTCATCGACGGCCATGGATGGGTGATCACAAGGTAGCCACCCTCGCCGTTGCCCACCGAGTCACCATTGTTGTCGACCACATCGACGCCTATACCCGGCAAAGGTCGCATGGCGGCACCCGGCTTCGTCGCGGTGATTCCCGGCAAGGGTGAGACCATGATGGCGCCCGTCTCGGTCTGCCACCAGGTGTCGACAATCGGGCACCGATTCGAACCGATGTGTTCGCGGTACCACATCCAGGCTTCCGGATTGATGGGCTCGCCAACCGTGCCGAGCAGACGCAGAGTGGAGAGGTCGTGGTCCTTGGGAAATTGGTCGCCCCACTTCATGAGCGTGCGGATGGTGGTCGGTGCGGTATAGAGGACCGAGACTTTGTTCTCTTCGATGATCTTCCACCAACGGTCCTTGCCACCCGAATCAGGTAGGCCTTCATACATCACTTGGGTGACGCCGTTGATCAGCGGCGCGTACACGATGTAACTGTGACCGGTGATCCAGCCAATGTCTGCGGCGGTCCAGAGCACGTCAGTTTCGGGCTTGATGTCGAATACGTAGTTGTACGTGGTGGCAACTTGGGTCAAGTAACCACCCGTCGTGTGGAAGATGCCCTTGGGCTTGGCGGTCGTACCCGAGGTATACATGATGAACATCGTGTGCTCGGACGGGAAGTTCTCGTAAGCGTGGACGTCGCTCTGGCGATCAACCGTCTCGTGCCACCAGTGGTCACGACCCTCGACCCAGTTGACGTCACCACTCGTGCGCTTGACTACCAGCACCGCCTTTACGTTGGGGCATGATTCGAGCGCTTCATCGACGGCCGGCTTCAGTGGACTGGCCGAGCCACGGCGGAACGCGCCATCGGCCGTGACGACGAATCGACAGTCGGAGTCAAGGATTCTGCTCGACAGGGCATCGGCCGAGAAACCAGCGAATACGACCGAGTGAACCGCTCCGAGGCGCACAATGGCGAGCATGGCGACCACGGCTTCGGGAATCATCGGCATGTACACCGCGACGCGGTCGCCCGACTTCACACCCAACTCGTCGAGAGCGTTGGCCGCCTGAGCGACCATCTTCTGCAGTTGGGCGTAGGTGATAGTACGCGACTCCCCTTCCGCATCAGCTATCCAGTGGTAGGCGACCTTGTCGCCACGACCGGCTTCGACGTGACGGTCAACGCAGTTGTAGGACGCGTTGAGTGTTCCGTCGCTGAACCATCTGGCGAACGGCAGATCCCACTCGAGAGTGTTGGTCGGACTCTTTGCCCACGTCAGCCGCTCGGCCTGCTGGCGCCACCACGAGACCGGGTCGGCCTCGGCGTCTGCGTAGATAGATGGTTGGGCGTTTGCCTGCTTGGCGAATTCCGGACTTGGAGCGAAACTGCGGGTCTCTTCCAGCCATGCTTCGAGTTTTGCTTCACTCATGGTTATCTCCTGCTCTTGTGTCCTCGGAAGGTTTTCGAAGGATCGTTGTACGAACGTGAATGGTGTGGCGTGAGCCGAGAGTACCCCTCAATCGGCCCAGGATGCCAACAGCGCCCGAGCCTGGTGGCAAGGGCGCTGTTGGCGGTTGGGTCCGGTGGCAAGCCACCAGTGATACGAAGGTTAGCCTCTCGGGCCGAGGGGTAGAACCGTTTTTCCATAAGTTTCGTTAATTACCCCCGCAGCTGACGCGTACCAAGCCAAAGCAGCGGTGATCAGGCCCAGCCAACCACCGATCTTGACCATATTCGCGTGCCCCGCGCCCCAGTTGCCGATCGTCAGGAAGACGAAAGTCACTTCGAGGACCGAAAACACCCCGATAAGTGCCATATTCGTCCTTAGTGAACCAATCCACATGTAGGCGGTGAAGATCGTCCAGGCCAAGAGGTACACGCCCAGTGCACCCTGATTGGCCTTGTCGAGGCCACCATTCCAGTTGATGAAGGCGTACAGCCCCATCCAGAACGCTCCATACGAAGTGAAGGCCAGGGCACCGAAGGTATTCTTGCGGGCGAACTCCCACATTCCGGCGGCGAACTGTGCAAGGCCACCGTAGAAGAGGGCCAAGGAAATCGCCGGCACAATTCCGTGATCACCCCACAGACCTGCATTGAAACTGCTCAAGCAGAAGGTGGTCATGGCAAATCCGGCTAGCCCGAGTGGGCCCGGATCAGCAACTCTCTGTTCAGACATGTAGTTCCCCCCAAAAGTAGGTTTCACATCTCGCCGCCTGTTTGACGGCTCATGACAGATTTAACACCCACAAGGCGGCACTGAGGGGGATTCTCGGTTCAGTTTGGGTACAAAGTCACTTTTGTGGAATGACGTTTTGAAATGCTATTCAAAACACTTGTAAAACAACGCTCCTACGACTGCATCCCGTCGATCGCCCGCCGGAAGGAACGAACGAAGTCCTCGACCCCTTGGGCCCCTGCGCCGTCGAGGATTACTTGGACCAGGGCGGAACCCACAATCACCCCATCACTGAGGCCCGCTGCTTCACGAGCTTGATCGGCGGTGCCGATTCCAATGCCAATGAACGTCGGAACGCTCGAGACCGCCCTAATCGATGCAACCACACGCGCCCCATCGCCAGCGCCGGCGGAACGGCCAGTGACAGCCATGCGAGCTGACGCGTAGGCGAAACCCTGCGTGGCGTCGGCCAGACGGGTGACCCGATCCGGCGTGGTCGAAGGCGCCACGAGGAAGACGGTCGCGACGTCCTGTTCGTCACAGGCCGCGACCCACCCACTCGCCTCCTCCAGCGAGAGATCGGGCACGATGGCCCCACTGATCCCGCTCTCGTGGAGCTTGCCGGCTGAGCGCTCCAGTCCGTAGTGGTGAAAGACGTTGAAATAAGTCATCGCGACCAGAGGGACCCGATCGGTCAACCGCTCGAGGTCGGCGCAGATCGAATCGAGGGTGGTACCTGCCTCAAGTGCTCGCAGGGCAGCCTCTTGGATCACGACACCATCCATCATCGGATCCGAAAACGGAATGCCAATCTCAACGGCGTCCGCGCCGGCGTGCATTGCCGCCTGCACGTGGTCGGTCCAGTCCGGAGTGACGCCACCCATGAAATAGGGCACGAGGGCCTTGCGTCCAGAGTCGCGTATTGAACGCAGGTAGATCTCGAGGCTCTTCACGACTCACCTCGCAGCATTGCGCGGACCTGGGCGACGTCCTTGTCGCCACGGCCCGACAGATTCAACAGCACCGACGAGCCCGTGGGTATCGACCGTCCGGCCTCTTGAATCAGCCACGCCACCGCGTGAGCGGTTTCGAGAGCGGGAATGATTCCCTCCAATTCACTGAGGACCTTCAATGCATCGAGCACATCCTGGTCGGCAATGGCCACGTATTCCGCGCGTCCAATCTCAGCGAGGTGAGCGTGCTCCGGCCCGATGCCCGGGTAGTCGAGGCCCGCCGAGATCGAGTGGGCCTCCTCAATCTGACCGAATTCATCCTGCATGAGCAGAGAGCGCATGCCGTGAAGGACGCCGGGAGATCCCTTGCCGACGGCCGAACCCCCGGCTGCTTCAACGCCGATCAGCCTCGCCGACGTGTTCGCGAAACCGGCAAACACGCCGGCCGCGTTTGATCCGCCACCCACGCAGGCGATGACTGCATCGGGTGACCCGACGCCGAGTTCGTCCAACTGCCGTGCCGCTTCGTGCCCGATGACGCTCTGGAGCTCACGAACCATCCAGGGGAACGGGTGGGGCCCCATAACCGAACCAATGCAGTAGTGGGTGTCCTCTACACAGGTCACCCACTCGCGCATGGCCTCGTTCACGGCGTCTTTCAGTGTCCGGCTGCCCGAAGTCACCGGCACCACGGTGGCCCCCAGGAGTTCCATTCGAAAGACATTGAGTTCCTGGCGGCGAGTGTCCACCTCGCCCATGTAGACCGTGCATTCGAGACCGAGACGAGCCGCTGCAGTGGCCGTGGCGACGCCATGCTGGCCGGCACCGGTCTCAGCGATCACCCGGTGCTTACCCATGCGTCGCGTCAGCAGGGTTTGACCGATGACGTTGTTGATCTTGTGCGAACCCGTGTGAGCCAAGTCTTCGCGCTTGGCAAACACCTGCAGGCCAAGCCGCTCGGACAAGCGGTGCAGCGGCGTGACTGGCGTCGGTCGGCCAGCGAACTCGCGTAGGACCTGGTGGTACTCCCCGACGAAGGAGGGATCCGCCCACGCCGCGCTAAAGGCCGCTTCGAGCTCGAGGCAGGCCGGCATGAGGGCCTCGGGTACGAAACGCCCACCAAAACTGCCAAAGCGTCCTCGATCGTCCGGGCTAACCATATAGACGGTCGGATCGGTCACGTGGTTCCTTTCACTTCTCGAATCCCAAACGGGCGTTCTCGACAAAACGTGCCACCAGCGTAGGGTCTTTAACACCCGCTGAGGATTCCACTCCGCTCGCGCAGTCGACCCCCCAAGGGTGGACGGTGCGAATCGTGTCAATCACGTTGTCCGGTGCGAGTCCGCCCGCCGCTATGAGCGGCCGCGCGAAGTGTCGTTTCTCGAGCAGCGACCAAGAGTGCGTCTCGCCACTGCCGGGCGTGGGGCTGTCGACCAGTACCGCGTCTACGGTGCGCTCGTCAAACGTCGTGAACTCGTGGCTGCCGATGGCAAGCGCCTTCACGACAAATCGGTGGTCACGCCGAAGCGAAGCGCAGAGCGCTTCACTGAGGTGGCCGTGGATCTGGACGATGTCAGGATCGACCTGCTCAACACATTCCGTGATGAACTCCTCGGAGTTGTTCCGAAACACCAGGGCACGGAGAATTGCGCCGCGCGTCGCGTCGGCGATCGACTTGGCGAGGTCGAGTGATACCTGGCGCGAGGACTCGGCCACTATCAGCCCGAGCGCATCGGCCCCCGCGGTAACGATGAACTCGGCGTCGGTCAAGCTGGTTACGCCACAGATCTTGATGAAGTGATCGAGAGAAAACTCAGGCACGCGAGACCTTCGCCACGCTGGCGAATGAACGCACCGTCGCTTCAATATCGTCTGCGGTGACGAAGGTCTCGCCAACCAAGACCGCGTCGAATCCAGCGAGAGCGGCGCGCTCGATGTCGGCTGCGCTGCGCAGTCCTGATTCGCACACGGCCACGATGTCGTGCGGCAATTCGTCGATGACCGTGGCGGCGTGATCGGGATCGACCTCGAAAGTGCGCAAGTTGCGCTGGTTGACGCCGATCAAGCGGGCCCCGAACTCCACGGCCCGACGAGCTTCGGCGCGGTCATGCACTTCGACGAGAGCGTCCAATCCGACGACTCCCGCCAGTTCGAGCAGCGACGCCAGCTCATCGCTGTCGAGGGCGGCCACGATCAGCAAGACGGCGCTCGCGCCCATCTCGGCGGCGTCCAGGACGTCGTTGGCACTCACCGTGAAGTCCTTGCGCAACACGGGTACTGACACTGACGCCACCACAGCTCGGAGGTCTGCGGCCGAGCCGGCGAAGAACTGTTCATCCGTGAGTACCGATATCGCCCGCGCGCCCGCCAATTGGTACAGGGCGGCCAGCTTCGCCGCGTCCAAATCATGGTCGAGCCACCCCTTGCTCGGTGATCTCCGTTTCACTTCCGCGATCACGGCAACATTGCCTTGTTCAGTGTCGCTCAGGGCTTCGTACAGGGAAGGCCCTGCGTAGCGGACGGTGTCGAGTCGCGAACGCCAGTCTCGGGTGTCGCTTGCGGCCCGGGCACGATGGTGAGCGAGGATCTCGTCGAGGTACGTGGGCGCCATTTCAAAATCGTACTGGTCTCGACCCGCGGCCCGGTACGACTAACTTGTCCAGATGGCAACGCTGCGGACCCGGCTACCACGGTGATCACTTCCTTCTCGCTCGACGTCCTCAATCCGCTGGTGCGCGGCTCCAACCTCGAACGAGACGAGGCTCGCGAAGCGCTGACCGCGATCCTCACGGGCGAGGTCGAGGGCGTATTGATCGCGAGCTTCATGACGGCACTCACTGCGAAGGGAGAGACCGCT
>Ga0307377_10004384_pt1 | contig 15468 bp, 15 predicted proteins | sample TR3MG_FD_202535 | JGI IMG/M metagenome (GOLD analysis project Ga0307377, IMG submission 202535) | Soil microbial communities from Risofladan, Vaasa, Finland - TR-3 | ecosystem: Environmental > Terrestrial > Soil > Coastal area > Acid sulfate soil | place: Finland: Risofladan, Vaasa | collected... | reverse complement strand
GACCGACCATATGCCGCCCGAAGCACAGGCGTGGCAAATGCAGGACACACAGTGGTGTTTGAAATCGGCCTTGCAGATTGGACCAGCCTGCCATGCACTGGTGCACGCCCTGTTCGGCGACCATGTCTTGATCAAGATGCGCGCTGTACAGGGCGTGCTGCGGCTCAAACAGAAATACGGCGAGGCCAGATTGGAAGCGGCCTGCCAGCGCGCCAATCATTACGGCACGCCGAGCTACAAGGTGGTCAAAACCATCCTGGAGAAGGGACTGGATCAGCTCGCGCCGCTCGCAGCCTTCGATGCACTTGCCACCACATACACCCAAGGCGGCCGATTCTGCCGCGACACCCAAACCATTCTTCAATGAGGCCGACCATGCATCCAATTCCCGAACTGACACCCCTGCTCAAACAACTGCGCCTGTCCGGCATTCTTGACTCACTCGAAGCCCGCAACCGCGAAGCCATCGACCGCAAGCTGGCCTATACCGATTTCCTCAGCCTGTTGATTCATGACGAAGTCGCCCGGCGGGAGCAAAAGAAACTGGATATGCGATTGCGCCGTGCCAGCTTCCGCAACCAAAAAACACTGGAAGGATTCGACTTCGACCGGCTCCCCAATCTGAACCGCACGGCAGTCCATGATCTGGCGACCTGCCGTTTCATCGAGGAGAAAGTCGCCGTACTGATTGTGGGTCCGTGCGGCACCGGCAAAAGTCACCTGGCGCAGTCGCTGGGTCATGCGGCTGCACGCCAGGGCTATGACGTGCTGTTCATCACGCAAACCCAGCTCCTGGGCAGCTTGCGCTCAGCGCAGGCGACCGGCAATTATGCGCGGCGATTTAAATCGCTGGTCAAAGTGCCACTACTGATCATTGACGATTTCGGACTCAAACCCTTGCGTTCACCTGAAGAGGAAGACTTCCATGACTTGATCGCCGAACGCTACGAGCGTGCCGCAACCATTCTGACAAGCAATCTCGACTTCGATGAATGGGGTGAAGCATTCGCCGCAAATAAAATGATCGGCGCAGCGACACTGGATCGATTGCGCCACGGCGCGTATCGCGTGGTTCTGGATGGGGAGAGTTACCGCGACCCGAAGCCCATGCCGGAAAGGTCAAAACCGCCGACAGGGAAAGGAGGCAAACCTACTCAAGCCTAAGACAGCTACACCAGCAGCAAAACAAGGTGAAAAATGCGATTGCAAAAACAGCTTAATTCACGCATTCTTTACCCCCAGTTTGAGCCCCTGATTTGGCACTTCAAAGTGGCGCCATTACGGCGGAAATCAGTGGCGCCTTAATGCCGAAGAGTGACAGAAGTAAGGTAAAAGTGATTGTTTCTCAGATTTCCCTGCGTAAGCCGAATAATTGCAACGGTCATTTATAAGTTTCCAATTAATTCAAAAGTGGTTCAGAGGATATGCTTTTTGTCATTTCAGTTGTGCAAATTCCCCTAACAAACGCATCCCCATGTAGACATGGATGAATTAAAACCAGCGAAGCGTCATTATTGCCGAGCGGACTTCTGGACGCATTATCCAAGCTTCGCTTCCATCACTTCGAGTCTCGATAAAACCAACCCACATCATCAAATCTTCTGGACGAATGCCATTAAAATACGCCGTCAGGTTTTTCCCAATCTGGCTGCAAGAATAGATGGTGTCCCCATGCACTCGATTCCCCTTGTCACGGGTCACTGATACTCCGCGTTTACTTGCGTAGAGTTCGCCCAAGTCGGCTTTCTCTTTGGGTTTTAACTGGATTGATTCAAGAGCTTTCACAAAACTCTGTATATCCATCAGGTGATCGATAAAATCTTTCATGGTGGTGGGTCCTTAAGTAAGGTTTAACGACGATTTTTACCAAAAGTCGTCGTATTCAAATTCTGCAGTTAATCCTGACAATTTTCACACCTGATATCGGAGCCGTATAGTACGATGTTGTTGAAGATAATTGCTGCTTTGTGCGTAATTGGAATTTCGACAGTGGTAATTCAACGAGAAACCAAGAGACTGCGCGCTTTTGCGCAGAACCTCTTGACCAACATGTAATGTTTCAATGTCGATGCTTTTCCATGAGTTCTACACATAGCTTTTTAATTTCTCTGACGTAATTCTATGAGAAATCTACATTATCAGAAGAGCGAAAAGCACAATTAGAATCATTACCCAGTTGGGAGTGGATACTTAAGTGAGGGCATGATCACCTCCTTTGATATGGTTGGATTTTCCACCGATCTCAAGACGTTGAGACAGCGCTTCGATCAGGTCATTGCCCGCATCGACCAGCGCATAAAAGAACTGATCGAGGCAAGTCCTGAACGCAAAGAACATGTCACCCACTTGCGCACAATCACCGGTGTCGGGCCAGTCGTCAGTGCTGCACTGGTCAACACCCTGGAGCGTATGCCCTTGAAGAACACAGATGCCTTCGTCGCATTCACCGGCCTGGATCCCCGGCCGGATGACTCGGGGAAACATCAAGGCAAACGGCGTCTGTCCAAACGCGGTCCCTCTGAATTGCGTCGGTTACTTTATTTGGCGGCGATGTCGGCCAAGAAGACAAAAGCCTGGAAGCCGCTCTTCGAGCATTACCGTGCAAAGGGTCTATCCACTACTGCGTGTTTCGTCATTCTGGCTCGGCGCATCGCACGCACTGCCTAGTCGATGTACACTTACAAAACCGAATTCGATCCTGGACGACTCACAAAAGGCTTGAACCATAGAATCTTCCGACACATAGTGATCATTGGCGACCGGCAGTTTGGAGGCATCTAGCTCGCAAGGATGAACTTGACCTTCGTGCTAGAAGCCGCAATTCACATACCATGAAGTTCTAAACGACCATGAAGGCATCTCAGATTGCAAGCACTTGTTGCCCCGGTATCGAGCCTAAAGGCTCCCCCCTTAAGGCATCTAATACAGCTGCCGCAACTGAATACGCAAGTTGGCATGGCACGGCATTACCAATCTGCGTGTACTGAGAAGACGTTGGCCCAGCGAATTTGTATTCGCTGGGGAATGTTTGTAGTGCTACAGCCTCCCTCAGCGTAATTCGTCTAAGGCTGCTTGGTGCATCATTCGCCCCCAAGACGCCTCCGCCTTCACACAGACGTTGGTGATACCACTCCACCCAGCTTGGCTCCCCTTCAAATACATGCGCCTCGTCCACTATTGGAGTCTTGTTTCCACCCATGCTTGCAGGAAGTGTGCATGAAACACCGTCTGCATTTAAGGGGCGTCCAAGTCCATTGAAGAGCATTCCCGCATAGGGTGACTTTCTCATTACAGGTCGTTCAGCAAGGGTGATTCGAGCCTTGCAGGTAAGTGGATTCTGTTCAGTACCTGCAGGCCCAATAGCATTCAGAATTGACCTTACTGAAGGCGGCTGTCGCTTGTACTTATCGAAGCGGCATTGATCGAATATGACCCCACTACTCTTCTTAAATCCGATAAAGAAGACTCGTTCCCTTGACTGCGGAACACCGAATTCCTTTGCGTTCAATAGATGAAACTGCGCTTCATAACCCATTTTTGTTGCACGCCTAACTAGCTCCTCTCGAACATGAGAAAACTTTGAGAGTTTTGCAAGAGCTCTGACATTCTCCATAACAAAAACCTCGGGTGAAAGTCGCTCGACAACGTCAATGAACGAATAGACTAGTTGGCTTCTTTCATCTTCTAAGTCCATTTTTCCAGCCACCGAAAACCCTTGGCATGGCGGCCCTCCGAAGACGCAAAAAATGTCATCCCCTCGAGGAAGCTCGCTCATAAGGCCTTTTAAATCCCCATGATGCATAACACCGTTAGGATGATTGCTTGCATAAGTCGCAGCAGCGTGAGGCATTAACTCGTTAGCCCAAACAACTTGGAATCCGGCTTGTTGAAAGCCTACGTCCATGCCCCCAGCACCGGTAAATAGAGATACAGATTTCATTGGTTGTTTACAAATATGATGTATGCGATTTTCGCATATTTAAGATATTACAGGAAGATAGCTTTACATGACTAACAAAAGATTTTCCACGATACACGACGCCCGCTACAAAAGGTTAGTCGAAATGCTGGTTCAACACAGGGTTAAGGCTGGCATTTCGCAGTCAAAGCTCGCCGAAAAACTGGGGATTTCGCAACCTGACGTATCCAAAATCGAGCACTTTGTTCGACGAATAGATGTTTTGGAGTTCTTCGATTGGGTCATTGTACTCGCTGATCTTTCAGGTTCCGAACCCAAGGGCATTCTTAGTGACATATACCTCTGTACGTCTCGACCATTCAACGGCGAAAACAAAGCTTGAATCATCACTAGTTAGCGCTAGATTATTGACCAGACCAAATTCACGCTATCGCACTCAAGTCGAGAGTGTCATATTAGGCTCTCATCTTACATACAGGTACATCCTGATAACTAACCTGCTGGCAAAAGCAGTCAATGGGCAGGTGAATGCCTTGGCCCTCCAAAGTGGAGCGGACTTTAATTGGGCGTTCGACTCTCGGTCTCTATGCCACGATGTTATTGTACCTTTCGAACGGGAATTCCTGCAGGGCAGGTTGGGAAGATCCAACGAGCCATATCTCAATAAACCTGCACGGCACAAAGCCCTTTCCACAGACAATGCCGTTCGAAAGGGTAATGACAGACGGATATTGGATACGTGCATTTCTATCTTGTCGAGCTGCAGCTCTCAAGAAGCTGAAGAAGCCCTTGTAGATGCACTGTACTTTACGCTGAATCGCCCTTCGATCGGGGACAGCGTTGTAAATGCTGCGGGAGATACGTCTACGCATGAAACCGTCGAGAACTTCTCGGGCTTGATGCTTAGAACCTCTAACGACGGTGAGGGCTGTGCTTTGCTGACGGGGCTGGCCTTCCATCTTCTTTCGTATTCCTTGGCTGACACTTTGGATATCCGCGTCCACCCAGTTAATCAGTCGGGTGCGTCGTCTAGGGAAGTACTCGACGTAGATGTGTATGTGGATGAACAACTACGTTATACCGCCGAGGTAAAGGATAAACCCTTCATGAGTGCAGACGTAGATCATGCAGCGAACAAAGTGCAACAAGCCGGTCATGCTGCAATGTTTTTCGTTGTAGGACCTTCGGCTTCTTCAGGTCTTTCAGCGTCAGACTTCGACGAAATAGGCAGGAACCACGGGGTTAGCATCACTGTGGTTACAGTTAAATCATTGTTGCTTGTTGCTCTTGGCCTCTGCACAGAAGTTGTGGATCATGAATCTGTGTGGCGCACGATTGCCCAGATTTCTACAGCCGCGCGATTCAAACAGACAACTAACGAATACATTCAGCGCGCGGCCGCAGAAGCCGGACTTATCGAGTAGGGGCTGTCGATGTTATTTTTCCTAGGGTGTTGCGGGGGTATTAAGACATCAACGCCAACGGGCATCGGCCTATAATTCCCTCTGGTGACTGGCGGACACGGATTAATCTGCAACCAAGGTAGGCAATAATTGGCTGTCGTTTCCATAAATTTCGATCTTGAGATCAAAATACTTCGTTACTTGTTCCCGTGGTCCTATAATTTGCTCTTGCTAAGAATATTCTTTAGAGGACGCAATGCGGTTTTTATCCGATGGTGCTGATATTCCGGACGAATTGATACGTGCAGTGACTGATGGCGATGCTGTCTTCTTGTGCGGTGCAGGTGTATCCAAGAAAGCCGGATTGCCGTTGTTCGATGAACTGACGGAACAGATATACCAAGATCTAGGTGAATCTTGGGACAACGAGCCGGCTGAGCGAGTAGCTTTCAAGCTTGGAGAGTATGACCGGGTTCTGCGCTCCCTAGAGAAAAGAACACATCGACCTGGCACGCAATCTTACGTCCGAATTGCCGTGACAAAATTGCTTTCGGTCCAGAACGATGTTTCCGTTAAGGATCATTCCGCGCTACTTCAGCTTTCTAGGGATGCAGACGGGCGCCCAAAACTACTAACAACCAATTTCGACACCCTGTTCGAGCGTGCGGCTCATGCCGCTAACCTCGAAGTGCCGAGCCATGCTGCCAAGTCCATTCCAAAACCAGGAGGGGCTCGTGATTACGGTATCCTACACTTGCATGGTCGGATTAGAGATGACCACCTCCGACTCGACGAAACAGACCTTGTTCTTACAAGCGCAGACTTTGGAGATGCCTATCTACGGGACGGTTGGGCGTCTCAATATGTCGAGGACCGGATGCGACTGAACAAGCTGGTTCTTGTAGGTTATAAAGCAGAAGATGCTGCACTAAGACTACTTTTGGAAACACTTGATGCAGATCGAGAACGATTTCGCGACCTCAAAGATATTTATGCTATTGAGAAGCGAACAAACGACTCTGCTTCTATCTGGAAGGCGAAGGGCATCAAGCCGATTGAGTTTGCTGATTATCCCCACATATATGCCACACTGCAGGAGTGGGCTCACTACACCACGCAACCGACAAACTATAGCCAGACGCGGATAGCGTCAATACTTACTTCTCAGGCGTCATAGACGTAATGCAGATTATCGCTATGCACGACACTACCAAGAAGACACCTAAAGATGTGACGGAATTTGAGCGTGAGCAACTTCGCTTTTTTCTCAGTCAACACAATGTCACTGCCACTCTTGCGGAGATTAATCCGTCACTGGCATGGTTGCCAATGTTATCTGATTTAAAGCTAATCAATGCTAAAACAGAGCTTACCCCGTGGATTGAAAAAAACTTTACTGACTTTGATGCTGTTCGAGAAGTGGCAGCAAATATTAACATTTTCAGAGTGGAAACCGCAGACATCTTAGAATTCCGCCTTAACCAAACTGAAGGATTGCCTTCGCTACTGATGAAATGCTGGCGCTTAATCATCAGTCATATGCGCAATACTAAACGCAGCGCGCTGCAAAGCGACTGGTTTGAAATAGTACCTCGCATTAAGCGCGGGGAACATTCACCCGAATTAATTAGTCGACTTGCTCAAGTTTTACAGCCACGGCTTCGTGTTGGCAAACGCATGCATTGGGGTGAAGAAGTTGTCGATAAAAAGCTTGAACGACCAAGTGATCTTATATCTATTAGCTTCGTAATTGAGGACTACCCCACCGAAGACGAAATTCTCTCTGCCTGGCCTGAGAATGCCAAACCTGACCTTGATGAAAAGCTTCTAAATCAACTAACTTTGGCTCTGAGTGATTCAATTGAGAAAGCAATCGAATCCGAAGTGGAAAGCAGTCTCGGTTACAGCCTGTCAGATTCCGATGTTCCGTCCATCGCTAAGCATGATCAAAATGCCTACCGAGCGGGCTTCCTTCCGATCGTAAGGGTAACAGCTGATCTTTGGACGCGCCTCGCCCAGAAAGACGCGCAGCGTGCACTCGTCTATACCGAGAAATGGGAGGCCAGCGAATTCCGATTGTTTAAAAGACTAGCATTATTTACTGCTGCTGATCCAGCGATTCCATCGGACCTGGCAGCACAAATTCTGATGCAATTGCCAGCGCGTGATCTGTTTCTCGCAAGTTCAAGCGTCGAAGCGTATCGACTTATCGGTGCGCGGTGGTTTGATTTTACGCCCGACAAGCAGCAAGCCATAGAACAGAGGATTGTGGAAGGACCTCCCGCTGCATTATTTCGGAAGGAACAAGAGCGAATGGTCGATTCCTGCCGATTTGATCTTCTTGCGTTTCTTCAGCGACGCGGAGCCAAACTTGGCAAGAATTCGCAGGCTGTGCTCGATGATATACAGAAACGGTGGCCCGATTGGAAAGTAGGACCTGAAGAACAAGCAGGTTTCCATAGCTGGGTGGGGGAAGCACGCAGCATTGCAGACGACCCATCAAAGCTCAGCAACGTTCCTGATTCTGATCTGATAAAGGTAGCGGAAAGATTGGCATCCGATGTGGGTTTTATGGGTGGGGATTCTTGGCAAGCTCTTTGTCAATCCGATACTGTACGAGCCTTGCGTGGCCTAGTCTCTCAGGCAGAAGTTGGCAAATGGCCAGTTTGGGCATGGCGTCCCTTCTTATGGGCGGCGACTAAGCTACCGGACATAAGTGATACCCAACAAGTCGCTAAATTACTGATGGAGTGCCCTAAGAACGATCTTTCGGAGATCGCTGAAGTGGTGTCGTGGTGGCTGAACGAGTCGGCTAATACTCTCGACGAAAAACTACTATGGCCTATTTGGGACCGTATTGAGGAGGCTTGTTCTAAGGAAATTGAGGAGGCTAAAGGTGATGGTGGCCTGAACGCCTCGCTCAACCATCCATCTGGACGCTTGGCTGAGGTTCTTTTGAAAAAATTGACGAAAGGATCGAACAATGGAGAGCTTACTAAACCACTTCGTGCGCGCCTCAACAAACTTGTAATGGCTAAGGGACAATTCGGATGTCTAGCACGAGTACGTTTGGCGTCAGGCGTGTCGCATCTCTTCGAGATTGCACCAAAGTGGACAAGTAAGAACATCGTCCCGCTCTTCAACTGGTCGTCGCCTGACGCGTCTGCAGCTTGGTCGGCACGTAAATATGCTAATTATATCGGATCACCTGAACTGTTTGGCCTGACCAAACAACCTTTTATGGACTTGTTTAGTAGGGTAAACATCCCCGAAGAGGAACTGCGAATATTTTCGGAATGGCTCGTTGTCATTATGATTGCGAATCAGTCCAAACAAGCACACTATCCAATTAAGCCAGCTGAAGTACGCTCAGCGTTACGCCAAGCTGGGGTGAAAAGCTTATCCAGCGTAGGGCACCGTCTGGCAATTGAAATGTCGAGCGCAAAATTGGAGGAAAAGGTTGCCAAGTGGCGTGATGTGGTTGGTCCAGTGTTCCAAGCCATCTGGCCACTCGATGTTGAGTTACAGACATCCGCTTCCACTTTCAAACTTGTACAAATTCTTCGCGAATCGGGGGCCGCCTTTCCCGAAGCTGCTGAAGTCATAATTCCATATGTCCGTTCCGAAAGCTCACACAGCCATACAAGCGTCTATTCCATATCTGAGGCCGATGATATCCTCTATTCGTCATCTCCCGAAAAGATGCTTGATTTGCTAACAGCCGTTGTTGGAGAAACACCGCCGAAGAGTGCTTTTGGGCTTCGCAAAGCACTTGAGCATATCCGCAAACACGCGGCACAGCTTGCCAACTCTAGAAAATTTCAGAAGCTGTTCAATATCAGCGAGTAATGGTGTTAAAGATAGAAGATCTGCTCAATGTTCGCTTCTTCGTAAAATATGGACATCCTGGGAAGTTAACCGACTGTTTGCTCTAGCCGGAAATGGACGGTCGGGTTCTAAACTTAAGCTGACCGTTACATGGTAAATTCCGCCAACGCTGAATGCCTATTTTGCGGTGCTTTGGCTAGGAGGTGACTTTGTGCCAATTAGCACTACAGGTTCAGTTCAGTTCACTTTATTATGTCTGTATTAGTGAGCTTGTTTATTACATGAAATCTAGATAACCTGCATTTCATCAATAGGTTAATGGAGAGTATCTGTGTCCATATTATCAATACATGTTTGGACGGAACTGTCATTTGAATAACTGTTAGATAAGGGGAATGTCTTGCACGATCTATACGCAGAAACCGTCGCACTCGGCATGGCAGTGGGAATTCTTGGAGGCGCCCTTTCTCATGCAACTTGGATGGTTCATATGGCCCGCTCAGGAAAGACCGTAAGCTTGGCTCGTAAGAACGTCTCTCTCCGCATCAAAACGTTCTTTCTATCTGTAGCTATCGGCCTGGGTGGCGGCTTCGTCACTTCCTTGATTTGTTACGATAAACATTCTCCACGATGGGTAATAATTGGTGCTGCGTTCGCGGCCGGCTATGGTCTTGATCTCTTGGTTAAGAAGCTTGCTAAAATCAATGTTGTCTAACGATACGTCCAAGCGGACGCGCGCGAAGTCGCGCACCGCTTAACTACAGCGGTAGACCTTATGAGCTACGACGAAAAAGACGCTGCTCTGGATGAAATGTATTACCGCATTGGTCAAGAGCTGTATGCAGACCAACAGGCTCAAGCGATTGAAGAATTCACTGCTGATCGCTTACGCTCTTTCTATCTCATGAATCCTGAAGTCATGCGACCAACCGACACCATTTCCATCAAAGCACCGAGGTCTGCTTAGGGCGAGAAATTGACGGTCGATGCGCCCTAATGACGTTCCATTCACCAAGATCAGCATCCGACGTGCCGAAGGAAATTATCACAAGCTAACACCTCAACAAATAACCAGCATCAACAAGAAATTTCTCTACTTCCTTTAAGGGCAGATTAAGCAACTCACTCCACTTGATCGCAAAACTTTCTGAAGTGTAACCCCGTAACTGACCACGATTTGTATAAGCCGAGGCGGCTGATAGTATGAGTCCTTCGCTTAATCCAGTTTGCATTACAAGTTTATTGGCAGACAATGCAATTCGTTCTGGTGAGGGCAAAGCAGCACTCAACATAAGGCCTCTTCGTTGTGTTGGACTCTCCTTGAATGCTGCGCTTAGCGCTGAATTCCACCCGGCACTTACAGGTCTTTGTCTGATCGCTGCAGCTTGTTCTTTACGCAGCGCTTCATCTTTTTCCCATCCTGCTTTACTTTCTTGCAGTCGCCCATCCAGTTTTGCTTGCACTTTTACTAAAGCGAGATCATATCTTGGGTGGTAGATCCATCGCCGAACATTTTCATCCTCAAATATCGCTTTCTCCAGCAATTCTCTGGTCGCCTGTCTGGATTTGAACTGCCCAAGGTCAATCTGAATGGAAGGAATTCCTGTTTTGACTAGCCGTGCTTGCTTGTCAGGCATGAGTCGGTGAAATACCGTAACTTCAATAAGTATCTTATGTCCTTTGAGCAATCCTATCGCATCAACATTTATGCCATTCAGGTTTTCCCCCGTTTTACAATCGTCGAGCTTAACTAACTGGCTTTGCAAAACAGGCTCTCGCTCTTCCAAGAATCGGCCATACGCATCAATACCGGAAGTCTTGGCAATCAAGGATGGCAACAACAATTCCATACGTTGTCGCAACATCTGTTTTGCCAGTTCATGAATCGAGACTTCGTAACCTTCATCGCACTTTTCACCCTTAGCATGGGCGAAGTGCCACTCCCGCTCCGTTCCTTGCTTTGCAAGCACGGCTATATTACAGCTAGGGCAAATACAATTACATGCCCGTCCACGCTCGACTTCATCTGGGGAGACAAACTTGCCATCAGATAGTCGCGTGGCAAACGGCAGTAGCAATGCAGTCATGTGATCTCAGTGTGTAGGTTGGATGTTTCGCTTGGCGAAATATGAAGCCAATTTGAATATTCGGCAACACTCATCGCGACATTTACCACGCCAACTTCCGGTATGGCTGAGAAAATGACGTCAGGTTCTAAACTTAAGCGGACCGTTACATGGTAAATTCCGCCAACATCCGGATGCCCGCTATGTGGTACCTTCGCTAGGAGGTCACTTCGCGCCAATTGCAGCCCTTCAATGCTTATAGTAAAACTCTATATATTATCCAATATGGTCGATAAGATGATTTTGGTGTTAGTTTCCCGCTGCATCTTCTAGACGAACAAAACTTTGGGGAATATATGTTGAAAGCTCTTTACTACCCATACACCGATATAGTCTCTCAGGACATCCTAAAGAACGCGCTACTTCTCTGGGACGATATTGGAACCATTATTCCTGGGGGGCGGTGGACTCCAAGACGATTTAAAAAGAACCACGCGGCGAACGAAGCGGTGGATCTAATTGTTCGCCCACGAATCCCGAGTACTTCTGAAAGAGAGCAGGCTCATAACGCTTTATTGCAGATTGTTCAATCTGGACTACTCAGTCAACTATTAGCAAACGAGCAAATCTCACAGCCTGATAGGAATTTCCGGATTTACCATGAAAAATTCCTACACGAAACTTGGAACTTGCTCGCACAACACGGCGCGGCACATCTGGACTCTGTCTCTAATGACTATGGCGTTCCTCCAGTTCTCGGTATGATTATGATGTCTTTGCTTGCCGATGCGTGCGCAGGTACGCAAATACAAAAAGTTACAGATCAAGTTGGAGCCTATTCTTGGTTGTCACAAAACCACGCACAAGCTTTAGGGAGCCAACATGTAACCGGATTGGATGCAAGTCAGGTAGCTCCAGCTTATGACCGATTGGTTACGCTTTCTATTGAGGCTATAGATGCCAGAGATATACCATTGGACCGCCTAATTGAATTTCGAAAGCGTGAATTAGGAAGCGGCGGAGAGGACTATCGCGCGATGCGAATAAGATATCTCAACGCTCTACAGAAGCATATTAAAAGAATTGGAACCGAAGTACGTTCGGTAAGTGATTTTCGTGAATTAGAAAGGCAGTTCAAAGCCGAAATTCACCAAGATGTTTCAGATTTAAAATCTGAACTAAATCTGGCCAGTATTAAGACGCTTTTCTCCAAAGAAGTGGCTATATCCGCCCTAATCATCGGCGGGACTCTAGTTTCGCCTATTGCGGGTCTCACTGAACTCGGAACTCAATTTGGTGCGATTGGAGTGATCCCGCTAATTAAATCTGCCGTTGAATTACGAGGAGCACGCAGATCAGCGTTCCAAAAACATATTAGCTCTTGGCTATTCTTGGCAGGCAAAAAGAAAGTGCAACTCAGATAGCGCAATAACGTTTGCCGAATTATGAATTTTTCATGTATTCAAAAATGGTAATTTCTACTGAATGGAAGAAAATCGAAGGACGGCAACCGGTCTATAGCGACTGGTCATGTCCGTCAAATATTGCGTCATATTTTTCATTAAATGTTAAATTTCACTAAGGCAATGGACAATCATCCTGATTATTTCCGCACCCCGAAACTGTATGTAAACTGTAAATCAGCGCGCTAATTTTTCCATTTCACGTCAATTTCAGCGCGCTGTAAAAACTGATGGAATGCTTATGTAATAAGGCGTTCCAGCAAGTTTTTGCTGGAAATCTACGCACTGTTTCATGGCAAATGCAAGACGCTGATTCACAGCCAAATGGCATATTGGCGGCGAAGAGCAAACAGCATTATGGCAATTAGCCACTTTTATTATTTCAAAGAATGAGATTCTTCATGAATCACTTTCAGGGGTGGTTATTGCTGGATATGGCGCCAAACAACATTTTCCGGTTATGCAATCTTTTGAGGTTGGTGAAATTTACGCTGGCAGAATAAAATACAAGCATATTGAAACTGAACGTATTGATTCAAAGCTTACTTCTGTGGTCAAACCATTTGCGGATACCGAAATGGTGGATACATTTATGTATGGAATTAGCCCCGTTCTCGAACGAAGGTTGCAAAAGGTTATCACCAAATTAATGCTCAGTTTGCCAGACACTGTCATCGACAATCTTGCTGGAGTTGGTCGGAAGAGAAAAGAGGCGTACAAGGAAAAGATTCTCCCAATCATTGGTGATGTTGTTGTCCGCCCATTACTTGAACGATTTAAAAAATACAAGATCGAACATGCACAGCCTGTACAACAAGCAATTGCATACTTACCCAAGAATGAGTTAGCGCATGTAGCGGCATCGTTGGTGAACCTAAATACTTTTCAGAAACGGATGTCTATCAGCGAAGATGAAACGGTTGGAGGCCCAATCGATGTGGCAGTAATTTCAAAAAGTGATGGGTTTGTATGGATAGCTCGTAAGCACTATTTTCCGCGCGAATTGAATCATCATTTCTTTCGCAACTACGGAGTAACTGACACAAATAAAAAAGGAGATGAAAATGGTATTGCGGAAGAGGAAGTTGGAGGATAAGAGTCAGAATAACGATGCCGCTACTCTTGCTGCCGTAGCGATCCTCTGTTCAGTACTTGAAGCACCAAAGAAAATACCCTTTTAAGGGTTAAGCGGGATTCATTTCACCACCATCATAGCAATGGCGATGACGCATTTGTCAAAGATACTTTGAGAGTACTTAGGGATAGACTAAAGGAGTAACCATTTCCCTCGCTTGAGATGCAACCGTGAGTTACGCAAGGCCCCTTATATCAAATCGTACAGTTATTGACAGAACTCCGAGAAGACGGCAATTCTGCATTTAGAACGCACTAGCCTTGTGAAAATATCCTTAAATCTTACTAATGAAAAGCGTGAAATATTCATGGAATATTTTCACGCATCCTATCGAAAGCTTGCAGGGAATCCATTTTCACCAAGTGGTGAAGCTGGTCACAGAAGTGATGGGTGTTATGAGATATTCCTTACCTTCCCTCTACAGATTCAATCTGGAATAGTAAATCTGACATGGATCATAGTTATTGAAAAAGATGGTTCGCTAAGTGAACTGGAAATTCAATCAGATGTTCCAGAAGAGACATGGAGTGAGGCAGCGACAAGATATGTCAATGAAGTTCTTGGCGCAGCTTTTTCTGGCAATTTGTCCAAGTTTTTTTATAGGAGTTATTTTTGTCGCATGGGCTCCGATCTTGATGGTGAATACTGGCTGCCAGGCTTTCGGTTTGCACCTGCGATGCCGGAGGATGAAAATTCTTACCTAATGGATGCAGAACGCTATTTATATATTGATCAAGAAGTCGATTCCATTGATCAAGTTCAAGGAGGAGATATCGCAACAGAACGGGCAATGCTTTATTCAGCTCGCCTTTCCTTAATACTAGATGTCCCCCTGTATAAACCATTAAGAGGGAGACGATGGTTTATGGTAGAAGACGAAGCTGGCAAACTTGTCTCCAAGCGCGAGTTACTTGGTTTTGTTGCTCCGAGTTCGCCAACTCAAATGCCAAAAAAAGGTGCTGAATGCCGGTTAGGAAAATTTGATGGATCAGTATTGGATGAACATCCGAATTCTCATGGACATGGACTCCTGAAGTGTCCTTCTGAAACCAGAAAGATTCTCAGAGGATTGAATTACTGTGCCCCAAACATCAAGGAAGCTTTTGATTCGTGTGCTCGCCTTTATCAGACATCATTGGTTGCTGGTCGAGGATTTCCAACAATACGGCTGGCATATCAAGTTGGGGCAATTGAAGCAATCAAACAAAAGGTTGATGGTTACGCTAATTTTAGTGAGTTCGTGAGAAAAGAAGCGAATTTATCTGAAGTTGATAATGAATTTTTGGACTATCTGTATAGATCGGTTCGCTCAGCTCATTTTCATGGTGGAGAGTTTCCTATGGGTGAATATAGACCTAGGAAATGGAGCCTTGGTCTGTCTGATTCAAACGATACAAGCAGATTCAATATTGATTTGGCGGCATCAAGAGTGTTGCGAAAGTCAATTATGAATTGGGTAGTTAGAGAAGTTGCGTCGAAAGATAAGAGTTAATGCGTCCGCTTTCGGGAAATAGTAATGACGGTTAACGTGACAAAATCGTAACAAAAGACTCGCTGTCGATGTGACAATCTCGGTCAAGTTTTGCTGAAAGATGGTAGTCTAACCTTCCGGTTTGAAGGACTCATGTGTTTCTGTTAGAACTAAAATGTAGCC
>Ga0307377_10004380_pt1 | contig 15479 bp, 13 predicted proteins | sample TR3MG_FD_202535 | JGI IMG/M metagenome (GOLD analysis project Ga0307377, IMG submission 202535) | Soil microbial communities from Risofladan, Vaasa, Finland - TR-3 | ecosystem: Environmental > Terrestrial > Soil > Coastal area > Acid sulfate soil | place: Finland: Risofladan, Vaasa | collected... | reverse complement strand
GCGCCCTGAGACGCTGCCCTGCCCCTTGCACGTGGCGCAAGGCTCCAGGCGCCGGAGCTTGACCTCCGTCTCCGTGCCAAAGATCGCGTCCTCAAAGTCGATGGTCAGGTCAAACCGCAGATCGTCGCCGCGCTGCTGGCGCGTGGGCCGCTGCGAGCCGCCCATGTTGAACATCTCGCCAAACAGATCGCCGAAGATATCGCCGATATCCACGCCGCCGGCAAACGGGCCGGAAGCACCCTGCCCGCCGCCCACGCCTGCGTGGCCATAGCGATCGTACGCTGCCCGCTTGTCGGCATCGCTCAACACCTGGTAGGCTTCGCTGGCCTCTTTGAACTTCTCTTCGGCGGTATGGTCGCCGGGGTTGCGGTCAGGATGATACTTCAGCGCCTGCTTGCGATAGGCGCTCTTCAACTCCTGGTCGCTGGCCCCACGAGAGATGCCCAGAACCTCGTAATAGTCCGATTTGTTCACTGTTGTATTAGAACTCACTCACTCTATGAAGATGCGAAATCACTCGCTCGTTTGTTTCGGATTGTGCGCCACGCGCACCATCGCCGGCCGCAGCAGCCGCTCACGCAGTTTATAGCCGCGGCGGATCTCTTCCGCCACGTGCTGGTCGGGCAGGTCTTCGCGCTCCACCGTGCCCAGCGCCTCATGCACCCGTGGGTCAAAGGCCTCACCCACCGTGGGGACCGGCGCCACCTGCATCTGGCGCAGAATCTCTTCCATCTGCTTCACAATCAGGGCCACCCCGGAGCGCAACTGCTCGGCCGACCCGGAAGCGCTCAGCGCCAGGCTGAAGTTGTCCAGCACGGGCAGGAACTGCTCCACCACATTGCCCGTCGCGTAGTCGCGAAACTCCAGGCGCTCGCGCTCGGCGCGCTTGCGGGCATTGTCAAACTCCGCCTGCAACCGGGCCAGGCGATCAAGCAACTGGTCCCGCTCGCCCTTCAACTGGCTCAGCTCGTTCGCAGCCGCCACGCTCGCAGCCGGCCCAGCCGCGCCGGCCGGCACTTCTTCCCCTGGGGGCGGCGGCGGCAGCTCCGTCGCGGCATCGATCAAGGGTTCCGCAGCCGGTGCGCCAGGCGCATTCTCCTGGGGATCCGACACGTTCCATTCCGCTTCCTGTTCTGGCATCACTTCAGACTTTCTCCTGCGATTCCACATATTCTCTTCTCTTATGATATCGGGCGCGCGTGTCAGTTTGAAGGGTACGGGCTACAGCCCGTACAAAAGTCCAGCAAAACCAGGAGGGGCCTCAGTCCCTGAGGAAGAGATCTCTTTCATACGGCCCCATGCCCCCATTCCCGCGAACGCCGCGGAGCGCTGGCCCGGCAGCATGCCCTAATGGGCAGGAACGTCTAAAAGCCGCTCGGAGAGACGGGCAATATAGCTCACCGCCTGAATCATCTCCTGATACTGAATGCGCGTGGGTGCGATCACGGCCACGGTGCCCACATTCACGCCGCCCAGCCGCGCCGGCGCGCCGATCAGAACCATATCCTGCATGGCGGGCGAGGCCTCGTCCAGACCCACCACCACGCGCACCTCCTGCTGCCGCCCGTCCACGTAGGCATTCAGCAGTTCCACAAGCCTCTGCTTGGTCTCCAGCGCCAGCAGCATCTGGCGCAGCCGCTCCCGGTCCACCTCGGCGCTGATCAGGTTCGACATGCCGTCCATGAAGATGGCCGGACCTGCCTCCGCGCTGTTCAAGGCGCCCTTGCGGCACAGTTCCTCAATCGAGGTCAGCATCTGCCGATAGGCCTCCCGCTCCACATCCGTGCGGCGGGTGATCTCAGTACGCACGCGGTCGATGGGCCAGCCGCGGAAGTTTTCATTCAGATAGCGTGCCGCGGTCTCCAGCTCCACATGGGTCAGATCGCGATCCAGCACCAGCACACGATCCTGCACGGCGCCCGCCTGCGTCACCAGCACGGCCAGCACCCGTCCCGTGGCCAGCCGGGAAAAGTGAATATGCTCCAGAATCTGCCCGACCGTGGAGCTGGCCAGGGCCACGCCCAGTCCCCGCGAAAGCAGCGCAAGCACGTGCGAGGTCCGCTCCAGATAATCGTTCGAGCTGGCCACGCCGCTGAAGCTCTCTTCGATCTGCCCGCGCCGTGCCTCGCTCAGCGCCTCGTTCAACGTGGATGCGGCCTGCTGCCCGGGGCTCGCCTGCGGCATGCCCGCCATGCGGCCCGGCTGGGTAATCTGCTCCACGTAGTGGCGGAAGGCGGCGGCCGTCGGCACGCGGCCAGCCGAGGTGTGCGGCTGCTCCAGCAGTCCGGCCTCGCCCAGCGAAGCCATCACATTCCGCAAAGTGGCAGAGCTGAATCCCTCGCGGCTGACGAAGGTGCGCGCAAGGGCCTGGGAGGCCACCGGCTCGCCGGTCGCAATGTACAACTCGATGATGGCCGTGAGCACCACGCGCTCACGCGGGCTAAGGCGCACATCGGTCATAAGGTTCCTTCCCCGCTTCGGCTGCCCCGCAAGCCTGATTTTTCACACCCGACCGCGGATCGCTAAGCTTCGCTAGATCAATCGCTTACACGTATCGCTAAAGAGGGTACTCCAGCATTAAGTGTAGGTTTTGCACAACCCCCTGTCAAGGCGCGGCAACAGGCACGGCAACTGCGGGCGGCTGCCCATAGTAGCCCGTCGTGGTGCGGGCGGTCAGCCCATGCTTGTCCACTCGGACCTTCAGCGCATGGTATTCGTCCGGCTTGCCGGCGCGGGGTGGAGCAAAGGTCAGCGTGTAGTAGGCGCTGGCATCCCGGACGCACTGGGTGATGTGGCGGGCTAAGTCCGAATCCGGGTTCAGCGCCATCCCGCCACTTTGCACGGCCAGCACCTTCAGCGAGAGATTGCCCGTGCTCGCATCTCCCGCTGACCGCGCCCCTTTCAGATAGCCCTTGTACAGAAAGGTAACGGCGTTGGGGTCCCCCACCGAAACGCTGTAAAGGGTGGTGTTGGCCTGCCGCAGCAGCTCGGAGTACCCCACAATCAACTGGAAGTACTTCTCCTGCAGGCTGTAAAGCGGCTGTTCAAGGCCTGCGTCCGGCAGCCACGGCCAGCCGGGCCCGATCCAGATGAGCAGCTTGCGGCCCGGCTTTTCCACCGCATTCTCCAGCACTGTGGAAAGCATCTTGAGCGATATCTGGAAGCGCTCACCGTCTCCGTAGTCCCCCGCGGTTTGATTCAGACCACGCAGAGCTCCCCCAGCCTGAGCCAGCCTTGCCGCCTCGGCATTGCCATCGGTCGAGGGCGGTTGAATCACATCCACTGCATCGTCCGTCATCAGCAACACAGAGACCAGCACGGCAAGATGGCCTCCGTTCTGGCGCAGAAACTTCCGCACCTCCTGGCGCACATAGGCCACATGCTCGAACTCAAGATTGACGGTATCGATGAGAAGGATGACCTGAATCGGAGCGTTGGGCATTTGCCCGGAGGCGCCCTCCGCGCGAAAGGACTTGATTGGAACGGGCTTGCCCTGGTCCAGAAGCGTAAAGTCTTGCTGGCTCAGGCCGCCCACCGGCACACCCTTGGCATCCGTCACCTCGACATGCAGACGAATGCTTCCTTCCGGCGCAGCCACTGCTGGCTGCCTGGCTCCCACCAGAACCGGCGCGCACAGCGCCAAGGCCAAACTAACCCGGTACAAACCGCTCATTCCGTGCCATCCTCGTCTCAAGGTTCTCCACGTCCCTGTGCGCGGTCCATTCGGCGCACAACGCTTCCAGTCGTTGCCCCATGCGCTGCAATGCGGCAAGATGGAAGCGACAAGACGGAAGCGACAAGTTGAAAGCGGCGCCGCACACGACAATCGCTGCCCATCCGGGTAAGATGCAGGCGACGGCTCGAACTGCCGCACGGCTGGCTGAAGGACTTAAAAAGGATTTGCGCTCATGAAGATCCCCGCTCTCGCTTTCTCGCTCGCAGCCGTGGCTTCGCTGGTTGCCATGGCCTCGCTCGCCTCCGGCGCGGCGCTGCCGGCCTCTGGCCAGACCGCTCCAGCCCCCGGCGCTTCCACCTTCTCCGTGGATGCCTGGCAGCAGGAGTTGCAGGGCTGGCGCGTGGCCCGAGCCCACACCATTGACGCCCCCGACGGCTGGCTCACCCTCACCGGCCTGGAGTGGCTCAAGCCCGGCCTCAACTCCCTGGGCGCAGCCCCCGACAGCCGCATCAAGCTGCGCGTAGGCGCACCCGATCACCTGGGCCTGGTCACCGTCAGCGGATCGACCGTGCAGTTGCTCGCCCCGGCTGGCGGCTTCCCCGCGGATCTCACCATCAGCGGCAAGCCTGCCCGCGAAGGCCCGCTCACCGTGGACAACCTCCACCCCACTGTCCTCGCCTGGCACGGCATCTCCCTGGCCGTGCTCAGCCGCGACAACCGCTACCTGCTGCGCATCAAGGACGAGGACTCGCCCGCGCGCACCGCCTTTCGCGGCCTCTATTGGTATCCGCCCGACCCGAGCTACCGCGTCGTAGCCAATTGGATCCCCTATACGCCGACCCACGTTGAACAGATTCCCACCATCCTGGGCACCACCCTCGACCTGCCCAGTCCCGGCGTCGCCCGGTTCATCCTCAACGGCCACACGCTGGAGTTGGAGCCCGTGCTGGAAGACCCCGCCGCCAAGACGCTCTTCTTCATCCTGCGCGACACCACCAGCACCACCACCACTTACCAGGCCGCGCGCTTCCTCCACACCGGCCTGCCCGACCACGGGCTCAGCCAGCCCGGCCAACTCGTCCTGGACTTCAACCGGCTGGAGAATCCGCCCTGCGCCTACACCCAGTTCGCCATCTGCCCCCTGCCACCCGACCAGAACCGCCTGCCCATCGACATCGAAGCCGGCGAGCGCCGCTACCAGCACTAGGTTTTTGACCGCTTGTTTTTGTACCAGCTCCGTGCCCCATCCATTCGCTTTTTTCTAGCGAATGGGTGGGAAGCCACACATCTCAAAGTGCAAATTTACTCGGTCTGAAACCCAGGTCTCTGACCGCTTGTTTTTGTACCAACTCCGTGCCCCATCCATTCGCTGTTTTCTAGCGAATGGGTGGGAAGCCACACATCTCAAAGTACAAATTCACACGGTCTGAGACCCAGGTTTCTGACCGCTTGTTTTTGTACCAGCTCCGTGCCCCATCCATTCGCCGTTTTCTGGCGAATGGGTGGGAAGCCACACATCTCAAAAGTGCAAATTCACCCGGTCTGAGACCGGGCTCTGGCCGCTTGTTTTTGTACCAGCTCCGTGCCCCATCCATTCGCTGTTTTCTGGCGAATGGGTGGGAAGCCACACATCTCAAAGCACAAATTCACACGGTCTGAAACCAAGGGCCGCCCATCGGTTGGTTTCCCCACCGTTCCACAACCTGTCATTCCCAGCCCTGACACGCTGAAATCTTCGCGAAGGGTCTTGAGAATCGAAAAGGCCAGCCCCCGGCGGGCTGGCCTTTTCTGCTTGTCGCTGCGCAACTGGATCGCTGTGCGACCTTATTCGTTCTCCGGCCGCTGGTACGGATGTTGCAGGTATTGCCGGGCCTGATTGACCGCGCCCTGCGTATTGTCATTGGTCTGCACCGCCAGCCGGTACTCGTTGACCGCCCGGTCGCGCTGGCCGGTGATGTCAAAGATCTTGCCAATCTGGATGTGGCTCCAGACCTCGGTCCATGGCGGATCATCGTCGCCGCGCAGGGCGTCGCGGTAGGCGTTCACGCTGGCCTGGTAGTTGCGCTGGGAAAAGAGCACCTCGCCAATGCGATAGCTGGCCAGCGAGCTTTGCGAATTGGCTTGCAGCGCCTTCTGGTACTCGGTCAAAGCGCCAGCCAGGTCACCCTGAGCCACCAGTTGCTGCCCCTTGAGAATGTGCACGCGCACTTGCAGGTCCGGGGTGTTCTCCAGCACCCAGTCCTGGGGATCGATGCTGATGCGCCGGGGCCGGCCAAAGGTGTCCACCACGTACTGCGAGTCGGTGCCGACCACATCGATCTTCTGGTTCACGGTCTTGCCGTCGGTCTCAATGCGCAGGTCAACCGGCATGCGGAAAAGATCCAGGTCCTGGGTGATGTCGCCGATGGTGCGGAAGCCCTTGTTATTGCCCAGGCGGTAGACGGCGTACTTGTTGGTAAACTGCGGCGCGCCGGTGCCGTCGATCCACTGGGCAAAGAATGCGGTCAACTGCTGCTGGCTCTGCGCCTCGGCCACCTTCTCCAGCTCGCTGGTGCGGATCGACTTGTCGGTGTACTGGCTGAGCGCTCCCTTGAGTGTGGCCTCAAAGGCCTTGTCGCCGATCTCGCCGCGAAGCATGTGGAAGACCATCGCGCCCTTCTCCAGGGTCATGGACTGGAAGGCGGGCGAGAAGGCATCCAGCCGCCCGGCGCTGGACAGCGGAATCGTGTCGTAGGCCAGTGCGCCCGCCGAGATATCCAGCAGGGCATCGCGCAAGGCCGCCGCGCCGCTCTCGTTCTCCAGATACAGCAGCTCGCCATAGCGCGACATGCCGTTGGTAATCCAGGCGTCGTTCAACGACTGCGGGCTCACCTCGCAGCCCCACCACTGGTGCGCGATGGTGTTGGCCAGCAGCCGGATGCCGCTCTTGTCTGCCACGTGCGCGCCCATGATCGCGGCCAGTTCCGGCGCCCAGGCCGCGGGCAGGGTGTCATTGGGCAGCTCGACGACGTTCAGGCGGGGCGTCTCCGGCAGGCCAAACGTATCGGTAAAGAAGTCGTACTCTTTGGTCGCCGTCTGCGCCAACTGGTTGGCCGAGCCCTGATGGCTGACGCTCAGGTAGACCTTCACATTCCCGGCGCCCACTGAGATGGGCCCCACATAGCGGCCCGCAATCACGGTGCCGGGAAAGCTGGGCCGGGTCCACTTGAAGTCGTATTCGTCGCCGGGCTTGCCGTCAGAGAGCGTGACCGGACGCGAGGGGCCGTCGGCTCCGCTGGCAAAGACGCGCATCCCCTGGGGCACGCGAATGTGCATCTCCGCCGTGAAGCGGTCCGTCATGAAGCCGGTCATGGGGAACCAGCGCGCCGGGTAAAGCAGGTAGCTGATAGGCTCCTGAATGGCGGCCAGCTTCAGTCCTTCCACCGGGCCGTCCTCGCTGCCGGTCAGAATGCCGTTGTATTCAAACGTCCAGCGCACAGGCTGGTCGGGCACAAAAGGAGCCTGCGCGGTGACGCGGATGCTGCCGTCTGCCGTGCGCTCACCGTCCAGCAGCTTGCCGGTCTCGTCCGTAATCTTGGTGACCTTGAGTGCGGGATGAAAGCCAAAGCTGACCACCTGCAGGTTGGCCGGCGCGGTAAAAGTCACCACGGCCTTGGCCGTAATGTGATGCGTGGCCGGTTCCAGCTCGGCGTCGATCACGTAGCCAGTGATATTCAGGGCTGGCCGCTCCGGCCGCTGGGCAAGCCCAGGAACAGCCAGCACGCATGACGCCGCTAAAAGGCCCAGGACGACGCGAAGGCTGGGTCTCACCAATCCAGTCCGCTGCTTCTGCTGGTGTGTATGCTCTGCTGTTACCATTCCCATGCAGCCGTTCCTTTGCTGGTTTGCCCCTGCTGGTTTTCCCCTGCTGGTTTTCCCCTTCAGTCCTGCGCCATCCGGTTCGCTTGCTACGGCTTCGTCTCTGTCGTCCTGGCGGGCGCACTCCCTTGCAGGGATTCCAGAACGATCGCCGCAACCCGTTGGATAGCGCCGGGGTGATCTTCGCTGCGGCCCGCGGCCCGACGGCTTAACGCGTCGCGAATCGCTGCCAGCTCCTGCATCATGGACTGGCGCGGTATCCCATCCGGTAGCAGGCGCTCAATTTGTTGGACGATTTGCAGCGCCGTGAAGTCATGCTGAATCAGCTCCGGAACCACCCGCTTGCCGGCAATCAAGTTGGCCATGGCCACATGCGGCACCTTCACCACGCGCTTGGCGATGGCATAGGTCACCGACGAAACGCGATAGACCACCACAAAGGGATTGCCGATCAGCGCCGCCTCCACCGTAGCCGTGCCGCTGGCGACCACCGAGGCGCGCGCATGCAGAAGCGTAGCCCGGGCATCGTCCACCAGCCGGATCGACAGCCCGCCTCCGCGCAGGTCCACCAGGCGCAACACCTCGTCCCGTTGCTCTGCGTTCAACGTCGGGGCCAGAGGAACGATGAACTGATACTTCTCCACAGGAAAAGCCGCCGCAGGCACTGGCAGGGTAAGCTTCCACGCCGCCTCCAGCATCTCCGGCAGATTGTCGCCAATCTCCCTGGGTCGGCTGCCGGGCAGCAGTCCAATCCACACCCGGGCTGGGTCGAGCTTGTGGGCCGCGGCAAACGCCTCACGGCTGATGGTGGGCAGCGGCAGCTCCGCCAGCGGATGCCCCACAAACTCCGCCTGCACGCCCCGTTCCCGGTAAAAGGACGCCTCAAAGGGGAAGATGACCAGCATGCGGTCTACATACTGCTGCACAAGCCGGATGCGGTGCTGCTTCCAGGCCCAGAGCTGCGGGCTGACAAAGAAGATCACCGGGATGCCGAGCCGGTGGAACTCCCTGGCCAGGCGGAAGTGAATCTCGGGGAAGTCGATCAGGATGGCCACCGCCGGCCGTTGCTTGCGGATCGCCTGCTTGAGCTTGCGGTACTCGCGGTAGATGCGCGGCAGGTGGCGCACAACCTCCGTCAGGCCCATCACGGCCACATCTTCGGCCTTTACAATACGCTCCAGGCCGACGGCTTCCATGCGCGCGCCGCCCATGCCAAAGAAGCGAACGGGCTGCCCGGCCTGCTCCGTTTGTTCAAAACTCCGGCGCAGCTCGGCCACCAGCTCGGCGCCGTAGTGCTCGCCGCTGGCTTCTCCTGCCGAGATGAAGATCGGTGCGTCGTTCATGCCGCGCGCCTCGCCTGGCGCTGGCAATCATCATAACGGCTGTGTGTTGATTTCTGAACGAGAACCTTGCAACTCCTGCTCAAGGCAGTGCCCTGGATGATAGACTCAGCGAGCCCCGCCGCGACATTCCCCACATCTTCACGAACCGGCCGGGCACATCAGGAGGTTACACAATGCACGCTGGAAACCATGGCGAAGGCCCACTCACACCCGGATTGGTGTTTGAGATGCTCCAGGCCCACCAGAAAACCGCTGCGCTGAAGGCGGCAATCGATCTCGACGTGTTTCGCGCCGTGGGCGAGGGGCCGGGCGACGCCGCCTCCATTGCCCGCCACTGCGCTGCCTCGGAGCGAGGCATCCGTATCCTCTGCGATTTTCTGGTGATCGCCGGGGTGCTGGCCAAAGAAGACGGGCACTACCGGCACACGCCCACCAGCGCGGCTTTTCTTGATCCGCGCTCGCCCATGTGCATGGCGTCGATTGCGAAATTTCTGGGCAACCCGGCCAATCAGGAGCCCTACGCGCGCCTGGCCGACGTGGTGCGCGACGGGCGGACGGTGCTGCCCGGCGACGGCAGCGTGGAGCCGGAAAACCCCATCTGGGTGGAGTTTGCCCAGACCATGGCCCCCATGATGGCGCCCATGGCCGCTCCTCTGGGCGCGGTGGTGCTCGACGGGCACAACGGGCCGATGCATGTGCTGGACATTGCCGCCGGGCACGGCCTCTTCGGCATTGAGATCGCAAAGCAGAACCCGCAGGCGCACGTGACCGGCCTCGACTGGGCGCCGGTGCTGCGCGTGGCTCTGGAGAACGCCCAGAAGGCGGGTGTGCACGACCGCTACAACATGCTGCCGGGCAGCGCCTTTGAGGTGGACTTTGGCGGGCCGTATGACGCCGTGCTGCTGACCAACTTTCTGCACCACTTCGACCAGCCCACCTGCGTGAGCCTGCTCAAGAAGGTGAAGTCGGCCCTGCGCCCCGGCGGACGCGCCGCCACGCTGGAGTTCGTCCCCAACGAAGACCGTGTCTCGCCGCCCATGCCCGCGGCCTTCGCGCTCACCATGCTCACTTCCACCGCAGCGGGCGACGCCTACACCTTCAGCGACCTCTCGGCCATGTACGACGCGGCGGGCTTTGGCGACATCAAGGCCCATCCCATCCCCATGAGCCCGCACACCATTGTGATGGGGCAAGCCTGAGCAGAGGGCAACGGCGGCGTGAGTGAAAAATCCGGAAGCCCCTGCTGTTGATAGCGGAAAGTGCTATCATTATGTTTGTCAACAGGGGCGACAGTGGATACGATGCTTCTGTTATGAACAAGGCGCAGCAGGCCACACTGGACGCTATCTTTGCCCGGCCTACGAAAGCGGATATTCGCTGGTCCGCAGTGGAATCGTTGATCCGGGCATTGGGCGGCGAAGTCAGCGAGCGGGCAGGAAGCCGCGTGGCGGCCCGGCTCAACGGTGTGACCGCTGTGTTTCATCGTCCGCACCCGAGGCCAAGAAAGGCGCCGTGGATGCGGTCCGCCAGTTCCTGACCAACGCGGGAGTGAAGCCATGATGGAATACAAGGGGTATACGGCGGGCCCGATCGATTTCGATTCGGAAGAGGGGACGTTTTCCGGAACCGTGGCGGGACTCAAGGATGTGATTCACTTTGAGGGAACCACGGCCAGGGAGCTGGCGCGGGCTTTCCGCGAGAGCATCGACAGCTATCTGGAGATGTGCGCCGAGAGCGGCCAGCAGCCCGACCGCCCGTTTAACGGCAAGATTCTGCTACGCACCGAGCCGGAGCTGCACCGCAAGGCAGCGCTGCGCGCAGCGGTGGAAGGCGTGAGCCTGAGCCGGTGGATTTCACGGCAGATTGAGAGCGCGCCGTAAGGATGGGGCAACCCACTTGGAACATCGCTTATCTACTTAGACTGCTAGGAATCTGATATGCGTTGGCCCTGGGTTGTGGAATCTGCCGGACTTTGCGTTCGTTCTATGCCGTGAAGCCGCTCCCAAACCCAACGCTTTGTGTTCTCGTAAGAAAATGGAACGGGCATCCGTGCGTTGATCGCGCGCTGCGCCTCGATAATTTGCTCGGCGAAGGATTTGCACCACTCGGCTGCGTACTTCGCTTCTGCCAAAGGAACGAGATCGCTGTTTCGTTGCGAGTTGTTCACACTGCAAACGAGTTCCCAGCGGTCTCTCAATTGTTGCAAATCCTCTTGGAGGGTGTGGTCGACGACTAGGCCGTCAACTTCTCCGAAATGAAGCGCCCTGACCGCTTGATCGCGCAAGCATCTCTTTCGAAAGTCTTCTTCGTAGTGAGCGTGGCAGAGGCCTCCCATGTATGGAGCCTCCTTGCAGCCTTCCGCGCGGCAACTCCGGACTTTTTGCTTCATAGGATGTTCTTAGTCCTGTCCAAAATTATGCGCGTACTCAGGCCTCGAATCAAGGCGGGTAATTCAAAGTGACGGATTGCTCAGTGGTTCAGGGCGGAGGTTGTCTGTTGGCAAAGTTTGCATTAGGCGTTGCGCCGCGCCCGCACGGCGGCGGCCAGCTCCTTGAACAGCTCGTGCGTTTCCGCCCAGTCGATGCAGGCGTCCGTGATGCTCTGGCCGTAGACAAGTTTGTCCAGCGGCTGCCCGGCCACCAGCGGCTGCGCGCCGGCCACCAGGTTGCTCTCAATCATCACGCCCATAATCCGCTTGTCGCCACCGGCGACCTGCCCGGCCACGTCGTGGCACACCACAGCCTGCCGCTTGTAGTCCTTGTTGGAGTTGGCGTGGCTGAAGTCGATCATGATGCGCGGCGCGACACCGGCCTTTTCCATCTTGGCTGCGGTCTCGGCTACAGCCTCGGCGGTGTAGTTCACCGTCTTGCGGCCGCCGCGCAGGATGATGTGGCAGTCCGGGTTGCCGCGCGTCACAAAGATGGCCGACTGCCCATGCTTGGTGTGGCCCAGGAAGGTGTGCGAGTGCGCCGCGGAGAGAATCGCGTCCACGGCCACCTGCACGTCACCCGAGGTGCCATTCTTGAATCCCACCGGACACGACACGCCGGAGACGAGCTGCCGGTGCACCTGGCTCTCCGTGGTGCGCGCGCCAATGGCGCCCCAGGCCACCAGGCCGGCAATGTACTGCGGCGAGATCATGTCAAGGAACTCGGTGCCGCTGGGCACACCCATCTCTGCCAGGTCCAGCAGCAGGTTACGCGCCAGCCGCAAGCCGTCGTTGATCTTGTAGGACTCGTCCAGGTGGGGATCGTTGATGAGGCCCTTCCAGCCGATGGTGGTGCGCGGCTTCTCAAAATAAACGCGCATCACAATGCACAGATCCTCGGCAAACTCCGCCGCGGCCGACTTGAGCAGCGCGGCATACTCACGCGCAGCCCTGGTGTCGTGAATGGAGCAGGGCCCGGCCAGCACCAGCAGGCGCGCGTCGCTGCCGTTCAGAATGTTGGCGATCTGGGCGCGGGCGTCAAAGATGGTGGTCGAGGCGGCTTCGGTGACCGGGTGCTCCTCCTCCAGAAAAACCGGGGGAAGCACAACCTTGGTCCATTGAATGCGGATATCTTCTGTATTGTGAAACATGGCTCTTTCCTGGCGCGGCGCGCCCGCTCCGGGGAACAAGCCTCGGACGATGACTTCGATACGCCTCTCTCTTCAATTTATCAGTGTTCGAGGGGATTTGGCTTTGTGGGGATTTGCCCTGTCCTCAGGGCTTTGCAGCAGGGCAATCGCATGAACGTTTTTGTTGGCAAAGCTGGTTCCATCGGCGCGCGCCGTAGGCGCACGGTTGGTTAGCCCCGCGCTTCAGCGTGGGGACTCGGAAGCCAAAACATGCCCGTCAGCCCTGTAGGGGTGGCGCGAGTTGCCCAAAAAGCTTGGCAACGCGCCATTCATGCGATTGCCCTGCGCTTTGCAAATGCAGCCCGAAGCCCAACGGCGCCGCCATGCTATGTTTTTTCTGAGGTTCCATGCCCACACTTCAGGAACAATTCGGCCAGATCGACATCTACCTTTTTGACCAGCTTTTGAAAGGTCGCATCCTGCCCGGAATGCGGATTCTGGACGCAGGATGCGGTTCCGGCCGGAATCTCGTCTACCTGCTGCGCGAAGGCTATGAAGTCTTTGCCGCCGACGCCGACGCCGGCGAGGTGGAGAAGGTGCGGACCATGGCCCGCGCGCTGGCCCCGTCCCTTCCAGCGTCGAATTTCCGCGTCGAGCCCGTCGAGCAGATGTCGTTCCCCGATGCCTGCGCCGATGTCGTCCTCTGCAACACTGTCCTCCACTTCGCACAAGACGATGCGCACTTCGAGGCCATGCTGCGCGGGTTGTTTCGCGTCCTGAAACCCGGCGGGCTCTTCTTCTCCCGCCTCGGCTCCACCATCGGCATGGAGAGCCAGGTGAAGCAGGTCCGGGGACGCCGGTACAAGTCGCCCGATGGTTCGGAGCGCTATCTGGTGGACGCGGCGCTGCTCGGCTCACTCACCAAGCGGCTCGGTGAGCTGGCCGATCCGATCAAGACCACGGTCGTCCACAATCAGCGCGCAATGACCACATGGGTGGTGCGAAAAGGCGCGCACACAAGCCTCTGACCATCCCGCGCAGCCCGGCGATGGGAGCAGCCAGCTCGTGCGACGGCGCGCGGCCTGAACCAGCCACATCAGAAGATGTGAATGCGGTGGTGATGCGCGGTCGAGCCCGCGCCGATGTAGGTCTTGCCCTTCTTCACCTCGGAGACGTCGCCGTAGGGGTGGGTCTCTTTGGCGTTGCTGTCGGAGTTGGTAAAGGTAAAGGTGCTCTCCGACAGCGTGATCAGGTTGCCCGTGGCCTCTGAGCCGTTGCGGAAGTCAAATTCCAGGTAGCTGCCGGGCTTGAACTTGGCCAGCCGCTTCTCGATCTTGCGCGCGTGCTTTTCCTGTTTGGACGCCGACGACGCCTGGCAGGCCGGCACAAACGCGATTCCAACTAGAACAAGCGCGACGCAGACGATCGACTTTCCTCGGAACCAGGTTTTCATGACGCCTCCCAAAACACTTCCCCTGCAATAGAAACCATGTTTTGACCGGCTGTGTCAACGCAAGCGCCAAAGCCCCCGCGCTGCATCGGGGAGCCTTCAGAGACCGCCGCCTTCGCCCAGAATCCCGCCGCCCCAAGCACAAGTGCTTGAAAAAGGAACTCGACCTGCGGTTGACCTGAAAGCCATCTGGCCTGAGTCCTCTGTTTGTCCCGGCCTTGTTGTCCCAGTCTTGTCGTCCCGGCCTTGTCGTCTCATGCAAAGGCAGCGCAAAGATCCCGGCCCGAACAGGATGAAGAAAGAGGCTTGCCTGTGCGTCAAATCTCCGCAAGGCTCTCCACGCGAAGCACTACGCAGCTTGCCGCTTTTCCGCAGTCTGTTCAGGCCCGGCGATTCGTCTCCGGGTGTTCGACGCTCTCTTCGGAATCGCTAATTGTGGTTGCGGGGGCGACCCAGCCGGATGACCTGCAGATCCACATCCGCCAGTCCTACCTTGGTCATGGCCAGCCGCTTCGCGGCTCCATAGGACAGATCGATGATCCGGTTCTGGTCGATCAGGTTGCCGCGGTCCGTGATGCGGACAATGACTGTGCGGTGGTTGTTCCGATTCACGACCCGCACCAGGGAGCCAAACGGCAGGGTAGGGTGGCACGCAGTCATCGCGTACATGTCAAAGCGTTCGCCGCTTGCGGTGCGCCGTCCGTTGAAGACGCCGCCATACCATGAGGCAACCCCTTGCAGCCGGTCACCCCGTCCTTCGTCGGCATCCTTCGGCGCTGCCAGTGTAGACGGCGTAGCGCTTGTAGCCGTGGGAACATGTGCAGGCCCCAGGGCAGGGAAGGGAATGCGCGCATCCGCATGCACAGTCCCAGTGGCCAACAGCACCACCAGGGCGGCTAGCGCAACCGATGAAAAACCACCCAGGAGCCAAAGCGCCAGGGGGCTTTTCAGGTTCAGTGTGCGTGTTTTCCTTGTTCTCGCCATTCGCCCATTTTACTAAACCGTTACTCCCTGCGCCCATCCATTGGCAAGATAAATGCGGGGTTTATGCAATAAAATCTTGGATTTACCCCCGATTGTCCGCTAAACTACTCAACCCCAGTGAGTTACACGACACGCACAAACGCACCAGATTTGGTGCAAAATGCGATTTTTTTTGCCCTTGGCGGTCGTTTCGGCGGCGATCCGCTTTTTGGCCGTCGATTCCAGCCAATGCCTTCCTTCCTATGCCGGGGCGCGCCCCGCCTGTTGCGGACACAAAATGCGGAGGGGCAAGCCGCGCATTTCGTAGCGCAATTCTGGCACGGCTTTGCAGATTATTTTGCACTTCCTGCTACCGTCAAGAAAGAATCCAGACAAAAAATCCAGACACACACCGGCAGGAGGGGCCCATGGAGTTGAGTGCGGCAGGATTGACGTTATTGAAACAGTCAGAGGGGCTTTGCACGCACACCTATCTTGATGTCAACGGAGTGCCAACCATCGGCTATGGGCACCGGCTCTTGCCGTCGGAGTCCTTCCCCTACGGCATCACCGAAGCCCAGGCCACGCAGATGCTGTGCAACGATGTACGCGAAGCCGAGCAGGCCGTGTT
>Ga0307377_10004378_pt1 | contig 15479 bp, 10 predicted proteins | sample TR3MG_FD_202535 | JGI IMG/M metagenome (GOLD analysis project Ga0307377, IMG submission 202535) | Soil microbial communities from Risofladan, Vaasa, Finland - TR-3 | ecosystem: Environmental > Terrestrial > Soil > Coastal area > Acid sulfate soil | place: Finland: Risofladan, Vaasa | collected... | reverse complement strand
TGTTGAATCTCCCACACCAATTTATTTATCTAACTATGTGTGTTGGCGAACAGTTTGATCAAACATAAAAGCTTAGCTTGATGCCGGTGAAAAAATGCCGGAGATCCTGCTTGCGACAGAAATGGAAGCCTAGTCGCCGGCACTCTTACCGAACGGCCACTGAACTGGGCATAGTTGTTTGCGTGCATGAATCAGGTATATAAATCTGGCCCTGACGCGCACATGTATCTTTATTAAGGGCAGACCATCCGGAATCGTGGTTGGCATACTGGACTACCAGGAAAACATATGGGCAAGACACTTAAAGGGCCGAACCCACAACAACTGCGGAAAACTGCCGAGGAAAAGCTTGCCCGCAAAACGATTGAATTAACGGCACCGCGTACCAGCGAAATATTAGCGGACGATCTTCTGCATGAACTCAAAGTGCATCAGATCGAACTGGAGATGCAGAATGACACCTTGCGGCAGGCACAGGCCGTTATCGAAGAGTCACGCGACCGCTATATGGACCTGTATGATTTTGCACCCGTCGGCTATCTCACCCTCACCCGGGAAGGCATGATCAGCGCTGCCAACCTGACTGGCGCCACGCTGCTGGGGGTGGAACGCAGTAGGCTGAAGCAGCGCCGCTTCGCACCCTTGGTCGCTACCGAAGACCGTGATCGCTGGGACGGCTTTTTTGTCGGCATGTTCCATAGCGAGGTACGGCAACATTGCGAATTGTCGCTCAAACGCAGCGACAAGACTGCGTTCCATGCCCAACTGGATTGCTTGCCCATTAAAACCGATGGGCTCTCCACGGTACGCATTGCGCTCACCGACATCTCCGAGCGCAAGTTGAAAGATGAGGAATTGCGCGAGAAGGAACAATTCTTTCGCATGATCGCCGAGAACACCACTGATTTCATCGCAGTACTAAACTTGAAAGGACGGCGTATCTATTTAAACTCAAGCTATAACAGGCTGTTCGGCGATTTTGAAAGCAAGAATGGCTCGGACTCGTTCGCGGAGATCCACCCCGATGACCGAAAATACGTCAAACAGGTGTTCGACGAGACCGTAAATACCGGCATCGGAATGCAGATGGATTTCCGCTTCGTGCTGGCTGACGGCAGTATCTGCTACATGGAGTCCCGCGGCGGAGCGGTCAAGAACAGTCAGGGCCGGGTGTCGCATATAATCGTTGTGTCGCGTGACGTCACCGCACGCAGACTGACAGAGGATAGAATCCATAATCTGGCTTTCCATGACCATCTCACCAAACTGCCTAATCGCCGTTTGTTGAACGACCGTTTGCTGCAGTCCATCGCCGCCAGCAAACGCAGCGTACGCTTTGTAGCGATGATGTTTATCGACCTGGATAATTTCAAACCGCTCAATGACCAGCATGGTCACGCGACCGGTGATCAGTTGCTGGTCGAGGCAGCGCGGCGCATCTGTAAATGTGTGCGTGAGACTGATACCGTATCGCGTATTGGCGGCGACGAGTTCGTGGTGCTGCTCAGCGAACTCAATATTGATGGAACGAAGTCGAAGAAAAAAGCCGGTATCGTCGCGGAAAAGATCCGCGTTGCCCTGGCCAAACCCTATTCGCTGACTTTGCATATGAACGGTAAAGCGGGAACCTTGGTGACACACCGATGCACGTCGAGTATCGGTGTGGTGTTGTTTGTCAATCAAGATATCAGTACGGATGAAATTATGAAGCGGGCGGACTGGGCAATGTATCAGGCAAAAAAGAGTGGACGCAATGCGATCCGCTTTTTCGATCCCGATTCTCGGGTGGCGGACGGATAAACTGATCATTCCGATCAGATGATTCATCAACCGTTTCATAAATTAAACTGTCTATGGACGTTCTGCTTGGGATAGCCTACAAAAAAATGCCCCTGAACCTTAAGGAACAGGGGCAAAATGTCTTAACAAAAGGGGGATGTTAAGACTTCACGCTCAGGGAGGAGAAACGTGAGATAGCTTTCGCTAACAGACAATCAGATAAGCATATGCTTAAATAGTTCCCCGGTAATTTAACGCCAGGGATAGATTTACGGCAAAATCCCATGGGGACGGGCATTCGAGTTGTTTTATACGATGATATTTCACCTACCCTGGGCTGGTTCGCCGACGCCATAGGAAGTAAAGCAACGGGATTACCAGCAGGGTCAGTGCGGTGGAAGCGAATGTTCCGAAAATAAGCGACACGGCCAGACCGCCGAACACAGGATCGGTCACCATGATCGCAGAGCCCAGGATAATTGCCAGTGCCGTCAGCAGTATGGGTCTAAAACGGATCGCTCCAGCCTCGATCACTGCTTCCTTCACGCTGCAGCCTCGCGCTTCATGCTCAATAATGAAATCGATCAGGAGCAATGAATTGCGCACCACGATCCCTGCCAACGCGATTACACCGATCATCGATGTTGCGGTGAAAGCCTGATGTGTGAGCAAATGACCGGGAAAGACTCCGATCAGGGTCAGCGGTATCGCACCCATCACGATCATCGGGATCATGAATGATTTGTAATAGCCAACCAGCACCAGATAAATCAGCACCAGCGCAACGATGAACGCGCTGCCAAGGTCGCGGAACACGTCCAATGTGAGCCGCATTTCTCCACCCCAGAGTACCTGGTAATTGCTTATATCTTTTGGCTGGGCTTCGTTAAAGCCCAGATTGGCGGTCGTGAAATGTTCACCAGCCACAATTTTGTTATCCAGCATCTTGTCGAGCGCGAGCACTGCATAGACCGGGCTGGAACGCAGCAATTCACCGCTAACCGTGACGACTTGATGCTGATCACGATCATAGATTGGTTTGGCAGCCACCACACGGCTCATGGTGGCGATTGATGACAGGGGAACTTGCTGACCCATGGCATTGACTACCGTGAGCGATAATATCTGCCCTGGCGATTGGCGCTCGGAGCGGGGCAGACGCACAGTCAGGTTGATCGGCTCCCTGGCATCCTCGATATGCAGTGCGCCAAGCGAAAAGCCGCTTACATAATCATGTATCAACTTGGCTACCTGCGCCGGTGCAACACCCGCAAGCGCAGCCTTTTCCGGATCAACGCGGATCTCATAACTTTCCATCGATGCCGTTACCGAATCGTCAACATTGATGATGCCGTAGATATTGTTGAAGTCTTCCTTGACGACTGTTGCAGCTGCACGCAGCTTGTTGTAATCGGGGCCGTATAATTCCGCAAGGATTTGCGATTGTACCGGTGGTCCTGGCGGCGTCTCATACAGCTTGATCTGGGTATCCGGAAAACGTTTCCTGACCGGGATCAGTGCTTCATTCAGAGCGGATACGATCTCGTGCGAGCTTGCCGAGCGATCATGTTTGTCGATGAGATTGACACGGATCTGGGCAAGGTTAGTCCCGCGCTTCAGGATGTCACCGCGCACCAGCGCGGCAAAATCCACGGTGGCGGTAACGCCGAGGAAAGTCTGGTAATTGACGACATATTGAGTATGCGCGAGTACGTCGCCAACAGCCCGGGAAACCTCGTCTGTACGCGCCAGCGCAGTTCCTGCGGGGGTGTCAACTTCGAGCAGGAAAGTGTTGGTGTTGTCGTTAGGCAGCATTTTCAGCTCCACACCCAGTGCACTAAGCGGCCCGTTCATGCCTGAAGGGCGAATAAACTGCCATAGCGGCTGCAACATCGCGAGCGTCAGGAGTAGTGCCACGATCAGGAAAAGCCAGTTGCGCCGTTTGCTGCTGTTGAGAAAGGGTGTGATCACCCTGACATAGGCGCGGTGCAAAGGATCTTGCGGTTGCGCGTCACGTTCTTCCAGCGTGGGTGTATTCTCCAGTTCCGCCAATGCCTTGCCCTTGAGCATATGGTATGCGGCCCATGGCACCACCATATAGGCGATCAGCAACGATGCAATCATCGCCACTGGCACGTTGAACGGGATAGGTTGCATGAAAGGCCCCATCATGCCGGTAACGAAAGCCATCGGGATGAAAGCCAGAATGACGGCGATCGTGGCTACATTGGTGGGATTGCCAATCTCATTGGTGGCGAGCACAAGCGCTTCCTTGAAATTCGCGGCGCCACCATGATGCAGATGGCGATGGATGTTTTCAATGACCACAATCGCGGCATCCACCAGAAGACCCAGTGACAGGATCAATGCGAACAGCGTGATGCGGTTCATGGTCTGGCCGGCAACCAAGCCTACGGTCAGCACGACGAACAGGATCAGCGGCACGGTGAGGGTCACAATGGCTGCTTCACGCCAGCCAAGGAAAAACAGCAATACGACAACAACCGAGGCAATGGCGATTCCCAGATGTTCGACCAGTGTATTCACCGCAGCGTTCGCCTTTGCACCATCATCGCGAGTGACCGTTACGCTAATGCCTTGCGGAATGGCTTCACGTTTGAGTGTCTCAAGTTTGGCGAGTACTGCGTTGGCAACAACCACGGCGTTGGTGCCGGCCTTTTTCGCTATGGCGATGGTAACTGCCGGTGCATCGCCCTTGAAAGCAGGATGCTGTTTGGCCGGTCCGAAGGCGAAGTGTGATGAGGAATCCACTTCGGCGGGCCCATCCACGATACGTGCAACATCCTTGAGGAATACAGGGCGGCCTCTGGGGGCACCCAGCACGATGTCTCCCACTTCGCGGGCATTCTTGAGGAAACCATTGAAGCGTAGCGGGGTATCCTTGTTGTTGTCGACCAAGTCACCTGCGGGCATCGAAATGTTGGTGGCATTCAACATGCGATCAACCTGGTCAAGCGCAAGGCCTGCGGCGGCCAGCTTTTGTGCATCGATGTAGATGTTGACCGCGCGGGGACGTCCACCGACGATCTCGGTAAAGGAAACGCCCGGGATGTTGCGCAATTGCTCCAGAACATGCTGCGCCACATAACGCAAATCGTAGTCGCTGTGCTTGGTTGAAGCCAATGTCAGCGTCATGATGGGCACATCGTCCACATTGATGGGCTTGACCATGGGTTGCATTGCACCGGGGGGCATGCGATCCATGTTTTGCATCAACTGGTTGTATAACTTGACCAGACTTTTTTCCTGGTCCTGGCCGACATCAAACTGTACTGTCACGACGCCATAGTCGTTGACCGCGTAGCCAAAGGTATGTTTCACACCGGCCTGCGCGTTCATAATCGCCTCGAGCGGCTTGACGATGGTGTTCTCGACCTCCCCAGCTGTTGCACCGGGCTTGGCAACGATGATATTGGCAGCAGGCACGACGATCTGCGGGTTGTATTCACGCGGGGTCACCATCACCGCCACCAGGCCGACCAGCGTGATGGCCAGCATGATCATCACAGTGATCTTTGATGTCAGGAAGGTCTTCGCCAGTCGCCCCGCGATGTTCATGGGCTGATTGGTCCCGCTCATTGATTCTGGGCTCATGGCTGGTTGCTTCCAGTCAGATTGATCCGGTCACCCGAATCGAATTCGGCAGCGTTGCTTACCACGACTTTTTCTCCGGGATTGAGTCCCGCTTCGATTTCGATCATGCCATCCTGCTCTCTTCCGACCCTGACCATGCGATAGTGGGCGATGCCGTCAGCATCGACCACGAACACGCCGGTAATGCCTGCGCGTTCAAGCAGTGCTGCCTTGGGCACGCTGATACCCTGCCTGCTGCCTACAGTGAAGCGCACCCGGGCGAAAGTGCCGCTGCTGAATCCCTTGATGCCAGGGACATCAAGCTTCACCAGATGAGTATGTGACATCGCATCCGCGGCTGATACCAGTCGCACGATCTTGCCCGGCATTGCATTGCCCGCGATTTCAACCGTTGCGCTGCCGCCCATTTTCAGATGCGCGTAGGTTTCATCGCTGACCGAGGTTTGGATCATCAGCTTGGTGGGGTTTTCCACTACCAGTACCGGTCTGCCCGGTGCGGCAAGGTCACCTTTGCTGGCCATCTTTTGCGTCACGACACCATTGATTGGAGAGCGCACTTCCGCATAGCGCAATTGTGACTCGGCAGTACTCAAACCTGCGCGGGCTGCATTCGCCTGACTTTGCGCGATGTTGTACTGCAATTTGACTTTGTCGTATTGCACCTTCGGTATCGACTCTTCCCTGTACAGGTTGGAGAAACGCTCAAAGTCGGCTTGGGCATCGCTGAGTGCGGCTTCGGCCTGTGCGAGTCCAGCACGCGCCTGATCCACTTGTCCTTTTATATCTGTCGGATCAATGGTAAACAGCAATTGACCTGCTTTGACCATATCGCCTTCATGCACCGGGATGTCGCGGATGTAACCCATCAGCCTTGATGCAACCTGCACCTGCTGTTCCGAAATGACTGCGCCGGGGGTGGCATCCGTGACCGGAATTGCCGTCAAGTTCAGTGTAATTGCCTGGGCGTTCACCGCTTTGATCTGAACCGCCGCCGTCTGGTCGTGAGGTTGGCAACCGGCCAGCAAAAAAAACAGTGTTGTGGCTATTATCAGCATCGATTTTTCTTGCACTTTCATCATTTCTCTCCCTGATCCTGCGCGTATAACAATTGATCACTATTGAGTTTTCCCACTGCGAGACGCAATGCGGAGCGTTGTAAAGTGAGTTGATAATGCGCAGCCACTTCTTCTGCTCGCGCCTTGTCGAGTTGTGCCTGTGCAGCCAGCACTTCGACCATGGTGGTGACGCCGTTCTCATAACGCTTTGCCACCAGTCGTTGTGCCTCTTCTGCATGCGCGACCGCATCGGTCCGTGCACTGACTCTTGATTCCGCCTCAGCCGATCCGCGCCAGGCGTCTGCCACCTGTGCGCGCAAGCCCTCTTCAGCCTGTTTGAGCCTTGCCTGCAATTCCGCACGGGATGCCTTGGCGCGCCCCACGGCGCCGCGGGTCACACCCATATCGAATATATTCCAGGAGAGAACCCCTGCAATGGTGTACGAGGAGGCCATCTGATGGAATGTCGGTGCATTCCAGTCTTTTCTGACAATCGCATTGAAATGCGGATAGTAATCGGCACTCGCCACTTTGACACCGGCACCCGCCGCGTCCAGTTGGTTGCGCATTGCCAATAATCCGGGGTTGGTTGCGACGGCCTCGTCCTGCAGACTGGCTATATTCCCGCCCAATGCCGCCGGCGTAAAGTCAGGTCCGATATCGAGTTTTTCATCCAGAGGCATGCCCAGCAACAAATGCAATTGATCGATCGCGGCCGCTTCTCTGCGCCGCGCTTCTTCCAGATTGACCTTGACGTTGGCGAGATTCACTTGCGCGAACAATAAATCGCTCCTGACCACCACTCCCTCATTCAGCAAATTCTGCGTGGTCTTGACATAAGCTTCGGCAGCCGCTTCTGCCTGTTGTGCCACGTTGACGTAGGCTCGTGCGGTATGGACACCCTGATAAGCCTGTATGACATGAAAGATAACCTGCTGTCGTGCAGCCTGATTCCCTGCCTGGGCCGCTTTGACATAGGCATGCGCCTGATCGACATACCCCGATATCATCCCGCCGTTATAGAGCGGAATCTGCAACTCCAGGCGTGGGTTGTAATTGTTTACCGGATCGGGGTAATTCAGCGCTGTAGGTGCAACACTTCCAACTCCAGTATATTGGCTTATACCGAAGTCATCGAAGGTGGCATTGCGTTGCGAGAGTTTGAGGCCAAATGCATTCAGCGCATCATTGGTGCGAGTGCCGGTCACAGAAGCGATGAGTTTAGGCAAGCGCTGTCCCTGAGCTTGGCTCAATGCCGATTCGGCCTGTGCCAATTGTGACTGGCTGACCAGAATGTCAGGGTTCTGCTTGAGGGCAATATCCACACATTGTTGCAGGTCTGCACCAAATGCAAGCCCTGTCATACACCACAATAGTATCCCGCCTGCCAGCTTGGGTAATTGCGTGTTACTCAATAAATCCATCAGAACATCTCCGATCCATCGTCCAATTTTCCATGCGTCCCACTATACATGAATATATAATCAAACGCTAATATACCATCTGTCGCGTCTGGATAGCATACTCTTTCCCAATTTAAAGTTGAGTGTGAAAGCAGCTTGCAGAGCCATTTTCTGGTATCCGCGAAATATCTTCACGTTGAGGGGTAGGGTGGATAGCCTAGATAAGCCAGTATATTTATCCACTAGTCTTATGTGTGTTTGCGTACAGAACATTCCGTGAACATGGGCGAAAATCAGCTTTAGGTCGCCGATGAAACCATCCGGTAAATTTTGGAAATTGGCGGTTGGATCCTAAATATTTCAAAATTTCGTATCACAATATATCGGTGTTTATTGACCCTCACTTCTGTATTTCAGATGCTTTATTTGATAAGTGCGTAACCCGAAGTAGGAATGCCCGCCAACAGCATTTGGCTATTACACCCACCAACTAAGGAAACAACATGAAAAATATACGCAGCACTTTTCGCAAACTAATACTTGTGGTTACTGCCACACTCTCGATGTGCGCGATCAGCAATTATGCGAATGCTGCAACCGCTGCAGATCTGAACAAGGATGCCCTGCAGGCGCTGCAAATCTTGTATAAAAGCAATCCTGTTGCAAAAATCATTTCCGAAAAGGCAAAGGAAATTCTGGTATTCCCCAATATCGTAAAAGCCGGCCTTGTATTTGGCGGTGCCTATGGGGAAGGTGTACTTCTTAAGGATTCGAAGCCTGTCGACTACTACAATTCGGTTACCGCCTCCTTTGGCTGGCAGGCAGGTGCCCAATCATATGGCTACGTTGTTTTCCTGATGAATGACAAGGCGGTGAAATATCTGGCCAAATCGAAAGGATGGGAAGTCGGTGTGGGACCAACCGTAGTTGTGGTCAATCAAGGCATTGCCAAGAATCTTTCGTCGACGACCATGAAAGACGATGCCTATGCATTTATATTTGACCAGCAGGGACTGATGGCAAGTCTGAGTATCGAGGGTACCAAAATTTCCCGCATCAAGCGTTGAGCCGAAGCACTGGCTATTGGCATCATCGCACAGACGGCCTCTCGTTTGCCTCACTATGGTTAGGCGTTTCCGGTTGCCAAAAACGACTCTGCCGCCAGTCTGAATCGGCATGTGGAAGTCAACAACCCCGACGACAGAGTCAATGTAACTTAATGTTTTGTCGACAATATTTATTGTGGTAACAGCAGGCGGCCGTACCCATTTTTAACCAGCGCGTAGCATTCGTGCGCCCGCTGTTCCAATTTCTGGTGATCTACAGTTGACTGCCTTTTATGCCTGTTAATCTGTGAAGAGACGCCAGGCAGCGTAATTCTTCCAACCTGATAAGGAATTAAGATTATGCCCGAATGGAATTTCCTGACCTCAGTACGTCCGGTACGTCGGTGGAGCAGCATGCTGGTGGGCCTTATCCTGGCGGGTTGTGTGACCGCGACCGGCGTAACTCAGACGCAAGTCCAACGCGGTGAATACCTGGCACGCGCTGGAGATTGCCAATTCTGCCATACTGCCAAGGGCGACCCATCGGCACTCTTGGCGGGCGGCAGGCGGATCGACACACCGTTCGGTTATATGCTGACGCCGAACATCACACCCGATCGCAACACGGGTATTGGACGGTGGTCGTCTGACGATTTCTATCGCGCATTGCACGATGGTGTTAATAAGCGCGGTGAGGATATGTACCCGACGATGCCATACATCCACTACACAAAGGTGTCGCGCGGGGATATCGACGCGATCTATGCGTATCTCAAGACTGTGAAGCCGGTGAAAAATGCAATCGATATCAACCATCTGCGTTTTCCGTACAACCAACGCCTATCCCTGGTTGCATGGCGCGAACTGTATTTTCACGAGGGCGCGTTCAAGCCGGATTTGAACAGGTCCGCGGCATGGAATCGCGGAGCCTATCTGGTCGAGGGGCTGGGCCATTGCAGCGATTGTCATTCGCCGCGCAATTCGCTCGGTGCCGTTGAGAAAAATAAGAAATTTTCTGGTGCGCTACTCAATAACTGGTATGGGCCCAATCTCAATTCCGATATGGCTACCGGGCTCGGCAGTTGGGCCGTTGAGGACATCGCGACCTATCTTAAGACTGGCGCCTATAGAGGAAAGACGACCGCGTTAGGTCCAATGGCCGAAGTCGTACAAACCAGCACAAGTCATTTAAACGATGCCGATCTCAAGGCGATGGGCGAGTACTTCAAGTCGCTTACACCCGATTCGCACCTCATATCAGCCGATCCCAAGCGGCAGCAGGGCGCTAAGCTCTACGCAGGCAATTGTGCCGAATGTCATCAAAGCAATGGTCGTGGCATCTCTGGCGCGGTCCCACCGCTTGCGGGCAATGGTGCCGTGGTCGCGCCCGATCCTTCCGATGTCATCAACGTGGTACTTCGCGGCATACCGCCGCGCGGTACCTACGTTCGCATGCCGTCATTCGCACAGCATATTACCGATACACAGATCGCTGAAATTGCGAATTACGTGCGCATGAGTTGGGGCAATGCGGCGCCGGCCAACGCGACCTCAAAGGCGGTCGCGAAGCTGCGGGTTTCAGTCAAATAGCAAATATTCGGGAATCGGTGAAACAGTTCCTTCCTTGTCCCCAATCATTAATTTTTAAAACAGCAGGGTTTGACCGAACTTGGGCGAACCAGAGGTGCCGCCGAGATCATCATGAACGCAACTGCCACATTTTTTTGCAGCCCCCCGGCCCATTGAAACATTTCCGAACAGCAGAACCGGCAAACCTTTATTTCCGGGCCCAAGTGGCATCGCCTTTCCCGGTAAGCTGCGGAGGTTGTCTAGATGACCTCCGCCTCCAAGTCTTTCGACGATCCACCACAGTCAGTCAAGTTGCGCTTACATGCAACGTGCCATGCTTCGCGCACAATAAAAAAGGGCCGCAATGCGGCCCTTTTCTTTCAGCTCTCAGTAATTCAGACGCCGAGTTTGCTCTTGGTGTAACTTTCGATCAGCTTTACGGTTGCCTCTGGAAGCGGCACATAGTCAAGCTTTGCAGCCTGTGACTGGCCGTGGTGAAGGAACCATTTTGCGAACTTGACTACTTCCTCATTGTCAGCCTTGGCAGCATCCGTGCGCAACAAGAAATAAGTGGTTGCTGTCAGCGGCCAGCTTTGGGCACCGGGTGCATCTGTCATGATCACATAAAAATCGCTGGCGTGGGCAAAGTCTGTCTTGGCCGAAGCTGCCTGGAAGTTCTTTGGTTTCGGGGAAACAATCTTGCCGTCGCTGTTGATCATGCGTGTCCAGGTCAGATGCGCTTGCATGGCATAGGCATACTCGTCATAACCGATGGCACCTTTGACTTGTTTAACATAGGATGCAACGCCTTCACTTCCTTTGCCGCCCACACCCAGTGGCCAAGAAACAGAAGTGTTGGAGCCAATATTTTTCTTCCATTCTGGGCTCACTTTGGACAGGTAGTCGGTGAAATAGAAGGTGGTTCCTGAACCGTCAGCACGATGCACAACAGTGATTGCCAAATCTGGAAGGTGAAGTTTCGGATTCAGGCTCTTGATTGCATTGTCGTTCCAGTTGGTGATCTTGCCGAGGTAGATATCAGCCAGAGTTTTGCCATCCAGAACCATTTCGCCGGATTTCACACCAGGAATATTGACGATAGGGGTGATGCCGATAATTACGGCAGGAAACTGGACCAGATTGGCTTCTTTGAGCTGATCAGGAGTCAAAGGCATATCGCTGTCGCCAAAGTTAACGGTCTTTGCTTTGATTTGCTTGATGCCACCACCGGAACCGATAGACTGGTAATTAACCGATGTGCCGGTTTTTTCTTTGTATGTGGCAGCCCATTGTGACAGTACTGGGTATATAGCCGTGCTGCCAGCACCGGTAATTTCAACCGCCATAGCGCTTGCACAAAACAGTAGTGCACATGCACCCAATCCTATGGCTTTTACTTTTTTCATGTTTAAAAACATCTCTGGTTCTCCTGAATTCAGTTAGTGAGGAGTTCGTATTCTCACTCCAGAATATTGCAGTTTCATTACAATGAACGCCAGATACTGAAATAATAAATATCAAAAATGAAAATAATCGGGGGAAAAGAACAAAGCGTGAGAATGTTCTTCGGCAGGATTGCAGTTGGGGTAGGAGGAAGTATGCTGCAAAAGCGGAATCGCTACCGTGACTTCCAAACATCTTTTCGGCATTTCATATTATCTTTGTAACGGGTAAAGATGCTGTCTATCCGTAAAACAAATTTAAATTTGTTGCATGTTATTGCTGTATTTATTTCGGATTAATTGCTGTTTTCTGAATATATTATTTCTAACACACCAATTAATAAAGAGTATTATTTTTATCAACAGAAGCTGTGGATAACTTTGTGAGTAAATAGGTAAGCAACTGTTCCAAAGTAACGTAATACAAGGATTTTCCTTATATTGCCTATTTTTTGATTTTGTAAATATCATTATAAATCAAGCAGGTAATGTAAATTGACGGTTTTGTTACTGGATATCGGGATGCAGACCCGCAATTTTGCTCAGGTTGATAACTATTTAAAATTGTCAATCACGTTTTTAGATTTTATTTTAAATTGCTCAGTGCAAATTTTTCATCGCAGCAGCATGGACTGTAACCTTGGTGTTGACCTTCACCGGGTCTATTTCTGCTAGTTGCAAAGACAATGGTTATAATTGTGCCGCTGATAAAACTTGTTAGCATCAGCGGCCAGTTTAAAGGCCCGCCTATGGCGGGATTTTTTTACTTGGCTGTACTATCCGGCAATTACCCGCAGCCAGCGTACCCAACCAAAGTTATTAACCCAGCCATTTTGCTCCGACCGATGAAGCCAAATAATCCAGCCGGAAACGATTGCCTGGCCGTGAATCGCAACATACGATGAGGCGCTCTCTTACGCTCGTCGCAGTCGGGCTGGTGCTGGGCCTGGGCGTCGCCGTTGTATACGGCGGTAGCGGGCTGTTCCAGCGCCTGGAGACCTTTCCGTTATCTCTGCTGTGCGCGGTGCTGGCGATGATCTTCGTCGGCTGGAACTTCAATGCCGGGCGTATGCGGTTAATGCTGAGCGGGATCGGGAAACCGATGGGACATGGCCGTTCTTTGGCCACGGTGATGGCTACCGAATTCGCCATCAGCGCGACGCCTGCCGGCAGCGGCGGACTGCTCACCTATGTGTACCTGCTGAAACGGCATGGCGCACCGGCCACCGCCGCCGCCGCGATGTATGCCACCGACATCCTGATTGACATGCTGGTGTTCAGCACCGTCCTGCTTGTCGCCACGCTCGCAATCTTCGTGCATCCGGCGCAACCGCATATCGGCTGGGAAATCGCGATGCTGGCGGGATTAATATTGGGTATGTTGTCACTGGCCTGGATCGCGGTGCAGCACTATCGCCCGGTGCTGTTGTGGATCGGCCGGCACATCCTGAACCGGCGTGTATCCGCGGCGAACAGGCGCAGACTGACCCGCGGCGTGCTGCGCTTTCGCCAGGCGCTGCATCTGATTCTGGGGTTTTCCCGTTTAAGGCTGTTCGGGATATTCTTGTGCTGCCTTGGTCACTGGGTGCTGCGATACAGCGTGCTATATGTGATCATTGTCGGCATGGACCGTGATGTTTACTGGGCATACACCTATCTCATCCAAATGCTGGCGTTTACCGCGGGTCACTTCACCATGCTGCCCGGAGGCAGCGGCGGGGTCGAATTGAGCTTCACCGCGCTGCTCGCACCGGTGCTGGATCACGCGACGCTGGGCGCGGTGCTGTTGATGTGGCGCTTCACCACTTACTACTTTTATCTAATCGCGGGTGCCCCGGTATTCTTCCTGTTCGTGGGTAAGGCGCTGTGGCAACTGCTGGGGAATACGGCCGCGAAAGTATAACGGGCAATCTGCCCGGCTGACATTACCAGTTGCGGCGCTCGAAACTACAATACGCTGTCGCGCAGCTTGCTGATCCAAACCGCAAACGCCACCGTGGCGGGGCGATTGATGCGCAACAACAACAGTTGATAGGTCTGCGAAATCAGTGCAAGCGGATATTCCATCTGGAACAGGTCAGAGAGCATGCGCCATTCCGCGCGTATGCCTTTCCAGTAACCGAGTTTTTCGGTTTTTCTCGATTGCGCGACGCTCAGCCAGTGTGTCACGGCGATCGAGTATTGCCGTGCGATGATCTGGCGATTCATGAATACCTCTATGCCGAACCGCGGCAGTCCGTGCATTTCCTCCAGCACCTCGCTCAGCAGATCCTTGCGGATTACCCGTTCCCCGGAAACGAAGTCCAGCCCGATCGCGCGGAATATCAGCAGGCTGTTCTTGCGCAGGCTGAGGCTGACATCCGCCTTGCCCGACAGTACCGGAAAGGCGAGGGCATTGACATGTTCCGCGGCTAGACCGGTCAGGTCCGCGTCCAGCAGCATCAGCAGTTCATTCTGCGCGGCCATCACGCCGGTTGCCATCGCGATGCTTTTGCCCTGGTTTACCGGCAGCGAGATCAGCTTGACCGTGGGGAATTGCCTGACGATTTCCGCAGTCTGGTCGGTCGATCCGTCGTCAACCACGATCACCTCGTTCAACAGTGGATGGATCGAGGTCACTGCAAGCACCGCGGCGATTCTCGGCGCCTCGTTGTAAGCGCAGATGATGCAGGAAATTCTGACATTTTTTTGTTGTGCGTAATTTTGGGTCATGAGTTCGTCTATGGTTTGTGGTAATCAAGTGTGGGTGATCCGATAGATTCTTGTGTGTCAAACAATCATGAGACAACGTCCGCAACGGAAAGATTCAGTGCATGCAGCAATCGGTCGGTAAATTCTTCGGGAGAGGTCGATATCAGCTCCGGCGGCACGCCGAATTTCTGGCTCAGGCGTATATTGTCCTCGAAGCCGTAGGCCACCATGAAGGGATGCATCCCTGCGCCTATCGCACCGAGATAGTCGTTGTATTCGTCGCCGCAGGCAAAGCTGCGTGCCGGATTGATTTCGAAGGTCTTCCGTGCCAGCTTCAGGTAATCCACCTTGCTTTCCTGCAGCGGAATGCAAGCGAAGTAGTCAAACTCGGCCGTATCGATGCCATGGCGCTGAAAAAGCAGTTTAAGGGTTTTTTTCGGTTCCATCGTGATATTCCGGGTCACAAAGCCCACCCGGATATCCGGGATCTCGATCAGTTTGCGCAGCATTGACTCAATGCCCGGATACAAGCGCGCCTCGTTGCGGTAGACGTCGGTCAGCGTGGTCAACAGGCGCTTGCGGCTTTGCTTGCCAAACTGGCGGCGCAGGTTCATCGGGAACTCGCGCAGGCCGCCCAGATACTTGAACAACTTGCGGCGCTTCTGGAATCGCTCAAGGTCGCCGATGTCCATCCCGTGCCTCAAAAAGGTCAGCTGGATGGCGTGAAACGCGTCGATGGTCGTACCATCCGCGTCAAAGATCACAAGGCGTTCCATATTTTTATAACGTGCCATGCAGGTGAGCTTATGTCACTCATATTACAACCACGTTAATCATGCAGCAGAGGGATACCCGGACTGGCTGGGTGTGCTTGCGCAC